>Ga0326727_10004243_pt1 | contig 43600 bp, 30 predicted proteins | sample MB2enrmetagenome_FD_207643 | JGI IMG/M metagenome (GOLD analysis project Ga0326727, IMG submission 207643) | Lab enriched peat soil microbial communities from McLean, Ithaca, NY, United States - MB29MY | ecosystem: Environmental > Terrestrial > Soil > Wetlands > Peat | place: USA: New York... | reverse complement strand
CCCCGCTTGCCATCAGCGAACTGCAAGGCGGTTGGTTCAGCGAGTTTGGCGGAAAGCTCTCCATCAACCAGGATGGGGTGAATGCCGAGCAGCTCGACACGCTTACCAAGACCGTCCTGGAACAGGGCGTGACCTCATTCAGTTACTATATGGGTTTTGGGGGAACGAATTTCGATTGGGCCGCGAAGAACCTGACCACCTCTTACGATTACGCCGCGCCGATTCGCGAGCCCGGCGGCTTGTGGGACAAGTACTATGCCGCCCACGGGATTTGCGAGTTTCTGCGCCTGCACGGGGACGTGCTGACGCGGGCCAAAGCGTTGGAGGGCGGCGCCGAGTCCACGAATTCTAACGTCAGCATCACGGAGCGGGTGAACGGCCAGAGCGGAGTGGTATTCATTCGGGAAAACGCCAACGCCGAGCAGCGCTGTAAGGTGAGCTTCATCGACCCCAACAGCCCTACGAAACGCCGGATTAGCGCGCCGCGCGAGGGCGAACTAGTGCTCGGTCCGCGCGAAATGAAGATGCTTGCGGTGCAGGTGCCCATCCCGGGAAGCCAACTTCGCTACTCGACCGCGGAAGTGCTGGCCCACGGGACCAACCTCGATCGCCATTTCCTTGTCTTGTACGACATGCCCGGGCGTGCAGCAGAAATCTCTCTGGCGACTCGCGACGAGCCCCATGTGGAAGGCGACACGCTTTACCAGTACTGGGACCAGGAATACGAATCCGTGGTGTTTGGGGTGCGATTTGAGCAGACCGAGAAGTTCCTGCTGGTGAATGAGCACCTGCTGGTCATCCTGTTGCCTCGCGAGCGCGCCTTGCGGAGCTGGGTCGCGGAATTTCCTTCCAAGGTTTTCCCCTATTCGGATGCGTCGGATCCCAAGACGTTCACGGCTGCCTTCATTTCGGACGCTTATATGTTTGCGGGCAGCGGGACACAAAAGAACCGGGTGTGGGCCGAAATGGATTTCCTGCCCGGCCGACACGAACTGATGCTGCTGCTTCCAAATAACCCCGCCAAGACGTGGGTTGACGGCGGGTTGACGGAGGTTACCTACGAGCGCGAGCACCGGACCGCCCGCCTGAATGTCACGACGCCACCCTTACCCTATCGGCCAATCGAATTAGGCAGCGGCCAAGCCTGGGTAGAAAAGTTTGACACAAATTCCGGCCACTGGCAGAGCGGCCCGCTGGGCGCACTGGAAGACACCGGTCCCGTCCCCTACGGATATGTGAAGTATAAGGCTCAGTTCGACTTCACGAACCAAGCGAAGATGTTCATCTCGACTTTCGCCAAAGATACGTTGAAGATCTTCATCAACGGGAGGCTTGTTGAAGAGGCCTTGAAGCCGGCAAGGTCTATCAGCTTCGATCTGGCCAAATACGCCCAGCCGGGCGCAAACACGCTGGAGATCGCCTATGAGGCTTTTGGGGCGGAGAACGGCGACACGGCAATGGGCGACTTGAAGGGCATTGAATCGGTGCGCCTGGGGACCGACGCCCAAAGCGGCACGGCCATCAGCACCTGGCAGATCCAGCGCTTTGCCGCTCCCATGCGGGGACGGGAGGTGGACCCGGCTTTTGCCGGTCCCGCCTCCAGCCCGGCAACTTTCCAGGGATCCGGCGCAACGGACCCGCTACTTCCGGCCTTCACTTGGTGCCAGACGAAATTTACCCTGCCGGCCGTCGAACCACGCTGGCTGGTGCCCTGGAAGCTGACTTTCGACGCCGACCGCGACGCTCTGATTTATCTGAATGGCAAGTTCGTGGGACGCTACGTGACCGTTGGCCCGCAGAAGGAGTTTTACTTGCCGGGGCCGTACTTCGCTTCCACGGGGGAAAATACCGTGACTTTCATGTTGGCTTATACAGATAGGCCAACACATTTGCACGTCCTCCGCGTCGGTCCCTATGAGGAGTTCTCCGCCCGCCGCTCGCGCCTGGAATTTCAGTGGTAGGGGCGCTTGTGGACTCCCCGACGGGGAGGGCTCTTGATCCGATGGCGGGCGATTCAATTAATTGACGGACCAGGAAGAAGATGCCAGAATGGTGTGTTGGGGTGCTGTGGGACCGGACTCCGCTTGGTTTCCCCCCTGGATGAAGCCCCATCCCATTCCATTTGAGGGATTGTTCTTATGAATGCCAACGATCTACGTCCCGGTATGGTTATCAGACACAACGGCGAACTTTTCACCGTTCACAAGGCTGAGCACCGCACGCCGGGGAACCTGCGTGCTTTCGTTCAGGCGCGCATCCGTAATTTGCGCACCGGCGCGCTCTTCGAGCACCGTTTCCGCTCTGAGGACAACGTCGAGAAAGCCAACCTCGACGAAGTCGAAATGCAATACCTTTATTCCGACGGCGATACCTATTTCTTCATGAACATACAGTCCTACGAGCAAATCGGCCTGCACAAGACTGTGATCGAGGATCGAGCTTCATACCTGGTCCCCGAGGTGGTGATCAAGGTGATGTTGTTCGAGGGGAGGGCGGTGGATATCCAACTTCCCGCCACCGTGGACCTGAAAGTGATTGAGACGGAGCCCGGAATGAAGGGCGCTTCCGCGACCAACGTGACCAAAGCGGCCAAGCTCGAAACCGGCCTTACCGTGCAGGTCCCGCCGTTCATCGGCGAAGGCGAAGTCATCCGCGTGGACACCGCCGAGGGCAAATACCTGGAACGCGCCACCGGATAAAGTCTGAAATGGATTCCCGCTTTCGCGGGAATGACTTGCGCTTTATTCTATCGCCACCCGGCGCAGCAGTTCGAAATCCGTTAGCATCCTGCCCGTTCCTTGCACCACTGAAGCTAAGGGGTCTTCGGCAATGGAGACGGGCAGTCCAGTTTCCTCACGTATCCTCTTGTCGAGGTTTCTCAGCAGCGCCCCGCCGCCCGTGAGCACAATGCCGCGATCGGAGATATCGGCCGAGAGTTCCGGCGGGGTGCGCTCCAAAGCCACCCGGATGGCGTTCAGGATCGTCCCCACGCATTCGGAAAGCGGGTCACGAATCTCCGAGTCGTCGATGGTGATCGTCTTCGGAACTCCCTCCAGCAAATGGCGTCCCTTGATTTCCATGGTGAGAGGATGATCGAGCGGATAAGCAGAGCCAACCTCGATCTTGATCTGCTCGGCCGTGCGCTCGCCGATCAGCAAGTTGTACTTGCGCTTGAGGTAGGAGGAAATCGCCTCATCCATCTCGTTTCCCGCCACCCGCACGGAGCGGGCGTAAACAATGCCCGCCAGCGACACCACGGCGATGTCGGTGGTACCTCCGCCGATATCCACAATCATGCTGCCGGAGGGCTCGGTGATGGGCAGGCCGGCGCCGATGGCCGCCATCATGGCCTGCTCGACCAGGAACACTTCGCTGGCCCGGGCGCGCATGGCGGAGTCCTGCACGGCGCGCTTTTCCACCTGAGTGATCTCCGCAGGCACACCGATGACGATCCGGGGGTGCACAAAAGTCTTGCGGTTGTGCGCCTTCTGGATGAAATAGTTCAGCATCTTCTCAGTGCTTTTGAAGTCCGCAATGACGCCGTCTTTCAGAGGGCGGATGGCGACGATGTTACCGGGCGTGCGTCCCAGCATCTCCTTGGCCTCGCGCCCCACCGCCTCGACCTCCCCGCTGACATTGTTGATGGCCACGATGGAGGGTTCGTTAACCACAATGCCTCGGCCGCGGACGAAGACCAGGGTGTTGGCGGTGCCAAGGTCAATGGCGAGGTCGGAAGAGAAAACACTGAACAAAGAGCGCAAATTCATGACGTCGTCGACTCCTGCCTGGAGGGGTGGGGTGCCCGGAAGGGGTCATTCTATCATGACAGTCTCTCGGGTCGTATCTGTGTTTCTGCTCGTTCTGCGATGTCGACCCCTTTTTAGCGGGGGGGCCACTCGGTGGCGTCCCGGCCGGCTGGTACAGGTCTCGCCGCCCACACACCGAATCGCTGCCGGCAAGTTCTGAAGGGCAGTCCTGCCTCGTCTCTTTTTTGGTTTCACTCTAAATTGTGATATCGCCGCAAAGGCAATGGGCAGGCCCAGGGGGTACGAACAGGCAATCCTCTCGACCTCTGTTACGAACTCGATTAAGATCCGGACGCCCAAGGCGCGCCGACGCGTGAGCTTGTCCAACCGTCTGTCATTTTTGGGTGGCAGGCCGGCGCTTCAGCGTCGCGGCCCCCTCGGAAGAACGGGCTGCGGCCGGGCTCGTGTTTCCGGTAGCCGACCCCACAGGCGCCGTGGCGGTGGCTGCCATTTCGGATGACTTGTACTTGGGCTCGCTGACGTAACCCCTGACATCGTCCTTGCCGATGCGGTTGATGACCAGTTGCAGGGGCTGCGAATAACCCTCGGGATAGAACAGAACGGGCTCGTACAGGTTCACGTGCTTTTTGCTCACTTCCGAATCGTTCACGATCATCGCCAAGTCACAGTACTTGTGCTTGTCGTTGGATTTGCGCAATGAGATACTCATCGGCCCTTTTCTTGTAAATTCCTTGGACTTCTGAAGATTGAATTCGTAGTAGTTGCGTTCTCCTTTCCTCTCCAGCGCTATAAGCTCCTCATGGTTCTTTGCGATGGACCCATTCAAATCATCGCGGGTTGATTGCAGATTGCCCTCGAGGTCGGCGCGGGTCTTCTGAACAGAGTCTTGCGTCTCCTGGATGGTCCTTTGTTGATCAGCTAGCTCCTTTTGCTGTTGAGTCAACTGTGACTGCATCTGCTTGCGCCACGGATCTTCGGACCGGTGCGCGCGAGCAACCGCGACGCGCTTTCGGGGATGACTCTGGACTTTTCTGGGTTGGGCGATGGGAGCTTGCTCCTCGACCGAAGTCACAGCCGGTTGAGGCGCCGGTGCAGGTGTCGATGCCGCCGCCGGTGCGGGCACAGATTGTGCCGCAAGGAGCTTCTGCGAAAGGCTCTGGATCTGGGCATGCTCGAGGTTAAGTTGCGCCGCTAGTTCATCACGACTGGCGGTGAGTTGCTTGAGGGAACGATGTTCCATGACGGCGTAGACAAGAACCGCACACAAGCCAACCAGCACCAGACCGGTGACAATCCGGTGGCCTCGGCTGGGCGACATGCACTCAATCGACGCATCTTCTTTGACTGGTTTTTCTTCCATGTTTCTCCTCCAACGGCAAATTCGCATATCACTGGAAGGGGTTGAGGGGAGCAAGTACTTTGCCAAAGGAGGACCTTATAACTGGTGTCGGCTCAAGAGATAGACTTAAGGCGTGGAGACCAGCCGGAAATTGTTGAAGCCAAAACTACATAGATGGAGAAAAAACTGCTCGGTGGCGCTCAATCGGACTGCGGCCGCATCTCTTCCGGAGAGCTGAGAGAAAGAGTCTGAAACGAACCTTGTGGCCGCTGTGGGCGTCCTGGGCAACCACCAGGGTTGCCTCTAGGGTTTTGGACTTGGCCGGGCAGATTCCTCGAGCAGTTTGATCAGGGCGTGAAGGGTCTGATTGACGGGGGTTGGCACACCTAGTTCCGCGCCCCGCCGGACCAAATAGCCGTTCAAAGAATCAATCTCGGTAGGCTTACCGCGAGCGAGATCCTGAGCGGTCGAGGAGGTAGCGTCGGCCATGCTTTCAGAAATCTTCAGCACGGTTTCGACCATATCGACGTCCGGAAGCCGAACTCCGGCGGCACGTGCCACTTCGAGGGCCTCCTCGGTGACCTTGATCATCAACTCGCGCGTCCAGCGATTTCCTCCCGCACGATGGTACGGAGCGCGGCCCAGTGCTGAAATCGCGTTGTAAGCGCAATTGATAATCATCTTCAACCAAAGTTCGCCCCGCACGTTGTTCGAGACGCGGCAGGGAACGCCAGCGCACTCGAAGAGCGCAGCCAGTCGCTCGAGTTGGCGCCGTCGGGGCTCGTCTTCCCGAGCGGGTCCCAGGAGATCCCCCAGGATGAGGTCGCCTCGCCCGGAATGCTTGACCCGCCCCGGCGCAGTCATGGCGGCAGCGACATAAACGACGGCCGCAAAGGCGTCAATGTTGGATGAGGAGCGAATGCGCTCTACGTTGTCTACTCCGTTTTGTAGACTAATAACGGTGGCGTTTGGGGCGAGATGTGGCGCGAGGGATCTCGAGGCCTCTTCCGTGTTCAGCGTCTTTACACAGAAAAGCACGACCTCCGCATCCCCTGCGGTGCTGATCTCAGTGGATGCCGCAACCTGAATGTGCTGTTGAAATTGCAAGCCGTCAAAGAACAAGCCGTGGCGGGCGATGGCTCCCGCGTGCAGAGGACGGCCAATCAAGGTCACCGGCGCGCCGGCGCGCGCCAGCATCCCGCCAAAATAGCAACCCACCGCCCCCGCACCCAGCACGGCGAGGCGCGGCCAGTTTCCCTCCACTTATCGTCACCCCCGAAGAGCAAGTCGGCAGTCGGCAGATCGGCAGGTGGGCAGGTCGATCATGGGTCTATCGGCAAGGAGTGAAGAGTGCCGGTCATTCTAGCCCATTTGCTGCCGAAACCGAGTTGGGCCACCGCCCCACTGCCCACCTGCCGATCTGCCTACCTGCTCACCTGCCTACTGCCTTGCCCCATTTGGCTTAAATCGATACCCGTCTGGATCTTTGCCGCGCACGCGCCGCCACCACACTTGAAAAGTCGGAACGTTGATCGTAATGATGAACAGCTTCCGCAGCTTGCCGGGCGGAGGTTGGAGCGGGCGCACACCATGCCAGGAATGGTCGGTGCGCTGGAAAAGCAAGCTGCCATTTCCCCGCGGGTCGATTTCGGCGCCGACTTGCAGGTCATCAAAAGCGGGAGCGGAATGGGGCTTGAACCGTCCTTTGTCGTCCAGAACCAGGATGTGCCCGCCCCAGCCCGCTTCCCAATCTGCATCCGTATTGAAATAGAAGATGTGCGTGGCCAGTTTGCGGCGCGCGTCGCAGTGAGGCGAGACGGCGCACCCTTGCCAGGCAAAGTACCACTCCATAGTCAGGATCAGACGGTTCCCGATCTCCGGACCGAACATCCGGCCGAGAAACGACATGTAGGCTTCGCCGTGGAGCTCCGCGATGAAGTCCTTCCATGGTTCCGCCATGGTGAGGCCGGGCAGATAATGCAAAAGATAACGGTCATGGCTGCCCTGGCCATAGGCCCGCTTCTTGCCAACCTGGCGTTCGAATAGCGAGACATCGGGAAGGGTTTCGCGCAAGCGCTCGAAACCCTCGGCGGTCAACGTGTTCTGGATATTGACCCAGGGGTAGGGTTGCTGTTGTTGGAATATTTCAGGGCGGACTGCCTTTATAGAGGTCTGGTTCAGGTACTCCATAATCCCCCTCGCACTTGTCAGTGGCCCGTCACCTTTAGGCTCTTACAATCGCTTGATGGGCCCTCCCTGTGCCATTTCTTGCTGGATGTGAATTTCGGCTTGCTTAGGCGACATGAAATAGACCAGATTACATCTCAGAAGTCAAGCATGACTCGGCCCTGAGCGCCTCAGCTTAATGTCGCGGCTATCCCCAAGCAGGCGGGATCGCCGTTTGGCGGTTTAAAGTCACCTCTACGCCAAACGGCAGCAAGCCTGGGTTCATGACAATTCGACCCCTTGCCTGGCCGCTCGTCACCGGCACGGTTTAGGTGAGCTTCCCCAAGGTGGGACGCTTCTCTGATGCCTCCAGCGAAGGTATGAACCGGAGCGGAGCATCACCGGCAGCAGATTTCAGGCGAATCTCCGCACCAGTCGCTGGACAGACAATTGTCAGGACGATTTCTTGGCTTCCTTATACCCTTCCAAGGAATGGTTATGTTCCTTGTAATACTTGCCCATGTCGTTTAATTCTTTGGGATTTCCCTTGACGTGGCAGTCCACGCACTTCTTTCCCTCTTTCTTGGCATACTCCGGCTTGGCGTGGCCAAGCGGTACGATAACAGCGCAGAACGCAGCGATAACAAGAATCCCCAGAACTTTCTTCATTAAACACCCCCGTTTGGAGTTTTCGAAGCCCGATCACAAAGCGGCTATTCTCTTACAGACGTCCTAGAAGAATCAAATTTATCACCACCCAGGCACCAAGTCACAAAGAAAAATATTCTCTCCGGCCTTGCTTGGTGCCCTGGTGCCCTGGTGGTGATCATTCCCGTCTAGTGCCCTCCCTGGAGTTCTTGCAGAATCTTGGGATTGGCTTCGTCCATGGCCAGCAGGTTGTGGCAACTGTTGCAATCCTGCGTGATGACCTGGCCGTCCTTCGACTTGTGGTCTCCGTCGTGGCAGCGGAAACAACCTGGAAAATCCATGTGACCCAGGTTATTGGCATACGTTCCCCAGGTGACATTCATTTCCGGAAAGACGTTGCTGTCGTAGATAGATACCAAGGCCTTGGCAGCTTCCTCAACTTCGGAGCGCTTACTGTTGTAAAGGGCAAAATAGTTGTTGCGGTAATACGCCCGCAGGTTTTCCGGAATCTGCGACTCCGCCGCAAGACGGTTCGCATAATTCTGCTTGAGCAGCCCAATCGCGACCTTGTGCATAAAAGGAAGCGACGGACTGATGCGCCCCGCCGCCATCTCGGAGTTCACGGCATCTTCCGGCAGATGGAACGTGTGGCTGGGCCGGTTGTGACAGTCCATGCAATCCATGAGACGCCGTTCGCCATGGGCCAGTAGCTCAGGCTTCGGCGGAGTTCCCGCGGACAGAAACTGCGTGTATGTTCCATCCGCACTTCGGTGTTCGACCCAGGGAATGACCTGCCGCTTCTCGTCGGATGCAATGTAATTGATAAGCCCCAAATGCCACCCGTGAATACCGATGTATTGTAGCCCCGGGCTGAGACCGCCAATATGCATCAGGAGCACGCTGTTGGTAAGGGAATTCTTTTCGTCATCCCCGAATTTCGTTTTGACGAGGAGCTTGTCGCCGGAGAACTTGGCCGGCCAATGGCACTCGTTGCAGGTTTGGGCGGCGGGACGGAGGTTATGGACGGGCACGGGGATAGGCCGCGGATAGAGGTTAAATGTTACCGCCAGGACTTGATAGGTCCCCGAGATTTTCGAGCGCACGAACCACGGCGCTCCCGATCCAATGTGGCATTCGACGCACGCTACGTGGGAGTGAGGTGAGCCTAAGTAAGCGGTGTATTCGGGCTGCATCACGGTGTGGCAAGTGGCTCCGCAAAAGCTCACCGAATCCATATAGACGACTCCCCGGTAGCTGGCGAGTACAAACAGAGGCACGTTGATAGCGCTCATCAGGACTACGAAGGTTGCGGTGCGCCGAAATTCCTCACCCGAAAAAGAAACCAAAGGATATTCCCGGGGAAGGGTGCCCAGGCGGCGCTGCTGGCGGAATTCCCGGTATATGCCGATAGGAATCAGGATGAGTCCCAGGACAAAAGCCCCGGGCAAAAGCAGAAATACGATGATGCCCAAATAAGGATTGAAGGAATAACCCAGGACCTGTGAAAGAAACGTGAAGATTAAGGTGATAGCCGACGTGGTCGCCAGCACCACTCCAATGCGGCTGATCCAGTTCTGGCTCAGGTAAACGACAGGGCGTATTAGCCGGCGAAGTTGCCCCCTGCCGCTAACCCCGGGTTCACCAGGAGCCTTTCCGCTCTTATCCCTACCATCGGTCTCCGTCAATCGACAGACCTCCTCGCCGGCGCGGTTCCTCCGTGGCAGACGCCTGCCGGACCGCTCCGTTTCTCAATTGAGTTTGCCGGGATGGAATCCATTATGTTTACTGACAACCCCGGGCACGAATCTCCACAGCGCCGACATTATATTACGTTCGCAGGGCGTGGCGCACGAGCAAAAAGAGCAGTGCAGGCGTCTCGTTTGCTACGGTATAAGCGTCTCGGCCGCGTTCGACAGCGCGATCCTCGAGCCTCAGCACGCGAAACACCGGCCCGACAGCTTTCCAGCGGGCCGCTCCCCGCGGAAGTATTGGTGTATACTCACTCAGGCCATGAGCTCCCCAGCGGGGGTTTGAGGCTCAAACCTCGAAAGGATTGCAAAAGCCATGAATCGCACCCTCCTTTTTAGCATGTTGCTTTTCCTCGTGACGCCGATGGTTCTCGCTCAGACGCCGCAGCGCCCTCAGCCCCCGCCGCCAGTGGTTTCGCCGGAGGTAGGGGCTGACCATCGCGTTACGTTCCGCTTCCGCGATCCGAATGCCAAGGAGGTCTTGCTTGCCCGCGAGGGGGCAGAACCGGTGCCCATGCAGAAGGACCAAGAAGAGGTTTGGAGTGTCACCACTGACCCGCTGGAGCCGGATTTCTACGGCTACTCATTTGTGGCCGATGGCATCCATTTAATCGACCCCTCGAACCACCTGATGAAGCCCAACCTCCTCGGCCCCCAGAGTGTGGTGCACGTTCCCGGACCGGTTACGTTGCCCTGGGAGGTCAATGACGTTCCGCACGGTGTCATCCACCACCATTTCTACAGATCGACGATTGTGGGCGACGATCGCGACTATTACGTCTATACCCCGCCCGGCTACACTCCCACCGGGCAGGATTCCTATCCCACGCTCTACCTCTTACACGGATTCAGCGACGACGCGAGCGCCTGGACCGCCGTTGGGTACGCGAACGTGATTCTTGACAACCTGATTGCCCAGGGGAAGGTCAAGCCCATGATCGTCGTGATGCCTCTCGGCTACGGCGCACCAGAGATCGTCTCTCACAGCGGTGGGGCATTTCACGACCCCAGTCTCCGCCAACGAAACTACCAGAGGTTCCGTGACGCCTTGGTCAACGAAGTCTTGCCGCAGGTCGAAGCGTCCTATCGGGTGGTGAAGGACCGCAATTCTCGAGCCATCGCGGGCCTCTCGATGGGAGGCGCTGAGTCTCTTCTCACCGGACTGAATACTCTCAACGACTTCGCATGGATCGGGGCGTTTAGCTCGGGAGGGGTTCCTGACGATTTCCAGACGGACTTTCCGGGACTCGATTCCAGTGTCAATGCGCAACTCCGATTGCTGTGGATTGCCTGCGGCACCGATGACCATCTCATCGAAATGAACCGCAAGTTCCGTGACTGGCTCAAGTCGAAGGGAATTCAGCACACCGACATCGAAACGCCAGGCGCGCACTCCTGGATGGTGTGGCGGCGCAATCTGGCTACCTTCACACCACTCTTATTCCGATGACAGCCTCGCCGGTGGTTCGGGCGTCTCGCCCGCTGTCGCGCGGCCACCCTGCCGCCGGACCCGCCGGGGCGGGTGGCCCCGGTGACAGCGGCCGGGACGTCCGCGCCACGCCGAGCGGTCACACTCTATTCTGAAAGTCTCGTTAGGATGATACCCGCCGTTCGACGTTAACAAGAGGCCCGCCATGTCTAATCGCTTGCAAGCTCTTCTTCCGGCATTAATTCTCGGTTCCGTTTCAATCTTTCCCGGCTGTGGAGGCGGCGGAGGCATATCCTCGCCCGCTCCGCAACCGATTGGAGAGAGTCTCTCCGCGAGTTCGTTGACCATCTACCAGGACGGCGCATCAGGGACGGTCAATGTGACCATTACGCGCCCGGCCGGCGATGCGAACGCTGTCACACTCACGGTGTCGCCTGCTCTCAGTGCGATGAACGTGAGCGTCCAATCGCCAGGCGCCGGTAACGGCGGCTCAGTCATCTTTTCGACCGGCGGCCCCGTTCCTCTCCCAGGTCAGGGAATTGCTGCCACCGCTTCCACGCCCTCGGGGACCTATAACCTCACCGTCACGGCGAGCGATGGGACAACCACCGCCAGCGCAACGCTGGCATTAACGGTCGGCGTCGCCGCCGTTGTGGCAGACGCCGTCGATTCCACCCTGGGCGTCAAAGGCCGGTTGCAGGAGGCCATGTCCACATCCTTTCAACTGGCATCATGGGCCGATCAGTTCTTCGTGCAATTCCCCGCCGCCACAACTCCGCTGGGAACTCTCCAGCCCCACCATATCCGCATGCAGGTGCTCGAGCGGGACATCCCAGAAACCGCCGCGGGAGTTTGGGATTTCTCCTATCCCGACGCCATCATCAATCCCATCATGAGCGTTACCGACCATAGCCCGGAATACCAGATCGCCAAAGCCCCTGCTTACATGTACGACGGCTCGGGAAATCTGCTCGATCCGACTTTCAACGCGTTCGGCGCCTATGCGGCGGATCTGGTGAGGTACTACAACACCCCGGGCGGGATTACCGACGCGACCTCTTGCAACAAGACCCCGTGCGTTTCGACGCCCCCCAACGGCGTGGGTCGCGTGGACTATTGGGGCATCTACAACGAACCGAACCTTAACGACGAATTCAACGACAGTAACGCGCCCAACTCGACGGGCCCGAAAAACTACGTGAACATGTACAACGTGGTGGTGCCCCAGATGCAAGCGGTCGATACCACGATCAAGTTCGTCGCCGTCGAGTTGTCGGATTTCGGCAGCGAGGCCAGTAACTACATCCCCACCTTTGTCCAGAATGTGACCGCCCGCGTGGATGTCCTTGCCACGCACTTCTATGCCACGTGCAACCAGAAGGATACCGACCAGACGCTCTTCAATGCGATCACTCAGTTTGTCCCCCACATTCAATACCTCTGCTCGCAGCTTCAGACCCAGCCCGCCTTGTCAGGCGTGCCTGTTTGGATGACCGAAAACAACGTCAACGCCGACTACGACGCGGGGGGGGGCATCAGCGCCTGCAACGGCACGCAGTTTGTTCTGGACCAGCGCGGCTCGAGCGCCTTCTTCGCTGCCTGGCGACCGACGGTCTTCTCCATGCTCGGCAAGGTAGGTCTGCAAGCGTTGTATCACTGGGATTTCGCTGCCGACGCTCAGTTCGGCGAGATCAACGCCTCGAACACGGCGGTTCAACTCGGCTATTGGGTGGATTATTGGCTGGGCCAGTATTTTCCCTCCAACCCGGACATCACCCCAACCGGGGCCGAGATCCTGCAACTGGGCGTCAGTGAAAACTCGAGCGTGGAAACCCTGGCGATAAAGAACGGAGATGGCAGCGTGGTGGTGATGGTCGCCGATCACGCCGTCCAGTCGGGCACGGACAATAATGGACCTGGCGATCCCCGCGTGGTGGCAATTGACCTTTCGAGCCTCGGAACATTTTCCTCTGCCTCGTTGCTCACCATTGATAAGAACACGAATGTCGCCACCGGACCCGCCGCCACACCGGTTACCCCTGCGGCACAAATGACGATTCAGTTGGAAGGCTATGGCGTGGTGTTTTTGAAATTGATGCCCTGATGAACCCCCAAGGGGCGCATGCGAAGGCGCTTCGCGCAATTTCAGCGCCGAGGTCTTTTTACCCAGACTCTGACGGAGGGAAGCCAGCGCTATTTCTTGAAGTCTGCGGCCGCGTGTTGGTACGCAGCCTCGAGATTTTTCATTGCCGCTTCAAGGTTCGGCTTCATGTCACGCCAGGCCTGCTGGCTGGAAGCTTTGAGCTTATCGAGTTGCTTTTGGACTGTCGCTCGCTGCCGATCCAAGTCGGCGATCTGCCGGTCAAACTCCTTTCGGGCCTCGCTGCCTTGCTTGTTAGCCTTGGCGTTTAAGGTATCGATATTACGTTTGAGCTCCCGGAGCCTTGCCTCGGCTTTTTCCTGATAGCTATCTCTTTGTTGGCTGGCGGTTGCGTGCCCTCCGCTTTTCTGTTGCTCGGACGCTGCTTCCTGGCTACAGCACGGAATAGACGCCAACAAGACCAAGGTCAGAAGAAATGGCAGCCTTTTCATAGTCCTTGCCTCCTTCCATCCGAACTGAGGATGTGCAATATCCATTCCAGAAAGAGTATAAATCAAATAAGTCCAATCGGGTTCGAGAGGAAGTGCCCGGCCCGAAGCGCTGGGGCCGTCGGTGCTAAGGCCGATTTTTCCTAGTGCGCGTAAGAATGCCCCCCCTTTAAGAGCCCATGATGACCACGAAACCGCCGGACGGGCTTAATGAACTCCGTGCTTAGTTCTTTTCCAGCCTGTGGGCCTTGGGGTGGGCGATGATCGTTCTCTCGGTGCTGGTCCATCTTCCCGTGACACTGACGACCGCGCTTGGCCTGATGCTGATCGGCGGGCACAACCTGCTCGACTCGATGCAATCCTCGAATCCTATCCGGATGATCCTGCACTCACCGAATTTCATCCTGCAAGGTCCGTGTATTCCCCCGTGCCTTTGTGCCTTGGTGGTTCACAGCTCGTCGGAGGCGCGGATAAAAGACACACCTTTGGCTTCCGGACCGGCGGAGATGATGGCTACGCCAAAGCAGAGCACCACGACGGCGAGGCTTCCCATGGATATTGAGTAGCTGAAGTGTTCGCCGAGCACGGCCTCGAGGTAGCCGATCGACGACGCAATGAGTACTCCGATCTGGTAGGCGAAGCCGGGGAAGAATCCCCGAAGCTGCGGCGGCGACAGCTCATTGATGTGCGCTGGAATCACGCCCCAGGCGCCTTGCACCATAAACTGCATGATGAACGCCCCCAGAATGATCAGCGGTTTGCTCGGCGCCATGATCCATAAAGGCACGGCGGCCAAACCGAGCGATTCCGCCCAGACCATTGCACGCCGCCTCCCCTTGCGGTCGGAGAAGTGCCCAAAGGTAAGGCCACCCAGAATCGCGCCCAGCATCGAGAGGCCGGTAATCAATGCGGTGGCGTCGACACCGAAGTGGCGCTGGCGTTGCAGAAAGGTGGGGTACAAATCCTGCGTGCCGTGCGAGATGAAATTCATGGCCGCCATCAGGGCGACCAGATAGAAGAACAGCCGCGAGTTCTTGAAAATGGCGCGCCGGTAGGTGGACCAGTCGGTGCGCGACTCTCGCCACGCCTGAGGATCTACGACGCGCAGGCAAATCAGCATGGTCAGCAATCCCGGCGCGGCCCCCATGAAGAACATGGCGCGCCAACCCCAGCGCGCAAAGACGGTATAGTAAGCGATGGCGGCCAGCACGTTGCCGAGCGCGTAACCCTCCTGGAGCAGCCCGGAGAGAATGCCTCTCCACTTGGGCGGCGCCGACTCCATGGCGAGCGATGCGCCTACGCCCCAGTTGCCGCCCATGCCGATTCCGTAGAGCAAACGGAGCAGAAAGAATTGCGTGTAGTTCTGCGCCAGCCCGGACATCACCTCCATCAGAGTGAAAAACGCGACGTTGGCCAGGAGCACGAGGCGCCGGCCGTAACGATCGGCCAACAGTCCGAAAACGAACGCGCCCACCGGGCGCATCGCCAGCGTGATCGTGAGAGTCAAGGCGAGGGCAGGGATCGAGCGGCCAAAGTTCTTGGCCACGGCGGAGAGCACGAACACCACCACGAAGAAGTCAAAGGCGTCGAGCGTCCAGCCGAGAAATCCGGCCGCGACAGCGTAGCGGGCGCTGCTGCGGCTGTCCTGTAGATCCATCGTGTCTCACCACCAAGTCACGAAGACATCAAGCGAGCTCGAGCATTCGACATTCTACAACAGCTCCGCAACGAAGCAGCGTGGCCGGCGAGTGGGGACCTGCGGATTGGGCGGGTCATCGGCCGCCCACGACCAGAATTGATCCCAGGCGGTAGCGCCGGCGCCCGTCGTCATCGGGCAAGGGAAGCGCGATCACCGGTTCGCCGGTGGCGGTTCCCACGGAGATGTAGACGCCGTACTTGCCGGGTTTCAAAATGTGCGCCGGAGGCAGCGTATAAGCGACTCGCGGCTGATCATTCTCTTCCACCGCTGGCCCGAAATCTCTCCTGGAAATGACTCTTGCCTGGCCCGGCGGCCCCACCGGCAACTCACGCACGTCAAAGTCTTGGTCAACAAATACGCCGGCGATCCCGCCCTTCTCATCTTTGAGGGTGAGGGTGGGATGGCCGCCCGGCAGGCAAGGCGCCACGCCGGCATTGCGCCATGAGTAGCCTACAAATATAGACCCCGCCGCTTGCACCTCCGCCGGCCAGGAGGCTTCCACCAGTTGCAGCCGGTAGCCCAGGCGCAGGTTGATCCTGTCGATCAGTGGGCGGTTATCCGCCAGGAACTCCCGCGGATACCAGTGCACCGTGGCGTAGCTGGCATGGTACTCCTCGATGGCCTGCAAGAAAAGGTGTCCGTCGCCCCAGGCTCCTTTCTTCTTGGAATCTCCGTAATGCTCTGATTCCAGAATCACGGGAACGCGCGGCCAGAAATTGTAGGCCAAGTAGGCGTGGTAATAAGCGTGTTCGCCGGGCTCCACCAGAATGCTGTCGTCTCTCAGGCCAAGCCCCTGGTCGCGAGCGTAGCCCAGCGTCTCGATGCCGCGCCCCTGGATCATGAAATCGTCGTTCGCGACCAAAAGAGTATGCTTGAAGTTCTTCTTGTAAAGATCAATGTGACGTCGAAGGGTGGCGAGCGAATAGGGAATCCGGGTGCTGGCTACGGTGTGGCCTTCGCCCCAGACGCCGAACGAGCCCACGTCAATGAACGCCACGTGCGGATTGCCGTCATACCGCGCCGCCGCGGCGGCCAGGAAGTTGTCCAGCTTCTGAAGAAAAACCGGGTCGTCGAAATCCGGCTCCCACATGGGGCCGTCCGGCGCGATTTTCCCCTCGCCGATAAGGTGGTGTCCCCTGGCCCCTGCCTTCTCCACCCAGCGGGGCGTGGCGTAAGGTTCGGCCTCCTCGGCCTCCGAGGTGCAAAACCGGAAAGCCACCGTCTTGCCTGCCTCCACCCATTTCTGCATGGGCGCGTCAACGAGGGGCCAGTTGAACTTGCCTTCTTCGGGCTCGAGGTCGGACCAGTCCAGGCGCATGTAGACGGAACTGACGCCGGGGAACTCCGGCACCGTGTCCGAGGGTTCCAGGTCCACCGTGTAATGTCGAAGATCGTTGTCGTAATGATGGAACATCCACCCCATGCCGGGATTGATGAGGGCGGCGCCCGTATCCTTCGGGCGCACGACGATTCGATCCGATTGGGCGCGAACGCCGCCCGCGAACGCCGCCAGCAACAGCAAACCGCACGAGATGGTTCTAAGCTCACTTCTTAGGTTCGATCTGCGCAATTGACCCTCAAAGTTGGGTGCTTTTTCAGTTCGTTTTAGTTCGTTTCGCAATTGCCATCCTGTGTTTTCAATAACATACTGGCTTCGTTCGTATTATTTTTGTATATTCCCGTGATCCTGCCCGTCTCCTAACGATGGCCGCTTCCAACCTCTTCGGGATCCCCCGGGCACACCGCTTCCGCCTGGACGCGTGCCTCACAGGAAAGCTCACTTTTTGGGTTCGATCTGCGCGTTTCACCCTCAAAGTTGGGTGCTTTTTCAGTTCGTTTTAGTTCGTTTTGCAATGGCCATCCTTTGTTTTCAATGACATACTGGCTTCGTTCGTATTATTTCTCGTGTTTTCTCACGCACTCTCCCCCGTTCCTGGCGGTCGTCGGCCTGCGAACCGCCCATTGGAATGAGAGTGCCCCGTGCGGTCGCCCCCGCGAAGCTTGTCCTCCGCGAAGGCCGAGGAGCGGGTAGCCGCCTGTGGATTCTCGCTTTCGCGGGAAAGACCTGATTTTCGGTTTGAGGCGGTGCGGTCAAGCATCCTGCGTGAGACAGGCAACGTTGGAAATAGGGGGCAGGAAGCACAGGCAGGGACGACGGACGAAGACTTAAGCAGACTTCCCAGCATAACCTTACCGGCAGGGCTTAACCACCTGCCCAGGTACTCAACAATTCTAGCCTATGTTGCGGCATTTGGCAAGCAAAAAATGCAACGGGTTCCGGCAGGCTCGCGCGCGGCCCTTGCTGGAATCACTGCGGTCGTGGTTGGAAAGCTGCTTGACCAAGCTGTCGAAGAAGTCGGATACGACCGTGGCGGTGAAGTATGCGCTGGGGCGCTGCGTGCGGTTGCCTTAGGACGCAAGAATTATCTCTCCGCCGGCTCCGACGCGGGCGGTGAGCGTGCCGCCGCCCTCTACAGCCTGATCGGCACGGCCAAGTTGAACAGCCGCGACCCAGAAGCTTCTCTGCGCGAGGTCCTCTCCCGCATCGCCGACCACCCCATTAATCGCATCGAAGAGTTGCTACCCTGGAACGTCGTCAGACCAGACCAGCGCTTGGACTCCAAATAACAACCTGACTTCCTAAGTGCCCACTTGAATCAACAAGTGGACACCTACAGCCACCTGCCACCTGTCAATACGGCCAGCTTCAGACGCTTACGTTGAAGAACGCGGTGAACGACTGAATCGGAATTGAACCCAAGGAAGAGCACGTTGGCGGGTAGGCAATGAGTCTCAACAGCAGTGACGAAGAGCCGACTTTTCAGGCCGAATCCTTAACAACACGGAAACCATTTGAGCGGCCGTAAGTCGCAGTGAGACGGGCGAATAAATTCCTCCGCGAAAAACTGGAGGGTAGTTTCCTTGTGCCCGAGATAAGCGCCCAGGTTTCTCCACTCAACAAAATCATGATGCTGTTGCACTTCCAGTCCGCTGTGCCTACGTCTTTGAATTACCGATGGGGAAGATCCTGCACGTCGATGCTGTCTACCCTCCTGCTGCTATCGCGAGACACACCGACGATCATGAATTCTAAAGGCTCGCTGCCGGTATTCAGAAAGGAATGCACGTCGTTCAGTTGGATCGGGATCGCATCGCCCGCCTGGATCGGGGCAACTTCAGAACCGCTGCCCTCGGCCGCAACCGTGACGGCGCCCTGGCCGCTCATGACATAGTAGAATTCGGCCACCTCCCGATGCAGGTGGGGACCAGTCGAAGTATTTGGCGGAAGCACCAGGTGGTCCACATAGGCCCACGGGCTGAGGAAGACAGACGGATCAAGTGCGCGCCGATACTGTACCGATCCTTTGCCACCGCTCATACCGTTCACGGGGTGAAGCAGCGCACGATCTAGCCGCAGAGTCATGAACACCGGAATCGGATCAATGGGCACGTCCCGACGGTCGTCACCGAGGTCGAAATTGTCGTAAGTGCTCTTCCTCGCCGTCACGTTGATGTTCATGAACTGAATCGGCTTGTCGGTCGCGTTGTAGATGCCATGGGAATGGCCCATTCGGCAAAGGGCGCCGGCCGGTCCTTTCAACACGGACGTCCGGCCATCAATCGTAAACTGCGCCTCGCCGTCGAAGATGACAAACATCTCTTCGCATTGGTTGTGAAAGTGATGGCCAATACCGCTTTTCGGCTCGAGAATGCCCCGGTGCAGGAATAGCAGATTGGTGTCCAGCGAGTGCGCATCCAACAGGGCCATGTAACGCATTTGGCCGGCTCCGCCGTGGACCGCTTTGGCGGGCCTGTATTTAGCCGGATCCGTGTGCGCGATACGTTGGGTTAAGGGCTCGCGCGCTGCCAGTGGAAGAATCATTACGAGCATGAGCCAAAGCGTTTTCATGTTCATTTTCCACTCTCCTTTCTGACCAATAGGGACGGCGCTCCACTCGAACTCTACTGCGGCGGACCCGTCTTGCGAGGTTTCTTTCCGCTGCTCAAAGCGCGCCACTAATCCACATCGAACAACAGGACTGTGTAGTTCTTGGACGACAGCGTGTTCTCGATGGTCGGCCAGACCCTCTGATGCTCTGCTGAGGCCACCCATTTCTGTCGTAGTTCCTCGCTCTGGTACGTCAAGGCGAACCGATAGTTGATACCCGCGGGAGCACTCCCCTGTATTGCCGTGCGCAGCTTCAGCAGCTTCACACTAATATACCCAGGGTGTTTGGCGGCTTCGGGTCGGAAGATGGTCTCGAAGTTGTGCAGCAACTCCTTCTCCTTAGTCGGGTCAACCGCCAAGTCGACGTGCAGTTGGATGGGATGCCCCGGTGCCACCGCCTGGGCGCCGGCCGCACTGGCTCCGGCTGCGAGCATTGCCTTCAAGCAGGTCCTACGCTTCATTTTCCCTCCTCTGGCTCACTGCCGCTCACTGATAAAGTTGCTTCTCACCTGCTACGGAGAGCTTGATCCGGTACAAGCCGGTACGTGCGGTGATGTAGAGCGATTTCCAGTCATCACCCCAATTGCAGTTTGCCGGCACCTCAGGCATCTTGATCGTTCCCAGGTGCTTTCCCGCCGGCGAGAACACCCAAATCCCTCCAGGGCCGGAGGCCCACATGTTGCCCTTTTCATCGATCTTCAAGCCGTCCGGCAAACCCTCTTCCTTCTCCGCCGTCGCGTTGTAAAACACACGCCCGTTACGGACGGTGCCATTATCAGCGACGTCGTATGCCATCCACACCTTGTTCTTCTCATCCGTATTCCCGATATAAAGTGTCTTCTGGTCGGGAGAAAAGGCAATGCCGTTGGGCCGCGTCAGGTCCTTGATGACCGGCTGCGGCTTGCCGTTGGCCACACGGAAAACGGCGTTGAACTTCAGCTCTTTAGCTGGGTCGTCGTCTCCCTTGGCCAAACCGTAGGGCGGATCCGTGAAATAAAACGACCCATCGGAGCGGTAGACCACGTCGTTCGGACTATTGAATTTCTTCCCCTCATACCTGTCAACCACAGTGGTAATCTTCATATCTTTGCTGATTCGGACAATGCGGCGGTACCCATGCTGGCAGAGCAGCACCCCGCCATCTTTATCAGCGGTGCTGCCGTTCGGGCCATTGTATCCGCCCGCGGGCAAATTACCTTTTCCGTCGTAACCGCCCGGTTTGAGAATCTCCGTCACTTTTCCGTCTAAAGGAGAATATTGACGCACCACGTTACCAATCACATCACTGAACCAGAGGACGCCTGAGGGGCGCCAGATCGGACCCTCGGTAAACGTGAACCCGTCTGCGAGCTTTTCAAGCTGGGCATCCTTGGGAATAAGTTCATCCAAGGCTGGGTCCAACCGCACAATGCTTCCCAAGGCGGCAGGTTTTTCCGGGGCCGGGGCGGGAGGGGGGGCGGTGGAACATGCGACCGTGATAAGAGCAAGAGCGAAGACCAACGTCGACTTTATGATTGACATGTGCAATTTGACCTCGACTCGGTTAGGGGTGGCACCCTCGTCTTGACAAGGGCGTGGCTACGACATCTTCAGCAGCCATCTTACGGCGTTCCTCTGTAGCTTGAAATATTCGGGTTCCCACATAGCGTGAATCGTATGGCCGACTGCCGTGAAAGCCACGCGGCCCTTGCCGAAATCGTATGCCCAGCCCGCGATCGCCTTAGCACCTAGGTCTTTGCCTTCGCTGATGTCCGTCAGGCCATCGATATTCTCACTCCGCAAGACGTCTTCTTGAAATGGCAGATCTCATCGAAGCACCACCGGCCGGGGGCCACGCCTTGAATCAACGGCAGAGTCTAGCGCAAAGATGGCGAGCACCGAATTGTTCGCTTGATCAACCACAGCCAGGCCGAGCTTGCCCTCTCTGTTGAACCGGCGCTTCCATTTAGTCTTCCCGGCCACGTGCCAGTATACTCCCCGTCGCCACCGTGAGGGACGTCCCTTTTATCCTTTGGGTCACGTCTCCGTTGAGACGACCGAACGATACTTGGGCTGCAAGCAAAAACTCCGAGACGCTGTCAACGACCAACTTGGGTTGGAAGGGGTGTGAGCGGCCGATTACCGTCATAGTGCCGGGCGTGGAGGCGTCCTCGGCGGTTAGTAAACGGTCGCCGTGAAGGAGGGAGTCATCCGTGCAGAAGGTGTGAGCCAACTGCCGAATAGCCAACCGGATTTGCCGATCCGTTGTGAAGTCCCTTGGAGCAGTCTCCGGCAGGACCATCCCAACAGCAAACTCAGGGCAGGCTCTCGCCCTGAGTGCCACGGGCACGGATGCGCGTGCTACTTCTTCAAATCCGCGGTCCAGTTGGTGACCAGCGTCAGCGGCTGGCTGGCGGTTTGAGCCGTGGTCCCGTTGATCAGGAATCTCTTGCCATCGGCGGAGGCCGCGAAGGGGGTCCCAGTAATGCTGAAGGTGTTGGCCTGGAACAGCTCCTGCGGAGTACCCAGCTCAAGGCTGGCGCCCTTTTCTCGCACCTCCACGGCCGTCATCTTCCCTCCTATGGAAAGAAAGTAGAGTTCCTTGCCGTCGCCCCGCCAAACCGCCAAGCCTCTTGAACCTGTGGTCGAAACCTGCCATTTGCCTTCGCCGCTCGGAAACGGCTTAATGTAGACCTCGTACTGGCCCGTGTCGTTGCTCAGGTAAGCGACCCACTTCCCATCGGGTGAAATGGCCGGATCCACCTCGTTGAATGGGGTATTGACCACCGGGAAAGGCTTCCGGTCGCCAAACATGGGGAGCGCCCAGACGTCGTTCGCGTTGGATTTCGATCCCATGAAGAATTGGTATGCGATGTAACGCCCGTCGGGCGAGACAGAATAGGGCTCAAGCTCACTTCCAGGTGTTTCCAGTACCTTTTCATCCGCACCTGAGCCGTCGGCCGCCCGGCGGTAGATGGCGTACCCGCCGTCTCGATTCGAGCCAAAAACAATCGACCTCCCATCCGGCCACCAGACAGGAAGCCTATTGCTTCCGGGTCCGAAGGTAATTCGGGTCTTGGTCTTGCGCGCCAAGTCAATCACCCAAATATTCGAGGTGGCGGGTGAATCGGCAATCGTCACGGCGAGCTTCGACCCATCGGGCGAAAGCATGGGGTCGGAATAGCGTTCGGTTTCCGGAAGCGCCAGCTCGCCTTGCTTGCCGGTGCGGTCAAACCAGATCAACTGCGAGGCTGTGCCAATTCCCCCTTCCTGAAACAGCAGCACGCCGCTGCCCGAGACACTGAAACGGCTGACACCCACATGGCCGGCAACCGGCACAGCGTCGCCTTCCACAGCCAGCTTGCTGGTGTTGAAGCGCTGCGCCATCAAAGTCCCATCGCGCACAAACAGCAAGTAACCTGGCGGGGCATAAATGCCTTTCGAATCGATGTGGAGGACAAGCACCTGCTCCTTCGAGCCCAGCGCGCCGGCATAAATGCCCCGGTCAGCGCCCGAAACCGAGAAGGAAGAATAGAGGAAATGTTTGCCGTCGGGCAGGAACCACACCCAATGATACAGCGTCATGCGCGCACGCGGCTCCGTTACCTCGACGGGAGTGCCTCCCGTCGCATCCACTCGCATCAACCCTCCCGCCTGGTCACTGGCGAACAGGATGACTCCATCCTGGCTCCAGGCGCCGCCGCGTCCAGTGGGGGCATCGCACAGAGCTAGTGGCGGGCCGCCGCTCGCGTCGATCTTGTTCAACTTGCCGCCGGCAAAATATCCCAGATAACGGCTGTCCGCCGACCAGAAAGGATATGTGGCGCCCTCCGTCCCGGCCAGCGGCTGGGCCGTGCCCGAATTGAGAGGCTGCACCCACAGCATGGGTCGCCCTGCACTTCCCGTCGCCCCAAAGGCTATGCGGCGGCCATCGGGCGAGATCGCCGCCGGGGCATAGGGATTAAAGGTCGCCTTATCCGGCGGCAGGATGTAAGCGTGGACCGAAGACGAAGGCGCAAGCAACAATCGCAGCCAAAGGCTGCCCAGAATGACTGCGCCCAAGACGCCTGCCGCAGCGAGCGCCCAAGGGAGGGCACGTTGTAGCGTCGATCTCTGATCGACGCCACGGCGCTCGGAGACCGCCGCTACAGGGGCCTCCGAAATCCATTTCAGTTCCAGGGCCACATCGGCCGCGCACTGGAAACGCTCATCAGGATTCTTCGCCAGGCATTGCGCCACCAACCGGTCGAGCGCCGCCGGCGCCAGCGGCTGCACCTTGCGAATGGGCTCCGGGTCTTTCTCTAATATTGCGCTGGCCACGCTGAGCTGGTTTTTTCCTTCGAAAGCCCGCACGCCTGTCGCCATCTCGTAGAGCGTGGCGCCCAAAGCGAAGATGTCGGAGCGTGCGTCGGCTTCTTTGCCCTCAATCTGCTCGGGGCTCATGTACTGAATCGTTCCGACCATCGCTCCGGCCTGAGTAATGGGGCTGCCGGGTCCTGCGCCGCCCGTCGCCGTGACTGCCGCGTTCAGAAGCGGCGCCGGTGGCACAGGCACTCCTGCCCGTGCTGCACCGCCAGGAGTGGCGGTGCCACCTGTGGGCTTCGCCAGGCCGAAGTCCATCAGCTTCGCACCGGTTTTGGTCAGCATGATGTTGGCGGGTTTGAGATCACGATGCACCACACCCTGGCGATGCGCCTTGTCGAGCGCGGCGGCAACCTGCATCCCGATTTTCAAAAGGTCCGCCAAAGGAAGTTTGCCGCCCTTCAGCCGCTCGGCCACCGACTCGCCCTCCAGGAATTCCATCACCAGGTATTCCCCTGCGGCATCATCGTGGCCCACGTCGTAGAGCACGCAGATGTGCGGGTGCTGAAGCGAGGAGATGGTCCGTGCCTCGCGCTCGAAGCGCTGACGGAAATCGGTAGAAGAGATGAAACGCTCGGGCAGGACTTTTATCGCCACGTCGCGGCCCAGACGCATGTCGCGCGCGCGATACACCTCGCCCATGCCGCCCGAGCCGAGCAGGGCAAGGACTTCGTAGGGACCCAATTTAGCGCCGGAAGTAAGAACCATCGATCGCGTTTATTATACACGAGGCTGCCCACGAACGTAGAGCCTGTGTAACGGCCAAGGGTTTACCAATCTCCCGTCGCTTGGTCGTAGGTCGGCCAACCGTTCAACTGCCATTCGCATGCAAACTCCCGAGATACTTGCATTTCTCACGATTATCGTTGCCGAGCTAATCGGCGGCTGGGCACAATGTCCCGGTTTCCGCGCTTTTTGTCCCCTTCTCATAGACTGCCACGTCTCCAGCAGTGGCATTCTAGTGGCCCGCTTGCGAATTTCACCGGCAAAGAGATATAAAAAAGGTTCAACATCAGAGGAAATTTCGTGCGAAAGTCGTAATACGGGTCTGTGCTTGATCGCAGGAGGCTTTCATGAGGCGCTCGATACTTGTCCTATCGTTCTTGCTCAGCGTTTCGCTTTTCGCCCAACAGCCGCCCAAGATCCCGTACCAATCTGTTCCCGATTTTCTGAAACTCCCGCCGGACATCTATCTGGGCGAAGTCGCGGGCGTGGCGGTGAACTCCCAGGGACACGTTTTTGTCTTCTCGCGTGGTGACACGACCGGACCTGCCTATGGGGCGGGAGCCGCGCAACTTCTTGAGTTCGGCGCCGACGGCACCTTCATTCGCGAGATCGGCCACCATTTATACGCTTGGTCGTTTGCGCACTCGGTGAAGATCGATAAGGATGACAACATCTGGGTAGCAGACAAGGGTTCGGACATGGTGATCAAGTTCAATGCCGTGGGCCGGGTGATGATGGTTTTTGGGCGTAAACAGGAGGCCTCCGACGAGGGGACCGAGCCGCTCCGCCATCCCAAGCCACCCCTGCCTCCGGTGGACGGGATGTTCAGGCAAGTAACCGACATGGCGTGGGATGCGGCGGGCAACACTTACATTAGCGACGGCTACATCAACTCTCGCGTCGCCAAGGTTGATAAAGACGGCAACTGGCTGAAGTCGTGGGGCGAGCCGGGCGACGGCCCCGGTCAGTTCAACACTCCGCATAGCATTGGTGTGGATGCTCAAGGACGCGTCTACGTAGCGGACCGGGGAAACCGCCGCATCCAGGTGTTCGATGGCGAAGGCAAGTTCCTGCGGCAGATCACCATCGACGTGCCGGTTGACCCGGACGCCCGGCCGGCGATCGGCGCGAAGCCGAGTGCGACCACGGGCGCGATGGCCCCTGGTGCGCCCTGGACGATCTGCATCACTCCAGGTCCCAATCAAGTGCTGTTCAGCTCCGACGGTTACCCTGGCCGGATCTACAAGCTCAGCTTGGACGGAAAGGTTCTGGGAGTGCTCGGTGAATCAGGCAAACAACTCAAGCAGTTCGGGTGGATCCACGAAGTCGCTTGCCCCTCGGAAACCGAAATCTACATCGCCGAACTGCTGAATTGGCGAGTTCAGAAGTTGATACTCGAAGCGGGTCATTAGTTCAGACCTCATTCCCTGACCCCGGCGCGAGGCGCTGGAGTCGTTTGTTGCCGGCTTCGCCGCAATGCGGCTTCCAATGGACGGGGCCGCCCCTAACCGCCAGCTTCTTGGATTCTTCCTGATAGAACCATTTAAACTCGCTCACTTCCGGCGGTACAAAAACCCGAAGCGCGGTTGCGTTCAGAGACGCTCAGGTGTAATCTGACGGTGGGCTAAGAATCGAAAGAGGAAATTCTGGTTTAAGCAGCAAAGGTCACCAATCAATCTCTGGGCAGGGAGATCGCAGTGAGAATCCGGGTGTTGTTCGCGCTTGTCGCTTCAGCATGCCTGATGTGGAGTTTTTCCGCCACTAGAACTTCTTCAGCACCGCCGCCTCAGGCCGCCGCGAAGCCGGTGGATTTCAATCGCGACATTCGTCCCATCCTCTCGGATACCTGCTTCAAGTGCCACGGTCCTGACGAACACGCGCGCATGGCGAATCTGCGCCTTGATGAGACGGAAGGCCTATTCGTCGACCGCGGGGGCTATCGCATCATCGTTCCCGGCCATTCCGCCCAGAGCAAGCTCTATCAGAAAATCAGCTCCAAAGACGATTCCTTCCGCATGCCGCCGATTTACTCCGGGCGAACCCTGACTCCAAAGCAGATCGAGTTATTCAAGGAGTGGATCGAGCAGGGAGCAAAATGGGACACGCTCTGGTCCCTGGTGCCTCCCAAGCGTCCGCATGTCCCGGAGGTCAAGGATAAGACGTGGGCGCGAAATCCTATCGACAGCTTTGTTCTGGCGCGTCTCGAGTCCGAGGGGCTGAAATCCTCTCCGGAAGCGGATCGGGCGACGCTTCTGCGCCGCGTCTATTTCGACCTCACGGGATTACCGCCGACGCCGGCGGAACTCGACGCGTTCCTGGCCGACCGTTCGCCTGACGCCTATGAAAAACGGGTAGACCAGCTACTGGCATCGCCTCATTACGGCGAGCGGATGGCGATGCCGTGGCTGGATGTGGCGCGCTACGCGGACACGCACGGCTACCACATCGACTCCCTGCGCGATATGTGGGTTTGGCGCGATTGGGTGATCAAGGCTTTTAACCAGAACATGCCTTACGATGAGTTTGTTCTCGAGCAGGTCGCCGGCGATCTGCTGCCCAACGCGACCGACGACCAGAAAATCGCCTCCGGCTTCAATCGAAACCACATGATTACGCTCGAGGGCGGGGCCATCCCCGAGGAGTATCACGTCGAGTACGTGGTCGACCGCGTCAGCACGACCTCGACGGCGTTTCTAGGCCTCACCATGGGCTGCGCGCGCTGCCACGATCACAAGTTTGACCCGATCACACAGAAGGACTTTTACCGCTTTTTTGCCTTTTTCAACACGGTCCCGGAGCGCGGCCTGGACGGGTTTAAAGGCAATGCCGTGCCGGTTCTGCCCATGCCGTCGCACGCGCAGCAGCAACAGCTTGACGAAGTTAAGACGCAGATCGCAGCCACGCTGGCCACCCTGCCCGAAAAGGAAATTCTGGCGCAGCGCAACGACTGGCAGAAGTCGGCCCTCACCTCCATCGCCGAGCCCTCCCGCGAAGGCTTGACGGCTTATTTTCCCTTTGACGGCGACTTGACGGACGCCTCGAGCGGCCATCACGACGCCACGCCCGTCAGGGGCGAGGCGGTTTATGAAGAGGCCGTCGTCGCCAAGGGCGCGGACTTCAGTCCCGAAACGCAGGTGTCTTTCGGTGACCAGGGCGACTTCGAGCGAACCAAGCCGTTCGCGCTTGCGCTCTGGGTGGATCCTGCCCCGGCTCACGGCGTCAAGGTCCTGCAGAAACGTGACGCCGCAAAAAACTGGCACGGATGGGAACTCGCCTTCGATGACCCAACGTACTCGGGGAATCAAAAAAGGATGGCGCATTTCCATATGCGCCTCGCCGGCCGCTGGCCGGATGATGCGATCGAAGTTGAAAACAAGGAACCCCTGGCGCTCAATGGGCCGCATCACTTGATGATCGATTACGACGGTTCCGGCAAAGCTTCCGGAATCCGCCTGTGCGTCGATGGCAAGCCGGTCGAGAGCGAAGTACTGAAGGACACGCTGCAGGGAGAGTTTCGCACGTCTCGGCCGCTCGAAACTGGCGACAAGAGCCTGGGCACGCCGTTTGAAGGCCGCCTGGACGACTTGCGGATCTACAACCGCATACTGAGCGGTGCGGAAGCGGAAGAGCTTGCCATCCGTTTGCCCGCTCGCGCCCTGCTCTTGTCCCTCGACGGGCGGCCGGCGGAGGAGATCGCCTTACTCCAACCGGCGAAGCCGCCGGAGGACGTTCAAATCGGGGAAGAAGATAAGGCCCAGACCAAAGAGGAAAAAGACAAGGCCCTCGAGAAAGAGCGGCAGACCCGTCTGAGCGATTACTTCCTTGAGCACGCGGCAGCGGAAAAAGAACGCTCGCTTTACGCGCAATTGAAGGAATTGCGAAAAGAAAAGGCTACGCTCGAAGACGCCATTCCCACGGTCATGATCATGGCCGAGATGAAAAAGCCACGCGACACTTTTGTGCTGGGCCGCGGCCAATACGACAATCCCAAGGACAAAGTTGCGCCGGGCGTACCGTCCGTGCTGCCTCCCATGGCGCCGGGGTTGCCGATGAACCGCCTGGGTCTGGCGAAGTGGATCGTGAGTCCCGCAAATCCGCTTGCGGCGCGCGTGGCGGTGAACCGTTATTGGCAGGAATATTTCGGCGCAGGAATTGTAAAGACCTCGGATGACTTCGGCTCGCAGGGCGAGCAGCCCTCGAACCCCGCCCTGCTGGATTGGCTGGCCACGGAATTCGTGGCGACGGGATGGAACGTCAAGGCCATGCAGCGGCTCATCGTGACCTCGGCGACCTACCGGCAATCTTCGCGCATGACACCGGAGCTCGAGGAACGCGATCCGGAAAATCGCCTGCTGGCGCGCGGTCCGCGCTTTCGCCTGCCTGCGGAGTTGATCCGCGACAATGCCCTGGCAGTCAGCGGCCTGCTCGACGATCGGATCGGCGGCCCGAGCGTCTACCCGTATCAGCCCAAAGGCCTCTGGGAAGAGATGGCCTTCGGGTCCGGATTCACCGGGCAGACCTACACCGAGTCAACAGGCCGCGACCTCTACCGGCGCAGCATGTACACTGTGTGGAAGCGCACCGTGCCGCCGGCGGCGCTGGTCACTTTCGACGCGCCCGATCGCGAGAAGTGCACCGCGCGCCGCTCCATCACCAACACACCTCTCCAGGCGCTGGTGCTCTTGAACGATCCGACTTACGTGGAGGCCGCGCGTTTACTTGCCGCGCGCACGATCACTGAGGGCGGCACCGCGCCCGAGGGGCGAATCAAGTACGCTTTCCGGATGGCCACGGGACGCATTCCGGATTCTCAGGAAACCGCCGTGCTGGAGGAGGCGGCGAACGAAGCGCTGGCCGACTTCCGTCAGCACCGCGATGAGGCTGCGGCGTTACTGACGGTAGGCGCCTCCGGGAGCAATGCAAGCATGGACCCGCAAGAACTCGCGGCCTGGACCACTGTGGCCAGCATGATTCTGAATCTGGATGAGACGATCACCAAAGAGTAGGGGCAACCCTTGTGGTTGCCCTCTGGGCGGTCACAAGGGCCTCCCCTACAGAAAGACGACTTATGATGGACCAAGAAACGAAGAGGGGACGCGACCTAGTGCTCCGCATGACGCGGCGCCATTTCTTCCGGCGCAGCACAGCAGGAATTGCCCTCGGCATCCCGGCCCTCGCGTCGCTGCTGGCGCAGGACGGCTTTGGAGCGGCCGAGGGTTTTGATCCCAAGACAGGTGGACTCGTCGGCTTCCCCAATTTCCCGCCCAAGGCCAAGCGGATCATCTTCCTGCATCAGTCGGGCGCTCCTTCGCAGCTCGATCTGTTTGACCACAAGCCGACCCTGACAAAGTTTAAGGGCACCGACCTGCCTGACTCGATTCGCATGGGCCAGCGCATCACGGGAATGACCTCCGGCCAGTCGACGCTGCCCGTCGCGCCCTCCATCTTCAACTTCACCCCGGCCGGAAAATCGGGCCAAGCACTGAGCGATCTGCTGCCGCATCATGCCAAGATTGTGGATGACATTGCCCTCATCAGGACGGTCTATACCGATGCGATTAATCACGATCCCGCAATTACATTTATTCAAACGGGCTTCCAGCAGCCGGGCCGCCCCAGCATGGGCTCGTGGGTCAGCTACGGCCTGGGAAGCGACAACCAGAACCTGCCGGCCTTCGTCGTCATGATCTCGCAAGCGAATGCTTTGAACCCCGACCAACCGCTCTTCTCGCGCTTGTGGGGTAACGGCTTTCTACCTTCCAAATATCAAGGCGTGAAGTTTCATGCCGGCGGCGATCCGGTGCTTTATCTCTCCAACCCGCCGGGAATCTCGCCTACCACTCGACGGCGCATGCTGGATGGAGTGGGCAAGCTGAACCGCTTGCTGGCGGAGAAATACGGCGACCCCGAAATCGAGAGCCGCGTCTCCCAATACGAAATGGCCTATCGCATGCAAACTTCCGTTCCGGACCTGATGGACTTATCGAAGGAACCCGATTCCACCTTTGATCTCTACGGCCCCGATTCGCGCAAGCCCGGGACCTACGCCGCCAACTGCCTGCTGGCGCGCCGCCTGGCTGAGCGTGGAGTGCGCTTCGTCCAGCTCTATCATCGGGGTTGGGACCAGCACAACGACCTGCCCCGCGATATCGCCCTCCAGTGCAAGGGCGTCGATCAGGCATCGGCTGCGCTGGTGATCGACCTGAAGCAGCGCGGCATGCTGGATGATACGCTGGTGATCTGGGGCGGCGAATTCGGCCGCACCGTTTATTGCCAGGGCAAGCTCACCGATACTAACTACGGCCGCGATCATCACCCACGATGCTTTACCATGTGGATGGCCGGCGGCGGCATCAAGCCCGGTATAACCCTCGGCAAGACCGACGACTATTGCTACAACATCCTCGAAGACCCCGTCCACATTCACGACTTGCAAGCCACCATCTTGAAGTGCCTGGGCGTTGATCACACTAAGTTGACGTATAAATTTCAAGGCCGATATTTCCGGCTAACCGACGTGGCCGGGAACGTGGTGGACAAAATCCTGGCGTGATAGCGGCAAAGGGGCGGCCTGGCCAAGTTCCGACAAGCCGATTCGCCCCTTCTCATTCGGGTCACCACCCGGCCTACAGTTCGGACGGACACACTCAGCATAGCGGCGCATTCGGCGTGGCTCTTCCCGCTGGCCAGCAGTCTCCGCAGCCGGGCAAGGGCTTTCCGGTCCGGCTTCCCAGGCCGCCCGCCTTGCTTGCTGAGGACGAGCGGACACAGGACTTCCTGGATCGCCCGGTCATCGGACCCTCGGCGCCGGCCAACCGCCCTCGCCGGACGCATTCCACTTGCTCTGGGCTCCGGTACCGTTGGGGCAGCGTTCCACACCCCGGCGGCGCGACCCTGCCACTAGATGCCCACTAATGGAGTTCCTTCCGGATTGCCGACATTCGTGAGTTGGGCCGTTCGCAAACTCTGCGGCGTTACTCGCGGTGTACCCCCGCAAATGCTACCAGCGCAAGGTTTCTCGAAGCGGACTTCGGGGGAGCGTGACCCTCCCCGAATAAATGTACCCTAGGAAACTAGAGAATCCGAGATTGACACGCCGACTCACTCGTAGTGCTTGACCTGAGCCCACAGAAGAGGCTTTTTCGGCTTCCGGACGACATACACCGAAAGATCGTTTTCTGAGGGCTGAACGTAGCCGGTTTCGTCGTGAATGAAGCCTTCCTGCGAGACCTCCTGGAAGAGTTGCGCAAGGTCGCCGGGCCCGCGGCTGATGACGATTCCCACTTCCCACGAACTGCGGGGACCCCACAGCCAATAGTTGTTGTGCCCTGATGAGGCATCGGGCAGCCCGTACTTTTTTCCCAGGAAATCGATCGCCCCTGCCTGGTGGTAGTCCATGCCGAAGATGCCGCACTTGGCGCGATCCTCCGGAGGCAATGACTGATACACGCGGGCGACTTCTCTAACCAAGTTCTCCCAACCAAACATGGAGGCGTAATACTGGGACAGCCTGGCTACTTGATGCCGCTCTCCCCCGGCGTCGGGCTTTAATCCCAGGGCCGCCGAGTACCGGATATGCGCCTCCACGGGAAGGATCGGCAGGGCAACGGGAAGAGTGACGAGCCCGCCGGCAACGATCAGCATCAGGAGCGCCCCACGCAGGGCCTTGCTGGGAAACGTCGGCTCGATCCAGAAGGCGCCGAAGGCAAACAGGACCGTGTAGGCTGGGGCCAGGTAGTAGGTCTTTCCACCAGTCACCACGAAGAGAGCGAGCATGGCAAGGTAACACCAGCCGAGGGCTTGATACCTTCGGTACGCCCTGGAAAGAATCAACAGGCCGAGTCCTGCCAGCCAGACAGGAAAAGTGAAGGGATGCATCTGCATGATCTGGCCTGAAAAGTAGGCGGGGAAGGAAAGCTTGACCATCTTGTCGTGGGTTGCGTTGTGCATGAACTCGAGAGTTGGCCACCCATTCGGTATCTGCCACAATAGGTACGGCAGAAAGATCAGGCCGGCGAGCGCTCCTCCCAACCAAAACCACCCGCTCAGGAAATGGCGGCGTTGCCGAGTCAGCACCAGCCCCACCACCAGTCCGAACCCAAGGGAAAGCACGGTGATCTTGTTCTCCAACCCCAGTCCCGCCACTAGGCCGAAAGCGATCCAGAGCTTGGGATTTCCCCCGTCGAAGATCAGTACCAGAATGTAGAAGGCGGCGAGCCAGAAGACCATATCAAAAGCATTCATCGAGAATATGTGGCAGCCCCCCAGATAGACTGGGGCAACCAGTACGCACACCTGGGCGAGCAACTGACCGAACCTTCCTGCCCCCAATCGCCGGGCCAGCAGTCCGGTGAGGAGGACAGTAGCACCTCCGGCGAGCGCCGGCAACAGCCGGATCGAGAACAGGGAATCGCCTAACAACCAGCGATCCAGACGGAGCAGCAGGATGGAAAGCGGAGGATGGTCCACGTACCCCCAGTCGAGCCGCTTGCTGCAGGCGATGTAATAGAACTCATCGCTGAAGAAGCCGAACCCTTTGTACGTCAGCAGATGCAGGGTCACTTTGATCAAGGCGGGTATCGCAAGCACAGCGATGTCGAGTTTCGACTTTGCTGCGTCCGAGAGGTTTAACGGTCTTGCGTCCATGAGACTCCTCCCAACGCCAAGGGCGATAAAATACCTCGATGATGGCGCACGGTATTATGCTTTGAATCTCGGGTAGCTCAGGGGGATTCTAGCTGGCGATTTACCCACTGCCACCCGGCATGCTTCCGCGATTAAGGTGAGGACCCCGTAGTACCCTCTCGTCAGGCCCCCCGTCAGGCACACTGAGCCGGCGGCAAAGGAGTTGACCTCTTTGCCGTGGCCATGAGGCGCTAGCCGTGCGTCAGCGGTTTCTGATCTTTGAACGCGCTCTCTCGACCGAAATTGCGCGCATGACTTTGCCCATTAGCGTAAACGGCTTAATCTTCGACTCCGTCTGATCAATCGAACCCGTTTTCGTGAGCGATTCCCGCCGCGCCCGCCCACACCAAAGAGCCATCACCCGCCATCACTGCCAGGACGCAATTCTTGACCGACCGATCTTTCTGCACCATTTCCGAAAGGATGCGTTGCATTTCCTGATTCAGATCGGTGAACGGAGGACGTGAGAGCGTGAATCGGACTACCAGCCACGCCACTGCCCCAAGCACTGCAATCAGACCCCATGCAAGCGTTCTGCGCCTCATCGTTGGCATGACTCTCTCCGTCTGACTCCCGGCCCAAAAAAGGGAATGAAGTGCGGGTTTGCTTCGCAGCATATCAGCTTTATCGACGTTCGGGCCATCCTAAAGCCCATGAGTTTGAGCATCATCGGTACGGGATAGGCGGGTTTCGCCAAGTTTTAATGAAAGCGCTGGCTCAGGCTCGAAAGGGCCTTGTCAATCCTCTGCGCTCGCGAAGGCAATCATAACTCCAAAAGATGCCGCAGTGTCACTTCGCCGTTCCCTTTCCGAGAGGTCGTGCCGGCTGTTCCATGAGTTACATGGGCGTATTGTCGAACCCTAACAAGTGCAGAGGACCATCCACACCCCAGATGGCGCCTTGGCTCCCCGGAAACGTTAGTGCTTTATCGGAAGCGCGCGCCCAAACGGGGTTCGAGGAAATACGTCCGTTCTTGTCGCTAGTGTTTATCACCGAGACTACGGACAACTGAACATTCCGGGCGAATTACAGCCCACTCGGAAGTTGGAAAGGACCCTTCGCTTCGCCCCGGATGAGGCATTCCGAGTTTCTTCACACTCTCCGATGCGCCGCGCCCGCCTGGCCGGCCTCCTCTGATCTCGCAATGCGGTTCTTACAAAAAAAAGACTAGGGCCGGACATTGGCATGACAGCAGCCCAAGCCTCTTTCGCGATACTGTCCTCAGTGCCTCGGCCAGCCGAAGTGTCGGCCGGCGCGACGGAATTGAGAAAACGCGAAGGCGATGAACATGAGGTTGTTTCTGCGAGCGAGTATGGCAGCATGCATGATCGCGGCTTCGATGATTGGCTGCGAATCGGCATTTGCGCAAGCGGGTACGCTGGACCCGACCTTTGGCAACGGCGGCACCATCCTCAACGGCCTTGCGCGCTTGACGCCCGGCGGTGAGTTGGAAGCCACTTTTGGCAGCGAAGGGACGGTGCCCAATACCGATCCAACACCTTCCAGGTTCGCCGCCGCCGTCGTCCAGCCGAACGGCAACATCGTGGTGGCCGGCATAACCACCAACAGTGAGTTGTTTCTGAGCCGCTATCTGGGGCAGTAACGGGCAGGAGTGGCGCCTCCAAAGAAACAAGGTGCGCGCAACTCCTGCGGGCCGAGAGAAACGCAGACTTTCGCGCTACGCCAGGCGCGCTCCTTCGCGTGAATATCATCCGATCCTAACCTTGGTGTAACCGAGAAATGCTATGATTCCTCTTGAGCCTTTCTTCGGCAGGTCACAGCGACGCCGGTTCGAAATCCAGGTTGGACGGACCGGCACGCCGGTGGGCAACGAGGTTTCTCGATTATGAAGACCGCGTTTTTCATTTCGGCGGCGATTCTGGCCATGAGCGCCGGCATCCCGCTCGCGGGTGCCGCCCGGGACGCGGCGAGTGATCGAGGGCCGCTCATTGTGGAAGTACAACCGAACGGGACACCGAAACTTTCACGTCTCAAGCCGGGCGACAGAGTGCAGGGAAAGGTCAAGACCGGAGTGTATTCGGGAGAACGTGAGCTGATACCTTCAGGCAGCCCGATTGAGTTGACCGTTTCCGGCATCGAGCGCCGGCGACGAGCACCCAGTGACCGTTGGCCGTGGGTGGTGCGATTGTTCGCCCCAAGGCGAACTCGTTGCCCGTCCAAGCTTGCGGCTACGGTGCATCTCCCGGACGGGTCGAAGCGGCCGTTGTCGCTAACCTTCGTGTCCGCCCCGTACGAGGTGGAATTGACCGCAAAGACAGAATCTCGGAAATCGAGGGCGAGCCTGTTGCCTGGGGGCAAGCAGAAGCGGGGCATTAATCCAACGCTCGTGCTTGAGCTCGGGCGGCCCACCGATGAAGAGGCGCGGTCCGGTGACTTCGCGCCCATTCCGGCGACAGCACGGGATGGTGTCACCGCCGGGACCGTTGCTCATGTGAGGCTGCTGCGTGATCTGCGCGCCTCGAAGAGCCGCGCGGGCGACACGTTTATGTCGCGTTTGGCGGAGCCAGTGTCCCTGAACTCCGGAGTGGTCCTGCCGGAAGGCTTGTTGGTACAGGGAAAAGTCGTCCGGAGCGTTGCGCCCCGTCGCCTCTGCCGTTCGGGGTCCCTATCGGTGTCCTTCACAGAATTGATGCTTCCTTCCGGACGGGAAACTGTGATCTCGGCTTCGCCGTCGAGTGTCGTGGTCGACCGCACTTCCGGACTGCGGATGAACAGCGAGGGTGAATTGAAGGGCGCCAGGCCGGGCAAGGTACACCTTCTTATTGATCTCGGGGTGACCGGAGGGATTTCCAAGGTCAGTGACGATTCGTTTCAGCTCGTCGTCGAGACGCTGGTCTCGACGGCGACGGACGCATCGACGGCGGGCAGCGCCCGAATTGTGGCGGCGGTCTTTTCCGGAGTCTATATGCTCACGCGCCATGGACGGGACGTAACCCTCCCGCGCTACACAAACATTGAAATAACCTTTGATCGGCCGGCGGCGCTTGTGTCCGCCGCGCCATAGACGCTCAAAACCCGCGGCCCAACACGAACTCCAACTAGGGCCTTTATCGACTCGGACTGGCTCTCTCCTCGCCGCTCGAGTCGCCACCAATCATCCCCGCCCTTTCGCTTGCCATGGACACCATCACCGGCTCGCTGGACCGACTGGTAAAACTAGTGTCGGCTGCGGCGGCGTGAGAGTAAGATAGGTCCTTTCGATCGCTGGCCTGCGGGTGAAATGGGCGAGGATAGCCTTCATGAGAACTTCTGCTCTCGAGCCTCTTCGATATCTCAGTCAGGATGAAATGAGCACGATCCACCAGGCTGCGCTGCAAATCCTGGAGCGCACCGGGATGTGGATCGATCACATCCAGGCCTTGGAATACCTTCGCGCGGCCGGTTGCCGGGTCGACATGGATTCCCGGATCGTGAAGTTTCCTCCTGAACAGGTGGAAGCCGCTGTGGCCCGCATGCGCCGCAATTTTCAGGATCCCGACCGGTGGCCCAAACGCTTGTCGGTTCGCTACTCCCAAGTGCGATTTGATGCTCAGCCCTTCCAGATCCACGAAGACTTCACCGTGAGCGCAGGCGGCTTCTGCTGTTTCATCTGGGATATGGCCGGCGAGCGGCGATACGCCACGCTCGAGGATGTTCGCCAATCGTTGAAGCTTGCCGACCAACTGGATCAGATTGCCTATACCGGACTTCCATGCTCCGCCCAAGATGTTCCCGTGGAGATCCGGCCCGTCGCGATGGCGGCCGAGTTGGTGAAGGCCACACGCAAGTACGGTGGCATCGAGACCTTCCAGCGCAAGGACGTGGGTTATGTCGCCCGCATCGGCGAGATTGTCGCCGGCGGCCGCGAGGCGCATCGGCGAAATCCAATCCTGGCGGGTTATGCCGAGGCGCGCACGCCCTTGTGCATCGATGCGGTGATGGCCGACGTGATGCTGGCGCACTTGGAACTCGGCTTGCCCCAGAGTCTCGACACCATGCCCAACGGCGGGGCCACGGCGCCGGTGAGTCCGCCAGCAGTACTGGCGCTGGGGGTGGCGGAAACTCTCGGCGGGTTGGTGTTAGGGTACGCCGTCGATCCTGATGCCACGATGACCGTGGATGTGACCCCCGGTTACTGCGACATGCGCTCGATGCAGTACCGCTCCGCGGGCGGGGAGCGCGTGCCGCTGCTGGCGGCGCGTGTACAGCTTATCTCCGAGTATTACGGCTGTCCCTCCGGTGTTCACTCCGGTAAGACCGACGCGTGCGTGCCGGGCATCCAGGCCGCGGTAGAAAAATCCATCTCGATGTATGGAGCGGTGATGGCAGGGGCCATTGGCTTCGGCACGGTGGGCCAACTGGAGAATATGATCACTTTCTCACCGCTGCAACTCGCGATCGACAATGAGATGGCCCGCTACGTTCGCTACTCCGTCCGGGGCTTCGAGGTCAATGAAGAAACCCTCGCGCTCGACGTGATCCAGGAGTTAGGCCACGGCGGCCAGGCGTTTGACCACCCCCACACGGTTCGCAATTTCCGCAAGCTGCAGATGCTCTCGCCCTACTTTGACGTTTGCCCATGGGGCATGGGAGACAGTCTGGATCGGGAGCGGTTCGAGAAGCGCGCCGCCGCGAAAGTGCAGCAGGCACTGGACGCAGAATGCGCTCCCGTTTTAACGCCTGATCAGGAAGCGGCCGTTGACGAGGTCGTGCAAGAGGCGGCCATGGATTACAAAGTGCGATACCCGGCTTAGGTGCATTCAAGAATTACCCGGAGGTTTTTATGCGATCTCTTGAGAGAGTCCGAGGGCTCATCGCGGGCCAACCCGTTGATCATCTGCCTGTACAGCCGGTCATCATGATGTTCGCAGCGCAGCACATGGGCATTCCCTTCATCGATTACACTCGCGACGGGCGGCAAATGGCCGCCGCGCAGAGCAAGCTCGTTCATGACTTTGGCATCGATTGCCTGCTGACCTGCTCCGACCCGGCACGCGAGGTGATCGACATCGCCGGGGAGGGCAGCATCAACTGGTATCAGGATCAGGGTCCGGCGATTTGCGAAGAAAGAGCCGCGCTGCGGGAAAAGTCGAGGTTAAGCAGCTTCCGCATTCCCGACCCGCTGGGCGGGGGCCGGATGCACGATCGGATCAAGGCCATTGAGATCATGCACCAGGAGTTCGGCGGCGACGTCTCGATCGTGGGTTGGGTAGAAGGTCCGCTGGCGCTCGCCGCGGAGTTGCGCGGCTTGACTCGTGCCATGCTGGATTTCCTGGACGACCCTTCTTTCATGAAGGACTTGCTCGATTTCACGGCGGAAGTGGCCGTGCATTATGCGGAGGCGCAAATTCAGGCCGGCGCCGACACCATCGGTATGAGTGACGCCGCGGCCAGTATGATGGGGCCGCGGCACTACAGCGAGTTTCTGTTTCCGCGCCAACGGCGCGTCGTGGAATTCATTCGTCAGGCCCATCCGGAGGTCATCGTTCGGCTGCACATGTGTGGAAACACCGATCCCTTGATTCCCCAGATGAAGCAACTCCCGGTGCAAATCTTCGAACTGGATTCGCCTACCAACCTGGCTGCGGCACGCTCCTGCTTGGGACCGGACGCCGTGATTCTGGGCAACGTCTCAACCATCACGGAGATGTTGGAAGGAAGCCCCGACCAGGTTTATCAGGCATCCCGCCGCTGCCATGAAATCGCCGGGAAGGCGCACATTGTGGGTACGGGCTGCGAGGTGCCGCCTTCGACGCCGCCCGAGAATTTGCACGCGATGGTCCGATATTCGCGAGAGCATTCGCCCGAACACCAGTAGTGCGGTAGTGCCGCGCAGGGGCATATCGAGCGCGCTTAGCTCAGTTCGCTCCCGGCTCCATCGAGACGAAGCGGTGGTCGATGGCTTGCTCGATTGCCTTGTTGAACGTATCCCAAGGGCAGCCGGAAGCCAACGTCGCAGATTCGCAACCCGGAATCGACAGGTCTTCCTCTGCAGGCGGGGCGGACAGGCTGAGCGCAGTCGCGCCTCGCATCTGTTCAAGGGTCTGGGCAAGGTACTGCGAGCGCACGAAGTATTTCGCGGCGCCGGGCTCCTGCCAAATTGAAAAGACGAGTGCGCCGCCGGGTGGCGTATCATCCGCCTGATAGCCCGGCAGACGCCAGGAGAGCCCCAGCATGCCTGATAGGTTCGACAGGTTGGTATCGTGGGCTGACACGATCAAGACGGCAGTCCCCGAATGGTCCAGCGCCCCTGTTGTGGCTTTGCCGGTGGCTGCCTGCTGCATCGACTGCAGAACGTGATAGAGCAAGTTGGATCCCCTGGCCCGGGCAAGGTAGGAAGTCCGCCGCATCAAGTCAGCGTACACCGCGTGCAGCTCCAGAATCCGGAACAGTGCATTCGCGTGGAGGCGACCCCAGCCCAGATCGTTACCTTGCATGCCTTCCGTGTATTCGAGGAGCAGATTCTCGCCGAGCGTTGACGCGACGCCCCACGGCTCGTTGAGCTGAACGCCCTTGCCCGTTACAGAAACCCTGATCTCATCCGGAGGTTCAAGCCGTTTTTGCGGTGCGCTTCCTTCTCCTGCGAGCACGGACTCGAGAGTTTCAAAGGCGGCGCGATGCAAATCCCGGAAGCGGCCGGATGGGTCCGCCAGACGCTCGCGCACCGCCCGAGCGGCGATTTCCCAATCCGGCATTGCGAGACCTGTTTCTAGCGGGTCGAAAAGCGGGTCTTTGCCGCCAGACGGTTGCGAGTGGACTTCGACCGTGCAGCCTGGCAGAAGCGTCTCCGCCAAAGCCCTGCCGGTCTCGAGGGTGCGCTGGTCGGTATCCGCATAAACATAGACTCGGCTAGAGTCGGCGCATCCCTGTCGTTGCAGCAAACGCTCTCGCAAGAGCCACTCACGGTAGTAACTCCCCATAAGCAGCATGAGGGCTCGACCATGCGGCGTGAGGTTGCCCGGCGGAACGCCCCAAGCCGGCCACGGCGCGCTTGAGTACTGGTTCAGGCGGTCTGTCTTCCAAGTTGGTGAGCGCACTCCGTGGCGGGTGATGATGACAACGTAACGGAGCGCTGGAGGGGAAGCAGCATTAGCAAATAGACTTGCGCCCAACGCACACAGGATTAGAGCCAGCGATCGCTGAAGCCGCAAGGCGATCTCACGACTCAATCTATGAGCCTGCACGCATTCTCGGCGGGCCGAGGGTTCCGGCTCGTTGCGAGTCGGAACCCGAGGCACAGCACAAGTCGCTCGAATGCTCATTTGCCGGCCGCGCTGTCCCAGTGGAAGCCAATCTCGTACGTGGGGTGGTAGAACTCGCGCTGGTTCATGAATTGCTTGGCGCCGTTGTAGAAGCCGAACACTTCGTCTGACATATTCAGGATAGCAAACATGAGCGAGAGGCCGCCCTTAACCCGGACGCTGGCCTGCGAGTCGAGTTGCAAATGGGGGAAGAGGTAGTTATCGCCGTTGGGTCCATGGAGACCATAGGCGGCGCCGGAAGAATAGTTGTACTGGTAGATGGAGGCACCGTTGTAACTCATCCCAAAGCGAGCGTTGACGCGGCCGCGCGTGTAACTGGGGCTGACGTTCCAGACGCTGGGCGACTGGCGCAGCAGGGCAGGATTGTCCGTGCGGAAGAGGCCGGCCGTTCCGCTCGGATCCTGAAGGTCAAAGGTTCGCGACGCCGTGTAGAGGTAGTTCGCCATAAGGCCAAGCCCGTTCCAAGCGCCGGGAAGGGACCGGTATTGCTGTTGATAGGCGGCCTCGAAGCCGGCGATCCAGGCGCTGCCGGCGTTGCTGGGCTGCTCCACGATGTAGCCGGCGAACTGCCCGGTGGTGGGATGTGTGGTGGACTCAATGATGGGTGTTGTGAGGTTCTTGTAGAAGAACCCCGCCGAAACCATCCCAAAGGTATTCAGATACTTTTCGTAGAGGAGGTCGAAGTTGTTGGCGTGCTCCGGCTTCAAGCCGGGATTCCCAATGGAAAAGGTAAAAGGATGGGTGGTGATGTCTTCTGAAACCGCGGTGGTGAGGAACTGGGGATCGGGGCGGGCGAGTCCGCGTCCATAGACCACGCGCATATCAGAGCTGTTATCCAATCGCACGCGTGCTGAGGCGCTGGGCAGAAAGTCGACATAGGAACCGGTGAGGGGGACATTGACCGGCCCGCCGCCCGTAACGGGATCGTTGCAATTGCAGCTCAAGGTGTGCAACTGGGTCCCCTCGATGCGCAGGCCCGTGACCAACCGCACGCGGCCGAGGTCAACGGTATTCATCGCGTAACCAGCGGAGACGCGCTCGACCATGTCAAAATTGACGTTGTTGCCGCCGTACGGCTGTCCGCTTTCACCTGAGCTGAACAGGCTGCCATCGTGGTTCACAAGCCCGGTGACGTTGAACCAGTCCGGGACCGGCCCATAGGGAGGATAGTCGTGGAAGTAATAGTTGGGGTTGTGGAAGTTACCGAGGAACTGCGTCATCAGCAGGGTGCCATTGGGGTTGAACTGGTCCTCCCAGGAATCGTCGAACTTGTGCGCGTTACGGACCTTTCCTCCGAAAGCGAAGGTGGCGAAGTGGGAACCCAGATGGTAATTCCTGGTTACGTCAACCGACCCCAGAAGATTGAGCTGTTCGGTGAGACCGTGCGAATAGACTACATCCGCGAGTGCATAATTATCGGTATTGAAGATATCGTCGGGGCCCGGAGTGAAGCAATTGGGCGTCCACTGGGGAAGATAGATGTTCTTAGTGGCCGCGGCGTCGTACAGGCAATTGGTGGAGTTCGCCAAAGTGCCAATCGGTGAGTAATCCGCGCCGGGGTTGCCGCCGGAGGCATACTCATCCGACCGTGACACGGCGGCCTCCCAGTGGATCAGGGTTGCGCCCAGAATGTGCGATCCGCTCAACGCCAGATTGCCGATGCCATAATCCGGGGCGCGTTCGGACTGCTTGGCCCCTGGAGAACTGCCGTCATTCAGCGTGTACGTCCACTTGTTGCCGTAGTCTTTGAAATCGGAATAGATGTAACGGAGCGTGAGCGTTGAGTTATCATTAACTTTGTAGTCGGTACTTCCCCCAAAACCCCAGCGCGACCGTGTGTATTGGTACTCGCGGAGATCCATCGAGTCAAAATGCGGCGTCAGGCTGCCGTCAGGGTTTTGGACCGCGTCCGGGGTGGGCTCGATGTCGTCGATGCCGCGGCCATTGTAGTCGTAGGTGGCCTCGAAAATTGTGCCGAGGCGCTTTTGGGCGCCGAAACGATCGCCCACCGTGAAGTTGAACAGGTCCATGTGGCGGCCGCCCATGATGGGCGTATAACCGCCGATTCCACCCAGGCTAAGCAGTGGCTTATCACCCGCCGTCTTGGTCACCAGGTTCACCGAGCCGCCGATTCCGTCCCCATCCTGATCGGCCTGGAGGGTCTTGTTCACGACTACCGCCGCGACCAGGTCGGCGGGGATCGTATCGAGCTTAACTTGGCGAACGGTGCCTTCCGGCGATGGAGTATTGATGCCGTCAATAGTGGTGTTGGTGAGTTCGGGGGCAGTGCCGCGCACGTCGATATACTTGCCCTCACCCTCATCGCGCTCGAGGGAAACGCCCGGCAGACGGCCCGCAGCATCGGCGATGGTGGCATTGGGAAGGCTGGTAATCACTGCTGCGGGGAGGACCTGAAGGATGTTGTCGGCGCTGCGCTCAATATTGACGGCCTCGGCCACCGCATTCTCATTCTCAGGCGAGGCTGTCACCGTAATTTGCTGGCGCGACGAGGCGACCTTCAGGGCAGCTTCCACCTCCGTCGTTGCGCCGGCGGTGACTCCGATCTTGGAGGTGTAAGACGAGAAACCGACGTAGGAGACGGTCACCGTGTAAGTGCCGGGCTCAAGGTCGGTCACGGTGAATGCTCCTCGGGCATCGGATACTCCCGTGGCTCCGCCTGGCTGCAGTTCTACCTGCGCCCCCTGGAGCACACTTCCTGAACTATCCGTCACGTGTCCTTCGATCTTGCCGTTCTTAACTTGACCGAGCATCGGAGACACACTAAGACTGACGGCCGCGAGAAATAGGACCGGTATTAGACTCCGTCGGTAGTACATACACCACACCTCCCGCTGTTAAGATTCGTTCAATTGAAACTGGCGGATGAAGAGACTTCCCCCTGGACTCGGGGCCACTTGCCGAAATCAAGGACCCGCGAATCTCTCACACCCTGGGCCATGGGTAACCTATCCCTGCCAAGCAAATCGGATATGAAGCTTGAGTTAAGAGAGTGTTAAATCGGCAAAGGCAAAGGTGCTCGCCTCGGCTCGAGGGAGGTGCCTTCTGCAATTAGGTCGCTACCCTTCATGCCTTCACCCCCACGACGGCGGGCGTCTCGCCCGCAGCACGCCTCATGCGCGCACCCCCTCTGCCGCCCGTCCTTTGTTTTCAATGACTCCCTGGCTTTGTTCCGGCGATTTTGGGGTTTCTGGGGCGTTTTCCTCTTCCGGACTTTCTGTCCCAGCGTCCAGC
>Ga0326727_10004242_pt1 | contig 43602 bp, 42 predicted proteins | sample MB2enrmetagenome_FD_207643 | JGI IMG/M metagenome (GOLD analysis project Ga0326727, IMG submission 207643) | Lab enriched peat soil microbial communities from McLean, Ithaca, NY, United States - MB29MY | ecosystem: Environmental > Terrestrial > Soil > Wetlands > Peat | place: USA: New York... | reverse complement strand
GCATCGAAGGCGACGCGTTCAGCTACATCGACAGGGATTCTGCCCGAATCGTCACGATCTTCGGCTACCCTACCCGCCGTCTTGCTCGATTGGACTGATCTGGGAATTTCAAATGTGTTTGGCTAGGTTTCCGTGACGGGAACCTGCGTTATCACGCCGTTGGTATTCTGCCAGTAAGAGCCCGACAGATTGCCGTTGCCGTCAGCGGTCAACTTGCCGAGCTGCGCGTATGGGACAGTCGAACCCGATGCGCTGGTGGTCCCGGTCACCACATAGAAATAGGTTCCGCTATAGGTCGCATTCGAACAGCCTTGCGCCTGCGCCAAAGCGGTCAGTCCAAGGAATACGAGAGCCCGCACCATCGTGTTGATGGCGCCTTTGAATCCACCGATCATGCCTGCCCTCCGTGTTCGGGTTGATTATGCCGCGGGTAAACAGGATCTCCATCCTGAGATCCCGGCGGTCCAATCATACATCAGCCCTGGCGCGGGGGCAGAGCCGCTCAGCCATGGAAGGAGGCGCGCGCGATTACTGCTGCGCCGGAATGGAGGTGAACGCCGAGGTGCCGAACCGCAGCCCCAGCACCGCGACGTTTCCGGATGTTGCGGAGAATTGCGCTCGGCCGCGCAGGCCTACCATGCCCGATAAGCCGGGAAGACTCCGCAGAGTGGCTTCCGTTTTCTGGCCCGCCGGCAGGTTCAAGGCAGACGTCCCCACCACGTTGCCATTGTTGTCCCACAGCGTGATGGAAATCAGCGCGGCCACGGGGCCGGCGTTGACGACGGCCACGGCGGTGAGAAGGTTGGTCTCATCCCAGACCAGCGTGCTCGAAGTTGCGTTTGCCATCGCGAATGGCACCACCGCCTCCTGATTCGGCAGTCCGGTCACACTCTCCCGGAACACGCCGTATCCCGAGACGCCCGGCGGCATAGTGAACGTGGCATATCCTTCAAACAGCGACCCAATGTTGGGGGCCTCGACAATCGCGGTCCCCCCGGCCGGTATGCTGACCGTGGTGGATGCTCCGCCCAGCGCGGGTACGGTGAGAGGCGTTCCGTTATCGGCGGTGAAATTCACGGGAAACGACACCGCTACGCTGGTCGTATTGGTGAAATAGAGCGCGGAATACCATCCCCCGCCGAAAGCGAGCTGCGGAAGAACCGAGGGGAGCGATAGAGGCGCCAACGTTCCAAAGATGAGCGAGCCGGGATAGTTCGACAGAGACAGAACGTTTCCGCCCTCGATGACCGCAACCGCGTAGTTCACGTCTGCCGCCCCGGGGAACGTGATGGTGCCGGAACAGTCGGCCTCGATGAGGTACGTCCCCTGGGCGCCGGCTTCGGTGGTCCAGCCGCCCTTGCCGTCAAACAGAAACCCGCTCGCCTGGCCCGCCCCGAGCGGGTAACTCGGCGCACCAGGCGGAGCCGTTAGCAGCCAGCCATAGCTTCCGGCCAGCGACCCGTTTCCACACTGGCTCGCATCCTGGGCCGCGGCCCGGTACCCTCGGCCGGTTACCACGAGGGCTGCGGAGCCTCTGCCATAGATAAGCACTTCCTGTCCTCCGTGAACGAGCTGAAAATCCGAAGTCGGAGTGAAGGACGAACCAGTCCCGGTCCCCGCCACTCCGCTGCAATCGGGGTTCACCGTATAGGTTTGCGTAAAGGGAAACGCCGATATCACGCCGTTGGCATTCTGCGTGACAGTGCCCGCCAGATTGCCGTTACCGTCAGCGTTCACTTTGCCGAGCTGGGCGTAAGGGACAGCCGAGCCCGACGCGCTGATCGCTCCGGTGAGCAAATAGAAATAGGTTCCGCTATAGTTCGCATTCGAACAGTTTTGCGCCTGCGTCAGAGTTGCCAGCCCAAGGAATACGAAAGTTCGCACTATCGCTCTGGTGGCGCCTTTGGATCCGTGTGTCATGCTTCCCTCCATGCCGGGTCGATTATGCCGTCGGTAAACAGGTCCCCTGTCGAGGTGTGAAATGGTCCAATCATCATACACCGCCACGGCGCGGGTGTACGACGGTAGAGTGATGGCGAAGGCACGCTGCCGGTGGCACGCGGTTGCCGCTGAGGGCGTTCAGGTCTGGAAACTCACTGCAAACGACGGCCACACAGCCGCCCTCCTTTGCGAGGACGGCAACGGGCGCGGCATGTTCTCGGAGCACATCGAATGCACCGGCGGATCTGCCCGTCACAGGCCTGCGGCGAGATTCCTCTTGCGCGGGTTTTCGGCACTCCTCTCACGTATCGAAGAGGGTTAGTACCGGCGCTGGTTCGGAGGATGCCTTGCGGGAAGCCAAACTGCGCGTCTTGCTCGTAGACCGGAATCTCTGGCGCGATCCCAGCCGTGTTCGCAACCTCACGAACCCAGCAGCGTCAGCACGTCGGCAATTCGCGCCGCGGTCCGCTCCGGCGTTTCGTCGCTCGGGCGCTCCAGGCTGGCGGTTACGATCTGCGCCGGAATCTCGATCACCCGATCCGACTCGGTAAACACGTATTTTCCGGAGAGCCGGTTGTTCGCCTCCCGGGCCAGCGTGACACCGGGACGGTCCCCCTCCGCGATCACCGCGCAAAGGACGCCCTCCTGCCAGCACCCCACGGTCATGTTTTTGGCAGGCAGGTTACTCAGCCTCTTGATGGCGTACCGGACCACCCGCGCGGTCAGTTCCGGTCCGAATCGCGTGCGAATGGAATCCAGGTTTCGGATGCGGACAAACAGCAGGAGGAAGGAATTGCCGGCCGCCGTTTCCGCCTCCACGCGCTCCCGGACGCTCATGCCTCCGCCAGCGTCGCTCCCGGGAGCGTTGAGCTGATCCACCTGTCTTTGCAGCGCCTGGATTTCGCTGGTGAGCTCGGCGACGGTGATCCGATTCCGCCGCTCCATCTCCTCGATACAGGTTTCCAGACGCCCCTTGATCTCCAACACGCCCGCGCGCATCTCCATCAGGCCGGGGACGGCGGTAAGCTCGCCGAGCCGCTTCATTTCGACTCGCAGTTTCTTTTCCTGATCTCCGGAATCCGCTGTCATGGAGCCCAGCAAGGTTTGCAGGACGTTGGCGTGCTCTTCGAGGTTACGGCGGAGATCGGCCAGATATTTCTCCGCTTTTTCTTTATAATCCCGAAGTACGTTGCGCACCGAGGAGCGCAGCGACGGCAGGAGGGAACCGGAACCAATGGCTTCCACCGAGATTCGCCCGGCGATCCGGCGCAGCGCCTCGCAGTGCCCGGGGGTAATGGAGGAATCCAGTTCAATCGCGTAGTGGCTGCTGTCCTCCACGGCTGCGCGATAGTTCTCGCTGACTGCAAGCAGAAGAGCCTGCAGGTCTTCAGCAGTCCGGATCTCGTTCCGAATGGATATCATTGTAATCGCCCCGCAACCCGGCATGATGACAGGGCCTTAACCCTATCATCGGCTGACGGTGTGGATTTCTACAGGGCAGCTTTCAGGCAGATGTGCGCCGAAATGGACATGCGGCGGCAGCCGCGTACGCGCCTTTTACCGAAAAGACGCGGCTATCGCCGCAGGTCCTTTCAGGGAATTCAGGTAGTGATCGCCGGCCATGCCCACCCTGGCGCCGCATCGGCCTCTCAGGCGCCGGTCGCAAGCGCGTGTTGCCGGTACCACTCCCAGGTTTGGCGGATGCCGTCCCCGATCGCGATGGCCGGCTGCCAGCCCAGCGCCGCCAGTTTCGATACATCGAGCAGCTTGCGCGGCGTGCCGTCGGGCCGGGACGAATCGAAGACGATTTCGCCACGATAGCCGACGATGCGGCACACCATTTCCACCAGTTCCCGGATGCTGATATCCACTCCGGTCCCGACGTTGATGATCTCGGGCGAGTCGTAGCCGCGCATGAGGAACACGGCCGCGTCCGCCAGGTCGTCCACGTGCAGGAACTCACGGCGCGGAGCACCGGTACCCCACACCGTCACGTGGGGCGCTCCGGAATCGTGCGCCTCATGTACCTTGCGGATGAGCGCCGGCAGCACGTGCGAGCCGTCGAGATCGAAGTTGTCGCCGGGGCCATAGAGGTTGGTCGGCATCAGGCTGATTCCGCCGAAACCGTATTGCCGCGAATACGCCTGCATCATGCGGATACCCGCGATCTTGGCGATCGCGTACGGCTCGTTGGTGGGTTCCAGCGGCCCGGTCAGCAGATACTCTTCGCGAATGGGCTGCGGCGCCTCGCGGGGATAAATACAGGACGACCCGAGGAACTCCAGCTTGCGCACGCCAAACCGGTACGCCGCATCGATCACATTGATTTGAATGGCGAGATTCGAGAAGATGAACTCGGCCGGGCGGCTGTTGTTGGCGTGAATGCCCCCTACGAGGGCCGCCGCCAGAAACACGTACTCGGGACGCTCGGCTTCGAAGAACCGGTCGACGGCGGCGCGGTCGGTGAGATCCAGCTCGGCCTGGGTGCGCAGCAGCAGATTGGTGAACCTGTCCGCCAGCAGCCGCCGCACGATGGCCGAGCCAACCAATCCGCGATGGCCGGCCACGAATACCCGACTGGTCTTATCCAAACCCTCCTCCTGAATTAAAGCCACGAATGAACACGAATGAACATGAATGAAAAACAAATAAGCTATCCGTGTTTATTCGTGTTCATTCGTGGCCATTCTCTTCCGCTACCCGATAGATACTCCGCGGACCGCACGCCGATGACCGGCCGCGGCCAGGGTGCGCTCCTGCCGCGCGATTTCCAGGTCGTGCTCCACCATCATCGCGGCCAGGTCGTGGAAACCCACCGTTGGCGTCCAGCCCAGCCGCGTGCGCACTTTGGTGGCGTCTCCCTGCAGGTAATCGACCTCGGTCGGCCGGAGATAGCGCGCATCGGTCTCCACACAGGCCGTCCAATCGAGACCCAGAAGGGAGGCCGCCACTTCCAGAAACTCCCGAACCGAGTGCGCTTCGCCGGTGGCCACCACGTAGTCATCCGGCGCCGGCTGCTGCAGCATCAGCCACATGGCCGCCACATAGTCGCCGGCAAAGCCCCAGTCGCGCCGCGCGTCCAAGTTTCCAAGATACAGCTTCTTCTGCAGTCCCAGACTGATGCGCGTGAGCGCTCGCGTGATCTTCCGCGTGACGAACGTTTCGCCGCGCCGGGGCGACTCGTGGTTGAACAGAATGCCGTTGGAGATGTGCATCCCCCACGCCTCGCGGTAGTTCACGGCATACCAGTGAGCGGCCACCTTGGCCACGGCGTAGGGACTGCGCGGATAGAACGGCGTCGACTCGGATTGCGGCGGTTTGGCGGCGCCGAACATCTCCGACGAACCGGCCTGGTACACCCTGACGTCGTGACCGTTCGCGCGAATGTGGTCGCGCACCGCCTCCAACAGCCGCAAGGTGCCGGTGGCCACCACGTCGCCCGTGTATTCGGCCTGCTCAAAGCTGACCCGCACGTGCGACTGCGCCGCCAGATTGTAGATCTCGTCCGGTTGCACGCTTTCGAGCACCCGCCGCACCCCGGTGCCATCGGAAAGATCGCCGTAGTGCAGGCGCAACGGGACGCCACGCTCGTGAGGGTCGGCATAGATATCGTCCAGCCGCTCGGTATTGAAGGTGGATGCCCGCCGAATGATTCCGTGGACCTCGTACCCCTTCGCCAGCAGGAACTCGGCCAGATACGATCCGTCCTGCCCGGTAATCCCGGTAATGAGAGCTTTACGCATGTGCAGTCGCGCTGATTCCTCCTCCCATGATACATATGCAGCCCGGTAACCTTGCCACCGGCCCCTGGGCACATTCCGAGGCGCACGAAGGGTGCGCGACATGAAAGCGCAGGAAGGGTGCGCGACGCGCGGCGCCAAGCACGCGGCTGCCGCCGCGGGTTCGTCGACTCTGAAGTACTTGCGTGTCGCGCACCTGCGCACGAACCGTCTCGGATCGCCGGCCCTCCCGAACGATATACTACCAGGAGCGGGCCGCGCCAACCGATTGCGCACCCTGCTCACACACACCAGGAGCGTGTAATGTCAGACAAGGCAGTTACTGGAACACTGCGGTTTCTCGGAATCTCCCTGACCCTTCTCGCGGCGGCGGCACAAGCCCCGAGCCCGACTCCGGCGAAGGCGTGGCTGGATAAGTCGCTGTCGCCGGATCAACGCGCCGATCTGCTCCTCGAGCAGATGACGCTGGACGAGAAGATCCAGTTGGTGCACGGCAGCGGCATGATGGGCTCGAGTCACCTGGGGCCGGTGGACCCGCTGACCGCAGCGCAATCGCTCGGCGGCGCCGGCTTCGTGCCCGGCATCCCGCGGCTGGGGATTCCCGATATCCAGATGGCCGACTCCGCGGTGGGCGTCACCCTCGGCGCGATGCACAGCCGTTACTCGACGGCATTGCCTTCCGCCCTCGCCGATGCTTCCACCTGGGATCTGCAGACCGCCTACGACTACGGCGCGCTCATCGGACGCGAGCTGCGCGACCAGGGGTACAACATGTCGCTCGGCGGAGGCGTCAACATTACGCGCGAGCCTCGCAACGGCCGCAACTTCGAATACGACGGCGAGGACCCGATCCTGGCGGGCAGGATGGACGGCCAGCTCATGAAGGGCCTGCAGGCCCAGGGCGTCATCGGCGACATTAAGCACTACGCGCTGAACGACCAGGAGAGCGGCCGCAACATCGTCAACGTGATCGCCGACAAGCGCGCCATGAGGGAGACCGATCTGCTGGCCTTCGAAATCGCCATTCGCGACTCCGAGGCCGGCGGGGTCATGTGCTCCTACAACCGCGTCAACGGCGACTACGCCTGCGAGAACAGCTACCTGCTGACCGACGTTTTGAAGAAGGACTGGGGATTCAAGGGCTGGGTGCTCTCGGACTGGTGGGCCACGCACAGCACCGTCAAAGCCGCGCTGGCCGGACTCGATCAGGAGATGCCTGGCAGCGCCGACCCCGTCGGGTCCTTCTTTAGCGAGCCGCTAAAGAAGGCGGTGGAAAGCGGCGAGGTGCCGGTGGCGCGCCTGAACGACATGGTGCACCGCATTCTGCGCACCGAGTTCGCCGTGGGCCTTTTCGACAACCGGTATCAGACGAAGGTGGTGGACGTTTTTGGCGGGCTCGAATTCGCGCAGAAGGTTGCCGAGCAGAGTACGGTGCTGCTGAAGAACGCTAACGGCCAGTTGCCGCTGCGGGCCTCGGCCATTCGGTCGATCGCTGTGATTGGCTCCCACGCCGACGTCGGGGTGATCTCCGGTGGCGGCTCGGCGCAGGTGGACCCGCCGGGTGGCAACGCTGTTGCGCCGGCGGGCGCGCGGCGGTGGGGCGCCGTCGTATGGTATCCGTCGTCGCCTCTGAAAGCCATTCGCGCGAAGGCGCCTGGAGCCAAAGTGGAGTACGACTCGGGCACGGATCCGGCCGCGTCCGCCGCTCTGGCCAAGGCGTCGGACGTCGCCATCGTGTTTGTCAATCAGCCGGCCAGCGAAGGCCGTGATGTGTCGTTGACGCCGCCGGGCAACCAGGACGCCGTGGTGAGCGCGGTTGCCGCCGCCAATCCGCACACCATCGTGGTGCTGGAGACCGGCGGCCCGGTGCTCATGCCCTGGATCGACAACGTGAGCGCGGTGCTGGAATCGTGGTATCCGGGCATCCGCGGCGCGGAAGGGGTGACGGCGATTCTCTTCGGCGACGTGAACCCGTCGGCGAAGCTGCCCGTGAGCTTCCCGAAGAGCGAGACCGACCTGCCCAGGCTGACCATCGAGAAGCCGCCGCTCAATTCGCGGAGCCAGCCGGCACCGGGCGCCGCCACGCCTCCACCCAATTACGAGGTCAATTACTCCGAGGGCCTGAAGGTAGGCTACAAGTGGTACGAAGCGGAGAACAAGAAACCGCTGTTCCCCTTCGGCTTCGGTCTCTCCTATACGGCGTTCGAGTATTCCGGCCTTACGGTTACCTCCGAAGGGACGGTGGAGGTCAGTTTCAGCGTGCACAATAGCGGCGCGCGCGCCGGCGCGGACATCGCCGAGGCCTACGCAGCGTTGCCGCCATCCACGGGCGAGCCTCCGAAGCGTCTGGTGGCGTGGGAGAAGGTGCAACTCGCTCCCGGCGAGACGAAGAAGGTCACCCTCGCCGTGGACCCGCAATTCCTGTCCATCTTCAACGTGGACAAGGACGCGTGGGAGCTGGTCCCGGGCGACTACAGGATCCTGGTTGGCGGATCGTCCGCGGACACGCCGCTCACCACTGCTTTGACGATTCAGTAAGAACCGGGCAACCGCTCCGTCACCGTCGCGGCTCGAAATCTGGTGTCTCGCGGTTTCCGAGCCGCGCGCGCCGGCTAAGACCAGCAGCTTGTTGGCGCCCCTACTTCTCCGGCTCGTCGTATCCGCCCAGGCGCCGGATCCAGATGTTCCGAAAGCGCACCGCGTTGTGGTGGTTCTGCAGCACCAGCGAGTCCTCGACCGGCTGAGGCTCGTAATGGGCCAGCCGGCGATGAAGCGTGGGCCCCATCGCCGGCTGGTGATTGTGCACCAGCACTCCGTTGAAAAAGACCGTGATATACGCCGGCTTTACCAGCTTGTCGCCATCAAAACGCGGAGCTTCAAACACGATATCGTAAACCTGCCATTTCCCCGGTGGGCGGCCGGGATTCACCAGCGGTGGCCACTGCCCATAGATGGCTGCCGCCGCGCCGTCGGCGTAGGTTGGGTTCTGCCATGGGTCCAGCACCTGAATCTCGTAGCGGCCCATCAGGAATACGCCGCTGTTTCCGCGCCCCTGGCTGGTCCCGGTGACGTCGGGCGGTTCCTGCCACTCGACGTGAACCTGGCAATCGCCGAACTTCTCCTTCGTGGCCATGTCGCCGGTGCCGGGGACGACCTCGAAGTACCCGTCGCCAACCTCCCATTTCGGCGGGCCATCGCCTGACCTCCAATGTGCGAGATCGTGGCCGTCGAACAGCACGATAGCGTCCGACGGGGCGCCACCGGGCACGTCGGCCGGTGTCACCACGCGTGCGTGCGGACGATCCGGATCGTGCACGTGCCACGGGAGACCGGGAAGCATTGGCGTGTCCTTGTAGCCGAGATCGTGGCTCGCGGCGGCGGCTGGCGTGGGTTGCTGCCCCCATGTGAGCGCGATCGTGGTGGAGGCGGCCACTAGGGAGAATGCGGAGAAGAGGAGTGTTCGGCTGAGGCTGTGCATCACAGGGCCAGTCTATCAGGCAGCGGTTTTGATCAAAAACACGCTTCGCCAGACGATATGAACCTTGCATGCCCTGGGACAAGCGATGGATTCGTATGGCCGCGCAGGCGGGCAGGTTCATCGGCCGCAATCCTCGCTGGCGGAGCCTTCTGAGGGAATCCGCGCTTCCGCTGGCGGTGGTTCTGCTGGCGGCTCTGGCCGCGCCAGCGGTGGTGCACCTCGCCGTGGCGGTTCGACGATCCGAGAAACTCTACGCCAGCGGACTGAACTGCATGAAGCTGTACGGCCAGCTCCGGTACGGCACCGAGGAGAGCCGGCGGCGCTTTCTGTGCGCGCTGCTTGTTCAGGACCCGAACGCGCGGGCGCGCTCGATACCGCCCATCCGGCAGGCGGACCAGGGGGTCAGTCTCACGGCCGGCAAGGCGTTGTTCCTCGGTCTGAACCCCGCCGCGAATGCCGCCATCCCCCAGTTCGCGGCCGAGTGGGAGGACTACACCGAAGTCCGCGACGACATGCTGGCGCTGGCACTGCAGGCCAGGACCGCCGAAGCGGTGAAGATGGAAGCCGAGTTGGGCGCGCCGGCATTCGAACAGGCGCAGGGCACCATGGCCCGGGTGGAACCATTGCTGGACGCTTACCTGAGCCGGGAAAAGGACGCGGTGCGAGCGGCGTTTGCGCGGGCCGCCGCCGACCTGGCGGCGCTGTTGCTGACCATGAGCTGTTTCATGAGCGCGTTGGTGTGGGCGGACCGGAAGCGGCGAGGACTGCTGGTGTCGCTCGAGGAAAGCAACGAGGCGCTGCGCGCCGAACAGGAGACGGAACGCCAGCATATCCGGATTCTGGAGCTGATCGGCAGCAAGGAACCGTTGGAGACGGTGCTCGACGCAGTGGTGGCGGCGCTGCACAGGCAGCAGCCCGATCCGGCCACCGGATGCGCCGTGCTGGCGTTCCAGGGATTGCATCCCAGCACGCTGGTGCGCGGCTTGTCAGCCGAACTCGTCCTCGCGCTGAAGCGGTTCTCGATACGCGTGGCGGCCGGCGGGCCGGTGGACACCTGCAAAGAGGAGTTACGGGAGGCGGTGCGCCGGGATGGCTTCCCGGAGTGCCGGTTTGCTCCGGTCCGGCTGCGCGGGACCGAGGACGTGGGCTGGATCGTGGTTTGCCAGAAGCGGCCACCCGCGCAGGCGCAGACGGCCTCGGCGCTGGTCCACCGGGCGCAGCGGGCCACGGCTCTGGCCGTCGAAAATAGGAGACTATACGAGCAGCTCGCGCAGCACGCGCACTATGACGCACTGACGCAACTGCCCAACCGGCTGCTGTTTCACGACCGCCTGCATCAGGCGCTGGCCCATGGGCGCCGGCATGGGACGAAGGTGGCGATCCTGTGGCTCGATCTCGACGGATTCAAGCGCGTCAACGACACCCTGGGCCACCGCGCCGGCGACGCGCTGCTTCGTCTGGCGGCGCAGCGGCTGCTGGGGTGCGTGCGCGAAACGGACACCCTGGCGCGGCTGGGCGGCGACGAGTTCACGGTCGTCCTGAAGGACGTGCGCGACCTTGCGGCGGCCATACTGGTGGGCGAGAAGCTGTTGGAAGCGCTGAGCAGGCCCTTCCGGGTCTCGCGGCACGAGCTGTCCATCGGCGCCAGCATTGGCGTCAGCATCTATCCCGATCATGGGGACGACGTAACCACCGTGGTGAAGTGCGCCGACATCGCCATGTATCGGGCCAAAGCGCTGGGCAAGAACCGGGTGGAGGCGTTCATCCCTTCCATGGCCGATGTCGAGCGCGAGCGGCTGGAACTGGAAATCGAACTACGAGCGGCCATCGCTAACGAAGAGTTCGAACTCTACTACCAGCCGCAGGTGGACGTTTCCGGCCGGTTGACCGGTCTGGAGGCGTTGCTGCGCTGGAACCGCCGGGCCAGGGGCGTGGTTTCGCCGGCCGAGTTCATTCCGGCGGCGGAAGCGACGGGGCTGATTGTGCCGCTGGGCGCCTGGGTGCTCCGGCGCGCCTGTCTGCAGTGCCGTGAGTGGATGGACCGGGGACTCACGGTGCCCTCCGTTGCCGTGAACGTGTCGGCGGTGCAACTGGCGCACTCGGACTTCGCCGCCCATGTGAAACGGTGTCTGGAGGAAACGCTGCTGGCGCCCCGGCAGCTCGATCTGGAGATTACAGAATCGTCATTCCTCTCCAATACCATCGAAACCAGCCGGCAGATCGAGCGAATCCGGGCGCTGGGGGTGCGCATCTCCATCGACGACTTCGGCACCGGGTACTCCTCGCTCAGTTACCTGCACCGTCTGCCCGTCGACCGCCTCAAGATCGACCGCTCTTTTGTGCGCGAGATCGACAACGCCTCGGGCGACACCGCGGCGGTAGTGCGCGCCATTGTGGCCATGGCGCACAGCCTCGACCTGTCGGTGGTCGCCGAGGGCGTGGAGACGGTGGACCAGTTGGAAGCCATCCGCGAGGCGGGTTGCGACTTTGCCCAGGGCTTCTATTTCCACCGGCCGCTCCCGGTTGATGCCACCACCCACCTGTTGGCGCGCTCGGACCCGACGCCGGAGCGGCTGGATCTCGAAGCGTTTCAGGAAGGCGTGATGGGAAGGGCCTGATTCGGGGACGTTCACGTCCGTCCAAAAAATGCGCGGCATAAGCCATACTCAGAGGAGATGGACGGCCCCTCGCGATTCGACGACGACTTCCGGCGGCGGTTTCGCGAGCTGTTGATCTGGCGAAGGGATGTGCGGCGCTTTCTGAGTGCGCCGCTGCCCGACGGCCTGCTGGAAGAGTTGCTGGCGCTGGCCTGTCTGGCGCCCTCGGTGGGTCTGAGCGAACCATGGCGCTTTATCCGCGTCGAAACTCCGGCGGTGCGCAATCGGATTACCGCGGAATTCGAGCGCGCCAACGCGGCCGCCCTCGCCGACCTCTCCGGCGCCCGCGCTTCCCTCTATGCCCAACTGAAGCTGTCCGGTCTGCGCGAGGCGCCGGTCCATCTGGCCGTGTTCACCGATCGCGCGACAAGCCAGGGGTACGGGCTCGGCCGCCGGACCATGCCGGAAACGCTGGATTACTCGGTGGTGGCGGCCATCCACACGCTCTGGCTGGCTGCGCGCACTGTTGGCGTGGGCCTTGGGTGGGTGTCGATTCTGGACCCCGCGCGGGTGACCTCGATCCTCGATGTGCCGGCCGGCTGGTCGCTCACAGCGTATCTTTGTCTGGGCTATCCGGAAGAGGAGATGGACTTCCCGGAACTGGAGCGCGCCGGCTGGGAGAAGCGCGCGGGCGTGGAACGGAGCATTCTGGCGCGTTGACCGCCAGTGTAGTGCTCGCTCTTGCGGACAGTTAGCGAGCCACGACCGTAAGGGAGTGGTTGATTGTTCGGAATCGGCATCGTCCTGCTGGTAGCTGCGTTTCCGATTGCCTGTCGAGGCGAACTTCTCGGATCAAACTGAACCACTGCATGCGGGACAGGGCACCAGGGCTTGCCCTCAACTCATCCGCGACAGATAGCTCAGCGGCGCCATCAGCGAGACGGCGAACCCCAGCGTGTTGGCGAAGACCATGCGCGGGCGCGCGAGAAAATCGCGGAAGATCCAGCACATCAGATGCACGGTGAAGACGGCGAAGGCGATGTTCGGAAACCAGTTCCGGGGCTGGGTCAGCGCCGGGCATGACAGGCACAGCGCACTGTTGGCGAGCACGCCAACGGCCGCGGCTCGCACTCCCTGCGCGAAAAGAACAGACCGGGCGGGCTGTTCGCAGGAAACGCTCTCCATACCGTCCTTATCGACGACCTGGCCGGGAAAAAGAGCCAAACAAGGCCTTACGGACAACCGAGCCTCGTACAATGAAGGGCATGACAACCGTGAACAGCTTCGGGGCTGAATCCGTTCTGCGCGTGGGTGGGCGCGAATACCGTTTCTTTCGGCTCGACTCGCTCGAAAAGCGGGGTGTCGCCAATGTGTCCCGCATCCCCTGGTCCATTCGCATCCTCCTCGAAAACCTGCTGCGCTTCGAGGACGGCCGTACGGTGAAGCCGGCCGACATCGAGTACGTGGCGAAATGGACGCCAGGCGGCGTTGCGCGCGAGATCAGTTTCCGTCCGGCGCGCGTGCTGCTGCAGGATTTCACTGGCGTCCCCTGCGTGGTGGACCTGGCGGCCATGCGCGACGCCCTCGCCGCCATCGGCATCGACCCCAGGCGCGCTAACCCGCTCATCCCCGCCGACCTGGTCATCGACCATTCGGTCCAGGTGGACAACTTCGGCACGCCCGACGCGTTCGGTCTCAACGCGCTGCTCGAGTTCCAGCGCAATCGCGAGCGCTATGCGTTCCTCAAGTGGGGCCAGAGCGTGTTTGGCAACTTCCGCGTGGTGCCGCCCGACACGGGCATCGTTCACCAGGTCAATCTGGAATACCTGGCGTCCGTTGTCTTCACCGAAAGCGGCCAGGCGTATCCGGACACGCTGATGGGCACCGACTCGCACACCACCATGGTCAACGGCCTGGGCGTGGTGGGCTGGGGCGTGGGCGGCATCGAGGCCGAGGCCTGCATGCTGGGCCAGCCCGTCTCCATGCTGCTGCCCGAAGTGGTTGGCTTCCGGCTGCGGGGCGCGCTATCTGGCGGCGCTACGGCCACCGATCTGGTGCTCACCGTCACGCAAATGCTGCGCAAACGCGGCGTGGTGGGCAAGTTCGTGGAATTCCACGGGCCGGGCGTCAGCGCGCTGAGTCTGGCCGACCGCGCCACCATTGCCAACATGGCCCCCGAATACGGCGCCACCATCGGATTCTTCCCCATCGACCGCCAGACGCTCGACTACCTGCGCATGACCAACCGGCCAGCCGATCAAATCGCGCTGGTGGAAGCCTACGCCCGAGAGCAGGGCCTGTTTCTCACCGCCAGCTCGCCCGAACCGGACTACTCGGACCGGATCGAGCTCGACCTTGCCGCCGTGGTTCCCTCGCTGGCCGGACCGAAGCGCCCGCAGGATCGCATCGAGCTGCCCCGGGTGAAGGAGAGTTTCCTCGGCACGCTGAGCGCGGCAGAGCGTTCGGTCGCGATCACGATGGACGGCGAAAAGACCGCGGTGCACGACGGTTCGGTGGTAATCGCGGCCATCACCAGTTGCACGAACACTTCGAATCCATCGGTGATGGTGGCGGCCGGCCTGCTGGCGAAGAAGGCCGTCGAGAAAGGACTGCGCACGCAACCCTGGGTGAAGACGAGCCTGGCGCCCGGTTCCAAGGTAGTGCTCGATTATCTCACCGACGCTGGCCTGATGCCTTATCTCGAAAAGCTGAAGTTCAACCTGGTGGGCTATGGCTGCACCACCTGCATCGGCAACAGCGGACCCCTCCCCGAACCCGTCGCCGAAGCCGTGCAGAGGGAGAAGCTGGTGGTGGCCGCAGTGCTTAGCGGCAACCGCAACTTCGAGGGCCGCATAAACTCGCTGGTTCGCGCCAATTACCTCGCTTCACCTCCGCTGGTGGTGGCCTACGCGCTGGCCGGCCGCGTGGACATCGACATTCAGAAGGAACCGCTGGGCGCGGGCATTGACGGGGACGTGTATCTGGCCGACATCTGGCCAACGTCCGAAGAAGTGGCCGGCGTGGTTGCCAGATCCGCGCGCCGGGAGTTCTTCGAGAAGGAATACGCGGAGGTCTTCAAGGGCGAGGCGAACTGGACCAGCATCGCCGTGCCCGCTGGCGAGATCTACCACTGGGACCCCGATTCCACCTACATCCGCAAGCCGCCCTACTTCGACGACATGGCGGACCCCGGCCGGCCCATCGCCGATTTCACTGGGCTGCGCGCTCTCGCGGTACTGGGAGACTCGGTGACGACGGACCATATCTCGCCCGCCGGCTCCATCCCGGTGGATAGCCCGGCCGGGAAGTACCTGATCGGCCAGGGCGTCAAGCCGGCCGACTACAATTCCTACGGCTCGCGCCGCGGGAACCACGAGGTGATGGTGCGCGGGACCTTCGCCAATACCCGCCTGCGCAACCTGCTGGCACCCGGCACCGAGGGCGGGTGGACGCGCCATCTCCCCAGCGGCGAGAAGATGTTCATCTACGATGCCGCCGTGCGCTACCAGCGGGAGAACGTACCGCTGCTCATCATTGCCGGCAAGGAGTACGGCTCCGGGTCGTCGCGCGACTGGGCGGCCAAAGGAACGCTGCTGCTCGGGGTGAAGGCGGTGATCGCCGAAAGCTACGAACGCATTCATCGCTCCAACTTGGTGGGAATGGGCGTGCTCCCGCTGCAGTTCCTGCCCAACGAGGACCGCAACACGCTGGGCCTCACCGGCGAGGAGACGTTCACTATCGCAGGCCTCGCGGCGGCGATCGATGGGGGATCAAGACGCGCGTTGGTGCAGACTTCGGGGAAGCACTTTGAGGTTCAGGTCCGCCTCGACACGCCCATGGAGATCGAGTACTATCGCAATGGTGGCATTCTGCCGTACGTGCTCCGCCAGCTCGCCGCCGCGTCGTAGCCGAGTTTCGGAGGGCCAAAACGGAGGGGCAAGAATAGGGGGACACTCTGTCTGAACGCAACCTGGCCCGATCCGGAGGTCAGGCAGAGTGTCCCCCTATTTTGGCCCCCCCGAAATTCGCGCCTGCTGCCGACGGCCGCTTCGCCCTGTTTTTACAAACATTTACGGGCGTGGGTGAAACATCCGCCCGGGAGTTGATGTTTTTGTAACATGAGGGAATACCGCGTCGTTCCGGCTTCGGCAAACCGCTGGGTCCTGTTGCACTACCACATCTTTAAGAACGCCGGAAGCACCATCGAGTACGTTCTCCAGCGCTCGTTCGGGGAGCGATTCGCGACGCTGCACGGGCCGGCGGAGGATTCGGTGGTCACGGGACCGGGGCTGGCTTCGTTTCTTGACGCCACGCCGGAAATTGCCGCAGTCTCCAGCCACCATGTACGGTACCCGTTGCCCGTAATCGCCCACACCATTTTGTTTGATTTATGTTTTTTCCGAAATCCGTTGCGGCGTCTATGGTCAATGTACCATTATTTCCGCACCGCCGATGCCGTGGGCGATCTGGCCCGGTGCGCCAAAACGGCGCAGGCGCCCGTCTTCTTCGATCTCCTGCTCGGCGAGTATCCGCACCTGATCAACGACGTGCAGGTGAACGTCCTGGCCAATGGCGGAGCCTACCGGCGCCCTCCCACCGCGCAGGATCTTCGCGTGGCCCTGGAGCGTGTGCGCCAGATCTCCGTGCTCGGCGTAGTGGAGCTGTTCGACGAGAGTGCGGTGACGGCGGAATACTTCCTGCGGCCGACGTTCCCCGCGCTGCGGTTCGAGTACGTGCCGCAGAATGTCAGCACCGCGCGGAACGGCGCGGACGGAGCGCCGGAGGATCGGTGCCGGGACGAGATCGGCGCGGCGCGCTACGCGCAACTGGAGCGTATGAATCAGCTCGACACGCAACTGCTCTCCTTCGCCAGAGAAGAGCTGTTGCGGCGATTCGAGATGGTGCCGGAACGCGGCGAGCGGTTGGCCTCCCTGCGCCGGCGTTGCGAGGTTCTCCAGTCGGCCGAGGGAAACGTGTCCGCGCTGGCGCGCCGGGCCGGCGCATAAATGAAACGCTGTAAGTATTTGATGGTACGAGAGCACCACTGCGCCGGGATTTTGCACCTAGTACCTGAATGAGGCTCGAAAACGGCCACCTGTCCTGGCGATAAGACAAGTGAAGCCAAACTGAACCGTAGCCTCTCTATGCGCGGAATCGAACTGGTCATCGACGAGTACCTGAAGCACATGCAGCGGCGGACGGACGCCTACGGGGTGGTTCGGGCCGATTCCCAGGCGCTGAGTTCCCGGTTTCGGGGCTGCCTGCAGGCCGGGGATCTGGCCGCCGCCGCGGCCTGTGGCGAAAAGCTGGCGGACGCCGTGGACCATGTCTGTGCCGTCGGCCGGCAACACGTCAAGCGCGAACTGGAGTTCGTGCGCGATCTGGTGTTCTTCTGCGCCCTCTGCAAAACCGCGGCCGCCGACGCGGTCCTTCGGGATCCCAGGGGGACGGGCGAAACGCTCGATGGCTTCATCACGGAAGAAATCGCCTACCTTGATCCCGAACAGACGCAACCGTAAAGTGGATGCGTGCGGGTCCTGCTGCAGGCGGTCATCCAGCCCATCGGCCTGAGCGTGGTTCTGGTCCTGGCCGGGATAGCGTCCGGCCGCCCGGCGATCTCGCTGGGCGGCATCATGCTGCTGTGGTTGTTGAGCACGCCAGTGATCTCCGATGCAATTCTCCGTCCACTGGAGCGGGGTTTCCCGGCACTGGACGTGGGCCAGTGTCCGCGGGCCGATGCGGTGGTGATCGTCAGCGGCAACATCCTCAACGGCGTAAACCGCGTGGGAGTGCAGTGGGGACCTTCGGCCAACCGGTTTCACGACGGGGTGAGGCTGGTGCTGGCGCAAAGAGCGCCCAGACTCATCGTGGCCGGCGCCGCGTGGCAGCACCATGCGCAGGTTTCCCAGGGGGAGATCCTGCGCGACGCCGCTGTCGCGCTGGGGGTGGGGTGCGAACAGGTACTGATCAGCGGTCCGGTTTCGACGACGGCGGATGAGGCGCGGGCGGTGGGGGCGCTTTGTCAGGACCGCTGGATCCGCTCCATCATCCTGGTCACTTCGGCCTGGCACATGCCGCGAGCCATGCGCCTGTTCCGGCAAACGGGGCTGGCCGTTGTGGCCTTCCCCACCGACCAGCGCGTGTACGCGCCGGCGCGGCTCACCATCGCGCGCTTTCTGCCGCGGGCGCGAACACTGGCCAACTCCGATGCGGCCATTCACGAGTACTGGGGTCTGCTGTGGGCTCAGTTCGGGGGAGGACGGGCAAAACGGGGACAGACCTACTGATGTGATTTGAGCCTTTGCCCGTCCCCCCCGAATCCCGTTGCCGTTCAGTACACCTGAAAACAGAACGCGGCCCTGGAGCCTGCGGGAGACAGCGAATACTCGCCGTTCTCGAGCATGTCCTGCGCCTCGATACGGAACAGGTGGTCGCCGATCTTCGTCACGGACAGGTGAAACGGTCCCGAGGAACCCTTCCGATGCATCCCCGAGGTGATCGACACGGAGCGTTGTCCATTGCGCACTTCGAACCGCCACAGCTCCAGTGAGGCCGGATCGATCTGCTTCGACTCAAAAATGAAAATGGGCTCGGCCAGCGGAGTCTTCACCGGCGAACTGGCGCCCGGAACGATGTACGTGGCCGACTTCTTCTGGCTTTCCTGGGAGGCCTCGGTCACTTCGGTGGCCACCAGATCGCTGGCGTGCAGCAGGTAGGGGATGTCCGATTTCGGCGGGTGCGGTCCCTTGTAGTCCTCGGCGAGCATGGACGCGCACAGCAGCAGCGGCAGCACAACCAAAAGCTTTCGATCCGGCATTCGTTTGCCATTTTAGCAGGCACACGCGGCTCAGAAACGCGGCCCCGTGTTGGCAGGCAGTTACCGGGCCGCGACCGCAGCAAGCGTTCTTCGGACTTTTTCAACATCCTGCTAAAATGGTTTCTCAATGACTCTGGAAGAACTTGAAAGAGAGTACGTTTCGCTCCGCCAGCAGGCCGAAGCTGTGCGGAGCTATCTTTGACGCTCCCAACAAGAGAGCCGAACTAGCCCGCAGCGAACAACAGATCTCCGACCCCGACTTCTGGAACCAGCCCGAAAAGAGCCAGGAGGTGATGCAGAAGCGAAAGCGCCTCGAAGAGGGCATCGCCCGCGAGGCTGAGGTAGGCTCGCTCATCTCCGATCTGGACACGCTGTTCGAACTGGCGCGCGAGGGCGAGGACGTCCTCGGCGATATCGAGCGGGAAATGCGCGCGTTCTCGGCGCGCATTGACGAGTTGGAAACCGGAATGCTCCTTTGCGGTCCGAACGACGCCAAGAGCGCCATCCTCAACATTCATCCGGGCGCGGGCGGCACGGAAAGCCAGGACTGGGCCGAGATGCTGCTGCGCATGTACCTGCGCTGGTGCGAGCGCAAGGGCCTGAGCTGCGAGCTGACCGACCGCCAGGAGGGTGAAGGCGCGGGCATCAAGTCGGCCACGCTGGAGGTGAACGGCGAGAACGCCTACGGGCTGCTGCAGTCGGAGATCGGCGTCCACCGGCTGGTGCGCATCTCGCCCTTCGACGCCAACGCGCGGCGGCACACTTCGTTCGCTTCGGTATTCGCCTACCCGCAGGTGGACGAGGACGTGAAGATCGACATCAAGCCCGACGATTTGAAGATCGACGTCTTCCGGGCCAGCGGGGCGGGCGGCCAGCACGTGAACCGCACCGAATCGGCGGTGCGCTTCACGCACATCCCCACGGGCATCGTGGTGCAGTGCCAGAACGAGCGCTCGCAACACAAGAACCGGGCCAGCGCCATGAAGCAGATGAAGGCGCGCCTGTACGAGCACGAGCTGGCGAAGAAGCGCGTGGAACAGGACAAGCTGGAGGACACCAAGCTGGACATTAACTTCGGCAGCCAGATTCGCAACTACGTGCTGGCGCCGTACCGGATGGTGAAGGACCTCCGCTCGCGGCTCTCCATCGGCGATGTCGACCGCGTTCTGGACGGCGACATCGACCCGCTCATTCATTCGTATCTGGTGTGGCGCAAGACCGGCAGGACCGCCAGTGACGGAAAAGACGACACCGTCGAATAACCAGGCCGAAATCGCGCGCGCGGCGGCGCTGCTGCGTTCCGGCGGTCTGGTCGCTTTTCCCACCGAGACGGTTTACGGTCTGGGCGCGAACGCGCTGGACCCGGCGGCCATCGAGCGCATCTTCGAAGCCAAGGGGCGGCCGGCCGCCAGCCCGCTGATTATCCATGTCAGCTCCATTCACCTGGCGCGTCTGATTGTGGCCGAGTGGCCGGTGCGGGCGGACCTGCTGGCCAACCGCTTCTGGCCGGGGCCGCTCACGCTGGTGCTGAAGAAGCACGCCCACATCTCCGAGCGCGTGACTGCGGGTCTGGACACGGTGGGGATTCGGGTTCCCGCTCATCCGCTGGCGCTCGCGTTATTGCGTGCCGCGGGAGTTCCGGTGGCGGCGCCCAGCGCTAATCGGTTTGGCGGGTTGTCGCCCACGCGCGCCGAGCACGTACGGGCCAGCCTGGGCGATCGCGTGGACATGATTCTGGACGGCGGCCCCACGGAGGTGGGCATCGAGTCCACGGTGTTGTCCATTGTTGACGAACCGCTGCTGCTGCGGCCGGGAATGATTACGCGCGAACAGATCGAGGCGGTGATCGGGCCGGTGCGCGTTGCCGGCGCGGCTGCGCGGGAGGGCGCGCACGAATCGCCGGGCCTGCATCCGCGGCACTACAGCCCGGCCACGAAGCTGGTGTTGGTCGCTCCCGGTGAAGCGCTGCCCTCCGGAAGCGGCGCATATCTCTTCATCTCGAAGCCACGCCCCGCCAGCAAGGCAGTGCCGATGCCGGATGACGCGGAGAAGTATGCCGCCGCCCTCTACGAGACGCTCCACGAGCTGGACGCCGAAGGCCACCAGTGGATTGCCGTGGAGCTTCCTCCGGATGGCCCCGCGTGGGTGGCGATTCGTGACCGGCTGACGCGAGCGGCAGCGCAGTAAGGAGGACGCGCGGCGACAGCCGCGTTTTTTGCGGATACGGGCGAGCACGCGGCTGCCGCCGCGTGTCCGTAACGCCTCAAAATCCCCGCAATTTCAACTGTGTTACTATGCTGGTTTCAAGCCACCCTTGCAGGATGCAGAAAAAGTCCATCTGGCCTCCGCTCCCTAACGGTCGCGGCTCGGTAAGCGTCTGCCAACACGTGACCGCGTTTCTGAGCCGCGCGCGCGAGCACGCGGTTTTCGGCCTTTTTCAGCATCCTGTGAGTCCCTCAGGAGGGGACTAACCCATGAAAGTGTATGAAGGAAACGATGTCAGAAACGTCGCTCTGATCGGACACGGGCATTCCGGGAAGACCTCGCTGGCGGCCGGTTTGCTCTTCAGCACGGGCGCCAGCAATCGGTTGACTCGCGTTGACGAGGGCAACACGGTCACCGACAGCGACGAAGAAGAGGTCAACCGCAAGCTGACCATCTCCACCTCCCTCGCCTACGTCGAGTACAAGAAGAAGAAAATCAACCTGCTCGATACGCCCGGCTTCAACATCTTCATCAACGACACGCACGCTTCCATGGTGGCCGCCGACGCCGCGCTGGTCCTGGTGGACGGCGTGGCCGGCGTCGAGGTGCAGACGGAGAAGGTCTGGGAGTTCGCCGACGAGTTCCAACATCCCCGCGCCATCATCATAAACAAACTCGACCGCGAACGTTCCAGCTTCGACCGCGCCGTGGAAAGCGTGCAGGAGATGTTCGGACGCACCGCACTGCCCATCCAACTGCCCGTGGGCACGGAGCGCGACTTCAAGGGCGTGGTCGATCTGATCCGCATGAAGGCGTACACGTACACCGCCGACGGCGATGGCAAGGGCCGCGAGGGCGACATCCCCGCGGAGCTGGCGGAAGCCGCGGCCAGGGCGCACGAGGCGCTGGTGGAAATGATCGCCGAGGGCAACGATGCGCTGATGGAAGAGTTCTTCGCGGAAGGAACGCTTCCGGAGGAACACATCGTGGAAGGACTCCGGCTGGCCGTGAAGGAGCGCCGCATGTATCCGGTGCTGTGCGCCTCCGGGCTGCACAACATCGGCGCCGACCAGATTCTGGATTTCATCAACGACTTCTTCCCGGCTCCCACCGACCACGAGCCCGTCGCGGCCACCCTGAATGGCGCCGAAACCACCCGCGCCATCGGCGACAGCGGACCGCTCAGCCTGTTCGTGTTCAAGACCGTTGCCGACCCGTTCGCCGGGCGCGTTTCGTACTTCAAGGTGATGTCCGGCGTGTTGAAGAACGACGCCGCCGCCACCAACTCCCGCACCGGCACCACGGACCGTCTGGCGCACATCGGCGTGCTCATGGGCAAGCAGATCGTTCCCGTCACCGAGATCCACGCCGGCGATATCGGCGCGGTGGCCAAGCTGAAGGACACGCTCACGGGCGACACGCTGGCCGACAAGGCGTCGCCGATGGTGTGGCCGCCGGTGAAGATTGCCGAGCCGTCCATCGCTTACGCCGTTTCGGCGAAAACGCGGCAGGACGAGGATCGCATGAGCAACGCCATTGCCCGCATCCTCGAGGAAGACCAGGCGCTGCGATTCTATCGCGACCCGGCGACGAAGGAGTTTCTGCTGGCCGGCAGCGGGCAGCAGCACGTGGAGATCGTGGTCAGCCGCCTGAAGAGGCGCTACGGCGTGGAGGTGGGGCTGAGCGCGCCGAAGATTCCGTATCGCGAGACCATTCGCGGCAACGCCGACGTGCAGGGCAGGCACAAGAAACAGACCGGCGGCCACGGCCAGTTCGGCGACTGCTGGATTCGCATGGAGCCGCTGGCGCGCGGCGGAAAGTTCGAGTTCGCCAACGAGATTTTCGGCGGCTCCATCCCGCGCCAGTACATTCCCGCGGTGGAGAAAGGCATCATCGAGGCGGCCGAGAAGGGCTATCTGGCCGGTTTCCCGGTGGTGGATTTCAAGGTGACCGTGTACGACGGCTCCTACCACGACGTCGATTCGTCGGAAATGGCCTTCAAGCTGGCCGCGCGCAAGGCGTTCAAGGCGGCCATGGAGAAGGCCAAGCCGGTGTTGCTGGAACCCATCGTGAAAGTGGAAGTGCAGGGGCCGGTGGAATACGCCGGCGACCTGATGGGCGACATGAACGGGCGCCGCGGCCGCATCACCGGCATGGACACCAAGGGCACCATGCAGATCATCCGCGCGCTGGTGCCCATGGCCGAGATGCTCAGCTATCAGAACGACCTGAATTCGATCACCCAGGGGCGGGCGTCGTTCAGCATGGAGTTCGACCACTACGACTTCGTGCCGCAACTGCAGGCGGACAAGATCATCGCCGCGGCGAAGGCGGCGCGGACCGGGGAGGAGGAAGAGGAAGAGTAGGGGGATCTCCTGTATGCAAGCGGGCGTATAATCCTCGCATGAACTCGGAACCGAGCGACAAGCGTCGACGGCTTGTTACCGCCGTAAAGCCGGTTTATGAAAAACACCGCGGAGAAATCGAAGAAAAGAAACACGAGCAAACGCACTGGGAATCGCCGGACTTCATTTGGGAGGCTCTGTTAGCCAGCGCGGCCACCATGGGCAACCCGCTTGGCTATGAGCTGATTCGGAATTCCAGTCTGCACGATCCGATACGCTACGCAGCCCTGCGTGCCCTGTCCACCGACGACGAAAGGCAGACCGTGCTTGCGGACTGTCTCGGCAAAGCGCAAGTACGCTTCAGTGCTACGAAGACTCAGCGGCTGATCGCCAACCTTCGACGAATCGAGAGCGAGGGAGGGCCGGAAGCCATCAAGAAGGAGCTTAATTTGCGCGTCGGAAGCGCAGCCAAGATCGAGTTCCTCCGCACATTCGAGGGCATCGGCCCGAAGTACGCGCGTAACATGATGATGGACGTTTATCACGAGGACTTCCGTGACTCCGAGAAGGACTATGCCGGAGCCGAGTCCTTCTTCTTGAACGTGGCTCACGAAGCGGGGCTCAGCGGCTGGGAACTGGACCGGCTCCTGTTCTGGTACAAGGGTGAAGTTCTGGCCTCGATCTGAAGCCAGCCTCGCGCAGCCACGGTAGAATGTGGTCATGCCGTTGTCGGAGCGCATCGTCGTCGATCCCGAGGTCCTGGCTGGCAAACCGGTGATCCGTGGGACGCGTCTGGCCGTCGAGTTCATTCTGGAACTCCTTGCGGCGGGCCAGTCCGAAGAGGATCTCCTGGCGAATTATCCTGGCCTGACGCGCGACGACATTCTCGCCTGCTTATCCTACGCCAGTTACCTGGCCCACGAATACAAAGCGTATCCGATTCCAGCGTAGATGCGCCTTCTCGCCGACGAGAACTTTCCGAAGCCGATTGTCGAGGTACTTCGCGGCAGCGGCCACGATGTGCTGTGGGCGCGCACTGATTGCCGCGGATGGAAGGATTCCGCGCTTCTGGAATTCGCCGAGTCCGAAGCGCGCATCATGCTCACGCTCGATAAGGACTTCTGGCAGATTGCCGTTCGGCGCCGGATTCCTCTCGAACAGTCCGGCGTGATCTTGTTCCGGGTTCATCCTGCGACTCCCGAGAATCTTGAACCGCTCGTCCGCACATTCCTGGACGCAGGAAAAGTGTGGACCGGGCACATCAGCACTATCGCCGTTGGCGGCGTTCAGATGCTGGCTGCTCGAAAGGACTGACGCGCAGTTTCCTGGCGTGCTGCAAACGGCAAGGCGCGAATCCGATCACAACTGCCATCAGGAATACGCCGGCGACCTGATGGGCGACATGAACGGGCGCCGCAGCCGCATCACCGGCATGGACACCAAGGGCACCATGCAGATCATCCGCGCGCTGGTGCCCATGGCCGAGATGCTCAGCTAGCAGAACGACCTGAACTCGATCACCCAGGGGCGGGCGTCGTTCAGCATGGAGTTCGACCACTACGACTTCGTGCCGCAACTTCAGGCGGACAAGATTATCGCCGCGGCGAAGGCGGCGCGGACCGGGGAGGAGGAAGAGGAAGAGTAGGGGGCGGGGGCGGGGGCTGACATGGCCACGGCAGAATGCGTCGATCCCGAGGTTCTGGCCGGCAAACCCGTGAGCCGAGGGACTCGTCTGGCCGTCGAGTTCATTCTCGAACTCCTTACGGCGGGCCAGTCGATCTCCTGACCAACTACCCGGCCTGACGTGCGAGGACATCCTCGCCTGCAATACTATCGGGTGCTGAAGCAGAGGACGGGGCGAACTGACTCGGGCCGCGTTGGCCGATTGCCATTGCGTTCGCCCGGAGCGCGTCTCTTGCGCCAGGCGCAGCCAGGTTGAGTTCGGGCCATCGCAGATCACGCCAGCAGCCTGCGGGTGTCGATCATCGGCACGCCGGGCAGCAGACGATCATCCGCAACCGGCTCGCCCAGCGCGGCCCGCACGGGCACCACGCCGGCCCACACCGGAAGCGAGTAATCCTCTTCGTCGTCAACGGGCCCGCCCGTGCGCACTTTCGCCGAGACTTCCTCGAGCGCCAGGGCCAGCACGCTGGTGGCCTTCATCTCCGCCGGCGCGGGCTGCCGCACCTCTTCCCAGCGGCCGGCCACCACGTGGTTGGTGAAGCGCCGCAGGGCCTCCCTCTTCTCGTCCGGATCGGTTACCATCCGGGCCTTGCCCAGCACCACCACCGAACGATAATTCATGGAGTGGTGGAAAGCCGAGCGCGCCAGCACGAACCCGTCCACCAGCGTCACGGTCACGCAGACGTCCACGCCCTCCGTGGAGGCGCGGATCATGCGGCTCGCCGGGGAGCCGTGAATGTAGATCTGGTCTCCGCTGCGCGCATACCCGGTGGGGACGACGAACGGTTGCCCATCCACCACGAACCCCACGTGGCAGATGCGCCCCTCATCCAGGATCGCGTGGACCTGGGTCTTGTCGTAGACGGCGCGCTGCGGCAGGCGGCGCACCTGAGTCCGTTCGGTCGGCTTGTAGGCTTCCATCGTTCCTCCACTGTAACCCGCGCGGCAAACTCCTGTTCACCCTTTCCGCCATCCCGGGGCCGGAGCGTTCTATCTGGCAAGGCGTGAAGCGGCTTACGGTCCGGCCTGTCCCAGTACGGGCGGTCTACTCCCCCTAGAGCAAAAGTTTGGGTAAGACCTAAGAAAAGGGTTGCATCAGTACCGGGACTCGTGCTTTACTGACATCACAGTGGCCTGAAATGGCCGCCAATGGAGCGCAGTGGAAGTCGAAACCAGGCCGACGCCCGTAGTACCCCCTCCCTTGGGGATCTACCCGGCTCGTGTCGACGAGAAGGGCCGCCTGAAGCTGCCCACCGATTTCCAGCAGTACCTGAACGCGATTTTCATGGTGGAGGCGTCGGAGCGCCGGGTCTTCATAACGTCGCTGGATCTTCGCACTGTTCGAATTTACCCGCTTTCCCTATGGAAGTACAACGAAAACTTACTGGAACAGGAGACGGAGGACCCGGAGGCGGCGGCGGACATTGCCTTCCTGGCCAAGGATCTGGGTGGCAGCTCCGAGCTGGATTCGCAAGGCCGGGTGCTGGTTCCGGCGGAATTGCGGCAGTTGCTGAACCTGGAATCGCAGCCGGTCCACCTGGACTGCTACAAGGGCCGCATCAGCGTGCTCACCGAGGAAGTCTACAAGGAGAAGCAGAGCAAGTCCCGGGAGAACGTTCTGGAGAAGCTGACCCGGCTGGAGCGGAAGGGTCTGCGGTAAAGCGATATGTATGCACGTCCCGGTGATGCTCGGCGAAGCACTGGAATATCTGGCTGTGCGGCCGGACGGCGTGTACCTGGACGCCACGGCCGGGCTGGGCGGGCATACCCGGGCCATCGCCGAACGGCTGACCACGGGCCTGGTGATCGCGTGCGACCGGGATGCCGAATCGCTGGAGCGAGCGCGACAGAACACGGCGGAAGTGGCCGCGCGGATTCGGTATCACCATGGGAGCTTTACGGATGTACGAAGGGCGCTCGAAGCCGCGGCTGTGGAGCGAGTGGATGGACTTCTGGCGGACCTCGGAGTGAGCCGCTACCAGTTGACGGACCCGGAGCGCGGGTTCTCGTTGATGGCGGACGGTCCTCTCGACATGCGCATGGATCGAAGCGGCGGAACGACAGCCGCGGATCTGGTCAATTTCACTTCAGAAAAGGAACTCGCCGACCTGCTTTTTCGGCTCGGCGAAGAAAGGAAATCGCGACAAGCATCCAGAGCAATCGTTCGGGCGCGGCCTATCCATACCACCGGGCAACTGGCCCGCGTTGTGGAGCAGGCCGTGCCCCGGACGGGCCGTCTGCACCCGGCCACGCAGGTGTTCATGGCGCTGCGGCTCGCGGTGAACGGCGAGCTGGAGCAGTTGGACGGTCTGCTGGCGGAGGCGCCGGAATTAGTGGCGCGCGGCGGACGCATCGTTGTTATTACGTTCATGTCGTTGGAAGATCGCCGCGTAAAGCGGAGCTTTCAGGACATGGCGCGGTCCGAACGTGCGGTCATTCTGACAAAGCACGTAATCAGGCCGTCGGAAGAAGAGATCGGGAGCAACCCGCCGTCGCGTAGCGCGAAACTGCGCGCGGTGGAGATGAGATAGCGGAATACCATGGCAACGCTGGCAGCAATACTCGACAGAATCACACTCCCGCGGGGCGCGGTTCAGATACCCGTGCGCGTGCGCGACACTCCGGACGATTTTCTGGTTCGCCCCTTCGCCAACGAGAACCTTTTCCACTTCGTGAAGAGAATCGACAACACCGGGGTGGTGCGCGAGGGAGATCCGGCCGCCGGCCGGGCTTGTTGGAAAGTGATTGGTGCGGGCGTGGTCACCACGCTGGCGCTGCTGTGCCTGATGCTGCCCAGCGTCTTCGGTTTGCTGTCGGGCTACCAGCTTCAAACGCTGCGCGCCGAGCGGCAGAAACTGGAGACGGCCATCGCGGCGGCGGAACTGGAAGAGAGCAGGCTGCTCAGTCCGGAGCAGCTCGACAAAGTGGCGAAGCAGCACGACTACGCCGCCCCGGCGCCCGGGCAAATGGTGTCTCTCGACGGCAAGGATGGCAGCCGCCTCGCCCGGAACGGGGACCGCTCCCTGACCGTCGCGGCTCGGTAACTGCATCCTGCGAATGGGGAGTTCATGGTGGACCAGCACGAGCCGAAGGATTTGGAGCTATCGAGGGCCCGGGTCCGCCACTTTGCGCGATTTGTATTCGTGCTGGCCGCGCTCCTCCTCCTCCGCCTTGTCTGGTTGCAGATTGTCCGGCACGACGAATTCCAGCGCCTCGCCAGGCACGATCACCTGGTAAGAGTAGAGCCACCGCGCGGGGCCATTCTCGATCGCAACGAACAGCGCCTGGCTATGAGCCTGCCGGTCGATTCCGTCTTCGTCAATCCGCTGCAAATCCGGGACACCGGAGTGGCCGCTGAAATCCTCGCCAGGCTTCTCAGCCTGGATCAACAGGAACTGCTCGCCGGCATCAACGACGCGGTGGCCGCCCATCGCGGCTTCCTCTACGTCAAGCGGAAGATCGAGCCGGAAGAATCGCGGCGGCTGCGCAGCCTCAACCTGGACTGGATTAACTTCGAGTCGGAATACCGGCGTTTCTACCCGTATAACGAGCTGGCCGCTCACGTGGTGGGGACTGTGGGCACCGACGACCGGGGCCTCGAAGGCATCGAGAGGCAACTGAACAAACAGCTCGCGCCGCGCGGGGGCCAGGTTCGTGTGAGCGAGGACGTGCGCGGGCAGCGCTACGCCGAGGAAGCCGCCAGCGCGCCGCCCCAGCCGGGTGAGAACGTCCATCTCACCATCGACAGCCGCATTCAGTACATCGCCGAACGCGAGTTGAAGCGCACCGTTACGGAACACCATTGCTGGACCGGCAGCGTGGTGGTGATGGACCCGAGGACCGGCCAGATCCTCGCGCTGGCCAGCTATCCGACATTCGATCCCAATAAACCGCCGCAGGAAACCGACGATCCCCGCGCACGATTCAACAACGCCGTATCCGCCGAGTTCGAGCCGGGCTCTGTGTTCAAGGTAATTACGCTTACCGCCGCTCTGGAAACAACGAAGTTAAAACCAGAGACGGTGATCCCCTGCTATAGCGGCGTCTTCCATTACTACGACCGAACCATCCACGACCACGAGCCGTACGGCGCCTTGCCCATGTCCGGAGTGCTGGCCCACTCCAGCAACATCGGAGCGATTCAGATCGGCCTCAAGGTGGGCAGGAACAACTTGTACGACTACGTGAAGCGATTCGGTTTCGGGCAGAAGACCGGACTGACGCTACCCTACGAAAGGGGCGGCGTAGTGCGGCGCCCGGAGAAGTGGAGCCTAACCTCGATCGCCTCGGTGGCCATGGGCCATGAGATCGCGGTAACCACCGTGCAACTGGCGCGGGCCTGTTCGGTGATCGCCAACGGCGGTTACCTGGTGAACCCGCATCTGCTGGCCAACGCTCCGGTGGACCCGCCGCAACGCGTCATTCGGGCGGAGACCGCGTTCACCATGCGCCGCATGATGGAGGGCGTGGTGCTCAACGGAACCGGCCGGAAAGCGCGTCTCGACGGATACAGTTCCGCGGGCAAGACCGGTACCGCGCAAATCGCCGAGGGAGGACACTACACGCACTTCTACAACTCGTCGTTCATGGGCTTCGCTCCGGTAGCCGACCCGTCCATCGTGATTGTGGTGACGGCCAACGGAGCAACCGGCAAGGACGGCTATGGCGCGGACGTATCGGCTCCCGTATTCAAGACGGTGGCGGAAGCGGCCCTGCGCTATCTGGACGTGCCGAGGGATTTGCCCGATTTTTCTCCCAACCCGGACACCGGCAAAGTCGACGACAACGACCTTGCTGCGATTGCGGATCTTCGATCCGACCCCATCCCGCTGGATTCCTCCGACGAAAGCCCCGACAATGGGACCGACTCGGGGGACCAGCGGGCTTTTTTCGCGGGACCCGCCTCCAACGTGCTGGTGGGCCCGAAAGTGCCTGACTTCGTGGGGATGACAATGAGAGGGGTGGCGCAGGAGGCCGCGGCGGACGGCATCCCGGTGCTGTCTCTGGGCCATGGGATCGCGCGGGCGCAAGCGCCTCTGGCGGGCGCCGTGCTGCCGGCGGGAGAAAAAGTAAGGGTGGAGTTCGCCAACTGAATCTGAAATCTATGGACCGGTGCCGTCGAACACTCCGCGTTACTCCGCGTTCATCTCTGGCCAATATCAGCCGCGGATTAACACGGATAAACGCGGATTTTGATAGAAATAGCGCCAGGGTCCTGTCCCGCCTGACATTTAACCATGGACCGCTCCCTCACGGTCGCGGCTCCGTAAGGACCGTTAGCATTTGCAGGCAGTTACCGAGCCACCACCGTAAGGGAGTGGTCAACGGTTACACGGTGACAGGATACTAGCAGCAAATGACGCTGGAACAACTGCTCTCCGGCATCCGCCCCCTGCCCCCGATCCCGCCCGCGCTCGGCGCCTCCGAAATCGCCGGTCTGGATTACGATTCCCGGCGCATCGAACGCGGGTTCGTATTCTTCGCCTTTCCCGGCGCGAAAGTGGACGGCCGGCGGTTTGCCTTATCCGCGCTCGAACGGGGCGCTCTCGCGGTGGTCAGCGAACTGCCGGCGCCGGAAGGGTGGAGCGCGCCGTGGATCCAGGTGGACCATGGGCGCGCGGCCCTGGCCCAGGCGGCGCGCAATTTCTATGGCTCGCCGGACCGCCGGCTGGCCGTCACCGGCATTACCGGCACCAATGGCAAGACCACCACGGCGTTCATCGTCGATGAGATGCTGCGGTCGGCCGGCCGGACCACCGCGCTGGTGGGGACCATCGAATACCGCCTCGGCGCGAAACGGCTGCCGGCCGTGAATACCACGCCGGAGTCGCTCGACCTCTACCGTCTGTTTCGCGAGCTGGAGGAGGCCGGCGGCACGCATGTCACAATGGAAGTGTCGTCGCACGCGCTGGCGGTTGGCCGCGTGCATGGAATGACGTTTCACACGGCGGTTTTCACGAACCTCACCCGGGACCACCTCGATTTTCACCAGACCATGGAAGACTACTTCGCCGCCAAGAGCCTGCTGTTCCGGCCTGCCAACGGCGTTGCGCCGCAGTGGGCGGCCATCAACCACGACGACGGCTGGGGCCGGAAGATCGCCGCGCCGCCGCAAACGCGCGTGCTCTGGTACGGCCTGGAAGCGGGCGCGACGGTGCGGGCGCGCGACGTGCAGATGAACTTCGAGGGGGTGCGGTTCACCGTCGATTCCGAGGGCGGGTCCTTTCCGGTTCACTCGCCGCTGGTGGGCCGTATGAACGTGTACAACATTCTGGCGGCGGTTTCGGCCGGCCTCAGCTACAGTCTGCCTCCGGAGGCGATAGCGCGCGGCGTGGCCGAATGCGCGGCGGTGCCCGGCCGGTTCGAGCGGATTCGCGAAGGGCAGCCGTTTCTGGTGGTGGTGGATTATGCCCACACCGACGACGCGCTGCGCAACGTGATTTCCGTGGCGCGCGAGCTGGCGCCAAAACGCGTCATTACTCTTTTCGGCTGCGGCGGCGACCGCGACCGCAGCAAGCGCCCGCTCATGGGCATGGCCGCGGGCGAATTGAGCGATTTCGTCGTGCTGACCTCCGACAATCCGCGTTCGGAAGATCCGCTGGATATCATCAACGATGCACTGGCGGGCCTCAACCGCTCCGATACGCGGCATGCCGTGGAGCCCGATCGCGAGAAAGCGATTCGCCTGGCGCTAGGCGAAGCCAGCCCCGGCGACGTGGTCGTTCTTGCCGGCAAGGGACATGAGACGTATCAGATAATTGGCCCGAAGACAATTCATTTCGACGATCGCGAAGTGGCGCGGGCCGTACTGCGGGAGATGGGGTGCAGTTCCCACTGAAACAGATCGCGGCGGTGTTGGGGTGCAATTCGGTGACGGGCACCGAATTTCCGCGCGGGGAAGCCTCTGAAGACAATCCGCCGGTTGCCGCGGAATCTCTGTGCCCGTCACCGAATTGCACCGTCACCGGCTGGAGCACGGACACGCGCACGCTCGCGCCAGGCGATCTGTTCTTCGCGCTGATCGGCCCCAACTTCGACGGCAGCGCGTTTGTGGCGGAGGCCTTTGCTCGCGGCGCGGTTGCGGCGGTTACGGCGGCTGTTCACGGCGTTGAGATTCGCGGCTCGCTGCCGATCCAGGCTGGCTGTTGCATAGTCCTTCCTGATCCGCTCTCCGCGCTGCAACGACTGGCGGCCTGGGCGCGCAACGTCTGGGGCGGCGATATTGTGGCCATCACCGGCAGCGCCGGCAAGACCTCCACGAAAGAGGTGATCGCCGATCTGCTCTCCACCCGGCTCGGCGTCGGCCGCACCACCGGCAATTTCAACAACCACATCGGCGTGCCGCTTTCCTTGCTGCGGCTGCCGGCGGAGGCGCGGGTCGGGGTCATCGAGATCGGCATGAACCACGCCGGGGAAATTCGCGATTTGGCGGCGATCGCGCGCCCGCGCATCGCCGTGGTAACCAACGTCGGCTACGCGCACGTGGAGAGCTTCGCGGACGGACTCGAGGGCGTGGCGCGGGCCAAGCGGGAGTTGGTGGAAGCACTGCCCGCGGACGGCATCGCCGTGTTGAACGCCGACGACGCTCGCGTGGCGCGCTTCACGCACCCCGGCGAAACCGTTACGTTCGGCATCGACAGTCCCGCCGCCGTTCGCGCCGAGGAAATCGCCTTCACCGAGACGGGCGCGCGATTCCGCGTCGAGGATACGCGCTTCCGGACGGATCTCACCGGCCGGCATGGCGTGCTCAACATTCTGGCGGGCATCGCGGTGGCGCGCACTTACGGAATCGCGCCCGCGGACCTGGTGGACGCGGTGGCCCGGTTGAAGCCGGGGCGGATGCGTGGCGAAAGGTTCACGCATCGAGGTATATTGATCCTTAACGATTGCTACAACTCCAACCCCGACGCCGCACGTGCCATGATCGACGTGCTGCGCGCTACGCCGGCTCAACGGCGCGTCGCCGTGCTCGGGGAGATGCTCGAGCTTGGACGCTGGTCCGAGATCCTGCACCGCGAAGTAGGCCGCTACGCCGCGGAAAGCGGGATGTCTGTGCTTATTGGAATACGCGGCGCCGCCAGTTCCATGGTGGACGCAGCCGTGAAAGCGGGCCTCGCTGAGGCCGCCGCGTACTTTTTTGACACTCCCGAGAGCGCCGGCGAGCACTTGCGCGGCATCGCCCGCGAAGGCGACGCCATTTTGTTCAAAGGCTCGCGCGGAACCCGCGTCGAAAAGGCCCTCGAAAGGTTCGTGGCGTAAACCCCATGCTCTACTGGCTCTTCTACGAGAAGCTGTTCCACTACTTCTCTCCGTTTCGCGTGTTTCAATACGCCACCGTGCGTACGGCGTTCGCCAGCCTGACGGCTCTGTTTCTCTGCATCGGTCTGGGGCCTTACCTGATTCGCAGACTGCGCGACATGCAGATCGGCCAGCACATCCGCGAAGACGGCCCGCGCTCGCACCTGGCCAAGGCGGGAACGCCCACCATGGGCGGCGTGCTGATCGTGATCTCCGTCTTCGTGCCCACGCTGCTGTGGGCGAATCTGACCAATCCTTACGTGTGGATCGCGCTGCTCGGCCTGGTTTCCTTCGGCGCCATCGGCTTCTGGGACGACTACACCAAGCTGAAGCGGATGCGCAACCTCGGCCTCACCACGCGCCAGAAACTGGCGTGGCAGATTGTCGCGGCCCTGCTGATCGGCTTCATCCTGCTGGGGCTGCACGCACGCAATCTGTACTCAACCACGCTCAATGTTCCCTTCGTCAAGAACTTCAAGCCCGATCTGCTCATCCACAGTCTGGCCGGCAACCCTATCACTTATCCGCTGTCGTTCATTCTGTTCTATGCGTTCATGACACTGGTTCTGGTGGGCTCCACCAACGCGGTCAACCTCACCGACGGTCTGGACGGGCTGGCCATCGGATTGATGATTATCGCCGCGGGCGCCATGACCGTTCTGGCCTACGTCACCGGGCACGCCCGGTTCGCCGAATACCTGGGACTGGCGCGGCTGTCGGGTGCGGCCGAGCTGACCATTTTCTGCGGCGCGCTCACCGGCGCCTCCATTGGCTTCCTCTGGTACAACGCGCATCCGGCGGAAATCTTCATGGGCGATGTCGGCTCCCTCGCCCTGGGCGGCAGCATGGGGGTGGTGGCGATTCTCATCAAGCAGGAGCTGCTGCTTCCCTTCATCGGAGGCGTGTTCGCCATGGAGACTCTCTCGGTAATCCTGCAGGTGGGCAGCTACAAACTGCGCCGCAAACGGGTTTTCAAGATGGCGCCGATCCATCATCACTTCGAGGCTCTCGGCTGGAAGGAGTCGAAGATCATCGTGCGGTTCTGGATTGCGGGGCTGGTGATGGCGCTGTTCGCGCTCACCACCTTGAAGCTGCGATGAAAGTGGGGCAGGTTTGCAACCCGCGGCCGATTTGCAATCGGCCCCGAGGCGGGTTGTAAACCCGCCGCAGGATGCAATCCTGCCCCACCACGACATGAGCATGGCACCCCATATCGACGTCAACGGCGCCGCGGTGGCGGTGGTGGGCATGGCGCGCTCGGGTCTGGCCGCCGCCGAGCTGCTGATCGCGCGGGGCGCGCAGGTCCGCGCCATCGACGCCCGCGTCACGCCCGAGTTGCGCGACAAGGTGAACCAGCTTCGCATCAACCTCTATCCGCAGCAAGAGGGCTCCTTCGAGGGCGTGAATCTGGTGGTCATCTCCCCCGGCGTGCCCGCCGATGAAAAGATACTCGATCGCCTGCGCGCGCGCGGCATTCCCGTGGTGGGCGAAGTGGAACTCGCCGGCTGGTACCTCGAGGGTCCCATCATTGGCATCACCGGCTCGAACGGGAAAACCACGACTACGGCGCTCACCGGGCACATCCTCAAAGAGTCCGGCGTGCGCTGCCAGGTGGGCGGCAACATTGGCCTTCCGCCCACCGCGATGGTGGCAACGTCGAGACCGGATCAGTGGAACGTGCTGGAGCTCTCCAGCTTCCAGCTCGAAACGATCGAGACGTTTCACGCCCGCGTCGGGGTGGCGCTGAACGTCACGCCCGACCATCTGGACCGGCATCACGCCTTCGCCAGCTACGCCGCCGCCAAGGGACAGTTGTTCGGCAAGCAGCGCAAGGGCGATTATGCCGTGCTGAACGCGGACGACCCGATCGCGGTGGAGTACGCCTCCCGCACCGCCGCCTCGCCACTGTGGTTCAGCCTGGCGCGCCCGGTATCGCCCGGCCTCTGGTTCGACGGCGACGCGATCAGCTTCGACGGGCAGCGGCTGCTGGGAACCGCTGACATTCCGCTGCGCGGGCGGCACAATGTGGAGAACGTGATGGCCGCCGCGGCCGCCTCGCGCATTGCCGGCGCGACGCTGTCCGGGATTGCCGCCGCCGTGCGCAGTTTCCCCGGCGTGGAGCATCGTCTGGAGCGCGTCGTCGCGGTCAACGGCGTCACCTGGTACAACGACTCGAAAGCCACCAACGTCGACGCCACGCTCAAGGCCATCGACGCCTTCCCCGGCGACCTCTGGATCATTCTGGGCGGCAAGGACAAGGACAGCGACTACGCCCCGCTGCGCGAGCCGCTCCACAACAAGGCCCACGCCGCGCTTCTGATCGGCGCCGCCGCCGAAAAGATCGCCGGGCAATTGAGCGGCGCGGTTCCGCTGGTGCCCTGTGGCACGCTGGACCGCGCCATCGCCTACGCCCGCGGCCACTCCTCCGCCGGCGACGTAGTGTTGCTGGCCCCGGCGTGCGCCAGCTTCGATCAGTTCGACGGCTTCGAGCACCGCGGCCGGGTATTCAAGGAAATCGTGGAAAGGATGGCACAGGAGAGCTGACCATGGCGCAACGTCTGCGAACCGATTGGACTCTGTTCTTCACCGTGGTGGCGATGGTGTGTTTCGGCCTGCTGATGGTGTACAGCGCGTCCTCGGTGACCGCCGACATCCGCCTTCACTCCTCCGGCCACTTCCTGGTGCGCCAGCTCGCCTGGGCGGCTGTTTCCTTCCTCGCCATGATGTGGCTCAAGAGGCGCGACTACCGTCTGCTGCAATCCAGCCGCTGGGCCTTTCTGCCGCTGGGCATCGTGCTGGTGCTGCTGATGCTGGTTTACATCCTCGACTGGAAGGCGCATCGCTGGTTCCATCTGGGCCTTGCCTCCTTCCAGCCTTCCGAGTTCGCCAAACCGGCTCTGGCCGTGTTCCTGGCCTGGTTCGTCACTATGCGCGCGCGCGCCATTAACACCTGGCGCACCATCCTGCCCGCGTCGATGGCGCTGGGCGGTCTGGCCGTGGCCGTGGTGGTGGCGGACCTGGGAACGGCCATCGTGCTGGTGCTGACCGCCACCGTGGTCTTCTACGTCGCCGGCCTCGACCGGCGCTATTTCATCACCGCTCTTGGCGTGCTGGTCCTGTTCGCGGGCATCGCCGTGGCCGCCAAACCGTACCGCATCGCCCGCGTGATCGGCTTCTTCCCTTCCGGATACAAGCTGCTGGCGCGCATCGACACCAGCGGCCGGATTCGCGACTACCTGGAGCAATCCGGGACTACCGACACCGAGTACCAGGCGCTGCAATCGAAAATCGCCGTGGGCAGCGGCGGAGCGCTGGGCGCAGGGCTGATGCAGGGCCGGCAGAAGCTGTTCTATCTGCCCGAGGCCCACACTGATTTCATCTACGCCGTGGTGGGCGAGGAACTGGGCCTGTTCGGCTGCACCGCGGTGCTGGCGGGCTTTCTGCTGCTGCTGTGGCGCGGGTTGCGGCTCTACTGGCTCGCGCCCGACGATTTCGGGCGATATCTGGCGCTGGCCGTGACCGCCTCCATTGTGTTCCAGGCGCTGATCAACATAGCCGTGGTACTCGGTCTGGGGCCGACCAAGGGGATTCCCCTGCCTATGATCAGCTTCGGCGGCAGCTCCCTGCTGAGCACGCTGATCTCCTGCGGCCTGCTGCTCAGCGTTAGCGATCGCGCCGGATGATGCCGACGCCGACGCGCACGTTCCTGATGGCCGGCGGAGGCACCGGCGGCCACGTGATCCCCGCCCTTGCCGTCGCCCGCGAACTGGAAAGCCGCGGACATCGCCCGGTTTTCGTCGGCACGCACGAGGGATTCGAGGCGAGGCTGGCGCCCGCAGCCGGGTTCCCTATCGAGTGGATCGCCATCGGCGGGCTGAAGGGCGTCGGCCCGATGAAGAAGCTGCGCACCCTGCTGGGGCTTCCGGTGAGCGTCGTCCGGGCTTTCGGCATCCTGCGGCGCCACCGGCCGGCGGCGGTGTTCAGCATGGGCGGGTATGTGGCCGGACCGGTGATGATCGCGGCCGCTCTCGGCGGCGTGCCCATCGTGGCCATGGAGCCCAACGCCATTCCGGGATTCACCCACCGGCGCATGGCCCGGTTCATCCGTCGTGCGCTGGTCAGCTTCCCGGAGAGCGGCCGGTTCTTTCCGGAGGGCCGGGCCGAAGTGATCGGCGTGCCGGTTCGGCGCGCGTTTTTCGAGCTTCCTCCGAAGCGGCACGAAGCGGGCCTGAGTTTACTGATCACCGGCGGCAGCCGCGGCTCGCGCACCTTGAACAATGCGGCACAGCAGAGCTGGCCACTGTTCCGCGACGCGGGGCTTGACGTCCGCATCATTCACCAGACCGGCGCGGTGGCGCCCCACGAGGAGATCGCGCACGATTTCGCCCAGACCGGTCTCGATGGCCAGGTAGTCCCCTTCATCCACGACATGCCGGCCGCATTCGCCGAGGCCGATCTCATCGTCTGCCGGTCGGGCGCCGGGGCGCTGGCCGAACTGGCCGCCGCGGGAAAACCGGCCATCCTGGTTCCCTTCCCTTTCGCCACCGACGATCACCAGCTCCACAACGCGGAGGCCTTCCGGAGCGCCGGCGCCGCCAGGCTGGTGCTGGACAGCGAGATGACCGGCGCGCGGCTGGTGCGGGAAGTCCGCGAGCTGGCGGCAGCGCGGCCCCTGCTCGACCAGATGGCTGCCAACGCCCGGCGCCTGGCGCGTCCGGGAGCGGCGGAGCGGGCCGCCGACGTGCTGGAAAAAGTGTCGGCTCGGGCCACGAGGTAGGGTCCGGCTTTGAGTGGACACCCTCGAAAACACAGCGCAGGGCGCCGTCCGGCCCTGTGGGGCAGGCCCTCGGCCGGCCCTCGGCCTGCGGCGGCTCAGGCCCGCCTTCCCCTGCTTCATCCCTCGCCGCTCCCGGCAGTTTTCATCCGGTTCGGTGGCCGAACCGGCCATGCCCAACACGCGGCGCGAGCCGCGTTTTTGCCGCGCGGCGCTATCGGCAGACGTTTGGATAGCGCGTGTCCAGCCGGACCCGGCTTTCGCATCCGAGCCCCTCGGACGCATCCACAAGCGTGCAACCTCCAGAGGGACTCTTCACCCGAAATGCCTGAACCGCTGGAAGAAGTGTCTCAATCTGTCGCAGAACAGCATCGAGACACGGTAAACTAACCGACTGGAGGATCAACATGAAGAAACTTCCTTTTGCAGTCTTGTTGACGTTTTCGGTCGTCGCCTTCGTCCAGGCAAGGACCGAAGAGCACGGTGGTGGTGCTCATGGCGTTGGTGGCGGCCAACCCCCGGCTCACGGGCCGGCCCCGGTCCACGGCAAGGGCCACGCGGCGGCGCCAAACCGTTCCTATGTGGACAAGACCGGGCATCCCAACGCCCCCCACGTTCACGCGAACGGCAAATGGGTTGGACACGATACCGGCCGTAACGACGCCCGGTACCATCTGGACAAGCCCTGGGAGCATGGGCACTTCCCGGGCGGCTTCGGCCCCAGCCATGTCTTTCGCATCGAGGGAGGAAACAGGGACCGCTTCTGGTTCGGCGGCTTCTACTTCAGCGTCGCCCCGGCCGATTTCGGCTTCTGCGGCGACTGGCTCTGGGGCACCGACACCGTGGTGCTCTACGAAGATCCCGACCACATCGGCTGGTATCTGGCTTACAACGTCAGGCTGGGCACGTACGTCCACGTTATGTACCTCGGCAACGGGTAAGTTCGGACAGTTTTCGCAACAGACCAGACCTGTACCGGCGCGCGATTTTGGGAGTATAATCTCTCAAGGTCGCGCGCGGACATGGGCGAGTTTGTCGCATCTCTGTTCAATGGAGTGGACAAGCTGACCGACATCTTGAACGTCGGGCGGCTTATCTTCTACACTTCCGCGGGCTTTTGTGGCATTTTGCCCGCAACCATGCTGGTCCGTCTGCTGGCGGAGGATTCACCGGCTCGGTACTGGAAACAGTTCGCTGCCGATCTGGTTTTCTGCGCCAGAAGGGGCGAGGCCTGGTTCGCCGCCCTCATCTTCGGGTTCGTGATCGCCAATGTCGCGTATACCACCGTTATCGACAAGTTGGGGCGCCCCGGGAAGAAGGAGGAACCGGACAAGGAAGGCTATGCCTACCAGTACGCGCGCTTGTCCTCGGGCGGGACCCAGCCGAAGACCGAGCGCGACTTCGCGGCGTGGTGGATCTCGGAATACTACCGCTATGTCGAGATCGCCGTCTTCATTCCGTTTGGCATCCTGCTCTCGCTTCCGCTCTACTCGCTTTATTCTCTCGCTTATCTGATCCGCGTAAGCAACCCGGCCCAGCCATTCGTTATCGGCGCCGCGCACTACGCCTTCGCGCTCTGGGCTGTGGCCGCCGTTGTTGGATGGGGCATGGTGTGGCCCTGGTACTGGATTCCGAAGATCGCCGAACCGATTTTCGAGGACAGCACCCAGGCGCGTCGCGAAGTCCTCGCCGGCCTGACGGAACTCATGGGCGAGGTGAAATCGCCAGAAACCTCAAAGTAGGCATACGCGCATGCATTCACGTACCGTCTCGATTCTCCTCCTCGGCGCATTCCTTTGCCGGTCGCTTTCCGGTGAGACGCCAACTCCACCCTGCTGCCAGTGCCGGGATTGCGTGAACAGCGTGGTGGGGCTCTGGGTTTTCGCGGGCCTTGTTACGATTCTCGTCATCGCGCTTGTGGTGTGCCTGATCATCCTGTCGAGATCGAAAAGCCTCCATGAACTGAGCAAGGACATCGGGAAGCTTCAGACGGCACTCGAACAAGCAGCCCAGGCCGACACCCTGAACAAAGCTGCCAACCATGTGCTGTCCCGCCTTGTGCCTGGCGTACCGCCTCCATACGCTCCCAGGATCGACTTGATCGACGATCCCAACGCGAAACATGACGTCGCCATTCACGGCCGCAACTTCTCAGCCAATTGTGTTGTCTGGTTTGGTTCAGACTGTGCGCATCCGGAGCCGAACTCGACGGCCAACCTCCTTCACGTGAGGGTGCCTGCGGGCCAGTCCGGCAAGGTGGATGTTTGCGTGCAGAGTCCGAGCGGGCTGGTCTCCGCACCGTACGCCTTTGGCATTCCGAAAGCAGTAGCCGGGCCTGCGGAGGATTATACCGTATAACTCATTCATTCCACAGGACTTTACAAATCCACACAAGAAACCGTGGTGCAGTGCCCCCGGTTTGGCGTATCCTGAAAGAAGCTTAATCAATGCCGGTTGTGGTATATCCCCCACCGCTGGTAGGATTGGAGCGACTCCCGAACTGAGCGTCCAGAGCCGCTGAGGTTTCATTTGCGTTCATTAGGAATCGGAATCGTTTTATCGGTCCTTTTTTCTTCCGCGTCATTGCAGGCCGCGCCGCCGGGCGCGGATGAGTCCGACACGGCGGTACTGCAGCGCTATTTGATCGCCAGCGAGACGCAGAAGGCTGCCATGCGCGGAGTGCGGAGTGACATCGACATCGAGGCCAGGCTCCCGAAGCTGAAGAAGGAAGGCCGCATGCACGCGCTGCGGAGCATTTCCAAATTGGGTCAGGTTACCTATCGCGGGCTCGGTTTCAGCGGCGATGCCACCATCAAGAAGGACGTCATTGCGCGCTACCTGACGGCGGACGTTCAGGCCCAGGGCACCGGGCAGGATCTGAGCATCACGCCCGCCAACTACAAGTTCAAGTTTCATGGCCTGCAGGATCAAGACGGCCAGAGCGTGTACGTGTTCAGCGTCAAGCCGCGGAAGAAGCAAGTCGGTCTTTTCAAGGGCGAGATCTGGCTCGATCCGGACACCTGCATGCCCCTGCGCGAGCAGGGCCGCTTCGTGAAGAACCCCTCCATCTTTTTCAAGAGAATGGACTTTGTCCGGAAGTACGAGCTCCGGGACGGGATATCCCGGCCGCAGCACATTGACAGCGTCGTGCAGACGCGAATCGTCGGCCCGGTCCAGATCAGCATCAATTTCGGCAGCTACACCCTCGCGCCGGACGACGACGGCGCCGATGCCGCCGCGGGCGCTGGCGACGACCAGTAAGTTTCCCCGGCTCCTTCGTTGAATCCAGGGCGCAAACTACCGTAAGCTCAAAGGAGTCAGGATGAGAACACTTTTTCTAAACCCACCGTCATTCGAGGGCTTCGACGGAGGCGCCGGCTCGCGCTGGCCGGCTTCCCGCGAGATCGAATCCTACTGGTATCCGGTGTGGCTGTGCTATCCCGCGGGAATGCTGGCCGACAGCAAGGTGGTGGACGCTCCCCCGCATAGAATCTCCATCGACGAATGCGTGGCCATGGCGCGCGACTTCGAGCTGCTGGTGCTGTTCACTTCCACGCCCGGTTTCCACGTGGACGTGAAGATCGCCGAGATGATGAAGGACTCGAACTCGAAGCTCAAGGTGGCGTTCGTGGGTCCGCCCGTCACGGTCCAGCCGGAGAAGGCGTTTCAGGACACGAAGGCGGTCGATTTCGTCGTGCGCCGCGAGTTCGACCATCAGATTGTGAACTACGCCAACGGTACGCCGCTTTCCGAGTTGCCCGGCGTCAGCTTCCGCAGGAACGGCGGCGTGGCGCACAATCCCGACGGCCCGGTGATCGAGAACCTCGACGAGCTGCCGTGGGTGACGAAGGTCTATAAGCGGGACCTCGACTTCCGCCGCTACAACGTTCCCTTCCTGCTGAATCCGTATCTCTCGTTCTACACGTCGCGCGGCTGCCCGGCCATGTGTACGTTCTGCTTGTGGCCGCAAACGCACTCGGGACATCGCTGGAGGCTGCGCTCGTCCGAGGACATCGCCGCGGAAGTGAAGTTCACGCTGGAGAACTTCCCCGGCCTGAAAGAGATCTTCTTCGACGACGACACCTTCAACTACAAGAAGCAACGCACCATCGGGCTGTGCGAGAAGCTGGGGCCGCTGGGCTTCACGTGGTCCTGCACGTCGCGCGTCACCACCGACCACGACACGCTGAAGGCGATGAAGGAAGCCGGCTGCCGGCTGCTCATTGTCGGCTACGAAAGCGGCGACGAGCAGATTCTGCGCAACATCAAGAAGGGCGCCACCGTGGAAGCCGCGCGGCGCTTCACCGAGCACGCGCACAAGCTGGGCCTGGTGGTCCATGGCGATTTCATCGTGGGCCTGCCCGGGGAAACCCGCGAGAGCCTGCGCAAGAGCATCGACTTCGCCAAATCGCTGGACGTCGAGACCATTCAGGTGTCCATCGGCCACGCGTATCCGGGCACCGAATTCTACGATTACGCGAAGAAGAACGACCTGTTCACCATCGAATCGATGACCGACGAGACCGGCCATCAGCTCCCCCACCTCGTCTATCCCGGTCTCAACCGCGGCGAGCTGGTGGAGTGGGTGGAGCGCTTCTATCAGGAGTACTATTTCCGGCCAAAGACGGCGTGGCGCGTGGTGCGCAAAGCCATCGCCAACCGCGATATTCCGCGCTTGTATAAGGAAGCGCGCGAATACCTGTCGCTTCGTTCCAAGCGCAAGAAGTTCATCGGCGAGCAGCGCACCGCCAACAGCGCGTCGACGCTGAACGCGGCGGGGGAACGCGTTTCTTGAGCTTCGGGCAAAACCCAACCGCGCGGCTGACTTTCAAAACCCGTCTGGTCACCCTGGTGGTCATCCTCAGCCAGGCGCTGGGGAACTGGTCGCTCGCCTGGGGCATGAAGCACGATGCCGCGAATATGGCTTTCTCTCCGATCGCGGTGCTGCGGACGGTCTTCAGCCCGTGGATCGGCCTGGGGATCGTACTGCTGATTCTCTGGCTGCTTTCGCGATTGGCTCTGCTCAGTTGGGCGGACCTGAGCTACGTGCTGCCGGTGACGTCGGTGAGCTACGTCATTTCGGCCATTCTGGGAAAGTATTCCTTCGCCGAGCGGATCTCCGCGGCGCGTTGGGCCGGCATCGCGTTGATCGTCGCGGGCACGGCGCTGGTGGGCCGCACCCGGAGGAATACGACGCAGGCAGCATCGTCTCCGCAGTGCGCCGTGGAGAGCTTCACATGAGGCCGCTGGCCTGGCTGCTTCTGGCCGCCGTGGTGGGCGGCACTGTGGCCAGCGATCTGCTCCAATCCATGCAGATGAAACGGCACGGGGAGGTGCGCTTCAGCAACAGCCACCTGGCATCGGCCTTCTTCGCGATGGCCCGGAACGCCTACCTGAATCTCGCCATTTTCTTCATGGCCATCTCGTTTTTTGCCTTTCTCAAGCTGCTGACCGTAGCCGACCTGAGTTTTGCCGTACCAGCCTCGGCCGCCAGCTTCGTGATCGAGACGCTTCTCGCGAAGATCCTGCTGAAAGAGCAGGTCTGCCGCCGGCGCTGGGCAGGCGCGGCCCTGGTGGCTTGCGGAGTAGCGCTGCTCGCGCTGTGATCTGGCTTCTTGCTGTCCTCTCCGCCGCGGCCGCCGCGTACCAGACGATTGCGCTTCTGGCCACCATCCGGCACTTCCGGGGTGGGGGATTGCGGGGGCGGGGAGGGGGAATATTGGT
>Ga0326727_10004241_pt1 | contig 43612 bp, 36 predicted proteins | sample MB2enrmetagenome_FD_207643 | JGI IMG/M metagenome (GOLD analysis project Ga0326727, IMG submission 207643) | Lab enriched peat soil microbial communities from McLean, Ithaca, NY, United States - MB29MY | ecosystem: Environmental > Terrestrial > Soil > Wetlands > Peat | place: USA: New York... | reverse complement strand
AGCGGGCGGCACCGCGAGGTACCGCCCGCTGAGCACCTCCAGACGGGTGACGGGCACCTGGGGATTCGCTAAGGGTTGCGCTGCTGGCGAAGAGGCGCAACCAGCTACCGGACGACGAAACTGATCTCGTTGCGCACAGGTGCCGAGCCTACCTAGCCCCACCTGCGAAAACCCTTGATTTACTTGGGCTTCGCTCGGATAGACTGTCCAGGAGCGTCTAGCCGTATCTACGGGTTGAAAGCAACGTTGCTACATTTTCTGCTGTCAAGGATTTGTGGTGGCGGTGGTTACCTGTAGGGGAGTGGCAGCATGGGAGGGACCGTTTCCGAGTCGGACTCCGGTTTCCCATGCGAGCCCCTAAGAAACCGAGACGAGGGCAAACCGCCCAAAATGATCTCCTGGGACACCGGGGACGCAAGCACGACCCGCTCTGAAGATCCGCCGCGTGTTGCTCACAGGTTCGGAGCGTCTCAACCAAAGAGGCGTCGACCGCATGGCGCTCGGACTTTGCCTGGGAGATCCCGACGACGAAGTGCTTGGAGCGCGGTTCGCCAATTAACCGGCCCTCGGGGATGGAGTCCAACAATCCGCCACGTGGTCATCTGTCGACGAGCCTTGCGAGATGGCCCTCGAGGCTGCCGATCACGCGCTCGTGGCGGCGGACCTCCGACGTCCAGCCACGGCGTTTGGCGTCGTCACGGAGCTGACGGATGTCGGCCAACTGGTCCTCGATCGCCGGTGCGAAGGCGGCAGTCGTGACGAAGTTCGGACAGGTCTCGCAGACGTTGGCATATGGGCACGCCTCGGCCGTCGGTTCCCGAGCGCAGAACCCGTGAGCGACGCGCGTCTTGAGCATCTCGGCTGTCAACCAGCTGATCCGGTCAGGAACGGGCGCCCGTCCGGTCGGTGCCAGCGGGATCTGTCGGGCCACCTTGCCCATCGCTTCGTCATAGGCGGCCCGCAGGGTCGGCGATGCCAGACGTGCGTAACGGATCGTCATCTCGGGAGTCCGGTGTCCAAGCAAGGCCATGAGCGCCTGGAGTGACATGCCCGCATTGACCAGCTCTGTCGCCCAGGTGTGACGGAGCTGATGGGCCACGACCCGCAACGGATGGCCGTCCGCGCCGAGGAGGCCGCACGCCTCGACGGCCCGTGCCAGACCCTGCTGGATGCGGCCCGGTCCGATCCGTCGCCCTCGCTCGGCAAAGATGAAATCGCACTGCCGGCCGTCACGAGGATGGGGCAGTGAACGCTGTGGAGAGCGAAGGGCCAGCCACTCGGCGAAAGCGTCGAGCGCGGCCTGGTCGAGAGGAACGGCGCGCTCGTCATTGAGCTTGCCGAGTGGCACACGGAGCCAGGTGCCACTTCGCCCATAGTCCATCAAGCAATCGAGTTCGAGGTCGATCAACTCGCCGACCCGAAGCCCGGTGTGGCGCAGGATCGTGATGGCGATCCGAGCAAAGGGATCAGCAAGATCGGCGACTGCAGCCATGAGGGCGCTGTCCAGGTCTAGCGGTAATGCTCGAGGAAGCGTCTCGGGTTGGCGCGGGATGTCGGTGGCGAACACCAACCGACGCCGTGGAGCCTCCGCCCATCCCCATGCGGATATGTCCTCGAGGAAGTTTCGCAGGGTGATCGCGCCATGGGCGGCGACGAAGGGCCCGACTTGTTTGGTGTTGTCATGCGAACCGCGGCATCGGCGGGTCGCGGTCCAGGTGAGATAGGCCTCCACGTGACGGCGTTCGAGCTTGCGCAGCGAGGTGATTTCTGGGAAGCGTTTGGTGATGAACTCACCGAAGATGGCGAGCGCACTTGTTAGCTTCGCCAATGTCTGCGGCCGCACAACGGCACTGCGCGCCTCCAGGTAGGCGAGGATGGAGCCTCTGACCGCTGGGGCCGACACTCTCTTCAGTCGTTCGGCCCGGGTCGCAGGTCCCCCCTCTCTGCGCCGCGCAGGTGGCATGTCGAGCATTCCCGCCTCGAAGAGCAGCTGACGCAGCCCGAACAGCCGACCACGACACGAACGACGCATGGGCTCTGTTAGCCGTTGGGTCTCGGCCATGAACTGGGCGAGGGCGTCGAGGTCCTCGACGTGAACCTCGTGCAAAGGGATGCCGAAGGCGGCGATCACTAGAGGAATCGTCCGTCCAAGTAGCTGCTTGAATACCGCGTCGCTGCGGCCGAGTCGCCGGGCAGCCTCTCGGAGTCGACCGACGTCGTCGGCATGAAGGATCGCCACCGTTCGCCCAGCGCTGTGTCCAAACCGCTTTGCGATCAAGAACTCAAGGTCGCTCCGACAGCGCCCGCTCAACAGGGCAAAGCCAATTACCGGCCATGCGTCCGGCCGGCGCGACAGCTCGACCAAACGCGCCTGCACCGGACGATCCATCCACTCGTTGAGATCCGGATGATCGGCCAGGAATGCTTCGGCGGCCCTCACGAGCATGCGCTGATAGTCCGCACTGACCGGCATCAGCTTGGTGTGCGCGCGATAGGTCTCCAAGAGGTCGTCGACTGGACGAATGGCGTGGGCGAGCGTCATCGCTCGAGTGCTGCGCGAGCTCTGGCGAACTCCGCGGCCAGCGTGTCGGGGGATAAGTGAACGTAGCGTGCCGTCGTCTCGGGCGAGGCATGGCCCATGAGCTCACGCAGGACAAGGAGGTCGATCCCAGCCGAAGCCAGTTCGGTGCCATAGGTATGGCGGAGGCGATGGGGACGAACCCTCATTGCCCCCGAGCGAGCGCGGTGTGTGCGGAACACCTTGCGCAGACCGGCTTCGGTGAGCGGACTTCCGCGCGTCGGGCCACGGAGGACCACGAAGCACTCTGGGGTCAGACATCGTTGCGGCCGCTCGAGCGAAACGTATGCAGCACACTCGACGAAAAATGCACTATCTACTGGCACGATGCGCTCCCGGCCCCCCTTGCCAACCACTCGGAGCCGGCGCATCCCCATGTCGACGTCGCACAGGCGCAGAGAGCGAACCTCGCTTGCTCGAAGACCCCCGAACACCATGGCGAGCACGATCGCCCGGTCACGGTGCGTTTCAAGGTCGGCCAGGAAGGCACGCACATCGTTGACCTCAAGGCTCTCAGGAAGGCGCTGGGGCTGGCGAACCAACCGGCCGCCTCGCCGCGGCCGCCCCGAGCTGGCATGGCCGAGCAGTCCATGGCGGGGGGCGCCAGCCACTTGAGCGGCGTGCCACGGGAACCGGGTTGTCGTCTCGGACTCCGGTGATCACCATGTGTTCGAACAGGCCGCGCACTGAGGCAATCCGCCGGTTCATCGTCGCCGGCGCGACCCTGACCTTGGAGATGGGGACCAACTTGTCGGACCCGGGTCGGCGGACTTTGGATTGCCAGGCCAGATAGTCGAAGAGGTAGCTCGGCTGCACGTGGCCCAACTCGAGCCCCCGCTCGTGAAGGAATGCCTCGAAGTTCAACAGGTCGAAGGCATAGGCACGCACGGTGGCTGGCGAGTAGTGACGGGCCTCCAGGTGCTCGAGGAACCGATTTGCCGCATCGACCATCGGGCTTTCGCCGATCAAGCGATGACTACGCCCGCTGCGCACCACGGAAGCGGTCACGGCAACTCCTTCAGAACGCGAGTATCCGACCTTCATGAGCATGTTTGGTGGATCCATGGCGGTCACGTCGCGAGGGCCGGATAACAGATAGGAGTACGTGCGCGACGTGTACCTCACCGATGATCCGAATGACGCTGCGGTGCTGCTCGACCGCGTGATCGCCGGCTGCCTTTCTGATGAGGTCGACGAGATCGTCTCGCTCGGCAACACCTTGCGGCGCCGGAGAACTCGGATCCTTGTCCATCACCTGACGGGTGCTTCGAACGGACCAGACCGAGGCGATGAACCTGCTAGTGAAGAAGATCAAGCGCTGCGGGATCGGCTTCAAGAGCTTCCGCAATTACCGACTACGCATCCTCTTGCACCGTGGCGGCATCAAATGTGGGACGCTCATCCGGCCACGAGAATGCGGGCCCGCTCGCCCCAGTTGGTCGCGTACAGCCGCTATAGTGGTTTCTAGAGCCCACCTACCTAACGCGTATCCGCAAGCAGGCCCGTCTGGCAGAACTAAGGACGGGGGAACCGGTGAGCAGGGGTAGGGACGATGTCAGGGCACGGCGCTGACATCGTCGAACGTCGTCACAGGGGTGCCCCGGAAGGGCACGGCTAGTCCCGGACAGAGTGGCGAGACAGACAGCGTGTACCTTATAAGGAGCGCGCCTTGGCTCTCAAGTCATTACTCGTTCAACCACTCGATGACCTTCGCTGTCTCGACATCCCCGAAGTGGTAGCCCTGCTGCGGGTGTCGAGAGCCAAGGTCTACGAGTTACTCCTATCCGGCGAACTCAAATCGATACACATCGGTGCCCGCCACCTAGTACCCGTTCAGTTCCTTCGTGAGTTCCTCGCGTCGAGAGGAGCTGCTTGAGCCATGGCCCTCGCAAACACCGAGGGCGTCCCGACACCACCGGCAAAAGTGGTCGGAACGCCCTCTGAGAACGGGACTCGTTCTAGCACCCTCCGGGGTCGTGTTACCTATCAGTACATCGACGAGGACGGGACTCTCCTCTACTGCCAGCAGCGCATCGAGTCTGGCAGCGACGGCCGGGAAAAGGACTTCCGGCTTTCCAGACCTGACGGCAAGGGAGGCTGGATCTATCACCTCGACGACGTGCGCCGTGTGCCCTACCGCCTTCGCGAGCTCATACGGGCGATCGCCAATGACGAACGCGTCTACATCGTCGAGGGCGAAAAGTGTGTCGAGATTCTGGTCGCGCAGGGTCTCGCCGCTACGACGTTCGTTGGCGGCTCAAGTGGCTGGCGTGAGGAGTACGCCGAATGGTTCGTCGATGTCGACGTAGTCGTCCTCCCCGACAACGACCGCCCGGGACGCCGCTATGCCAAGGCAATCGAGAGTGACATCGTCCCTTTGGCCGGTGATGTCCGAGTGATCGAACTGCCGGGTCTCGAGGAGACTGGCGACGACATCGCCGACTGGCTCGACGCTGGCCACACGGTGGGCGAGCTCATGGAACTGGTCGATGCGGCCACCACCTCGCAGGAGCCGGAGGTTTCCGAGAAGCCGGTCGAGAACTGGGAGAACCCGGCACCCTTGGCGGCGACCCGAGACACGCCACCGTTCTGCTCCGGCGTGCTCGGCCCTGTGGCAACCGAGTTCACCGAGGCGGTAGCGGTTGAGACAGCCACCCCCGTGGACCTCGCCGCGATCGCGGCACTCGGTACCGTCTCGACGGTCATCGCCGGCGCAGTCGTCGTCGAGCCTTATGACGGATGGCGTGAGCCCGCGAACCTGTACCTCAACTGCCTCACGGCACCTGGTGAGGGAAAGACCCCAGTAATGAGGAAGGCGACTCGAGTTCTTGATCGCATCGAGCGAGAGCGGCGCGACCGGCTCGGTCCCGAGATCCTCGAGGCTGAGAGCCGAAAGCGCATGGCGACGGATCGCCGGAAACGGTCGGAGAATGTTGCCGCGAAGGCGCCACACGGAAAGCGGGACGAAGCCGAGCAGGACGCTCTCGAGGCTTCACGGGACGAGGCGAGCATCGTCGTTCCTTCGTACCCGCGGTTGTACACACGTGACGCGACGCCCGAGGCGCTGACGAAGCTCCTCTCCGAGCAGAACGGACGCCTGGGCTTCGTCACCGACGAAGGAAGCGAGTTCTTCCAGCTCGCTGAGCGCTACTCCTCGACGGGGAAGGGCAACCTCGGTATCTACGTCGACGGCTTCGACGGCAAGCGCCATCTCTCCGATCGCGTGGGGCGCGAGCCGATCGTCATCGAGCACGTGACCCTCACGGTGTGTCTACTCGGCCAGCCGATCGTCCTGGAGGATCTCGGGCGTGACCGCCAAGCAAACGGACGAGGCCTGCTCGCACGCTTCCTTTGGTCGTTGCCCGGATCGAACGTCGGGTGGCGCCCGATCCACCGGGAGTCGGTCCCTGAGCAGGTATTCGAGGCGTGGGAAAAGCTCATCATCGACCTGGCAAGCCAAGCCGAGGCGGCAATTGAGCCGATCGTGCTCCAGCTGAGCGCCCCAGCAAAGCATTCGTGGGATGCCTGGCGTGAGGAGCTCGAACCTCGTCTCAGGCGGGAGCTCGGCGACCTGTCGGCCATCGTCGAGTGGGCCGCCAAGCTTCCCGGCCAGGCGCTCCGCCTCGCCGGCAACCTCCACGCACTCCGGACCGGTCGTCTCGACGGAACGATCGACGGCGAGACAATGAAGGCCGTACTCGAGCTCGCCGATTACTTCGTCGACCACGCGCTTGTCGTGTTCGCGAAGATGGGAGCTGACCCCAGACTCGAAGATGCCTCCTGCGTCCTGGGCTGGCTGAAGGCGCGTCGGCCCTCGGAGGTGACAACCCGAGACGTGACGCGCTCGAAGGGCTGGGAAGCAGAACGCGCTAGGAACGCCCTCGAGTTCCTCGCGGACTACGGATGGGTCAGACGCCGGCCATCCAGCGGACCGGGCCGGCCGAGCCAGCGGTGGGCGACACACCCCGATCTGTTCTGCCGTAACCTGACAAAACCCACCGCAGGCCGAGTTTCGTCAGGTTTTGACAGGTACGAGGCCGAGTGCGTCACTTCGCTAAGAGACTCGATCGAGGAGGAACATGACGGGCGAAACGCGCCGGAGGACTTAGCCGAGAAAGGATTCACGTGATGCAACTGGAAGCTACCGCCGAGGTCTACCTCAATGTCGAGGTGACAAAGGACGGCTCAATTGTCGTCGGGCACGCGTTTCCCAATCACCCGTGGCCGTGCGAACTGAGAATCTACGATTCCGAAGACAAGCCTTATGAGGGCCGCTACTGGGATGACATCTATGCCGCCATTATTGCGTGGCTTGATGGCTTGGGCCAGGCCACGAAAGAACTTGGACCCCACAGTTCTTGACGCGGTCAATGCTCAAAGTGGCGCCGCAATACCGCAGCGAGGTTGGAAGAGAAGCCTACGCTGGACCACCGGGCACCGGTCAACGAGCGGCGTAGGTGCCTAGACAGGGTGCAGACATGGCAGATCACAGCTCCATCGAATGGACCGAGGCGACCTGGAACCCCACAACGGGTTGTGATCGCACTTCACCGGGCTGCGATCACTGTTACGCGCTGACGCTTGCGAAGCGGTTGAAGGCGATGGGCAACGCTCGGTACCAACGCGATGGCGACCCACGGTCATCCGGTCAGGGGTTCGCACTTACCCTCCATCAGGATCAGCTAAACCTGCCGAGGCGTTGGAGCACACCTCGTGTCATTTTCGTGAACTCAATGAGTGATCTCTTCCACCCTGATGTACCTGAATCGTTCATCTCCGAGGTCTTCGAGGTCATCAGCGAGACACCACGACACACGTACCAGCTGCTCACGAAGCGTTCGAAACGACTCGCGACGGTGGCCTACCGCCTCACATGGCCGTCAAACCTCTGGGTCGGCGTGAGTATCGAGAGTGACCGCTACGCGTACCGGGCTGATCACCTCCGAAGCGTGCCGGCGAGTACGCGCTTCATATCAGCGGAGCCCCTTCTCGGACCTCTTCCGTCACTTAGCCTTTCGAATATCCACTGGTTGATAGCCGGAGGCGAGTCTGGTCACCATGCGCGTCCGGTTCATCCCGAGTGGGTCCGTAACCTTCGTGATCGGTGCGTCATTGCGGGCGTGGCGTTCTTCTTCAAGCAGTGGGGAGCATGGGCTCCGGGTGACGATGTTCGGTCCGTCCCGGTCGCCATCAGCGGCCACCTAACTCGGACAACCATTGCGAATAGATCGCAGCAGTCGTTCGCAATGATGCGACGCGTCGGCAAGGCTACTGCCGGAAGGCTGCTCGACGGTCGCACATGGGACGAATTGCCCAAAGCCGTCGAGCCGGAGACGTTGATGCAGGAGGACTATGGTCGGCGCGCCGAAGGCACGGGAGTGGGGTCCGTGGAGCGTGTGGAAGACCGAGATCGTTCTCGGCGCGTATCTTCCTCTGTTCCTGCGGGCCGCCAAGAGCTCGCTCCATCGCGTCTTCATTGACTTCTTCTCCGGAACCACACGCAACTTTGACCGGACTGGTCAGGAGATTCGCGCCTCACCTTGGGTGGCGCTCCAGGCCACGGATGGTGCCGGGACCCGCTTCACCCATCTCTTGTTCTTTGAACTCGCGCCCCAGGCGCTTGCATTGGAGCGCTCTCTCCGACAGGCCTACCCCAATCGCCGATTTCACGTGGTGCCCGGCGACTGCAACTTGAAGGCGATCGAAGGGCTTGCCTGGCTGAAGAGCGAGGGAACCCCGCGGAGCGGGCCTCACTTGGGCGCGACGCTCGCCTATTTGGATCCGGACGGGCTCGAACTTCGATGGTCGACGGTGGAGACCGTCGCTCGCTGGTGCACGACGGCTCCTGCCGGCGAGTACACACGCCGTAACCGAGTCGAGTTGTTGATTCTCTTTCCGACTGGACCACTCCGACGAACACTGCCCCAGAGGGGAAAGAAAGCCGCATCTGAAACCCAACGACTGCAGGTTGACACGCTCTTCGGAAACGACGAATGGCGGGTGATTTATCAAGCGCAACGGGAAGGCAGGGTAGTAGGTGAAGGCTCTTGGCTCCACTATGTGGACCTCTACCGGTTGGGCCTCAAGCGCCTCGGTTATCGCTACACCAGCGCGATCGAGGTCCGCAACACCAAGCGGGTCGTTCTCTACCACCTGGTGTTCGCAACCTCGAATCGAGCAGGCCGAGACATCATGTCTGCTGTCCAGCAGAGGGCTCGGCAGATTCTCCCCCGAATGATTGCGGCCGAACAACGGCGGCGAGCGAAAGGCGAGCAATCGATGTTCGACGAAGAGGATGAGGAGCTGATCCAGATCGCGGCTGATCCGGCCAGCTGGGCCAGTTTCTTCAACTACGACCCAGTCCCTTTCAATCGCGAGCAACACTCGCCGCCGGCTGAGCAGACGACCCTGTTCGACATGATCGAAGTGGAGGATCCAACGCGCTAAGGAGGTTCCATCATCGGACGGCCCAGGAAATGCCTCTCACCAGGTGCGATGTGGGGTTGGGTAGCCGTACCCACCAAGTGTCCAAACCGTCGCCAACGAGTAGCCTTGGGTCCGACGAGATCTAGTGTGATCGCATACGGCTCGGGGGCAAGAATGTCCAAGATTTTGTTCGATCATGTCGAGCCACGCCAAGACGTACTGAGTGGCGTCCTGTCAGATTCGATGTTCGCCGCCAGTCTCGACGAGGTGGTGGCGGGTCACGGTCCCTCTTTCTGCCTGGTTTTGCCTGTCGATAATGGAGAGTTATCGGGAGTTAGAGCCGAGCGAAACCAGCATTCACTGGGCGCCGAAGCCTGCACAATCTGCCGTTGCGCCGTCCGCGCATCGGGGCGACGACGGAGTTCTCCATGATCGCCACGGATGTCCCGCCGCTTGATCGGACTGATGGCGGTCTCAACGAGCACAGGACCTACTCGAACAATCGGGTCTGGCGACCGTCAGGCTGCAGCTCGGGAACGGACTCACTGGTGCGGCCCTGCCACCAGTGAGCGAACATGCGGCGATGGCAAGACTTACCGGGCTCGTCCAGGTTCTCGAAACAGAGAAGACAGAGGCGGTCGTTGCCCGCTTCGTCACAGCAACGCTGGAGAAGTGTGCGAATCGCTTCCACGCCGAGGTCGTCGAGGCGTGCCCTGTAGGTCTGCTCGAAGATTTCTTTGGGGAGCCCAAACATGGAGCGGGTCGGGGCCAGTGCACGCAGATTGCCCGCCAGTACGTATCCCAATGGCCAACGCGGATTGCCCACGGTCATGCCGACGGGAACACGCCCCGACTGCAGAATGAGGTCTCTTGCTGCGTACCTGGATGTTGCAAGATCCACAAGACTCTCCTCTGGCCGAGAACTAACTTACCGTTCAGAAGATTGATGTCTAAAGGAATCATAGCACCGGCTACATACGGTGTAACTCGTGAGCCTATCTGTATCCGATATATCACCAGAACAGACCAGCTCCACGCCCTGTACCGCTTACGGGGTAATCGCTACCATCCTCCATTTAGAAGGCCCTCAGCTCGTGCTAGAGGCTTGAGACGGCCTCTCGTGTAGGTATGAGAGGCGTTGCCGTCGAGATGCAGGAGCGTGCACATGCAACTGAGCAGGGAGGTCTGCGCCCAGCGTTCGGTACGCAAGGCGCCTTAGCCCCCCGTCATCAGGTACGGCAGTGAGGGCGAGTGTTCTTCCTGAGATAACACCGATTTCTGTTATCTCAGGAGGTTGTGTAGAGTAGTCGCCATGCCAAGTGACGCAGAGATCACCTTCGCAGACCACGCCGGGCGCTTCTATGCACGCCGCTACGGGATGGCCCCGATGGTGGGCCGCCTACTGGGATACCTGGTGGTCTGCGACCCACACGAGCAGAGCATCAGCGAGCTTGCCGAGAACCTGCTGGCGAGCCGGAGCGCTATCGCCGGTGCGGTGAACACGTTGGAGACCCTGCGGTTGATCCGACGGTATCGGGCCGCGGGTGAGCGGATGGACCGGGTGTGTATCGACACGTCGTCGTCCAATGCGATGGGCTTGGGGGACGTCTCTGAGTACCGGGAGATGGCCGAACTCGCCCGAGAAGGTCTGCGCTTGCTGGCCGATGAGCCACCTGAGCGTCGGGCGATCTTGTTGGAGTACGCGGCGTTCTCCGACTTCTTGGTCGAGCGGATGCCGGTCTTGGAGCAGGAGTGGAAGGCACACCGCGAGGCGCTGCGTGCCGCGGGCGAGCTTCTCGACGACCCGACCACACCGCCATGAGGGACAAAGCCATGTCCAGCGTGTCTGCTGCGCCGGGGATCATTGCTCAGGACGTGTGCAAGTTCTTCGGTGAGCACGTGGTGCTCGACAAGGTGAGCCTGGCCGTGGAGGAGGGGACGATCCTGGCGCTTCTCGGCCCTAACGGGGCCGGGAAGACCACGATGGTCCGCATCCTGTCCACCCTGATCCCGGCCGACTCCGGCTCCATGCGCATCGCCGGTCACGACGTGGTCAGCGACCCTGACGGAGTTCGGGCCGTCATCGGGGTCACCGGTCAGTTCTCGGCGGTGGACAACCTGCTCACCGGTGCCGAGAACCTGCAACTGATGGCCGACCTCCGCCACCTCGGCCGCGAGGCTGGGCGACGACGAGTGGCCGAGTTGTTGGAGCAGTTCGACCTGACCGACGCCGCCCACAAGCTGCTTTCGACCTACTCAGGCGGGATGCGACGACGCCTCGACCTCGCGATGACCCTCGTGGATCAGCCGCGGGTGATCTTCCTCGACGAGCCCACCACGGGCCTGGACCCGCGCAGCCGTCGCACCATGTGGGAGATCATTCGTGAACTAGCCGCGGCGAGGGTCACGATCCTGCTCACCACCCAGTACCTCGACGAAGCCGACCACCTGGCCCACCAGATCGCGGTGCTCGACCGCGGCCGGATCGTCGCTGAAGGAACACCCGCCGAGTTGAAAAGCCGCATCCCTGGCGGCCACGTCCGGCTCCATTTCGCTGACCTGCACGAGTTCCACTCGGCCGCAGAGCTGTTCCCGGCGGCCAGTCCCGACCAGGACCAGCTCGTTCTGCGGGTCCCGACCTCCGACTCCGTTGACTCGCTCCGCGAACTGCTCGACGAGCTGCACCGCGCACGTATCGAGGTCGAACGGCTGTCGATCCACACTCCCGACCTCGACGACGTGTTCTTCGCCGTTACCGGCAGTCACGTTAGCGCCCTGCCAGACCGGAACCCCACGCCACAAGGAGCGGAACGATGACCACGCTCGCCTACAGGCTCAGCGACTCACGGGTGATGCTCCGTCGCAACCTCAAGCACCAGCTCCGCTATCCGTCCATGACCGTGATGCTCATCGGCCTACCCATCGCGCTCTTGCTGCTGTTCGTCTACGTCTTCGGCGGCCAGCTCGGCGCTGGCCTCGGCGCGCACCTGGGACGCCACGCCTACCTGGACTACGTGGTCCCCGGGATTCTGCTGATCACCGTGACCTCGGTCGTCCAGGGAACCTCGATCATGGTCGCCATGGACATGACCGGCGGCATCATCGACCGGTTCCGCACGATGGCCATCGCCCGTGCCTCGGTGCTCATCGGCCACGTCCTTGGGAGCCTGATCCAGACCCTCGCCGCCATGGCCATTCTCATCGGGGTCGCCTTCGCCCTCGGCTTCTATTCCAGCGCCGGGCCGCTGCACTGGCTCGCCGCTATAGGGGTACTGGCCCTGTTCGCCTTCGCGCTCATCTGGCTCGCGGTCGCGCTCGGGCTCGCCGCCAAGAGCGTCGAGACCGCCAGCAACACCCCAATGATCCTGTTCCTGTTGCTCTTCCTCAGCAGCGGTTTCGTGTCCACCTCGACCATGCCAACGGGCCTGCGCCAGTTCGCCGAGTACCAGCCCTTCACTCCTGTCGCCGACACAGTCCGCGGACTACTCACCAACGCCGCCACTGGCGACCACGCCCTCGCCGCCATCGCGTGGAGCGTCGGCATCGCCGCTCTTGCCTACCTCTGGGCCGTCCGCCTCTACAACACACGCCGAGCGGCCGAGCCAAACTGAACGGGGACGACACAGCGCGGCCGGGGTCACGCCGAAATCCCAGAAGACTGCGAGGGCTCGATCGACTCCAGCAAGGTCCGGGGGCTCGTCGAGGAGATTCTCGAAGGCGGCCGCGAGGCGTTCGAGATGCGTCGCCTCGCCGATTCAACCTTCAGCACAAGCTCTTGGAAGCGGGCGGACACTGGCTACGAGACGGATAACCGCAGGTCGGCAGATGTAACGGCGAAGTCCACTCACCGGCTCACGATCGCTAACGTCTAGGCGGCAGCGCCGATACAGCGCGGCGGTCGGCTCTTCCAGCTGAGAACAGGATTACTGTCACGTAGCTCACGCTCAGTGTCAGGACTCGGTTACCGAGTGGAGAGGGAGCCGTTTTCAGTCTGCGAGCTGGGCCGGAGCCGCGAACGTTCGCTATGGACCGCGCCGGATGACTGCCCGAGCCCCGTCATGCGGTTCGCCGCAGAACCCTCGCAGGTGGGCGTTTGGCGCTGTCCCACGGAGTCGTGCTCGCGCTGTCAAGTCCGCACCCGTATGTGGACGTTTTGGCTATTCTCGCAGGTCACAGATGCGACGAACTGAAGCGGCTTTGGCAAGGAACTCCTGGGACGGGGCAGATACGAGGCAGGAGCGAGGGGCTGGTAACCAGGGCGCTGCGTTACGACGATCGTGGCGGCCAAGCTCGGTTGGCTGGCCGAGGTCAGCCCGGAAAGCGCGGCGCCTCACCCCGAAATGAGTGTTTGGGCTCAATCCTTCCGTCAGTTCGCTGGAAACGAGCGGAGGCAAGCTATGAGACAGGTTTTTCCAGGTCAGCAAACAAAACGGTCGAGGCTCAGTACGGCTCGCGCCCGCCAGAGCTTCGCAGGAGCTGGGTAGGTCGCGGTCGTGACCGGCAGCAGCTTGATCATTATTGAGGACGCCGCTGGCGCGGGCTACTGCCCCCCTCGACGCATAGTGGCCTTCGCGAGGTCCCCGGTATCGCCTGTGGGCTGCGCTTGGCCCGCTTTAGATCCACGGCGCCCTCGTGCTGTGACGCGCCAAGTGCACGCTTAGGCGCGTATCGCCGTTCCTAACGGTGCAGGGCACGCCGCCGTTCTGTGCGCCCGCGAACCGGCGGCGCTTGAGGGCGGCTCCCGGTCACTGCCACAATGCGTCCATGACTGATGTGTCTACAGTCGTACTCGTCCACGGCGGCTTCCTCGGCCCTTGGCTTTGGAAGGATGTGCAGCACATCCTTGAAGCTCGTGGAATCCGTTCAGTCGCACCTGACCTCCCGAGCGTCGGTGACCGAATGGGCGATCTAGACCGGGACGTGGCCACGGTTCGGCAGGCCCTCAAGGCCGTAGGTCCGGCTGTGCTGTGTGGGCATTCGTACGCCGGATTGGTAATCACAGAGGCAGCTAATGACGAAGAGGCCGAAGTCGGACGGCTCGCGTATCTAGCTGCGGCAGTTCCTGACGAGGGGCAGAGTATGCAGGCACTCGCCACATCACTTGGCGTTGCTGATGGCGACGATGGCGGCGAAGAGGTCGTTGTGCGGCCCGATGGGCGCATCGAACTAACACCCGAAGCTGCTCGCACCAGCTTGTTTCACGACTGCACACCGGACCGCGCTGAAGAGGCTATAAGGCTCCTCAGGCCGATCAACCCTGCCACGGGGACTCAGCCTGTCAGTCGAGCAGCATGGCGTCAGATACCCGCGACCCTGATTGAGGCTGCGGACGACCGCTTGCCCAGGCTCGTCTGCTCAGCCTTCGACTCGACTCCCCATGATTCGGTGTCCATTCCGACTGGCCACTGCCCCCAATGGAGCCGCCCTGATCTCGTCGCAGACCTGCTAGGCGAGCTATTTCTCGCGAGGTGATCTCGGCGGACGACCATCCTGAAAGTTCCGAGCAGGGACGCCCAGATCAGCCACGCAGAACACTATCGCCGACAGATTCTGTCGCGCCATAACGGATGCGGCGCTGTGCTGTGGGCCGTCCCATCAGTCCCACCGATCGCGTCGTCCCCTAGTCTTCAACCACATGGCTGGTTCTGGCGCGACCTACTGCCGGGTCGACAGCACCTCGCAGCTCAACTGCGTCGGTGACCTCAGGTCCCATCACTTTCTTGGCTGTGAGCTGGGCGTTTGCATCTGAGCAGGCTGCACGTCGCACGGTTACGCCAAACGTGCTTGCTTAACAACGCGCCCGGATTTGTGCTGTGGCTGGCCCGATCCGGGCTCCGGATTAACCGGTGGCTGTCGACGCTCGCCTACATTGCCATGAGGTGGACGCTCCTGCCGTTTTCCCTGGTCACAGAGTCGGCAGCTCAGGCGGCGGGCGGACCCTCGGCGCCGGGCGGTGCAGTTTCGGTGCAGGAACGAGGCAGCGTCTGTCTGGAGCTGACGGCCGCAGCAGATACTGATCAATCACCGCCCCAGAGCAAACGGCAACCGCTGAGGTTGTCACGCCCGCACAGCAGGTGCAACTTCCCCCGTTCTCTCGCCGCGTCAGATGACGTTTGTCTCTCCGCTCCCAACTCGGACCTCATGCGTCGCCAGGCATGAGCGCCTTCTGAGCAGACTCGATCGCCTCGCGGAGATCATCAGTCATCCCCGTCAACTCAATACCAGCCTTGTCGAGGGTATTGCGGGACTGACCGAGGAACCTGCGGACCGTGACGACGCGGCCAAGCGCCCGGCGAGCATCGTTGAGGGCGGCTTCGGCCTGAGCCAGGTCTGTCTCGCCGGTTCCAGGACCTGCCCGCCTACGCGCTTCCAGCCGACTCCACAGGTAGGCGAGCCGGAGCGCCCAGTGATCAGTCTCGTCACCGTTACACATGACGATTGCCTTGTTGTCGAACTGTGTGAAAGGAACCAGGCTCGGAGCAGCCTCAAGCGTCGAGAACACCTCGAGCCCGAAGACTGCCTCGCGATTCACCATACCACGGTCCAACTCGTCCAGGACCTTCCGCAGGCTCGGCTTCCTGGACCAGCTCTTCGCCTCGAACAACACGTTCACCGGTAGGCCGCCCGTGTCCGTCGGGGCTAGCCGGACCACGATGTCACCCACCTTGCCGCCCTTGGAGCCGTCGTCGTCCGCGAGCAGCTCGACCAAGTCGCCGTGATCGACCGCGATCGACGCGAGGATCTCGGCAACCTGTTCTTGGTAGGTGCGACCCTTCAGGGTCGACATCTCGATGATCTCGCCGCGACCTGCGTCCCGGCTCACCGCCAAAGCAATGTCGTTGACCTGTCCGAGCACCAGCCGGAACTGTTCTCCCATAACTGAGAGCAGTTCCCCCTTGACTCGCCCCAAGGCACTGTCCGGGTCGGCTGGATCGAGCACCTGTCGCATCTTGCGGCTGTGATCGGTCGAGGCTTTCTCGAGCACCTTCTCCATCAGCGCAAGGGCCGAGGATTTCGAGTCCTCGTCGAAGAGGGAGTCGAGCTGTTCGGCGAGTTGGACCTGCAGGCCCCGTAGGAAGACCGGCAGCGTGCCGTCATCGGTGTCTAGGAGCGCCCCCGCCGCCCCGGTGATGTGCTCGACCGCGTCTGTCACCTTCGAGTCAAACTCTGAACTCAAAGCGCTGAAGGCCCGCTCAACGACCTGCGCGTCAACTGCGGCACCGACGGCACGAGCCGCTCGGGCGCCGATCTGGAGACAACTATGCACAGCCCCCTCTAAGTCGTCTGCCTCCGCAAGGGTGGCAACGACCGCCGGGTCCGACTCGCAGAAGCCTTCCAGAACAAGCATGTTGTCTATGAGCTGGGCAGTCGGGTGAAGCTCGCTACTAAGCGCCTGGAACATTGTTCTTCTCCTTCGCATGGGGTGATACGGTGTCCTTTCGCAATGTATTACGGAGGTAGGGATGATGTCGAGGGACGAAGACAAACGATTTCGTATCACGGCGATCAAGCCGTGGCCCTCGCTTCAGCTACCGATGCTTGAAATCGAGCGGTTCGATGAGGTCTGGGTCGACGACGACGGGAAGTTGCAGTTCAGCGGCACAGCCAGCCGCGTCGAGCTGCCACCTGAGAGCGTGATTCGAGACCTGTTCGAGGCCGATCTTCTGACGCCTGTCGGGGTGACAGCTGCCTTGCGGGAACTCGGATGGACAAACCGCAACGACAGGGACCTGCGCGAAGTAGGTATCGACTACCAACCCAAGGAGATTCGCCACGAAGAGCCGGAGAGAGAGTGGGACCCGCTTCTTGATCTGGACCTCCACGGTTCCGAGTTCGAGTCGGAACGGCCGGAGGACGAGGACAACATCGACATCCACATAATCTGGCCACTACCCTGGTGGACTGTGGCGGCGCGGCTCCGGGCGGTCCGAGCTGCCGCTAAGCACTGGCTCGCCTGGAGGCGAGACGAACCGGTTCGCCCGGAATGGACGTCGGAAGGGTTCATCGCTCGGAGGAGCGGTGACGCCAGTGAGTCAGTCGTAGAGATGATCTACGGCGGACCAGATGGTCTCGCATGGGAGTGGTTTGCACATATCGTGCGGCGCGGCCTCGTTCAGTTCCAGCCCACCGTGATGGTCGCGAGTCGAAATGCCGGGATCGCCTCACGCGCCGTGGGACTTCCCAGCCTGGATCTCGTCGGTGCCCTCACGGCCCAACTCTTCAACCTGATTGTCGAGGAAGCACCTGTCAGATGGTGCGCGAACGAGACTTGCGGCAGACCCTTCGTGCGACAGCGGGGACGAGCGCGAGCTGCGCAGTATCGGATGACAGGCGTGCTTTACTGCGAAAGCGCCTGCGCCAGGTCACAGGCACAACGGGAGTACCGCAGGCGAGCTAAACGCCGACAGCCGCCCGATCAGCCTCCTCCAACGCAGTGATGCCTCGCCGCGGATGATGCGACCCGTGCGCACAGAACTCGCTGTCGAGGGCTCCGAATGGGGGAGTGGAGGTCGATTTGGAACCTCCAGTCCGAAGCTCAGGCGACCCTGCAAAGCTGTGACCAGCCGCTATCTGCTTCAACAGGGCGTGGAGTTAAGTTTCGAGTCGGTCCTCCGACACTTGGCCTACCTGAGGCTTATCTAGCCCGCTGCTAGCGGGCGAACCAGCCTCCGTCCACGACGAGCACGTGTCCTGACACGTAGTCTGCCGCTTTCGAGGCCAGGAACACGATGGGACCGGCGATCTCGAAAGGCTCGCCCCAGCGCCCGGCGGGTATCCGTGCCAGCACGGCCGGGTCGCCGATGACGGTGTTGGGCCGGCCGCTGTCAAAAAAGCCGGGGGCGATGGCATTGACCTGTACGTTGAACCCCGCCCACTCGTTCGAGAGCGCCTTGGTCATTCCGATCATGCCGTGCTTCGACACCGCATAGCCGCTCCGCCTGACGCCGCCTTGCAAGCCGGCCAACGAACTGACGTTGATGATCTTGCCGGCGCCGCGCTCGATCATGGTTGCCCCGATCCACTGCGAGAGCAGCCAGGGGGCATCGAGATTCACTGCCATGACCTCACGCCATCGGGTGAAACTGAGCTCTGTCGCCTGCTCTCTCACGAAAGCGGCAGCGTTGTTGACGAGGATGTCCACGCGTGTGCTGGCGAGCAGCTCGGAGACTTGGCCTTCGAGCTCGTCGGGACGCCCGAGGTCGGCCACCCAGCGCAAGGGCGTCCGCCCGCTGCAGGCAACGACCTCGGCCGCCGTCTCGTCGAGCTCGTCGTGGTGTGCGTGCAGGACGAGGTCGGCCCCGGCCGTGGCGAGTCCGACGGCCGCCGCCCGGCCGAGGCCGGCGCGGCAGCCCGTGACCAGTGCAACCTTGCCTTCGAGGGAGAAGAACCGTTCTAGGTCCACCGGTGACCCGACCCCGGCCGCTCATGGCCCCCAGAAGGGCGAAGCGATGCCCCCGTTCTGTTCGAGATCAATGCTCGGCTCCGGGCTGGTGGTAGAAGTCGTGCCCACCGTGGGGGGGGATCGGGGAGGGCGTCGAGATCTGTCACCACGTCCAAGACGACCGGTCGGCTGGAACCGAGGGCGTCCCTCAGCGCGGCGTCAAGTTGGCTCGGGTCCTCGACCCGGACGTCCTCGCAGCCGAACGACCTGGCTACCTGCGCCGAGTCGACGTCTTCGAACATCCACATCCGGTCGCGGGCCTCAGTCTGCTCGCCGTGCCACCCCATCTCGAACGGGGCCTTGTCTTGGCTGAGCGAGCGGTTGTTGTTGACCAAGTCGACCGGCAAGCTCGCCATGGCGGCACTACGCGGCCGACGTGTCGTTGGCCGGGAGCCAGCCCCACGGATGGGTGCCCCAACCGGGGACGACGGGCTCGCCCTTCCTCACGGTGTGGACGGGTACGAGCGCCTTCGAGCCGCGGAAGACGGTTCCGGCAGTGTCGACGAACTGGAAGGCGCCGTCGACGACGTCGATGATGGATAGGTCCGCCTCCCGGCCGACGGAGATCTCGCCGAGCTTGTCCTGGAGCCCGATGGCGCGGGCCGCGGCCGACGTCGTCATCGTCACGACGTCTCTCAGCGAGTAACCGATGGCCATGAACTTCGACATGCACTCGAGCAGGCAGTGGAACGACTGGCCGAATACGGTGAGGTCGCTGCTAATCGTGTCGGGATGGAGACCGAGCTGCGCCTGGACCATGGCGACCTCGTAGCCGAAATTGCCCCGGCCGAGGGCAGGATCAAGGACGACGCCATTGGAACGGGCCTCCTTGAGCTCAGGGACCAGCCGGTGCTCGGCGTCCATGACACCTCCGACATGCGGGGTACAAAGGTGCGTGAGCACGTCGCCCTCGGTAAGCGTCCCGAGCACGAACCTCGTCAGGGCGCTTATCTGGCCGGGATCCTTGTAACCGGCGGCCTCGCTGTCGCCGATGTGGACCATCAAAGGGAGGTGGTGCTCGACGGCCACGGCCTTGGAGGCGCGGACCAGCTCCTCGCCGCGCTCGGCCATGATGGGGCCGACGACACGCAGCTTGAAGCCCTTCACGAGCCCGGGATTGCTCTCGATGCACTTCGCGATCGCGTCCTGATTCACATCGCTCAGGGCGTTGATGTCGGCGTGTCCGGGCATGGTGTGCGCGAAGCTCCCGACGTTGAGATAGCAGATCACGCGCGTCTGCGCCGTTTTCAATATATGGGCGGGGAACACGCCGATGTTCGCCACACCCACCGAGCCACAATCGACGACCGTTGTCACACCGGACTTCACGCCTATGGTGTCGGGATCGCAACACGCCATTCCCACTCCAAGGGTAGTCGCGCCATGGGCGACATGAGTGTGCATGTCGATCAGTCCCGGCACGACGTAACGCTGGTTGCCGCGTATCTCCATGACCGAGCTCGCCTCGGCCGAGTCGAGGTCGCTCGCCAGCGCGACGATACTGCCGCCGACGATGCCGATGTCGAGGATGGCATCAGTGTCGGTGGCAGGGTCCAGCACATGACCACCCTTGATTAGTAAGTCGTACACCACCCTGCCCTCCGCCTTCGACGCCATCGGTCAATCGTGACGACGACCGCTGTCTGCAAGCAGCCCAAACCCGGCTGTCGCCTGGAGGAGTCTCCGGTGCGCGCCTGCACTTCGATACGAACCCCTTCGCTGCCTGGCAACCGTCTGTCACACTAGACATGGGCCTCCTCGGTGTCAACCAATCTGGGCGTGCTCGGGGCGCTTCTGCAGCTTTTGAGTCGGCGCCATAACGCGTTTGTTAGGTCGCTAGTCCAGTGACTCCTAACCAGGTCGGTGGTACACTACCGATAAATTTTAATCGACCGGAGGCTCGTAGTGGGCCTATTGTTCACGCGGATTGGCCCGGGCGAAGGCGCCGCGGCTCCGAAGGGCGATCGGTTCTCAAGGGGATTGTCGCCCGGGGCTGGTAGTGTGCAGCATGGGGGTGATCGATGACGACGGCGGTGTTCGTCCACGGTGCCTGGCATGACGCCTGGTGCTGGGAGTTTGTTCGTGCTCGCCTCGACGAGGCCGGCGTCGCCTCTGTTGCTGTCGACCTGCCCATGACGACTCTCGACGCGGATGCCGCCGTGGTTCGTCACGCCCTGCGCAGCCTAGATGACGACGCTGTCGTCATCGGCCATTCCTGGGGCGGCAGTCCGGTGACGCTCGGGGCCAGCGGCGAGGGCAACGTCCGGCACCTCATCTATCTGTGCGCCTTCATGATCGAGGCCGGCATCCCCGTCACCGATCCGGCGACCAGGCGGGGGACCTCTCGCGCCGAGCTCCTCGAGACGGTCGACGACAAGATGCTCATCAACCCGGACCTCGTCGCGGATGCCTTCTACAACGACGTCTCGCCCGAGCTGGCCGCTAAAGCCATTGCCAGGCTGCGTCCGTTCTACCTGACGGGCTTCCTGCCACTCGACACGAGCGCCAAGGCGGCCTGGAAGACAGTGCCGACGACCTACGTCGTATGCACCCAGGACAAGGCGATCCACCCCGACGACCAGCGCGACATGGCCAAGAACGCCTCGGAGATCGTCGAGATCGACACGAGCCACTCGCCCTTCTTGTCGAGACCCGACCTGGTCGCCGATCTGGTCATCGAGCGCGTCAGGCGGTACGAGGCGTGACCGGCCGTGCGCCGAAGGGGAAGAGCGGCAACCCGACTGCCGGCCAGTTCTCATACATGATGACCGTGCCCTCGTGCGCGTCACACAAGATGAGTACGCCGTGCTCGTCCAGCGCGAGGTTCGTGTAGTGATCGTGCGGTCCAGCCACAGTCACGTCGAGAAGCTCGCCTTCCATCGACCACGTCTCGATGCGACCTGCCGCAGGCACGGCGAGGACGAGGTTTCCCTCGACGTCGAAGTCGAAGCCGTCAAGTCGGCCCTTCTCCACCTGAATGAATGCGTCCGGTGGCCCGAGTCGCCCGTCGTCGAGCGAGAAGCGCACGATCTTGCCGTTCGTCGAATCCGCAACGACAAGGACTTCGGGATCGAAGCCGAACCCGATGCCGTTCGAGTACGAGTCGACCTGGGCCAGGATCTCCGTATCCCCGGAGGTCGGGTCGACACTCTGCAGGCGGCCGTTGTTCCTGGTGATGGGTCGCGTCGGATCAGTGACATAGAAGAGGCCATCGGGGCCGAAGCAAAGGTCGTTCGGCGAGACCGGATCCATCGTGACCCAGCTAGGTTCGCCACCCTCGGGACCCACCATCTGCACCCCTCCGGTATGACGCGCCTGCGCGGACCGGCATACGGCGGATTGCCACGGCTGTTCCGGCCGACGAAGATGCTTCCGTCAGGCCCCTCTGCGGCACCGTTTGGTCCGCCGTCGGTCGTCGCGAAGAGCGAGACACCCTCAGAGCTGATCCGGAAAGGCTTGCCTTGATCGACGGAGGTCACGATGTAATCGCCGCTCTGGCGGATAACGGGCCCTTCAGTGAAGCCAAGTCCGGTCGCTATGACCCTTCCTTGGAGATCGCTCATGTACGCTTCCCTTCGGCTCCCTACCCTCCAGATAGTGGTCAGCGGTGGCTTCGCCGAGCACGCTATCAGGTGAACGTTGCTTTCAGGCCGGAACGCGATAGACGGCTGATCCGAATACGACGGATCGACGAATGCGACCAAATGTTCTCGCAAGAGACTGTGAAAATGACAACACCAAATGGCCCGGCATGGTGAGGACCCTCCTCAAGACATGACGGCTTATGACACACACGAATGCAGCATTGACACCTAGTACAGAGCAGTGTTACCTAGTACAGAGCAGTGTAAGGATGCCGAGGCTCGGCTGCCTTTCAATACCAAGGAGGACGGGAATGCACAACGCAGGCAATGGCAGTAGTCTGTCGACATATAGTAGAAGAAAGCGGCGCTTCCTAGCCAGATTCCTGTGCGCGACGACAGTGGTGCTGGGGTTAGCTGCCGCAACGTCGGTCCTGTCGGTGGGCGCGTCGACGAGCCGAGCTTCGACGAGTCATTCTGCTTACTCAGCGATCGATATCGTTCCGCCGGGCGCGCGCGTAAACTACGCGAACTATCAGCAGTACGCGTGGCTCTACCCGGACGCATATACACATTACACGCGCCCATCTGGGAAAATAAAGTTCTGCGAAAGCACCTTCTATATGGGTAACACCTTCCAGCAGGGCTTTGAGGCAGCGTACCTGCAGGAGGTGCACGCGGAGGTTAGGGCCGGTGTCGCCTCGCCGGACTTCATACTCGAGAACTCGAACAACACCACCGCTACGCAGATCTCCCAGTTGCAAAGCGAGATTGAGAGCGGTTGCGACGTGATCGTTGTTGAGCCGTCGTCGGCGACGGCCTTTTGCCCGGAGTTCAAGAAGGCCTTCGACGCGGGGATCATCGTCATCGCGAACGACCCGGTTGAGTGCAACTACGCCATAACTCTTTCGTTCGACGTGTACGAGAACTCCTATGAGCTGGCGTCGCACCTCGTGGCGGGCATGGGCTACAAGGGGAACATCATCGAGATAACAGGCGTCCCAGGTGTCGCCGACGCGGCGACGGCGACCAACGCGTCTAATGCTGCAATCGCCGGGCACCCGAACCTGCACGTGGTGGGCGTGTACACGGGCGATTGGACGGCATCTATCGCCCAGACGGCCACGGCCCAGTGGCTCGCGACGCACCCGGCGACAGTGAATGGAATAGTCGATGAGGGAGCAATGGGGGTTGCCGCTGAGACAGCCTTCGCGGAGGCAGGACGGCCCCTTCCGAAGGTGAGCCTCCAGGAAGGTGACTGCCAAGAGCTTGCCTTCGAGAAGCTGCACCCGAGCCTTGTCACCTACATGACGGACCAGGCCCCAGCCCCGTCCGCGTACATGTCCATGGACGTGGCGCTGCGCATGCTCGCTGGCCAGAGGCCAGCTACCGATACCATCCTCTACCCGATCCCTGGCCCGACCGCAGCCACGTTCAATCAATGGTGGACCCCGAGCATGAAGGTAACGAGCTCCTGCTTCGCCTCGCCAAAGCCGGCGCTTCCGGCCCTCACGAACTACCTCCCGCAGTTCTTCAGTGGAGGAACGGCCGTGACGAGCTTCCCGCAACCGTCCTAATCTGGTAACCGATTTGAGCGGCCCCGGTAGGATCGTAAGATGAAGTAAGAGGTCCGGGGGCTGCCCTTTCGGGCAGCCCCCGGGTGCACGAGCGGCTATATTCGTCACTTCTGCGCCGAGGGCGGGGCATACGGAAAGTGGCATGTTGCGGGGAAGGGGAGAGAGATTGGCCCACACGGCGACGACGCCAGACGCGCTCGCACCTCCTCAGGCGACGATCGACTCCGTTCTGCGATCGGCCGCCAACTGGCCCAACTTCAGCCGGGCGATTCCGTACCTTCTCGTCCCGTGCCTGTTCGTGTTCTGCGTGCTAACAATTCCCGGCTATTTCAATAAGTCGAGCATTCTCTCGCTGTTCATCTTGTCGAGCTTCCTCGGCTTGGCGTCGCTCGGCCAGACCATGACCGTAATCGCGGGTGGCGTGGACCTCTCCATAGCAGCTGTTATGGGGCTCGCAGAGATCATCCTCACGCAGCGCTACGCCGGGGGTTGGCCTTTTTGGGAGATCTGTCTCGCCCTCGCCGGGCTCGCCATACTCATCGGGAGCGTCAACGCGCTCTCGTCGGTGATTCTGCACGTGCACCCCCTCATCACGAGCTTCGGCATGAGCCTTGTCGTCGGGGGCATCGCCTTGGAGTGGAGCCATGGCTTCACAACCGGGAGCGCACCGTCGTGGCTGACAAGCTGCGTCTCTCCCATCGGCAAGACGGGACCCATCCCGGTGCCTGGCATCGTCGTCGCCTGGATCGTCGCCGCCGTGCTCGCCATTGCCTTCATGCGCCTTACCCGCATCGGCAGGGAGATATACGCTACCGGCGCCAACCCGACCGCCGCTCGCCTCGCCCGGGTGCGCTCAACTTGGACGCTCGTCGCCGCCTTCGTGATCTCGGCCATGTGCGCCTCGATCGCCGGCGTGTTCTTCGCCGGTTACAGCGGCATCGCGGATTCGACAGTCGGTCAGCCGTACTTCTTCGAGACGATCACGGCCGTCGTGATAGGTGGGACATCGCTCCTCGGAGGACGCGGGGGTTACGGTCGCACCGCCATGGGTGCCCTCATCGTCGCCGAGCTGACCACACTGCTCGTCGGGCTCGGGTTCAATGAGTCGACCCAGGAGCTGGTGCTCGGGATCCTCATCATCGTCCTCGCGTCCGCCTACGGCCGGGAACTTCGCGTGTCGGCGAGGATCTGAGGCCGACATGGCGACCGTGAACAGGCTGGACCCGGCCCAAAGCGAACTGCAGCCTCCATCCGAGCAGGCTCGTGAACAGCTCCTGATCGTCGAGGGCGTCGCCCGGTCTTTCGGCGAGACCAAGGCACTGGTGGCGGCTGATCTCGCCGTCGCGACTGGCGAGATACACGCCCTGATCGGGGAGAACGGATCGGGCAAGAGCACTTTGATCAAGATCCTGAGCGGCGTCATCCCGCCCGCCTCGGGGAACCTCCTGTGGAGCGGGCGAGCGGCGAAATTCTCCAACCCGAGGGACGTGCAGGCGGACGGCATCGCCACGGTGTTCCAGGAGACGCTCGTCGTACCCGAGCTCAGCGTCCGCGACAACGTCTACATCGGCACCGACGGCCTCTTCCGCTACGGGCGCCGCAAGCGCGACGAGGTCACTGGGGCCTCTGCGGCCATTCGCGCCCTCGGGATCGACCAACTCGACCTCGATCGGCCCGCCTGGACGCTCTCTCTGGCCGAACGTCAGTTGGTCACGATCGCTCGTGCCATCGTGCGGCCTTGGCGCCTGTTGATCCTCGACGAAGGGACCTCCGCCCTCGACGCCAGCCAACGGGACCGCGTGTTCGACTACTTGCGGAGCAAACGTACCGAGGGAAAGTCGGTCCTGTTCACCTCCCACCGCATGGACGAGGTGTTCGACCTGGCGGACCGGATAACCGTCTTGCGCATGGGCAGGACCGTGAGCTCCTACCCGGTGGGTGATGCCTCACAGCACCAGGTGCTGGTCGACATGTCAGGACGAGAAAGCGTGGAGGACCTCGAGGCCGCCGCCGAGCACGCTTCGGATGCCGGCGCTGGGGAGGGTGGTCTCGCCCATGGTGCCGTGCTGCGCGTCGAGGACCTGGTGCTCCGCCACGGCGCCTCTCCGATCTCGCTCGAGCTCAGGCGTGGAGAGATACTCGGGGTCGCCGGCCTCGAGGGACAAGGCCAGGTCGAGTTCGTCGAGTGCCTCTGCGCCCTTCGCCGGGCGACGAGCGGAAGGGTGCTCTCAATAGACAACGAGGGGCACGGGGCGGCGATCCACAGCTATGCCGATGCCAACCGCCACGGCATCCGCTATGTGCCCCGGGACCGCCGCCACGAGGGTATGTTCGCTCCTTTGTCGGTGTTCGACAACTTCGCCATGGCCCTGTGGAGCAAGCTCAACGTGTTCGGGGTGCTGAAACGCAACGAAGCCAAGCGAAGATACCGCGAGTACTCCGACGCCTCTCATCTCGTCGCCGGTTCGAAAGGACGCTCGGTCAGCACCCTGAGCGGCGGCAACCAGCAGAAGATCCTGCTCGGGCGTTGGGTCGCCATGAACCCCCGCACTCTCGTTCTCAACGACCCCTTGCGCGGCGTGGACGTACGCACCAGAGAAGACCTCTACCAGTATTTCCGGTCGTTGGCGTCCAACGGAATCGCCATCGTCTTCCTCTCCACCGAGATCATCGAGCTACTCAGGCTGACAGAGCGCATAGCCGTCTTCCACGAGGGACACCTCCACGCGCTGCTCGAGTCGAAGAAAGCGACTGACACCAATGTCGTCGCTGCCATGTTTGGTAGGGACCCGGAGCACCATGCAGATGCCTGACTCGACGCTGACCGTTCCCGCCAACTCAGCACACTTGCGGGCGCCCGTACGCCGCCTCTTCGCGCGACACTCGTATGCGGCGGTCCCGTTCGTCATCACGGTCGGCTTGTTCGTGGTGAATCTCGTCGTTCAGCCAGCGTTCGTTTATTTGAGCAACTTGGGATCGTCGATGGCAGTGCTGTTCCCGATCCTTCTGACGGGCATGGCCCTCACGCTGCCTGTGCTCTCGGGAAACGGGGGCATCGACCTGTCCGTGGGCCCGCTGGCCGGCTTCGTGACGGTTTTCGTCTCGGCGATACTCATGCCGGCGGGGATTCGGGCACCCGAGCTCGTCATCCCGATCGTCATCGTCTTCGGCCTGTTGTCCGGGGCTGTGAACGGCGTTCTCATCGGGTACGTGCGGCTTCCGCCCATCATCGCGACACTGGGCATGTACCTGTTCTGGGAAGGCCTCGGGACCCAGGTGCAGCCCGAAGCGGGGGGGCAGGTGCCCGGGTGGCTGATCGGCATCAACGGCTCGTACGGTCCCGTGCCGGGCCTCTTGATCGTCGTCGCCATCGTCGTCGTTGTCTGGTCGCTCATCGCCAGGACGGCGTACCTGCGCAATCTCTTGGCGATCGGCGGCGACGAGCGCGCCGCTTTCTCCGCCGGCATCAACGTGGCCGCTGTGAGGGTCATGACCTATGCCCTCACAGGGGCGTTGGCGTGCCTGGCCGGCCTCATGCTGGCCGGGCTCATCCAGTCCGGTGACGGGACCGTCGGGCCCCCCTACACGATCAGCGCCATCACGGCCGTGGCTCTCGGCGGGATCAGCCTGGCGGGAGGTCGGGGCGGGATGCTGGGAGGGGCACTCGGGGGAATGGCCCTCTTCTTGATCCAAGAGCTGCTCACCGCTGGCCACGTGTCTGTTTACGCCGTCAGCGTCGCGGACGGGATCATCCTGATCATCGCCCTTGCGCTGAACGGCACCTTGGAGTTCCTACGGAGGAGACGGTCCGTCCGACTCGGCCCACAGCAGCCGATGGTGCTCGTGCAACCCGAGGAGCTCGGCGGTTTCAACGTCGAGACGAGTTGATCACCGAGACGAATCCGTCGCCATTTCCAAGCTGCGGCGGCACGCCAGGAAACCAGGACCGGTTCGCCGTTTTCTCAGACCCGACTTCGGCGGCTCAGAATTGAAAGTCCTGCTCACGAGGTCGCGCTGAGGCGGTTTTTTCTTTCCCTTTTGGGATGACCGAACTTGTGAGCGCGTCGAAGCAGCGGGGCGCTGTTCGGGTCAAGCTGGAGCGCCCCGCGGACGAACGACCTTGACCCGGATAGCGCCCCGCTGGACGCTTCTTATCAAGGTCGGCCATCCCGGTTTGTGCGGCGGATGCCCTGCCTTATCTAAGGTGCTCGGGTTCTTAGCCCGGCGACATGATGGGTGATCGGGTGTTCCGTCGAAGGTGCAGCCGCTCGTTCTAGAAGAGGTCGTTCGCGAGATCGCGACGACAGGGCAAAAAGGGAGCCGGCTGCAGATCATTGATTTGTTGGGCGGCGCCGCGAACCAGGTTCTCTCTCAGGCCGCGTCGACGAACGCGGCGTCGCCTGCTTCAGCGAGCTCGTGGTGGACTCGGCGCAAGATGCGCCGAGCGACCGAAAGTCGGGCCCGTTTCGTGCCGAGGCGCTGCTTGACCTCGAGGTAATAGTTGTGGTCGGGCGAAGCCACCCGCCAGGCGCCGCCGGCGGCCTCGTAAAGTGCCCAGCGCAGTGTCGGTGAGCCCTGGCGGGAGAGATGACCTCTCGTTCGCTTGCCGTCGGACTCCTCGACGGTGACGTCGATCCCGGCGAAGCGCACCGACTGGCGTTGAGCTCGAAAAGCGTCTCGTGTCACCGAGCTCGGCAAGGATCGTGGCCGCGAGCACCGGGCCGATGCCCCACTGACGACAGAGCACCTCACAGCCGTAGAGACGTCGCGCGAGCGGGATGAGCTTGGCATCGATCGTGTCGAGCTGTTCCTCCAGACGGTCGAGCAGCAAACAGCCGATGTCGAGAACCTGGCGTGCCGCAGGTGGAAGTGTTGCCTTCTCGAGATACTCGCGCCCGGCTTTGCTCTGGAGATCAGGTGGAACCGGGAGCCCGTGATGGAACAGTTGGGCGTGCATTCGGCGCAACCACATGCCTTTCTCGGCGATGAGTGCCCTGCGGAGACGAACGGTCGTGCGGAGATCGGCGAGGTGGTCCGGTGGGATCCAGGACTCGGGTAGGTTGCCCGCAAGGAGGAGATCGCGAAGCAGACGCGAATCAGCGCGGTCGGTCTTCGCCCGTCGCTTGGGACCGCGCCTAGCTCGCGTTTCCGCCGGCTCGGCCAGGTGCGCCTCCATGCCGGCACGCCGCAGTTCTTCGACGATAAAGCGCCAACCCGTCGTGCCCTCGAGGGCGAAGGCGGCCGTCTTCCTGCCGAAGGTCGCGAGAAACGCCCGCACCTCACCTCGCGTCGCGGGCCGGATCTGACCGCGAACCTCCTCTCCGGTGCGCAGGTCGACATAGTCATATGTGATCTGCGCACGATGTACATCAAGTCCTCCTACGATTCGCATGGGGACCTCCTCTGGCTCCACGTGCTCCCCAAGAGCACGCATGTCGTACGCAACAGACGTACCTGAGCGGAGGGGGTCCCCGCTACATGCCATCTACAAGCCGTGATCGGGCTTGCTCAGACGACGCGCGAGCGCCAGGTGGAGGTGTCGATGCCGAAGGCGGCGAGGATCTTGGCCTGGAACGGACTTGGGCGCGTGATGACCTGTCGTTCGTTGTCGTTCCCGTCGACAAAGCGGATCATGCGGATGCGCTCGAGCTCACGAAGGGCCCGACGGGCGCTGAGCTGTTGGCCGTCCAAGTCCGGATCGGTGAGCTTGGAAGCGGTGAGATCGATCGCCATCACGGCTTCGATCACCGCCGCCAACACGCAGATGGCGACATGTCCCCGCACGCGCTTTTCGGTGTAGTGAAAAACCGGTCGCAAGGCCAAGAAGTCCTTCAGCACGCGAAAGCGCCGTTCCACCGACTGGAGGGACTTGTAGTAGGCGACCACCTGGGCTGTCGAAGCGGTCTTTTGGTCGAGCGAGGTCGTGATCACATAACGCCCGGCGAGGATGTTCTCCTCGTAGTCCATGGCTTTCTCGTCATAGTCCCAGGTGAACAGCCCCTTGGCGATCTTGGTCGAAAAGCACCGGGAGACACCGGAGTCTCTGAGGATCCGGTCGGCGGCGGCGCCGATCTTGGCCGGGTCGACGAGGCGGCCCTTGCGCACGCGATCGGCGAGGGCGATGAGGCCGTCTTCTGTCACAGCGAGGAGCTCTGATCTTCGGGCGTCATCTCGCACATGGCGGCGGGGAGAGTCGACCACGACATAGCGGCGGGACTCATAGACGACCTCGGTGGCTTTGGTCCCGTCGTCTCCGACAGCCACGAAGACGGCATCTTTGCCGGCGGCAATCTCCAAGACGGTGGCGACGCTCGGGTCCCGGTGAAGGCGCGTCGCCAGCACGTGGTCGAAGCCGTTGGCAGTTACCTGGGCGAGGTTCTCTTCTGAGATGAGGCCCCTGTCTGCGACTAAGGCGATGCGCCCGACCCCGAAGCGTTCCTGGAGATCGGCCATCACCTCGGGCAGTGTCGAGCGGTCGGCGGTGTTGCCGGCAAAGACGTGGTGGGCAATCGGGATGCCGTCGGAGGTGACGAGGAGTCCGATCACGATCTGGGGCCGGTCCCCTCTGTGGTCGCGGCTGTAGCCGAAGGCCTTTGCGGGAAAGCGCGCCGTGGTCTTCTCCTCACCTTCGAAATAGGTGGAGGTGAGGTCATAACAGACAAGGCGCAGGTCGAGGTTCGCAAGGTTGCACAGCTCGGTGAAGCAGTGGGCTTCGATCTCGTCCTTGGCATCGGCGACGGCGTCCAAGGCCCGATAGAGCCGGTCGAGCGAGGGAGCCTCCCGAGCTTCAGGCAAAGCCGCGTCGGCCCCGAGCCAGTCGGTGACACAGCGCCGCTTGGAAGAGGGATCCGTCAGCCGGTTGGCGACCATGGCGAACACCGCATCGCCAAGACCGGCCGAGCGCCGGCGTCGGCCGATGGACCCGAAGAGCTCGTCCAACAACAACCGGGAGAAGTAGGCGTCACAAGCGGCCATGGCTCCATAAGAAGGTGCGGACTCAGCGCTGAGCTCGCTGTTTGGTCCGCGTCCGAGCTGCACAGACAAGGCGTCGACGATCCGTTCGAGCTCGCCCGAGCTCTTGAGATCTGTGACCTCGCCGAGCCGGGCCACGACCCGGTGCCGGGGCTGGCCCGCCTCGTTTCGATACGACTCGGCCAAGGTGAGATAGCTGTAAGTCTTCTTCCCGCTACGCACCCGGTCAATCTTCACGTACACAAGTCACAGATTAATGCAACAGACTCGCCACTTCAATCATCTATTTGTCGCTACATGACACATTCCAAACCCGACTTTATCCACAGCTCGCCCTGGTCAGAGGGTTGCGGGATCGCTACCGGGGAGTTGAGCCGCCGAAGTCGGGTCAGAGGCTGTACGCCTTGCGCGCCGTCTTTTCGAAGACGAGCGCCCGCTCGTCCGGGCTGAGCTCTGCGGTTATCCGCTTGAAAACGTTCCACATCGTCACGTAGTCGCACAGAAGGTGATCCACAGGGAAATTGCTCTCGAACATGCAACGCTCCGGGCCCAGCGTCTGGATGCAGAAGAGGATCTCCGGCCGCCAGTACTCGGCGAGCCACTCCGAGGATCGTGGTCCTGCCATCACCGACGGCTCGACGAAAGAGCGGTAGCCGATTCCCCCGAGCTTCAAGAAGACGTTCGGGTGCTGAGCGATGCGTTCGAAACCGCGGTGCCACCCTTCGAGCATCTCGGGGCGGTGGCCCGCATAGGGCCCGATCACGACCGGTCCACCGAGGTGGTCGAGCACGATCGTCAGATCGGGGAACTTGCCCGCTAGCTGAGCGAGCTCGTCCAGCTGGTGGAAGTAGCACCACGTCTCGAACACGAGCCCCGCCTTGGCGAGTTCGGCGACACCGGCCTGGAAAGTCTCGTCGACCAGGGCGTGTTCCGGTGCGTCACGCATGGCGTTGTTGACGTCGGGACTCTGGTCCCATGCGACCGAGTGACGAATCCCCTTGAAAACCTTGCCGCCCGCGACCTTATGTGCCTCGAGCACTTCCGCCGCTCCCGCGCCAAGGTACATGTTGGCGAACGAGACGATGCCCGCGATGACGCCGTCGCTCGTTCGCTGTGTCATCGCCCATTCCGTCTCGCCGACCGGAGCGAGCTGTGGGGGGCCAGTCTTTCGGTAATGGGAGAAGCAATCGATGAAGACGGTGGCGACGAAGTTGTGGCCTGCTCTCAGGTCTTGGAGGAAATCGGCGAGGTCGTAACTGTGGTCCGACCTGCCGTGATCGTCCTCAGACCACAAGTGGTGGTGCGCGTCGATCATGGGCAAGTCCGGATCGAGCGCCTCTTCTGCGTGAACACTGCCGGGAGCACTGGTCATAACCCTCCACCTTCGAGACGGTGGGCCTGCGAGCAAGCCAGTTGCTCCGGGTGGGAGCGTTTCGAGGACTTCTATGGCTGATCTCGTCAGGACCCGAACAGGTCGGGAGCAAGCTGTAAGATGATATCGCTGCGCCGGCGTTCCGCCCCAGGGCAGGACTCGGCGGCACGATGGGCTTTTGTTCCAGGTGGTTCTAGCACGGAAGCGGCGCCGATGAGCTTGGATTCCGATGCGATCGACCGGGTCTTCGAGAATGCAATTGCCACGAACGCCGTTCCCGGAGCGGTGGCGGTGACGGCGAATCGTGCAGGCATCACCTACGCCAAGGCCTTCGGGCTGCACGACGTGTCGACCGGGGAGCCGATGCGCACGGACTCGGTCCAGCGCATCGCCTCCATGACCAAGCTCGCGACATCGATCGCTCTCTTGCAGCTGGTGGAACGCTCGAAGCTGCAGCTGGACACTCCCGTCGGCGACGTGCTTCCCGCCTATGACCAGCTACAGGTGCTCGAGGGTTTCGACGGCGACGTGCCACTTTTTCGGCAGCCTTCGCGGCGGGGGACGATCCTGCAGCTGTTGACGCACACCTCTGGTCTCGCCTACCCGATGTGGAACGCCAAGCTGACACGCCTGGCCGAGGTCCACGATGTCCCACCGCTCGGTTCCGGTCTGCGACGGGCCTTCGAGACACCGCTCGTGTGCGATCCGGGGACCGAGTTCAACTATGGAATGGGCATGGACTGGGTCGGCCTCGTGATCGAGGCCGTGTCCGGCCTGAGCTTCGAGACCTACCTAGAGGAAAACCTGTTCCGGCCGCTCGGCCTTGGGGACACTGTCGTGAGGCGGTCTCCCGAACAGGTGGCCAGGTCGGGCTCGGTGCATGTGCGGCTGGAGGCGGGAAAATGGCTCGCCATAGCCGCCGATTACTACATGCCAGGCGTGGACAGGCCGGAGTTCTACGCCGGCGGGCACTCGCTTTACTCGACTCCACTCGAGTTTCTCCGCATCCAGTCGGCCATCCTCAACGGCGGGGAGCACGCCAGCCACAGGCTCCTTCGCCCCGAGACGGTCGACGCCATGTTCGAGAACCAGATCGGCGCACTCGAGGTGGGGACCATCGCGACGGCCGACCCACCGGCGAGCCTCGACGTGCCCCTCGCCGGGTTCAAGTGGGGGCTCGGGATCATGGTCAACACCGAGCAAAGGCCCAAAGGGCGCTCGGCAGGAAGTGGCGGCTGGGCCGGCGGCTTCAACACCTTCTACTGGATCGACCGCAGCAAGGACCTGACAGCCGCGATGTACACCCAGACGCTTCCCTTCTACGACCCGGGCGTGATCGAGTGCTACGAGGCCTTCGAGGCCGCGCTTTACGCTTGAGCGAGCTGAGGCGCAGATTGCTTGGGTGATGCGGAACTGAGGGCGACGATCAGTGTTCCGGCCAGGCGGGGGGCAGGTCGTGGGCACGTATCACCCACTTGCGCTCGAGCGGCTCGAGCCTCTCGGCAATGCCGAGCTCGGCCAGGAGATCGGCCACATCCGTACCGGGCGGCGTCGGCGCCGGGCCCAGTCTCGCAGGGGTGTCCGAAAGCCGCACCGAGATCCCGGGCATGGTGCACGGCCCGGCTCCGTCCACCTCCTGCTCGACGACGAGGCCACGCGAGCGCGGGACCGGATCGAGCATCATCTCCTCGAGGGCGACGTTGATATGGGCCGCGATGCCTGCGGCGACGAGTGCCTCCACCCACTCGACGGCCGGCCGCTCTGAAAAGCGGCTCTCGAGGGCCTGCTCGAGGCCCTCGCCCCCGACTGGCGGCAGCTCTCTCCCGACGACAGCTGACAAGGCATCCAGTTCCCCCGGCCGCGCGGCGAGGAAGAACCACTGGTCTGAGGCCCGGTAGAAGCGGTCGAGAGGTCCCTCCCCGAGGGTATAGTAACCCCGGGGCTCGCTCGCCTTGTAGCCGGGGAAGTCGAAGGTGAAGATTGCCTGGTGGTACATGCCCGTTTGGCAGAGCGACGCCCCGACCATCTGCCCCCTGCCGGTCATGAGCCGGTGGTAGAGGCCGAGGCCGGTGGCGAAGGTGGCGAGAACCCCGGTACCGATGTCGACCGGGTTGTACGGGCCGAGCACCGAGGGCATCTCGGTGCGTTCCATGATCCCGCTCACGGCTTGGCCCTGGCGCTCCCAGCCACGATGGTTCGACCATGGTCCCCCGATGCCGTAGCAGTTGATCTCCGCGAAGACAGCGTCGGGCCGCCGGGCGCGCAGCTCGTCGTAGCCGACGCCTAGGTGCTCCATGGTCGTAAGCGGCATGTTCACCACCACGACGTCGGCCGTGTCGACGAGGCGCCAGTACACCTCCAGCCCCTCGAGGCGGCGGATGTCGACGAGCAGCGAGCGCTTGCCGCGGTTGAGGTAGCCATTCACACCGCGGTCGGGCGCGCTTACCTGGACCACCTCGGCGCCGTACTCGGAGAGCAACCTCCCGCAAGTCGGCCCGGCGAGGGCGACACCGAGATCGAGCACGCGCATGCCGGAAAGGGGATGGGCCAGGTCTGGCTCGGGACCCTGCCCGGGTTCTGGCACCTGGCGAGCCTCTAGTTCGGCGAGCACATCGGCGGTGTCCTCGCCGGGAAGGTGGCGGGCCCGGGGCGGCCCGGGGCGCGAGTCCGAGAGATGGACTGGGGTTCCCGCGCACCACATCTCGCCCAGGACCGGGTCGTCGAGCTTCACGGCCGCGCCGATGGCGCGAGCCTGAGCCGTGCGCAGCCACTCCTGTGGGGTGCGGACGAAGGCGATGGCTCCTCCCGCCTCGTTGCCGATCCGCTCCCACTCCTCGGCCGACTTGGTGAGAAACAGCTCTCGCAACCTGGCATGCAGCCGCTCGTTCACGTCCGGTTTCGCAGCCTGCTGCAGGTCGAGGATCTCCGGGCCCCACTCGATCGTCACACCGGCCTGGCGTGCGAACCAGGTGAGATGCCGAGCCGACCAGGTGTCGAACTGTACGTAACGGCCGTCCCCGCAGCGGAAGCTCCCCGCTCCCCGACCGTGCAGGGGAACGGGTCGCGGCACGCCGGAACTGCTCTTGTAGGCGCCGCTGTGGCCGACCAGAGTGAACATGGCGTCATAAAGCGGCACGCTCACGATCTGCCCCCGACCGGTTCTGGCCCGTGAGATGAGGGCCATCACGATGCTCGTCGCACCGAGGTAGCCAGCGAAGCTCGAGGGAAGCGGCAGTGCCGAGTACGTCGGACGGCTCCAGTCCCATCCGGGGGGCTCCTCCCCGTTGCGGGGCGTGGTGTTCGCCGTCGCCGCCTGCAGCACCCCCTCCCATGCCCGCATGTGGGCGCGGGGGTCCTCGGCGGGAAAGCCGGGAAGACAGCAGTAGATCAACCGGGGGTTCGCCGCGCAGGCCTCCGCCGCCCCGAGGCCGAGCCGGTCCATGACACCGGGACGGAAGTTCTCTATGACGACGTCGGCCGTCTCGGCCAGCCGCCAGGCAGCGGCGCGACCGGCCCCGTCCTTCAAGTCGAGCACGATCCGCCGCTTGTTCCGGTTCAAGAAGGCGTCGGCCGGTCCCTCTAAGCGGGGGCCGCTGGGCGGGTCCACGTGCACGACGTCCGCGCCCTGGTCGGCGAGCATCACCGCCGCCAGGGGACCTGCGATGTAGTGACCGAAGTCGATCGCGCGAAGGCCTTCTAGGGGACCGGGCATCGCCCAGCTACCGTGACCGGCTGGTGCGACGGGTTGTCGTCGCCGCTTGTGTCGGCACCGAGCTCGTCTCCGGGCGCCTAGCCGTCGGCCTCGAGCAGGGCAGCCTCCTCGGCGAGGATGGGAGCCGCCGTGAGGGTGGCGTGCATGCCGAGGACGCTCGCGATCTCCATGACCTCGAGGATCTCCTGGGGCGTGGCCCCGTAGCCGACGGCGTTCTCGATATGGAGCTTCAGGCCCTTCACGTAAAGGTGAGTAGCGGCGGTGTCGAAGGCAATGTAGACGAACTCCTTGACCTTGGGGGAAAGGGTCCCCGAGCGCCACGGCACCGAGGAGAACTCCGTGTAGGCGGCGAACAGCTCGAAGTCTAGCTCGAGCATCTCGTCAAAGAAGGCGTGCCAGTAGCCACGGGTCTTGGTGAAGTCCGCCCTCGCCTGTTCTTGGTACTCGCTCAGCTCGGCTGGCCCGGTCCGAAGCCCTTTTTCCACGAGCACCTCGACGAGGATGGGCACGCCGATGTTCATGGCGTGGATGCCCAAAGTTGAGGTGAGCTCGAGCACCTCCATGATCTCTTCCTTGCTGGCGCCCGCTTTGAGGGCCGCCCTCATGTGCTGGCGGATCCCGGGCACGTAAAGGTGGGTTGCAGCCGCGTCGACGGCTATGTACATGAACTCCTTAGTCTTGTCGTCGAGGTGGTTCTTCCGCCACGGGACGGCGGAGAAGTTCAGGTAAGCCCGCATGAACGCCGGGTCCAGGCTCAAGATGGTCTCCCACTGCGGGCCCCAGGTTCCCCGTACCTTGATGAACTCGTCCTTGATCTCTTGCTGTTCCGGGCTGAGCGACACCAGTTCCCCCCTTGTCCTCGATGACTTCTCCGCGATCAGGTCCCCTGGATCAACGCCGGACTGGCACCGCCCGGCCGTGGTTGGGCGCTTCCTCTGCTTCCCGCAGGCTGGCGAGCGCCGTCTTGCAGGCGTTCCTCACGTGCTCGGCGCACAGCCGTGAGGCCTTTTCGGCGTCACGGAGCGTGATCGCCTCCACGATGGCCCCGAGCTCGGCGACAGTCTGGCTGACACGGCCCGGGTGGGAGAGCGACGTGGCGCGAAGGGCGTGGACACGTGCCTTGATCCCATCGAGCAGCTGCTGCAGGGCGTTGCTGCGCGCTCCTCGAACGAGCACGTCGTAGAAGATCTCCTTTGCCCGCAGCAGCTCGAGGATGTCCGTCGTCCGGTTCGCGACACGCTTGAAGTTCTTGACGGCCGTGCGTAGCGACCGGATCTCGGCGTCGGTGGCGCGTTCCACGAACCGGGTCACGACAATGCTCTCGAGAGCAGAGCGCACCTCGTAGAGATCGGCCGCCTCCTCGAGCGAGGGAGCGCTGACGCGGGCACCCTTCTGGGCGACGACGGTCAGCAGACCTTCCGCCGCCAGCTCCCGGATCGCCTCGCGGAATGTGGTCCGGGACACGCCGAGCCGCTCGATGAACTCGCGCTCGACGAGCCTCTGGCCGGGTTTCAGCTGGAAGTTCAGTATGTATTGGCGCAGGGCATCGATGGTCTGCCGGCGAACCGAGGTGTCGATCGACGCGACCGGGTCGATCCTCCACAGATTGGACGTCTGAGCGGACATCACCGAATTATGTGGGTCGCGCGTCGGGGACGCTCGGTTCGTGACCGCTTGATGTTGAGCGCGACCGCGCCCCACCGGTTCGCTAGCCACCTGGGCCGGCTCCCGCCCCGATGAAGCGGGCGATCTCGGTGTGGTCCGCGGTCGGGGGCAGGCCCTCTGCGGCCCGGCTCCAGAGTGCCAGAGCCTCCGAGCCGAGCCCGCTCGGAACTCCCACCTGCTCGGTCAGCTCGACGGCAATGTTCATGTCCTTCACCATGAGGCGTATCCCGAAGCCCGAGTTGAAGGTGCCCGGCAGGATGAAGTTCGGCCACTTGTTCTCTGTCGAGCCGCTGCGGCCGCTCGAGGAGTTGAAGATCGAGAGCAATACCTGAGGGTCGATGCCAAAGCGCTCGCCGGCGATCATCGCCTCGGAAGTGATCCAGAGATGAGTCGCCGACAGCAAGTTGTTGAGGGCCTTGACGGCGTGTCCCGAGCCGATGGGCCCGGCGTGGACCACGCGGCCCATCCTCTCGAGGTACGTGCTCGCCCTGGCGAGATCGGTCTTTTCACCACCGACCATGACCGTTAGCGTGCCCTTCTCGGCTCCCGCGACTCCTCCCGAGACCGGGGCGTCGATCATTTTTATGCCGTGGGCGCGTAACGATGCCGCCATATCCCTTGTGCGGAGCGGCTCAGAAGAGCTCATGTCGATGACGAGAGCATCGGGCTCGATCCGCTCGAGCAGGGTGGTGTCGGAGAGAACGGCGGCTACGGCGTCCGAACCCGGCAGCATCAGGATCAGCAAGCCCGCGCCCGTCACGACCTCCCCGAGGCTCGCGGCCTCGCGGACCCCGTGCTCGGAGGCCCGTCGTCGGGCGTCCCCGGACACGTCGTAGCCCGCGACGGCGTGTCCGGCCTCGACGAGACGTCTCGACAGGGGAATTCCCATGTTGCCGAGGCCGACGAATGCCACGGCCGCCGTCGGGCTAGTCACCTAAGTGGGCCTCCTTCAAGATCGCCTCCGCGATGCGAAAGGACTCGAGTGCCGCCGGCATGCCGGCATACACCGCTGCTTGCAGCAAGGTCTCTTGGATCTCGGAGACCGTCGCACCGTTGGTGAGCGCGCCCCGGACGTGGACACCGAACTCGTGCGGGCGGTTGAGCGCCGTCAGCATGGCGAGGTTGATCAGGCTCCTGGTCTTGCGCTCGAGGCCGTCGCGCGACCAGATGACGCCCCAGACGTATTCGGTGACGAGCTCTTGAATGGGCCGCGAAAAGTCGCTCACCTCGGTCAGGGAGCGGTCGACGTGCGCGGCGCCGAGAACCTCCCGGCGCACCGACAGCCCCCGCTGGAGGGTCTCCTCATGCGTGGCGTCGGATGGCATCACGTCTCCCCGGTGGTCGGTGTTGCGCCGTACTGGTCATCGCTAACGGCCTCGGCCCACGAGGTAGGTCCGAGCGAGATGGCGGTGTGGACGACGTAAGAGTCAGGTGACGCACCGTGCCAGTGGCGCTCACCCGGCGGGGCCCAGATCGTGTCACCGGCACGCATCACCCGCATGGGGCCGCCGTCGGCCTGGATGAGGCCACGACCGGCGAGCACTAAGAGGATCTGCCCATTCTCGTGTTGATGCCAGTACGTTCTCGCGCACGGCGTGAAGTTGACCGTGCTGATGAGGACACCGTCGGTGGACGGCATGCTTAGGTACACGAAGACGTCGCCTGTGAACTGCGCGCCCGTCTTGCCCGCAGGCCCTGCCTGCTTGTCTGGAGGAATTATGATCACGTTTCGCCCTTCTGTTCGTGGAGCCTGACGCCGCCCGAGACGTCGCCTATGGCGTCGACGACCGTGTTGCTGATCTGGTCGGCATAGCCGAGCGCGTTGGCGAGCCCGAAGCTGGCAAGTGGGCCAGGCGAGTTCAGGCTGGCTACACCGAGCTGGCTTGCCAGGTCGGTGTAGAGGACGACATCTTTCATCATGAGGGTGTTCGTGAGGCCGCCCTTCAGGTAGTCGCCGATGATTATCTTAGGGAACCTGTTGAGCGTCGCGAAGTTCACCCCGGAGCTCTTGTTGAAGACCTCGAGCAGGACGGCGAGATCGAGCCCTGCCTTCTTCCCGGCGATCATCACCTCGGCCGTGGCGGCAAGCGAGACGGCGTTCAGGAAGTTGTTGAGGAGCTTTGTGGTGTGCCCGGAACCGGAAGCACCAACGTAGTAAAGGTTGGCGGTAAAGCAGTCGAGCGTCGGGCGCACCTTCTCGAGAGCCTCTTCGTCCCCGCCGACCATGAGCGTCAGCTTGCCCACATCGGCCGCCACCGCCCCTCCGGAGATCCCCGCGTCAAGGTAGCGCGCCCCTTTGCCCTCAAGGAGGGTGCAGATCTTCCTTGTCGACTCGGGGGAAGATGTGCTCAGGTCCACGACGATCTGACCGCCTCTTGCATGTTGCAGCACGCCGTCATTTCCGAGCACCACGGACTCCACGACAGGGCTGTCGGGCAGGGACATAAGGATGGTCTCGCAAGCGTCCACGACCTCAGCGATCGAGGCGGCGGCCGTGGCGCCGGCCTCGCCGATCACCTCGGCATGGACGTCGTAGCCGAGCACCGCGCCACCGGCGCGAACGATGCAGCGGCTCATGCGTCCGCCCATGTTGCCGAGGCCGATGAATCCAACAGGGTTCGATGTCACGTCTGCTTCATTCTCCCTTCGTCGCTCCGTACAGCGCGCGGTCAACGGTCTCGAAGTCCCAGGCACCGGCTCCACCCGAAGGCCGGACGGTGTTGACGATCGTGGCCCCGCCGTCGGCGCTGACGACCTGTCCGGTCACGTAGGCGGACTCGGAACTGAGCAAGAAGGCCACCACGGAGGCGATTTCCGCGGCAGTCCCTGCCCGTCGCAGGGGCGTGGTCGAGGCCCGCCGCACCATGTCGTTCTTGCCACCGGTCGAGGTGGGGGCGTTCGCGAAGAGTTCCGTTGGCACGATCCCCGGCGCGAGACCGTTGACACGAATGCCGAGCGGTCCGCCGTACATGGCGGCGCCGCGGATGAGGCCGACCAGGCCGTGCTTGGAGGTCTGGTAGGCGAGCAGGTCGGCGCTCCCGGTCAGGCCGGCGATCGACGCCGTCAGCACGATGGCGCCGCTGCTGGCTTGTGCCCGGTACTGGCGGAAGGCGGCGCGCACGCCGAGGAACTGGCCGCGGAGGTTGACGCTCATGACCCGGTCGAATTCCTCGGTCGCAAGATCGGGGAGCGGAGCGAAGCTCCCGAATACCCCTGCGTTCAGGTGGTAAAGGTCTACCTTGCCGAAAGTATTGGCGGCTCTCTGCATGTATCGTTGGACTGTCGACTCGTCGGCGATGTCCCCCTCGATCGCCAATGAGCGCGTCGGCAGGGAGCCGACTACCGCGCGAAGCGACGCCCCGTTGACGTCGACACCGATTACGTGCGCTCCCTCGGCTGCCAGGCGCTCGGCAGATGCCTTGCCCAGGCCGCTCGCGGCACCGGTCACCACCGCCACCGATCCGGTGAACCGGCCGCTCATCGACGCTCGACTCGCTCAAGCATCGAGCTGCCCGATTGTCGCCCCGAGATGCCCGTACTCGCCCGAGGCCGCTTTGAAGCGGGAAAGCGTGTCAGGGTCGTGACCGGCCACGAGGTGGTCGATCTCGCCCGAGTCGAGCAGCTCGCGGATGTAGTCGAATCCTTCGTACATGGCCACGAGGTCCGCCACCGACATGAAGAGCATGTCGCGGTCGTACTCCTCGTAGAAGTGGACGGCGTCGCTAGCCAACAGCACGGTGCCGTCGGAGGTCTTCACCTTCACCACGCACTGGCCGGGGGTATGGCCGCCCACTTCGATGACCTCGATACCGGGGGCGACCTCGAGCGTTCCTTCGAAGAGGCGAAGCCTCCCCTCCGATTTGAGTCCCTGGAGCCTGGCAAGGCCTTCGTCGTCCACGGAGTGGTGGAACATGGCCCGTCTAGCGTGCCTGCCCGACCAGAACTCGAGCTCGCTTTCTGCCATCACGAACTGCGACTCGGGGAAGAGGCCGACGTTGCCGATGTGGTCGTAGTGGGCGTGGGTTAGCACGACGGTGGGGGAGCTTGCGGGCGCGACGCCGAAGTGCCCGAGCAGCTCGGAAACCTCGGCGAGCTGCGTCCGGTTGCGGGCCCTGCCGCCCTCTGGGGAAAAGCCGGTGTCGACGACGACGGTCCGCCTCGGGCTGCGCACGATCCAGAAGAAGAAGTCCATGCCGATGGGACCGTCGCTCTCGTTGTAGAGCGGGTAGTTCAAGAAGACATCACGCCTCGTCGTCGTGCGCGTGCCGTACTTGACGATCGTCACCTGGTAGCGATCGTCAAATCCGGTCACAGCATCGATCCCTTCGCGGGTCTCTTGTCACAAGCTCGGACACGGCAAAAAGTGCCACTTGACCGCCTAGGCCAGGATCGTGGCGATGGCGCCGGCTAGCCCCGGAGCTGCGGGGAATCTCTGCCGTGTGCGGTTGTCGTGTCCGGGGATGACCGTCGCCGCCCGTTCTTCGGCCAGCTTGCTGATGAAATTCAGCGCGTTGCGCATCTCGTCCAGGTCGGTGAAGGCGAAGAAAGGCCAGCCGTGCTCGAGCTGCTCGTAGAAGTGAGCGGCGTCGCTGGCAAGGATGAGTGGTCCTTTCTCCGTCTCGACCAGGGCGATCGTCTCGCCGGGGCAGTGCCCTCCCACCTGGTACACGGTGATTCCGGGGAACACCTCCTCCTCGCCGGAGATGAGCCGCAACCGGCCCTCGGCCTGTGCCTTCTCGACAGGAACCAGGTTCTCCTCGGTCGTGAACTCGCCTTCGAGCGCGTTTGCGGCCCGCTTTGCGAACCAGTAGTCATACTCCTTTTGTCCAGACACCACCCGGGCGCGTTCGAAGAGCCCGAGATAGCCAATGTGGTCGTAGTGGAAGTGGCTCGTGATGACCATGTCGACGTCCAACGGGTCGAGATCGATCAATTTGAGGCCGTCAGGTGTGGGCATGACACTGATCTCGCCGAGCCAGTCGCGCGCCGCGATGTCGTAACCGGTGTCCATGACGATGACAGAGTCGCCTGACTTGATGACCCAGAAGTTGTAATCCATATCCAGGTCACCGTCGGGGAATCCGTACTGCTCGTAGTCGTGGAAGACGTCCCGCTTGTGGACGACTCGCTCTCCGTACTTCACAGACCACACAGACTGAACGCTGCCAGGCATACAAGCTCCTCCGACTAGTGTCGTATCCCTTGCTTCACAGACAGGAGGCACGCCGCGTTGCCTGCTTCGTGGCCCCGCGGTCGACTATAGGATTGTCATACAAAACATGCAACTGGTTTGTGACTGACTGCTTTTCAAAAGAACAAGTCATTTGCAGACCCGTGCTATTACCGAGATAGGCATCTATGAGTAGCCGCTCGTCGCCGACTACTTAGGCCGGCTCCAGTGCTTGCTCCATCCGCGGCCGCCCCGACGTGCCGGCTCGGACCCGACCTACGACCGGAAGGCGCGCGATCGCGGTCACGAACTTCTCGCCAGCACAAGGTCGGCATCATCGGTGCTGGTGGCGCCGGCTCCCTCCTCGTCGAGTACCTCGCTCGCATCGGTGTCGGGTGCCTCGTCGTTGCGGACCCCTAACGCATCGAGCTGTCCAACCTTCCCTGAGTCGTCGGCAGCACCCCGTGGGACGCCCTTGTCTGGCTCACCGCATCGAGCCGACGCCCCGGCATCAGCAAGGTCCGGGCCCCACTCATGCTCGAGCAGGTGCTCGATGCGTGCCAGCTTCTGCTCGCGGAGCGGGTCGGGTGATTCCTTCCAGTCTTGGTGGCCTGGAAAGTGACGCCCTCCTCGGCGAGCAATTGGCGGAGGTGCTCTCTCGAGATCGTGATCTTGTGGCCCTCTTTCGTCCGGAGGTACTTCACGAGCTTGCGGACGGTCCAGCGGGTGAAAGGCTGACCGAGGCTTCTCCGACGCTTCGTGGCCGTCTTGACGATCATCTGACGCTCACTCGGCGTGATCCCGGCGGGGCCGGCCACCCGCCCACTTGGGGTCCAGGGCTTTCATCCCCTTGTCGTTGAAGGCGTGGATAATCTCGTGGACCCGGTCGGGGCTCGTGTGCACGAGACGGGCGACGGCGGCGACGTCGTTGCCGCCGGCGGACGCCAGCACGACGAGGGCCCGGCGTCATTTCGCGATCGACTTTTCGCCGAGGCTGTTGCACGAATCCGTGGCATCGGGGCACGACCGGCCGGGTGTCAGAATCGGACCGGCCGTTCGTTTGGTTGCTAGAGGTCTCGATCAGCTCGCCCAGAGTCGAAGCAGGTTGTGTGTCGCG
>Ga0326727_10004238_pt1 | contig 43637 bp, 37 predicted proteins | sample MB2enrmetagenome_FD_207643 | JGI IMG/M metagenome (GOLD analysis project Ga0326727, IMG submission 207643) | Lab enriched peat soil microbial communities from McLean, Ithaca, NY, United States - MB29MY | ecosystem: Environmental > Terrestrial > Soil > Wetlands > Peat | place: USA: New York... | reverse complement strand
TCCGACGTTGACTACGAAATCCCGATTGACACCACGAAGTCGGTGACCGAAGGGATTCGCGAAATCGGCAAGACTTTTTGGGAGGCGCTGGGACTGGTGATGTTGGTGGTTTTTGTTTTCCTCCAAGGCTGGCGGGCGGCCTTGATCCCTCTGGCGGCGGTCCCGGTCTCGCTGATTGGGACGTTCGCGCTGTTCCCCTTGCTGGGTTTTTCCATCAATACGCTTTCGCTTTTCGGCCTGGTCCTTGCCATCGGCCTGGTGGTGGATGATGCCATTGTGGTGGTCGAAGCGGTGGAACACCACATCGAGGAAGGGATGCCGCCCAAGGAGGCCGCGTTGCAAGCGATGGAGGAAGTGTCAGGTCCGGTGGTTGCCATCGCGCTGATCCTGTCGGCGGTATTTCTGCCCACGGTGTTCATTCCCGGCATTACGGGGCGGCTCTATCAACAATTCGCCGTGACCATCGCCGTCTCCGTGCTCCTCTCAGCCTTCAACGCGCTGACCCTCAGTCCGGCCTTGTCCGCGCTGCTCCTGCGGCCAAAGCAAGGAACGAAAGGGCCGCTGGGTTGGTTTTTTATCTTATTCAATCGCGGCTATGGCCGGCTGACGAACAGTTACGTCGGCGTTTGCCGGGCTTTGGTTCACAAATCCGCCTTCAGCCTGTTGCTCCTTGGCCTCGTGGCCCTGGCGGCCGTCTGGTCTGGCAAAACGCTCCCCACAGCTTTTCTGCCGGAGGAGGACCAGGGTTTTCTCTACGTCAGCATTCAACTGCCCTTCGCCGCTTCGATGGATCGCACCGTGGCTGCCTGCAAGACGGTTGAAGACATGGTTCTCGCCACGCCGGGAGTGGAGAGTTGCACCACGGTGGCTGGCTTCAATCTCCTGAGTTTTACGCGCAACACCTACAGTGCCACCTTTTGGGTAAGCCTGAAGGACTGGAGCAAGCGGACCAAGCCGGAAGAAAGTTATCAAGCCATCAAGGCCAGCCTGGGCCGCAAGCTGTCCCGCTTTCCCGAGGCCATTGCCTTCGCCTTCCCGCCGCCCGCCATCGCCGGGGTCGGAACGGCCGGCGGGTTCACCATGGTGCTCGAGGACCGGGCCGGAAAAGACATTCCTTTTCTCGCCGCCAACGTCGCCAAGTTCATGGACGCGGCGCGGAAGCGCCCCGAAATTGCCAGCATCAACACCACCTTCTTGCCGGCCGTGCCACAGCTCGGCGTCGCGGTGGATCGAGATCGGGTCCTGAAGCAGGGAGTGGACCTGTCGGAGGTCTATAAGACCCTGCAAACATTCATGGGCGGGTATTTTGTCAACTATTTCAACCGGTTTGGGCGGCAGTGGCAAGTCTATGTTGAAGCCGACGGGGCCTACCGGACGCGCGAAGAATACCTGGGCCTGTTCTACGTGCGCAACCATGCTGGCGAATCAATTCCCATGTCATCACTGACCTCCACCAAGTCCATTGCCGGGCCGGAATTCACCATGCGTTACAATCTGTTCCGTTCCGCGCAGCTCAACGGCACGGCGGCGCCCGGTTATAGTTCCGACCAGGCCACCAAGGCTCTGGAGGAAGTGTTTGCCCAGACCATGCCTTCGGAGATGGGTTACGACTACATTGGCATGTCGTTTCAGGAGCAGAAGGCGGCCCAGGGCGTTTCGCCGGCGGCGATATTCGCTCTCTCATTCCTCTTCGTCTTTTTGATCCTGGCCGCCCTTTATGAAAGCTGGTCGCTGCCTTTCAGCGTCTTGCTCGGCACACCCATCGCCGTCCTGGGCGCTTTCGCCGCCCTCCTCTCGCGGCGGATGGTGAACAACGTCTATGCGCAGATCGGTTTGGTCATGCTCATTGGGCTGGCGGCCAAGAACGCCATCCTGATTGTTGAGTTCGCCCGGCTGGAATACGAGAAAGGCAAGCCGCTGCTGGAGGCTGCCCTGACCGGCGCCCGTCTTCGCCTGCGGCCGATCCTGATGACTTCCTTCGCCTTCATTCTCGGATCCACCCCGTTGTGGTTCGCCACCGGGGCTGGGGCGGTGTCGCGGCGCGTCCTTGGCACGGTGGTCATCGGCGGCATGCTGGCCGCCACCAGCGTTGCCGTCTGCCTGATTCCAGTGACGTTCTATGTGGTGGAAAAGGCAGCCTGCCGCTGCCGAAAAAGGGAGCCGCAAACCGCCGCCAGTCCGGGAGGTGCGATGGTCGGAAAATAACTTTCATGAACTTCAGACCAACCATAAACCGCCTTTGCGCCTGCTTTTCTCAGGCGCTTTTGGGCGCATGGGTTGCCGGTTGCGCGGTCGGTCCCAACTACCAACGACCGGCGGTTGATTCCCCCTCCGCCTTTCGTGATGACAATTCGCCCGCCAACACTTCATTTGCCGACCTGGATTGGCGGCAGGTTTATCCGGACGACACGTTGCAGGCGCTGGTCCGGGAAGCCTTCACCAACAATTACGATTTGCGAATTGCCGTGACCCGGGTGGAACAGGCCCGGGCCTCCGCCATGCAGGCCAGGGCGCAGTTCGTTCCCAACGCGGAGTACAACGGCGCAGTCAGCCGCGGACGGAACGATTTGTTCGGCTCGGCTTTCCCGAACAATGCGCAAACCGCCAGTTCAGCGGTGGCCACACTCAACACCTTCTGGGAAGTGGACTTGTGGGGCCGAGTCCGCCGGCTGAACGAATCCGCCCGCGCGCAGTTCCTGGCATCGGCGGAAGCGCGGCGCGGCGTCAGGTTGAGCCTGTTGAGTGATGTCGCCTCGGGTTACTTCCGTTTGCTGGAGCTGGATCAGGAATTGGAGATCGTCCAGCGCACGACCAATTCGTTTGAAGAAAGCTTGCAAATCTTCGCGCGGCGGCTCGAAGGCGGCACGGCGACAGACCTGGAAGCTTCCCGGGCCGAAGCGGCCCTGGCGGATGCGGCCTCCGCGACGCCATTCGTCCTGGAACAAATTTCCCAGACGGAAAATGCGCTTTGCGTCCTGCTGGGGCGCAATCCCGGTCCGATCAGCCGGACGGAAATGTCCGCCGCCGCCCTGCCGCCGGAAGTGCCGGCGGGTTTGCCATCCACCTTGCTGGAGCGCCGCCCGGATGTGCGCGAAGCGGAGCAATTGCTGCGTTCCGCCAACGCGCAAGTTGGCGAGTCAGCGGCGGAGTTTTTCCCCAAGATTGGATTGACCGCGCTTCTCGGGAAAATAAGTCCTGAATTGTCGGCCTTCACCTTGGGCGGCGCCAACGTGTGGGGCGTGGCGGCGGAAGGGACCGGACCGCTTTTCGAAGGCGGCCGGCTTGTGGGGCGATTCAAGCAAGCCAAAGCGGCCAGAGAAGAAGCCCGTTTGCGTTACCAGCAGACTGTCCTCACCGCTTTTCGCGAAGTGTCCGACGCCCTGGTTTCTCGCCAGCGGCTGGCGGAAATTCGCCGGCAGCAAGCCCGCGAAGTGGAGACTTTGGATCGGGCGGTGCGGGTTTCCACGGAGCGGTACCTCGCCGGCAAGGCCAGTTATTACGAGGTGCTCGAAGCGCAGCAGCAGCTCTTCCCCGCCGAGCTTGGGCTTGCCCGCACCCAGCTCAACGAACGCCTCGCCATCGTGGCCCTGTACCGGGCGCTTGGCGGAGGATGGCGCGACGAAACCGCCTCCCACGCGGCAAATCTCATTAGTGCTGGAAATCATTAGCAAAAGAAGCTATGATGTTGAGGTCGCGCCCGTTGCTGTAACGCTATCGCAATCGAGAATGAACGATACTCTGGCATTCCTGATCCGGCATGGAACCGTCGTTTTGATCGCCGCAGTCTTCATAGAACAGATCGGCGCTCCCCTGCCCGCCGCGCCGTGGTTGTTCGCCGCGGGCGCCTTGGCCGCCTCCGGCAAAATGAACGGCCTTCTTGCGCTGTGCGCGGGCGGCTTCGCCTCCTTGTTGGCCGACACGATTTGGTTCTATTTGGGACGCCGTTACGGCAGCCATTTGTTGGGGCTGCTTTGCCGTATCTCTCTCACCCCCGACTCGTGCGTCCGCCGGACGCAGAAAGTCTTTACGCGCTACGGGATGCGGGGGGTCGTCGCGGCCAAATTCATTCCCGGATTGAGCACCATGGCCCCGCCCTTGGCGGGCAGTTCCGGCGTCGGCACCTCTCGATTCCTGCTCTTTGACGGAATCGGCTCGTTGTTTTACGTCGGGTGCTTTCTGCTGGTGGGGTTCCTGTTCAGCCATCAATTGGAACAAATTGTGGCCGCGTTTGCCGGCCTCGGCGGCAATGCGCTGGGTCTGGTCGCGGCATTCGCCGTGGTTTACATCGCCTGGAAGTATTTTCAGCGCCGCCGCCTGTTGTGTGCGTTGAGGGTCGCCAGAATCACCGTGGACGAATTGCATCATAAGCTGGAGGCGGGAGAGAACCCCGTGATTCTGGACCTGCGGTCTCTTTCCGAACTGGATGCCAACCCCGCGCTCATCCGCGGCGCTCTGCACATGACGATGGAAGAAGTCGAGCGCCGCCAGCAGGAAATTCCCCGCGACCGCGACATAATTCTTTACTGCTCCTGCCCCAACGAAGTCACCAGCGCCCGGGCCGCCCTGGTGCTGCGCCGCAGTGGCATCACCCGCGTCCGGCCATTGTTGGGCGGCATGGATGCCTGGCGCGAGCGCAACTACCCGACAGACCTCCGTGTCATCGGAACCACGGACGGTTTGCCCGCCCATTCCGCCAAATTGGAGCACCCCTCATAAACCCCGCGGTCATGCAATATTTGTCAAATAATGAACCGTGCGAAAGGCAGGAATTAACTTTATGCCCAAACCTGTAATCTGGACAGTGGACGACGACCCGGACGTGTTGCGGGCCGTGGAACGGGATCTGCGCCGCCAGTACGGCGACCGATACAAGGTTATTTCCGCGGATTCCGGCGCTTCGGCCCTCGACGGCGTGAAACAATTGAAGCTCCGCAATGAGCCGGTGGCGCTGTTCCTGGTGGACCAGAGAATGCCGCAGATGTCGGGTGTGGAATTCCTGGAGGAAGCGATTGCGCTTTACCCGGACGCGAAAAGGGCATTACTGACAGCGTACGCCGACACGGACGCGGCCATCCGGGCCATCAACAGCGTGCGAATTGATCATTACCTGATGAAGCCGTGGGACCCGCCGGAGGAACGCCTCTATGGAGTGGTGGACGACCTGCTGGATGATTGGATGGCCTCCTATCATCCGGTGTTTGAAGGCGTGCGGGTCGTGGGGCACCGGTGGTCGCCCCGCTCCAGCGAGATTCGCGATTTCCTCGGCCGCAATTTTGTTCCGCATCAGTGGCTCAATGTTGAAACCGACGAAACGGCGAAGCAGCTTCTCAGCACGGCTGGAGGAGGGGTTTCGTCCTTGCCGATGGTCGTGTTTTCCGATGGATCCTTCCTGGGCAACCCTCCCATCGCCGAAGTCGCCCGCAAGCTGGGATTGAGAACCAAGGCGGAGTTCCCGTTTTACGACCTGGTGGTTGTTGGCGCGGGACCGGCGGGACTGGCGGCGGCCGTCTATGGGGCCGCCGACGGTTTGCATACTCTGCTGGTCGAACGGGAGGCGCCCGGCGGGCAGGCTGGCCGCAGTTCGCGCATCGAAAACTATCTGGGCTTTCCCGTGGGCCTCAGCGGTTCGGATCTGGCGCGGCGCGCGGTAACACAGGCCCGCCGGTTCGGCGTCGAAATTCTCGCGCCGCAGGCGGTCGAGAAAGTGCGGGTCGAAGGACCGGCCCGTGTTCTCACATTGAAGGATGGGGCGGACGTTGGCTGCCGGGCGCTCCTGATCGCCAGCGGAATTGCCTTCAGGAAATTGGATGTGCCGGGGTTGGACAAGCTCAACGGCGCGGGCATCTATTATTATGCGCCCATGTCCGAGGCGTTTTCTTATCGGGACGGCGATATTTACATCGTGGGCGGCGCCAACTCGGCGGGGCAGGCCGCCATGTATTTTTCCAAATTCGCCCGCCAGGTCACCATGCTGGTGCGCGCCGGCTGTCTGTCCGCCACCATGTCGCAATACCTGGAAAACCAAATCGCCTCCACGAAAAATATCACCGTGAGATTCACCTCGCAGGTCGTGGCGGTGGAAGGCACGGACCGGTGCGAAAAAATCACTATCCTTGACAGCAAGACCGGCGTTCGGGAGACCGTGCCCGCCAGCGCGTTGCTCATCTACGCCGGCGCTGTCCCCCACACCGACTGGCTGGCCGGCGTGGTGGAGCGGGACACCCAGGGGTACCTGATTTCCGGCCAGCATCTGATGCGGGAAGGGCGGCGGCCGGCCGGATGGACGCCAGATCGCGATCCGTTCTACCTTGAAACCAGCGTGCCGGGGATTTTCGTCGCCGGCGATGTCCGTCATCGGTCGGCCAAGGGCGTGACCTCGGGCGTCGGCGAAGGCGCCATGGCCGTCAAACTTGTCCATGAATATCTTGACCTTTTGTAACCATGGACCAAACCACTCTCCAACAAGTCCGCTCCGTTCCGCTGTTTTCCAAGTTGACGGATCGGCAACTGGAATGCATCGAACCGGGGGAATTGATGGATCTGCCGTGCGGGACCGTTCTTGTTTCTGAGGGGGAGCGGTCTGCTTTCTTCTTTGTCATACTCCAGGGTGAATTGCGTCTGACGCGGATTTATGACCGCCAGGAAATCCTCATGGGCGTGATAAAGCCGGGTCATTTCACGGGCGAGGTTACGCTGCTGTTGGACATCGCATGGGCCGCCACGGCCCGGGCCGGGAAGGCTGCCAGGCTGTTCCGGCTGCGCCAGGACGATTTCTGGCGGATGATTGGCACTTGCCACACGGTGGCGCGGGAAATTTTTCAATCCGCAGCCGTCAAAATGCGCAATCTGGAAGGCTACTCGCAACAGCGGGAGAAGCTCGCCTCCCTCGGCACCCTGGCGGCGGGACTGGCGCACGAATTGAACAATCCGGCGGCGGCGGCCCGCCGCGCGGCGGCGCAATTGCGCGAGACCACCGAGAAGGCCCAGACCCTTCTCTGCCATCTTGCCAAGGTGCTCAAGCATGAACAATGGCGCGAGCTTGCGTTCGCCGCGCAGGAGGCCGCGGAACGGCTGTTGCACACCCCCGCGCCCGGAAACATTGAACGCAGCGATCGCGCGGACCAGATTGCGACCTGGCTCCAAGCCCGCAATGTCGCAACGCCCTGGGAACTCGCGCCGACCTATGTCAGCGCCGGCATTGAAATCCCCTGGCTGGAAGCATTGGCGGCCAAACTGCCGCCGGAAAGCCAGGCGGATGCCCTGGCCTGGCTGGAAACGCGTTTGAATCTGAAACTGCTTCTGAGCCAGATCGAACAGAGCACCGGGCGCATCGCCGAGCTGGTCAAAGCCGTGAAGTCCTACTCTTACATGGATCAATCCCCCATGCAGGAGGTGGACATCCACGACGGCATTGAGAGCACCCTGACGATGCTGGGGCACAAATTGAAAAACGTGACGCTCCAGCGGGCATTTGACCGTTCCGTTCCTCGCATCATGGCTTACGGCAGCGAACTCAATCAGGTCTGGACCAATCTGATAGATAATGCCATTGATGCCGTACACGGATCCGGCGAGATTTGTATCGGCACCAGTCGCGAGGACAATCAACTGGTTGTCGAGATTGTGGATAACGGCGCGGGCATTCCTCCGGACGTTCAGTCCCACATGTTCGAGCCGTTTTACACCACCAAACCCATCGGCTCCGGCACAGGGCTTGGCCTCATCATCAGCAATCGCATCGTGGCCGACCGGCATGGGGGCGAAATTGAATTCGAATCCAAGCCCGGCGAAACCCGCTTCAAAGTCCGCCTCCCCCTTGACCGCAAAGAATCCCATGGAACCCTTGCCAAAAGCACCGCAGACGGAATGTGAAGCCAGGGTGACACTCGGCCCGGAGGGCCTTGCGCAGGTGGCTTTCAAAGGACGGTTGAGCGCGCGGACCGTGGTGGATTGTTGGAACAAGCTGGAGCGGACTTTGCGTGGCGCCGCTGTAAGAAAACTCGAAGTCAATGTGCGCGAGGTTGATTTTTGCGGCGGCGCCGGCTTCGCCTTGCTCCGGTATTTGAACATGGGAAGAATGACGCCCGGAGCCGCTGTCAGCATGGTGGGATTGGCGGATGAATTTCAGAGAATTTTTGAAGGTTTCACTTCGCAGGACTACGACGCGTTTCACCCCCGCGACCGGCAGGGAAGCCATCCGCTGATTGAGGAAACCGGCGCTGCCGCCCATCAATTGATTGGAGACTTGCGCGAACAAGTGGGCTTTCTGGGGGGCGTCGTCGCCGGTCTGGCCGGCTCCTTGGTGAATCGAAAGCGAATGCGATGGCCGGAAACCCGCCACGTCTTCGCACTGGCGGGCGCCAATGCCGTGCCCATCGTTTCGCTTGTCAGCCTGTTGCTCGGCTTCATCATCGCGTTCGAGTCGGCCCAGCGTCTGGCCGATTTTGGCGCGCAGATTTATGTCGCCAACACGATCACCGTGGTCATGGTGCGGGAGATGGGGCCTCTGATGACGGCTATCCTGCTCGCCGGCCGGTCCGCCTCCTCGTTTGCGGCGGAGATTGGCACCATGAAGGTCAACGAAGAATTGAACGCTTTGGAGACTTTGGGACTCAGCCCGATTCGATTCCTGGTCGTGCCGCGCATGATTGCCGGAGTTCTGGGGGCGCCGCTGCTGACTTGTTACTCGATCTTGATGGGCGTGGTGGGCGGTGCGTTGGTCATGTTGGGTCTGGGGTTTTCGCTGATGCTCATCCTTCACCAAATGGCCTTGAGTGTTCATTTGGGCGATCTGGCCGTCGGAATGGAGAAAAGCCTGGTTTACGGATTCATTGTTTCCGGCGTGGGATGCTGGTGCGGCCTGCAAACAGAGCAGGGGCCCAGCGCCGTTGGCCTGTCAACCACGCGCGCGGTCGTCACCAGCCTCCTGCTGATCATTATGGCCGACGCCTGTTTTTCCGCGATTTCTTACTTTCTAAAGTGAATGAACGAGCCGGATGACATCGTCATTTCCGTGAAAGACCTGAGCATCGGCTACGGCGGCAGGGTCATCCTCCAGAAAATCAACTTCCAGGTCAGACGCGGCGAAATATTCGTCATCCTCGGCGAGTCGGGTTGCGGCAAGAGCACATTGATGAAGACCATGATCGGGCTGAATCCGCCCCAATCGGGCGATGTTTGGATCGAAGGCGGCAACATGGTCACTGCCGAAGGCGACGAAAGGCTCCGATTGCTGCGCAAATTGGGGGTCATGTACCAAAGTGGCGCGCTCTTTGGTTCGATGACTGTGCTCGAAAACGTGCAGTTGCCGCTGGACGAATTTACCGAATTGCCGGAGCCGTTGAAGGAGTTGGTGGCCCTGGCCAAATTGAAACTGGTGGGACTTGGCGGCGCGATCCACAAAATGCCGTCCGAATTAAGCGGCGGCATGCAGAAACGCGCCGCCATCGCCCGCGCGATGGTCATGGACCCGGGGGTCCTGTTTTTGGACGAACCCTCGGCCGGACTGGATCCGATCACGTCAGCCGGGATTGATCTTCTTCTGTCCGGATTGGCCCGCCATTTCGGCATCACCTTCGTTATTGTGTCGCATGAATTGGCAAGCATTTACGCCGTGGCGGACCGTGTCATCATGGTTGACTGTGCGGCGAAGGGGATTATTGCGGAGGGAAAGCCCGCCGAGCTTCGCGATGGCGCCGCCGATCCCTGGGTGCATCGGTTTTTCAATCGTGAAGCCGACCCCAGCCACTCGGTTCAACCCACTTAGACTTGCATGAGCGTGAGATCGAACAATTTCAAATTGGGTCTTTTCACCCTGGTTGGCCTTGGCCTGCTGATCACGGGCATCCTCGCCTTCGGCACCTGGAGGGCCGTGGAAAAGAACACTTTGTTTGAAACATACGTGCCGGGCGATGTGAGCGGCCTCTCAGTCGGTTCGGCCGTCGAACTCCGGGGTGTCCATGTGGGCAATGTCACCCGCGTCAGCTTTTCCTGGAACGAATACCAGGCCGGACAGCCGGGCTGGATCGTCGTGGTTTTCGAGGTGAACGATGACATCTTCGCCGGGCCGCCGGGCGAGGGCTGGGACGCGCAGCTCCAGTCCGCGATTGATCACGGTTTGCGCGCGCGCCTCAAATCCCAGGGTGTGACTGGAACTTGCATCGTCTCCCTGGAATACATGGATCCGGCTGAAAACCCTCCCATCAAAGCGCCGTGGACTCCGCGGCATGCTTATATCCCGTCGGCCCCGGGTTTGCTGGGCGATTTGTTGGTCTCACTGCAAACCGTCCTGCATCGCGTGGAGCGTCTGGATCTAAATGCGCTCAATCACCTGGCTGAAACGGACCTTAAATCCGTCGGTCGGGTCCTGGACCGGGTCGAGCGGGTGGACCTGGATGGCCTCAGCACCAATGCCACTGCTCTTTTGCAGGAGATTCGGAGCAGCAATGCGAAGCTGGCCGGCTTCATCGCCGACACGGATGAGACGGTGAAAAGATTGCAATTGGAGAAACTGACGCGCGATGCGGATGTCCTGGTCGGGCAATTGCAGGACACCGTGAGCAGGCTGGAACCCGGTTTGACGGGTGTGGATTTCGATTCCTTGAATCAAACGCTGGACAGGGCCCGCCAAGCCATCCAAAGCATGGACGACGTGCTGGACGAGTTGAAACAATATCCATCGGGCTTCATTTTCGGACGGCCCCCACCCCGACTCAAGGAAGTTCAGCCCGCCAGCAAGCCATGATCCTTTCGCGCGCATGAACTTATGAAGGCCATTCCTCTTGCCGCCGTCCTTTTGTTGACGGGCTGCCTGGCGCGGCCGCGCCTGGACCAGCAATCCTTCATCTTCGCTCCACCGCCGCCTCCGGCTCCCGCGGTTGCGCCGGGCCACCGGGTGCTCGGCATCCGATCTCTGCAAGTGGCCGCGCCGTTCGAGGGCCGTGCCTTCGTTTACCGCACGGGCGAGTACTCCTACGACAGCGATCCCTACGCGCAATTCATGGTGCCTCCGGCCGAGGGATTGACCGCTCCCATCTGCCGTTGGTGGCGGGAAGCCGGCGAATTCCGCGACGTGGTGGAAACAGGCAGCGCGCTTAAACCTGACACGCTGGTTGAGATCCACGTCGCCCAACTTTACGGCGACTTCCGCCCATTGGAAAACCCGGCCGCAGTCCTCGCCATCCGCTTCGTGTTTTTTGACGCGCAAAATGGCTTTCCCGGGAAGGTCATTTTGCGGCGGGAATGCTCCCGTCGCGTTCCGTTGAAGGCACGGACACCATCCGCGCTGATGGAAGCCTGGAATCAGGCGCTGGCCCAGATTCTCGACTCGACCGTGCTGGAACTCGGGCGGAATGATGCAAATTCTCCGAATCCATGATGCTCCTCCATGACGTGGCAACCAATCCTTCGAAAGGAGGAGATCAAAGCCCTTCGCCTGGACTATGGCAATCCGGGCGTTGCGTGATAACTTTGAATGCAGCGTGTTTCAGTCGTTGAATTTATGGAATCAGAACCTTTCCTGCTGCGCATTTACCAAAGCGACGGGACGATCGAATCGTTTGCTTTGCGCAACGCCGCCCAGGCCGGCGGCATCTGCCAAAAGACGGAGGCGGCGCGTCTTTTCGCGCAGCAACGTATTGTTGTGGCTGGCGAACGTTTCAAATCCGTCTTTGTCACGGGGCGAATTCTCCGGGTTGATTTCGTGCAAAAGAACCTCAAGTGTTGGGAATTTCCCGGGGGCTATGCGGACATTGTCGAACTCACGGAAGAAGAATTTCGCAGCCACGCGCATTTGGACGAGCCGGAGCTGATGGCGCGCCGGGAGGAGTGCATCCCGGTGGGCGATCTGGTGGTTTCCTTTCTCGAATTGCGGATGACCGGCGGAACGCGGTTTTTCCTGATGGCTGAGTATCCAGTGCAACTCCCGGCGGAAAACCAGTCCCTCATGCGGTTTTTGCTTTCGAGCGGAGTCTTTCACATGCGCCTGGCCTGCGGAGGTATTGGCCTCGTGAACCTGGCCAATCTGGTCAGTTATACCGTGTATCCAGGCGTTGCCGAGGTCCCGGCCGACACCTGGCTGGCAGAACGAACTGTCGAGCCGAAATGAAGGCGGCAACATTGGATCAATACTGGGAATCAACGGAAGGCAAACTCTGGACAAGCCGGAACTGCCCCGAGTTTTTGCAGCGCCGGCGTGGCCTCGATAGCCCGCCATTTGCAGCGATCAGCAATCTACTTCAAGCAGCGGCCCAGTAGCAGAAAAAGAGAATATCAACGTTAGTTATCCACGAAAGGTGCATCCTATGAATACATTCGCCAATAAAGTCGCGCTCGTGACGGGCGCGACCAGCGGCATTGGCCGGGCAACCGCCATTGCCTTCGCCCGGGAAGGCGCCAGAGTCGTCCTCTCCGGGCGCCGCGAGAAGGAGGGCCGGGAGACGGTCGGCCTCATCGAGAAGGCCGGTGGCGCGGCCACGTTCGTCCGGACCGACGTGACGAATGAATCTGATGTCGCCATGCTCGTGGCCAAAACGTTAGACACCTATGGACGCCTTGACGCGGCCTTCAACAATGCGGGCGTCGAGGGCCAGATCGGTCCGATTCACCAACAGACCGTGGAGAATTACCACCAGACGATGAACGCCAATGTGCTGGGCGTGTTTCTGTCGTTAAAGCACGAGATTCCCGCCATGCTGAAAAATGGCGGCGGCTCCATCGTCAACACTTCATCCGTGGCCGGCATCCGCGGATTTCCGGGCGTAGCCCTCTACGCCGCCAGCAAGCACGCCGTGGCGGGCCTGACCAAAGCGGCGGCGCTGGAATACGCAGGCCAGGGCATTCGGATCAACGCGGTCTTGCCCGGCCCCATTGAGACGGCAATGTTGGATCGCTTTGCGGCCGGAATAGGAGCCGACGCCGCCAAACATCTAGCCGCGGGCCAGCCGATTGGCCGGACGGGACGCCCCGAGGAAATCGCCGCGGCGGTTTTGTGGCTCTGCTCGGACGCGGCGTCGTTTGTCATCGGCCAATTGCTCGTCGTGGACGGCGGCAGGACAGCGCAATGAATCCAATAAAGCGCCAATTTCGTTTCCCCCCGTCCGGGACTCCTTGGCCGGACACACGGGATTTCTTAAACTATTCCGCCTCCAAACATGGTCTTGTCTGACAACTCAGTTGCGTTTGGCGCGCCCGGCATCGAGCCGCGCTGGACTTCGAGCGCGAAAGAGGGCGTCGGCACGGCGTATCACACGAGTTGCCGCTTCTGGTTCACACTGAGCCACGGCATCGTCAATGAGATTTATTATCCGCATGTGGATCAGCCGAACACGCGCGATTTTCAGTTCCTCATCACGGATGGCGATACTTTCTGCCACGAGGAAAAGCGCGACCTCACATGCCGGGTCGAATACCCGGAACGCGATTGTGTTTTGTACCGCCTGACTAATTCTGAGCGCCGGGGCCGCTACCGGCTGGTCAAACACCTGCTCACCGATCCGCACCGCTCGGTCCTGCTCGTCCACACGTTATGTGGTCAATCCGGTAAGGAGCTGCCACGAGATTTGGAGTGTTCGCCATCCCTTGCGGCGTGTGCCTCGTGGATAATTCTTGCGGATTATCCTCGCCGCCAAAGCAACGATAATATGGTCAGTGGATGCCTGGGAGCACACGAATTCGCTGGATGCCACCCTCGAGGAGGAGATGAACCTCTGGTTTGCCGACTTTCCGACGCAGGATTATCCGGCCGGTTCCGTGTTTGCCTTCACATGTTTTTGGAATCGCGATCAGCGCTGGCAGGGCCACAATTGGCAAGTGAGCATTTTATGAATTCACCCAGGATAAGCCGGTCCATGGTCAAATCCCGATGAGCGAAATCCTCCCAGCCATTTATCTGGCGCGCCACGGCGAAACCGCCTGGAGCCTCACGGGCCGGCATACCGGTCTTACTGATTTGCCACTGACGGAGCGCGGGGAGCGCAACGCGCAGCGGCTTGGGAAAAGGCTGGCCGGACTCAGTTTCGCGAAGGTCTTCACCAGTCCCCTGCGGCGCGCGACGCGCACTTGTGAGATGGCCGGCTTCGGGACCGTGGCCGAAGCGGACCCCAGTCTGGTCGAATGGAACTACGGGGATTACGAAGGCCTTCAAACGGCGCAGATTCTCGCGCAACGTCCGGATTGGCAATTGTTCCGCGACGGCTGCCCCAACGGAGAATCGCCAAGCCAGGTTGGCGCGCGGGCCGACCGCGTCTTGACAGGACTTCGGGAAATCCAAGGCGATGTCCTGATTTTTTCCAGCGGGCATTTCCTGCGAGTGCTGGCCGCCCGCTGGCTTGCGCTTGAACCCGCCGGCGGCAGATTTTTTATGTTAAGGACGGCAAGCCTTAGTTCACTTGGTTATGAGAATGACAAGTGCCAGCCGGTGATCCGCTTTTGGGACGACACCCGCCATGCAGAAGCCCAGGCCGGCCTGGAAATTGGAAATACGTGACTGCTCAACGAACAACCTGATCCGGCCCGGCCGGATAATGAAAGGAGCCTTATGAAAATGCAAAGTGCCATGCAACTCGGCATGGTGGGACTGGGCCGCATGGGCGCCAATATGGTCCGCCGCCTGATTAAAGGCGGTCATCAATGCGTGGTCTATGACCGCTCGCCCCAGGCAGTCAAAGACATGGTCAAGGAGAAGGCCACCGGCGCCGGGTCTCCGGCCGGCCTCCTCAACAAGCTGGCAAAGCCGCGCGCCGTCTGGCTGATGGTCCCGGCGGGCGTGGTGGACCAGACCATCGCCGAATTTGCGCCGCTGCTTGAAAGAGGGGACGTCCTCATTGATGGCGGCAATTCCTATTACGTGGACGACATCTGGCGGTCGAAGAAACTCGCGGCAAAGGGAGTTCACTACGTGGACGTGGGCACAAGCGGCGGCGTTTGGGGATTGGAACGCGGTTACTGCATGATGATCGGCGGCGAAACCGAAGTGGTGCGGCATTTGGACCCGATTTTCGACACCCTTGCTCCCGGCATCGGCAATATCCCGCGGACACCGGGTCGCCGGAATCCCGTCGTCACCGCCGAAAAAGGCTACTTGCATTGCGGTCCGAGCGGCGCCGGCCACTTCGTCAAGATGGTTCACAACGGCATCGAGTACGGCATCATGGCCGCTTATGCCGAGGGCTTGGGCGTGTTGAAATCCGCCAATGTGGGAAAACAGCCAACCGCGGCCGATGCCGAGACGACGCCATTGCGCGAGCCGGAGCAGTATCAATTTGATCTCAACCTGGCCGACGTGGCCGAAGTCTGGCGGCGCGGCAGCGTCATTGCGTCCTGGCTGCTGGACCTGACGGCCGGCGCGCTGGCGGCAGACCCGAAGCTGACGAAATTCGCCGGCCGCGTCTCCGATTCGGGCGAAGGCCGCTGGACGATCAAGGCGGCCATTGACGAAGGCGTGCCGGTGCCCGTCCTGACAACGGCGCTCTACGAACGCTTCGCCTCGCGCGGCGAGGCGGATTACCAGGACAAGCTGCTTTCCGCCATGCGGTTTGGTTTTGGCGGACATCTGGAAAAAACAGGGGGCAAAGAACCATGAACGCTCCACTGTCCGACACCCTGGTGTTTTTCGGCGCCACTGGAGACCTGGCCCACAAGAAGATTTTCCCGGCGTTGCAGGCGATGGTCAAACGCGGCACCCTCAACGTGCCGGTCATCGGCGTGGCCAGGGAAGGCTGGAGCCTGGACCGCCTCAAAGCCCGGGCCAAGGACAGCTTGGAGAACCATGGGGGATTGGACCCGGCAGCATTTGAAAAACTCTGCGGTTTGCTGCGCTACGCTGGCGGCGACTACAACGATCCGGCGATGTACAAAGCGCTTTGCCGGCAACTCGGATCGGCGGAGCAGCCGGCCTACTACCTGGCCATACCGCCGTCTGCCTTTGGCACGGTCGTGGAGCAATTGTCCCAGACGGAATGCGCCCGCAACGGCCGGGTCATCATCGAAAAGCCCTTTGGCCGGGACCTTGCCTCGGCCCGCGCGCTGAATCAAATCCTGCTCAAGACTTTTGACGAGAAGGCGATATTTCGCATTGATCATTATTTGGGCAAGCAGCCTGTGCATAGCATGTTGTTTTTCCGCTTTGCCAATACCGTGCTCGAACCGTTCTGGAACCGATCCTACGTCGAGAGCGTGCAAATCACCATGGCCGAGGATTTCGGCGTGCAAGGCCGCGGTTCGTTTTACGAGCAGGTCGGGACCGTTCGGGACGTCGTGCAAAACCATCTGTTCCAAGTGCTGGCCAACCTGGCCATGGAACCTCCCGTCCGCACCGACAGCGAATCCATCCGCGACGAAAAAGTGAAAGTTCTCAAAGCCATCGCGCCGCTGGATCCAAAAAACCTCGTCCGCGGTCAATTCCGGGGTTACCGCCAGGAGCCGGGTGTGGCGCCGGATTCCAAGGTGGAGACATTTGCGGCGCTCAAGCTGTATATTGATTCATGGCGTTGGCGCGGGGTCCCGTTCTTCATCCGCGCCGGCAAATGCCTCGCCGTCACTTGCACCGAAATCCTCGTCCGTTTGCGTCAACCGCCAACGATGTACGAGCATTACGACCTGAAATCAAATTACGTCCGGCTTCGGATCAGCCCGGATGTTGTGCTGGCGTTCGGCCTGAATGTTGTTTCGCCGGCGCAGGACGGGGTGAGCGAATTGTCGGAATTACTGGCAAGCCGCCTGCCCTGCGCCAGGGAGATGGACGCCTACGAACGGGTGCTCGGAGACGCGATGGCCGGAGACTCGACCCTCTTCGCCCGCGAGGATTATGTCGAGGAAGCCTGGCGCATCGTGGACCTGGCGTTGAAAGCCGGCACGCCGGTCTATGAATACGAGCCGAAAACCTGGGGCCCGGCTGAAATCCAACCAATCACTCCAGCGGATGGCTGGCAGAATCCGGTCGTCAACGTCGGACACGATTGATGGATGACGACATCAATCTGATTTGCATGGGCGGGCGCGTCGAAACCGGTTGCGCGGCGGCTGGCATCGAATCGCGCCCAATTGACTCGACATCGGCGGCTCTATTTCCGCCGCCGCCGTCACGGGCGGCAAATTGCTGGTCAAGGACATCTGCCACGAAGACTTGCGGATGGTTCTTCAGATATTCGCGCGGCTTGGGGTCGAGGTTGTTGAAACCATGTCGTGCTGGATCCTTCAGGATGAAACAAGTCCTGTGCCGCAGAAAGGTGTGTATATGGTTTCAAAAACCAAATCAGCAATGACTGACCGACGGCCATGACTGGGAAACCGTGGAACGAGTCATCACGAAGGACGTTGCCCGTGGCATCACCAATTTCGGCGCTATCCAGCACCCATGTTTCGTTGGTGCCCCTTGGAGATTTGAATGCGACTCCCCAAAAAACGTAGCGGGAAAGAAGAGCAAAGTCAGCACCGGAAGAACGACACACCGGAAGAATGACCTGCCAAATGAGCATGGAGGCATAAAAGCGCGATTTTCCATTCAAAGACCCTGCAAAATACCTCGCTTTACTGCACCCCTGCTGCACTGCTTTGTAAGTCCTTGATTATCAATGGAGCGGGTGAGGGGAATCGGACTCTCGTTTCGGGTATCTCGTCAAGATTAAGCGAGAGTCGGATTTCACCCCTCTCCAACGTCGATAATACACAGGAGTACAGGAGTGTTTATTTATTGTAACATGCTCAAGACAAGCAACTTGGAGGCGGGGGTCGGAATTGGACTGCGTCCCCGATTCAGATACGAGGAGAATACGGGTTTTCCCTCTGAATATCAAGAACAATTTGGCTTAACTCGCCACTATTTTTCACCACTTTTCAGTATTTTCACTGACAGTTTCACTGACAGTTTCACTGACAGTGATTAGTTAAGACTTTGCGACAGTCGGCACCTTGATAGCCCGATCCAGTCGCCGATGCAGATAGGAAACCATCGTCAGAAGATCGAGGGCGTCTTGTTCCTCAATCGTCCAATAAATTTTTGCAGCATGAGCCGTTACGTTGCGGAACGTGCCGAAAACGCCTCTGAGAAGATTGGCAAATCCTTTGTGTTCAGACTGTTCGGTTTCAGTTTGGAGGGAATTGATCGCCAAAATTGGAGCCTTAAGCGAAAAGGCTTCGTCTACAAGTTCGGCCCCATCCGACAATAGGCCGCTTTTGCGCCGAATCTTATCAGCGACACTCTTGGTTGCCTCGAATACCGCATGGAAATAATTGTCTTGGAGCAATTCTTCCCGACAAAATGCGAGCACATCTGCGTGAACTTGTCTCTGCTGCAAATGCTGCCGCAGTTGACCGGCTCGCTTGGCCGCCTCGCTCAATGTTCGAGCCACGGACGCGGCTCTGATCTGTCCATCATTTCCAATCTCAAGGCCGATGAATGAAAGCACCTGATTCAAGTTCTGGCGCAATTCCTCAAACCGAGCCGCTTGTCCAACAAAGCGGATGGGATTCATCACAGCTTGAATAAAAGCGCCCACGTTATTGGCGCAGTGGTCTTGGCGCTGCCGAGCAACCAGAGCAAAGGTGATGCGCTCCCATTTAGGGTTTCCTCCATGTTCGGCAATGCGACACTCAGCAAAAAGCGCCGTGAGATCGCGGTGCGTCGCTGCACTTTCCAACACGTTCGCGATTTGCCGAATCGCAGTCTCAGCTACGGATGGTATGGTCATCGCATCAAAGATTAGTCTGTGATTAAATGCGTGTCATCACTTTCCTTTCCGCCCCGGCGGAAAGGGCGCAAAGCGAAAAAGCCAGCGCGAGCGGAAATGGAGTCCATGAGGTCAAAGACCTCTGGCGCGGGCCTGGGCTGGCGTGAAGGCCAGCGCCTGCCTTCGCTAACGCTATGGCAGGCAGGCCGGGGCTTGGGGACGGCGCAAGTCCACAAGAAAGCAAAATGCCCTGCGTAAGAGCGGGCGCGATTTTTTGGGGCAGGGTCAATCCTCCTCCGGCAGCATGACAGTAATGGTCGGTTGCGGGTTGTCCATGTCGAGGGGGCCGCAAACGGTGGCGAAATTCCGCCCGGTTGCCTCAAGCGCTTGACTAAAAACTTGACTTACACTGGACTTATTGGTATCACACTAAACATGAGTTATCAGCCGCAATTTACCATAACTCCGGCGTTGTTGGCGCGGGTGGAACAAATCGCCGCACTGCGCGAGCGCATTCTGGCCGCTACAGTGCAGGTGCCCTGGATTCCCGCCTTGCAGAAGGACACGCGCACGCGCAACACGCATTCTTCAACGGCCATCGAGGGTAACCCCCTGACATTGGAGCAGGTGCGAGCGGTGGAGGAAGGGCGGGAAATCCCGGCGGTGGCCCAGCGGGCAAAGCGTGAAGTGACCAATTATTTTGCGGGGCTGCGTTTCATTGAAACTGAATCCAGAAAGAAATCCATAAGCCATGAGGATGTCTTCAACCTTCATCGTATCCTCGCCGCCGAGGTCATGGACCAGGGGACTGCCGGGCGCTATCGCACCATTCGCGTAAAAGTGGGGCGCTATTTTCCCCCGGCACCGGAAGATGTATCGGGACTGATGTTTGAATTGCTGACCTGGTGGAACAAGGAGTCGGTGATCCTGTCGCCGGTGCTCAGTTCTGCGATTGTTCATTACCGTTTTGAGGCCATTCACCCGTTCGCGGACGGCAACGGGCGCACGGGTCGGGCGCTCGCCTTATGGGAATTATACCGTCGCGGCTTCGATACGCACCATATCTTCTCCGTGGACGAGTTTTATTGGGAGGATCGCCCGCGCTATTACCAGGCGCTCGACGCCGTGCGGCGGGATGGGGAGAACCTGACCGGCTGGCTGGAATACACTGCCGAGGGACTTCTTTCCACCTTGGAGCGTGTCTGGACACGGGTGCAGAATCTATCGGTTCAGTCCACGAAGAAACTCGTCTTGCGCCCCAAACAGGAGCAACTGCTGCAAATACTTCGTGACAACAAGAGTATGAGTCCAAGCGAGATTTGGAGCGCGTTGGGCATTTCCAAACAGGGTGCGCTTGATCTGCTCAATCCCCTTATTGATGCCGGACTGGTGAAACGGGTTGGTTCCAAGAAAAGCGGTCGCTACATTCTGGCGTAATCTTCTTGAAGCCCCCACACTTTCCTTTCCGCCCTTGCAGAAAGGGCGCGGAGCGAAAAAGCCAGCGCCTGCCTACGCTAAAGCTTCGGCAAGGCAAGCGAGCGGAAATGGAGTCCATGAGGTCAAAGACCTCTGGCGCGGGCCTGGGCTGGCGTGAAGCCCAGCGCCGGGGCTTGGGGACTGCGCAAGTCCCCAATGGCAAAAAAACCGGCTGAACCGTTGCCAGTCCAGCCGGGTGGGTGGCGAGCGCCGGGCGGTCAATCCTCGTCCGGCAGCATGACGGTAATGGCGGGCTGCGGGTCGTCAATGTCGAGGGGGCCGCAAACGGCGGTCAACCTGACAAGGCGGGGGTGGCGGATGTCGTTGCGGACATAGAGCGCAACCGGCAAGCGGTCGCAACCGGGGCGGCTGCGGAGAATGGCAAACCGGGTGATGGTCAAAATATCCCAAAGCCATCCGGCTTCATCCCGGCCCCTCACGTCCGGCGGTACGGTCACAGATACGTGTCGCGTTGAGCCAGAGGCCGGGAAATTGCTAGTTTTCTTGCTTTCTTGCTCGCACGTTTCTTGCATATCCTCTCAGGGTTATGAAATCAAGAAGCGACTTTGCGATTCTCATTGCAACAGCGGTCTTTTCATTTCTCATTGGGTTGGCCACAGCGCAATTCAACGCTGGGTGGCGCGCCCTGCTAGCGTTCCTCCAGCTATCAACGGTGAAGCTTCTGGCAATCATGCTTTTGGGTCTTTCCAGCAACAATGTCCATTCGTGGCAATTTCGCCCTTCACTTTCCTTGCCGTCCAGCGGAAAGGGCGCGGAGCGTGAAGGCCAGCGCGAGCGGAATTGGAGTCCATGAGGTCTTGACCTCCGGCGCGGGTCTGGGCCGGCGTGAGGCCCGGCGCCAGGGTTTGGGGACGGCGCGAGTCTCTAACGACAAAAAAAGCGGCTGAACCACTGCCAGTCCAGCCGTGTGGGTGTTTCTGGCGGTCAATCCTCATCCATGAGCATGACAGTTATGGCGGGCTGCGGGTCGTCAATGTCGAGGGGGCCGCAAACGGCGGTCAACCTGACAAGTCGAGGGGCGCGGTTGTCGTTGCGGACATACAGCGCAACCGGCAAGCGGTCGCAACCGGGGCGGCTGCGGAGGATGCAATCCAGTGCATGGGTTGATCCTGGGTGAATGGATTGAGGCTCAAAGCCAACAATCATTTCGTCCCTCCTTTCATTGCACCGACGAGCCAATCGCTGCCTTTTGCCGTGAGCCGGTATTTCTGAAGGCGACTGGTGGGTTTGTCCGGGACAGTGCGTTCCAACCATCCCGCCGTCAGTAACGGCTCAATATAGGCTTTCCGAAAATGCTCGCGGTCGATCATTCCTGTCGCCGTCTGGAGTTCCTCCCGCGATCTGGCCTCATTGGCGGTTGCGTCCAATACCTTTTCAACCTGCGCAGTGACTTGCGGGGTGACTTGCGCAATGGTCAGGCCAAGCGCGCTTGCGAGTTCTTGTAATGATTGCTTTTTGAGCAGGTTACGGCCGGAATCAACTTGCGGGGTGACTTGCGGGGTGACTGCCGGGTTGGGTCTCCGCAGCCTCTGGACGAACTGGCCACCTTCCTGGCGGAACTCAGGTGCGAGCAGGCCAGCCTGTTTGCAGCGGGCGATCATGTCGAGGATACCACTGCCGGCTTTTTCGGCGTAGTGGGCCAAAAACATCGGGTCAGCGATGAGCGGGTTGCGAGGAATGGAAGCGTGTGGCGCACGCAGAGACTCGGGTGTGAGTGGCGGCGGAAGTTCTCCGGGATTCCAAACTTCGAGACGGTCGGCAAAGAGCATGACCTGCACACTGGCGTTGCTGGTGTAGTCGCGATGGGCGACGGCGTTGACGATGGCTTCAGCAACGGCTTCGCGGGGGAGTTCGTATTCGACCGGTGCCTGTGGTCCAAGGGCGCGCGTGCCGACGGCGCGGGAAATTTTAGACATGACGAAGTCAACGGCCTGATCTACTAGTTCGAAGACGGTGCCATTGTAAATCTGGTAAGAGGGAATAGGCTTGCCGATTTCCGTGCCGTGGAAGTGCATACACTTGACTTCTGAGGTGGGCAGAAATCGCTGGGGCCGACGGCCAAAAAGGAGGACGGCGGCGTGAGTCGGTTGACCGGCGTCGAGCAGGTTGAGATGAACCAGCGCCTCGGCAGGTAGTGTGTCTTCGTGCAGTGGGTATTGCCGCTCACGACCGGCAATGCCGAGAAACCACTTTATCTTGTCTTCCGCGATGTCGGCGAGAGTGGCATCGGGGCAGGCGGCGGCGTCAAAAGGCCGGGTGCGGAGATGTCCGGTGCGCTCCAGATGCTCAACGAGACTGGCGTATAGTGAAGCGGTAAGATCGGCGATCCCGCTGAAACGGCGCCGGATCAATTGCTCGCCGGCTTTGCTGATGAGGGCGCGCATCTTCGGGTGACGACCATGGTCGTCCGCACCTTTCACGTAGATGAAACGCGGCTTGCGCAGGGTGGTGGCCTGGTTGAACTCGCGTTCGGTGGGCGAAAGGCCGGCGGCGTCTTCGTAGCCGTATTCTTGACCGAACAGGCCGATATAAATCGGGCATCGGCCAACTTCGTCAAGGTAAACATCATCCGCCCGGCGGTCGGAGGCGGGCAAATCCTCGAACAGGAAAACATCGAAGAATCGCCGGAGCGGCGCGTCGCCGCGAACAAAATCACGGACTGCCCGGCGTTCCTCCGCTAGTTCCTTTTGCACGCTGCTAATGAAAATGCGGTCGCTCATGGCTACAACGATTGTCGCTTATTTCCAGAAACCATCGCGGATGATGCCGTATCCCAGCCGCGTTGAAAAGAGTTTACCCTCGAATTTACACGCGAGCACTCAACTCAAGGCGGGAGTGTCCAGCTTGGTCAAGAGCAGGCGATTATGTCCCCACGGCAATTCCGAAATGGGCGCTGGCGGAGCGGATGTGGCCTATTCTCTCACAGGCTGTGAGAGAATTGCGGTTTTGGATTCTCTCACAACTTGTGAGAGTTTTTGCGGCATCGCCGGCCACGCCGGATAAAAGCTGCGCATGAACCAGACGTTTTGCGGCGAGAAACCCGCCGCGCCGGGAGATTCCTTTTGCAAGTCTCAATCCCCGATTCAGACACGAGGAGAATCCGGGCTTTCCCTCGGAAGATCAAAAATTCCACCGTAAAGTCGAAGAAGCGGAATTGCGTTGCAGCTTGCCAAGAAAGAGATCATGCCGGATAATTAAACTGTGTTTCCAAGTCGGCGGAACAGCTTTTGCCGGGCTGCCAGCAGGCTTGGAAGCCCGCGATACGGCAGACTTGGAAGTCTGCGCTACAGGCCCGACCACGTGGAAGACGGTTCCACCAACTGAAAATGTCGAGGAACCACCTTTTTGATCTGAAATGAATGCTGAGGCGAAAAATGGCGGGAGAATCGAGGACTGCGTTGCCGGCGTGCTTGCCGGCGACCGTACCATGCTGTCCCGCGCCATTACGCTGATCGAAAGCCAGTCTCCGCTTCACGAAGAGATGGCGCAGGAAGTCCTGCAACGTCTGTTGCCCCGCGCCGGCAAGGCCAAACGCATCGGCATCACCGGCTCGCCGGGCGTGGGCAAGAGCACATTTATCGAAGCGTTGGGCTGCCAACTGACCGGGCAGGGCCGGACCGTGGCCGTTCTGGCCATTGATCCCACGAGCAAGCGTTCCGGCGGGAGCATTCTCGGCGACAAGACCCGCATGGAGAATCTCAGCCGCCAGGCGGGCGCCTTCATTCGTCCCTCCCCGTCCGGCGACACCGTGGGCGGGGTAGCCCGCCGCACCCGCGAAACCATGTTGCTTTGCGAAGCCGCCGGTTTTGAGGTGGTTTTGGTGGAAAGCGTCGGCGTCGGCCAGAGCGAGGTTGCCCTGCGCGGCATGGTGGATTACTTTCTCCTGCTCCTGCTTCCCGGCGCGGGCGACGAATTGCAAGGCATCAAAAGAGGCATCGTGGAAATGGCCGACGACATTCTCATCACCAAGGCCGACGGCGAAAATCATTTGCGCGCCGAGCAGGCCCGGCTGGAACAGCAGAACGCGCTGACCTGCATCCAACCGGCCACGCCCGGCTGGAAAACCCAGGCGGCGCTCTGTTCCGCCCGCACCGGGGAAGGCATCCCCGAGGCCTGGGAGCGCATCGAACAATTTTTCCGCGAGCTGGAGCCAAAGGGCGTCATCGCCCAACGCCGCAGACAGCAAACCGTGGATTGGCTGACCGATTCCATCCGCGACGAAATGCAGCGCCGATTCGAGCGCCACCCGGCCATCCAGGCCCGCTTTCCCGCGCTGCGCGAATCGCTGCTCCGCGGCGAAATCACGGCCGTTTCCGCCGCCCGCTCGTTGTTGGCGGACTTCGATCCCCGCCGTCAAAACTGAATAATTTATGATAACAAAAATTGACCATCTCGGCATCGCCGTTCCATCCCTGGACCAGGCCATCCCCTATTACGAAAAAGCGCTCGGCCTGAAATGCGAGCATCGCGAGGAAGTCGCCTCGCAAAAGGTCCGCACCGCCTTCTTTTCCGTCGGCGGCGTTCACCTCGAACTGCTCGAACCGACCAGCCCCGACAGTCCCATCGCCAAATTCCTGGAGAAGAACCCGGCCGGCGGCATCCACCACGTCGCCTTTGCGTCGGACGCCATTGAAGCCCAGCTCCTCCAGGCTGCCGCCGCGGGCGTGAGGCTCATAAACGAGAAACCCGTTGAAGGCGCGGGGGAAAAGCTCGTGGCTTTTCTTCATCCCAAATCCACTTTCGGCGTTCTGACCGAGTTCTGTGCGAAGCAAGTCACTAGTCACTAACCACTCCCCCTTATGCCCGCGTTAAAAAAATTGTTGACCGATCTGGAAAAACGCCGCGCCACCGCCCGCGCCGGCGGAGGACAGGACAAACTGGATGCCCGCCGCAAAAAAGGCGTCATGACCGCCCGCGACCGTCTCGGCGCCCTCTTCCAGCCCGGCGCGTTTCAGGAATCCGGCCTGCACGCCGGCCACGATTGCCACAACTTCGGCATGGAAGACAAGGTCATGCCCGCCGACGGCGTCGTCACCGGCACCGGGCTGGTGGATGGCCGGGTCGTCGCCGCCTTCAGCCAGGATTTCACCGTGGGCGGCGGCGCGCTGGGGCGCATCCACTCCCGGAAAATCTGCGACATCATGGATTACGCCCTCAAGGTTGGCTGCCCGGTCATCGGCATCAACGACTCCGGCGGGGCGCGCATCCAGGAAGGCTTCGACTCGCTTTCCGCCTACGGCCAGGTCTTTTTCCGCAACGTCCTGCTTTCCGGCGTGGTGCCGCAAATCGCGGTCATCGCCGGGCCATGCGCCGGCGGGGCGGCTTACTCGCCCGCCTTGATGGATTTCCTCATCATGGTCAAGGATACCGCCAATATGTTCATCTGCGGCCCGGAAGTCATTCAGGCCGTCACCGGCCAGAAATGCACCATGGATGACATTGGCAGCGCCGTCACCAACGCCTCCGTCAGCGGCAACGTGCATTTCATCGCCGACAACGACGCCCACGCCATCCAGATTGCGCGCCGCCTGCTCTCCTATCTTCCCTCCAACAATCTGCTGGACCCGCCGCACCTTCCTGTCAAACAGATTGACATGAACCCCGACCCCGAGATAGACGCGCTTCTGCCGGAAAGCTCCAAGGAAGCCCTCGACATCCGCCGCGTCATTGGCCGGCTGGTGGACAACGGCGAACTGCTGGAAGTCATGGCCCTGTTCGCGCCCAACATCGTCGTCGGCTTTGCCCGGATCCAGGGCATCGTCACCGGCATTGTGGCCAACAACTCCGCCGTCAAGGCCGGCACCCTGGACATTGATTCCTCGGACAAGGCCGCCCGCTTCATCCGCTTCTGCAATGTATTCAACATTCCGCTCGTGACCCTGGTGGACATCCCCGGTTTCATGCCCGGCATCCAGCAGGAGCGCGGCGGCATCATCCGGCACGGCGCGAAGATGCTCTTCGCCTACGCCTCCGCCACCGTGCCAAAAATAACGGTCATCCTCCGCAAGGCCTACGGCGGCGCCTACCTGGCCATGTGCAGTTCCGACATGGGCGCGGATTTTGTCTTTGCCTGGCCCAACGCCGAAATCGCGGTCATGGGCGCGGATGGGGCGGTCAAAATACTTTACAAACGCGAAATCGCCGCCGCCAAGGACCCCAAAGCCCGCGAGGCCGAACTGGTCGCCGAATACCGCGAAAAATTCTGCTCGCCCTACCAGGCGGCCAAGAAGGCCATGATCACCGACGTCATCGCCCCGTCCGAAACCCGCGCCCGCATTGCGGTGGCCCTTCGCAACACCCTGACCAAGCGCGAAACCCGTCCGTCCAAGAAGCACGGCACCATCCCCCTCTAATCCGCCATGACCACTCTCGAAACCATCGCATCCCAGGTTGTCATTGCCCTCGTGGTGGTGGTCCTCTACCACCTCTGGTCCTCCCGCACCAAACAACCGGCACAAAAGAATCTTAATCTTAATCCTGATCTTAATCTTAATCTCCATCCCCCATCCATCTCCCTCCCCAGCCTGGCCGCGCCGCCGGCCTCACCGCCGCCGCCTGCGCCCGCCCGCGCCGCCGCCGTTCCCGTCCCCGCCGCCGTTCCCGTTGCGACTCCCCCGGAAATCGTCGCCGTCATCGCCGCCGCCATTACCGTCGTGCTTGGCCCGCATCGTGTCCTGGCAATTCAGCAAACCGCCGCCCCCGCGCCGGAAGTCAATGTCTGGGCGCTGGAAGGCCGCTTGAAACAATTCATGTCCCATAAAGTTCGCTAACCGACCGTCGCATCAAAACCTATGATCAAAAACCTTCGCGTCACCGTGGACGGCAAAGCTTACGATGTCACCGTCGAAATTCCCGATGATTTTGACACGCCGGTCCAGCCTGTCGCCTCTCCTTTGAGCGCGCCTTCGCTCCCTCCTTCTCCGGCGTCTCCTCCCGCGGCGCCCTCCGCCGCGCCGGTGGCACACGCCGCCGCCGGCCCCGGCGAGGTCCGCAGCCCGATGGCGGGACGCATCGTCGCCATCCTGGTTGAGCCAGGCCGGGAGGTCAAACTGGGCGAGCAGCTTCTCACCGTCGAAGCCATGAAGATGAACACCGCGGTCTGTGCTCCCAAAGCCGGCAAAGTTGCCGAAATCCTCACCACCGTCGGCGCCGCCGTGGACGAAGGCCAGCTTCTGGCGCGCCTGGAAGGGTGACCCATGACCTCCGCGCCAACAGCGGCGGATGCGGTTCTTCGCGACGGCTGGCTACTCCATGAATTGCCTCTCGCCAGTTCCACCAACCTCGCCGCCGCCGAACTGTCTCCTTGGGAAGCCGTCCGCGCCGGCCGTCAAACCGCCGGCCGCGGCCGTTTTCAGCGCGGCTGGATTTCCGATGAAGGCGGCTTGTGGCTTTCCGCCGTCATTCCCACCGGCCCAAACGCCGCCGACGCCCGCGCCCTGCCCCTGGTGGCCGGCCTGGCCGTGTGCGACGCCCTCCGTTCTGTTGGTTTGACACAATTCCGGCTGCGCTGGCCCAACGATGTTCTGGTGGGCGACCGCAAACTCGCCGGATTATTGGTTGACCAATTCGTCCCCGGACGCGCCGTGGCCGGCATCGGCATCAATGTTTTCAATCAACCCGAAACGCGCGATCCCGCCTTGAAAAACCAAACCGCCCGCCTGGCCGATCTCATGGACGCTCCACCGGAATTGCCGCGCTTGACGCAGGCCGTCTTGTCCAGTTTGCGGCTCGTCGTTGTTCAGTTCCACGCCGGCGGCTTCGCCTCCCTGCTGCCGCGCGTCAACTCGCTTTGGGGCGGTCCGCGCCAGGTCGAATTGGACCTGGACGGCCCCCTTCGCCGCGGCACTTTCGCCGGGGTGAACCAGGAGGGGCAATTGCTCCTCTTGGACGGCCCCGGCCAGCCGGCCGCCTACCATGCCCATCAAGTCCGACACCTAAAAGAAATTGATTCATTATGACCGATCCATTCCCACGTCTCGCACCGGCGGAAGCCGCGTTGCATGTTCAAAATGGCCAGACCGTCGCTTTCAGCGGCTTCACCCCCGCTGGCGCCTCCAAGGAAATCCCCACGGCCATCGCCGCCCGCGCCACGCAAATGCAGGCCGCCGGCCAGCCCTTCCGCATCGGCGTCATCACCGGCGCCTCCACCGGCCATTCGCTTGACGGCTCGCTCGCCCGGGCCAACGCCATCCTTTTCCGCACGCCCTACCAAAACGATCCGGACCTGCGCAAGAGCATCAACGAAGGCCGCACCAAATTCTATGACATGCACCTTTCCATGCTGCCGCAGGCCGTTCGCTACGGCTTTCTCGGCCCCGTCCATTGGGCCGTCATCGAAGCGTGCGACCTCACCCCTTCCGGCGAAATCACCCTCACCGCCTCCGTCGGCGCGGCGCCCACTTTCTGCCGCGTGGCCGATAAAATCCTCGTTGAACTGAACCGATACCATCCCCAGGCGCTGCGCGGCTTTCACGACATCTACCAGCCGCAGGACCCGCCCCACCGCCAGCCGGTCCCGGTCTTCCGCCCCGATGACCACATCGGCGCGCTCACGGTCAAAGTGGACCCGGCCAAAATCGCCGGGGTGGTCGAAACCAACCTGCCCGATGAAGTCGGCTCCTTCAGCGCCGTCGCCCCGGCCACCGCGCGCATTGGCGAAAACGTCGCCGATTTTCTTGCCGCCGAACTTCAGCGCGGCCTCATCCCGGCGGGCTTTCTTCCCGTCCAGTCGGGCGTGGGCGACACCGCCAACGCCGTGCTCAAGGCCATGGGCGGCCACCCGAAAATTCCGATGTTTGACATGTACACCGAGGTCATTCAGGACGCCGTGATCGCGCTTATCCAAAGCAACAAGGTCCGCTTCGCCAGCGGGTGTTCCCTCACCGTCAGCAACCCCGTCCTGCGCGACATTTATCAGAACCTGGAATTTTTCCGTTCCCGGCTCCTGCTCCGCCCGCAGGAAATCAGCAACAGCCCCGAAATCATCCGCCGCCTGGGCATCATCTCCATCAACACCGCCATCGAGGTGGACATCTCCGGCAACGTCAACAGCACCCACGTCCTGGGGCGCAACATCATGAGCGGCATCGGCGGCTCCGGCGATTTTGCCCGCAACGCCTTTCTCACCATCTTCACCTGCCCCTCCACCGCCAAGGGCGGCAAGATCAGCACCATCGTCCCGATGGTCAGCCATCTGGACAACAGCGAACACTCCGTGCAAGTCATCATCACCGAACAAGGCGTGGCCGATCTGCGCGGCAAGTCTCCGGCCGACCGCGCCAAGACCCTCATCGAGAACTGCGCCCATCCCGAATACCGCCCCCTCCTGCGCGACTACGTGGCCCTGGCCGGCGAGGGCCATTCGCCGCAAACCCTTCGCGCCGCCTTCGCCATGCACCTGGCCTTCGCCGCCTCCGGCGACATGCGCTCCGTCAACATGAAATAACCCGCCAGCCAAATCGGTTGTGGTGTTGGAGTTGCTTTAATGGTGGTGATCTGTTTCGGGGCCAATGCCCCGGCCAACAACAAGCGGGCGGCGATTCGGGTGGAGCGGATTATTGGCCCTCCCCTCCAAGGAGAGAATCCTCGGCAGCCTTGCCGAAACCCGTGACTGCACCGGCCGGACAGGGTGAGGGCCATCGTCAACTGCACAGTTTCTACCCTTCGCGCGCCAGGCTTTCGGGCAGGGCGTTCAATTCGGTGTCGGAGCCGTCGGGTTGCCAGAGGACGCGGCCATCTTCCAGGATGCGGATGATTGTTCCGCGCAAGGAGCTGTCCAGGGTTTTCACGCGGTCGCCGGGTTTCCAGTCCGCGCTTTGGGAGACGGTTTCGACGGCGTCAATCATGGCGTCGCGGTCCAGCACGCCGGCGATGTAATGGGCGACGACGGAGGAGATTTCGCGTTTGCGCAGCGGCGGCAGATCGCTGAACAGGGCCAGGGTCAGTTCCCGGCCGATGGTGGCGAAGGTGTTGCCGTTGAAGAACAGGAACGGGGTGTCGTGATGTTGCTGCTTGAGGAAGTCGAGCGTTTCCAGCAGCGTCAACGGGACGGATCTTTGAGCTTGCCAGCTTTCTTCGCACGACTGGTGAGTGTGCGGGTTAAGTCCATGCCGTGCTCGACCTCTTTCGCACGCTCCCCAGTTGATGCTGACAACAGACTGCCAGTCCCAGTTTTGGATAAAAGCGGCCCGGGTTTGAAGCGGTGAACCGAGTCCTCCGCCGCCTGACGGATGTCGTCCGCCGTCAGGTGTTGCAAGAGGTCCAATCGCAGTTTCATCGCTCATAATTTAGCAATCTGACCGTGTGCGCGCAAGCCTGCCGCCACGCGTCCATGCTGTTGCGGGAGTATTGGCAAGTCTGAGGGATCGCGCAAGAATAAGTTCCTGACGGAATTGGCGCCCCAATCATTGGCGACTTTTCTGGGTGAGCGCGACCATTCCGCTCAACGGGCAGCATATGTCTGGTTCTAACCTCCCGGTTGAGCCCGTCGGCGTCTCGCCGGCGGAATCTTCCATCCAAACCAGATCACCTCTTTGGGTGAAACCGGGAGCGTGTCGCTAATGATTCAGGTTTGGCGAATTACTTGCGCGGCGCCGAGGGCGGATAGGCGAAGATCTGCACGCGATTGTTGTTGGCGTCGGTTGCCAGGACTCTTGAACCGGATGGGTCCACGGTCACGCGTGCCGCAAAGTCGAACTGGCCCGGGCGGTTGCCGTGGCTCCCCCACTGGGTGAGGAGGTCGCGATTGCTCGAAAACATCTTGATGGAATCGCCGCTGACCACATAGACATTATCCCAGCGATCCACCGCGACATCATGGTTGTCACATTGCCACAAAGCGAGGCAGGCCCCCTGGGCGCTGAACTTTTGAACGCGACCGTTGCCTCCATCCCCCACATAGACATTGCCGGCGGCATCCACCGCCACGCCCTGTGGCTCTTGAAGCTGGCCGGCGCCTGTGCCCAAGGTTCCAAATTCCGAAATGAAGACGCCCTGATCGGTGAACTTCTGGATTCGATTGTTCTTGTTATCCACCACATATACGACAGACGCAGATTTTGTCGAATACACGGCCACATTGTAAGGGCGATTAAACTGGCCAGGCCCGGATCCCAGTTCACCCCATTGCGTGATGAAAGTGCCGTCGGCGGCGAATTTCTGAATGCGCTGGTTTTGCACATCGGCGACATAAAGATTATTGCCGGGGCCGATGGCAAGTCCCTGGGGATAATTGAACGATCCTGCGTCGCTCCCGCTGCCACCCCACTGGGTAATCGGGACGCCCTGGCTGGTGAATTTCCTGATGCGGTCGTTGTGCGTGTCAGAAACATACACGTTGCCCTCGGAATCCACCGCCACACCGCCGGGATAAAGAATATCGCCAATCGAGAGCACGTAACCGGGCGGAGCCTTTGCGAGTCCCAGGAGGTATTGCTGGCTCAACCCCGTGAACTCGCCTTGGTTGGGAAACTCATCCAGTATCCGCTGGTATTGGGCATTGGCTTCGGCGGTCTTTCCGAGTTGCCGGTAGCATTCGCCCAGGTGGAAAATGGCGCTGGCGGCTTGCTGCCGGTCTTTCTCGTAGGCGGCGATGGTGGACTGATAGCCGCGAATGGCCTGCTCGACGCCGGCATTGGTTGCCGCCACGCCGCGGTCTGCTCGGGCGGGCGCAGCGCCGGGCTTTTCAGTTTGCGCGTCGGTCATCGTCACCAAACCCACGGCCAGCGCCAGCAGCACGGCCAGGGCGGGCCGGCGCGGGCGCGGCTTGAAATTGGCAATTCGGGAAATGCGCCGCCGCATCTGGTTCCCGTCCTCCAGAATTCCCATCAAAGCGGGCGCCGCTGCCGGCCGCGCGCAAAGCTCCAGCAGTTTGAGAATCGTCTCTCCGTACCGGCCGCTTTCCCGTTCGCCCTCATTAGAGAGCACCACTTCGTCGCAAGCCAGCTCGCGATCCGCCGCCATCTGCCGAAACCCAAACCAGAGCACCGGATTGAACCAGTGCAGGGTTTTGCCAAGCGTCGCCAGCCACAAGACGGCCATATCGCGCCGTTTGACATGGGCCAGTTCGTGCAGGAAAATGTGCCGCAATTCCTCCGCGCTGATTTGGCACATCATTCCCAGCGGAAGCAGTAGCCGCGGCCGGACAAATCCGTGGAGCGCCGGGCTTTTGACCAGGTTGGTTTCGCAAAGACGGATGTCGGCGGTCACGCCCATTTGAGCTTTGCAGTTTGCGAAAAGCGCCAAGGCTGGAGAATCTGTCACGTCTTGGGGCGTGCCGAAGCGGCGGAGAAAGATCGCGTTTTGACGGAAGATTCGCACTGCGAAAAACAGCAGTCCCGACATCCAAAGCAGCGCGGCGAGTTTCGGCATGTTCTCCCGGCGGAACCAGTTCGCATTGGGCACGGGCGCGTTTGCCGCGGGCCGCGGCAGGGATTGCATTGGGGAAATCGCCACCGCTGGTTCTATCCAGACCACGGGGCCGCTGGTTCGCGGTTCCGCAACAACGGTTTTTGCAACAGGCGCCGGCGCGAGGGCTGCTGCGGCGGGGCTGGCGGCCGCTTTTTCCATCCGCGCAAAGTTAAAGAGGCTGACCGGACTGGAAGGCGGGCACGGGATCACCAGGCGCGCCAGAACCAGAAACCAGAGCGCGTGACGCCAGCGGGCGCTCAATTTCTTCCGGAATGCCCATTGCGCCGCCAAAACAAGGACCGTGAGAACGGAGGCTTGCCACGAGGCTCGAAGGAGCCAGCCAAGAAAGGAGGAGAGAGATGCGTTCATTTTTCCTTTTGTGTGAGCAGACGTTTTAGTTCCTTGATTTCTTCCTGGGTGAGTTTGGATTCCTTGACCAGATACAGAATCATCGGGGCCGGTTCGCCGCCAAAGACCCGCCGCAAAAAAGAGCGGCTTTCCTGGCGCACGCAGGCTTCCATGCTCAGAAGCGGCTCATACAGATAGCGTTTCCCGTCCAGCGCGGCCTTGAGCGCGCCCTTCCGGACCAGCCGGTCGAGCAGGGTGCGGATCGTGCGCGAATGCCAGCCTGTCTGCCGTGAAAGGGCCTCCACGATTTCCGCCGCGGCTATGGGTGAGCGGTCCCAGACCATGCTCATCACCAGCCACTCCGATTCGGAAATGCGCACTGATTTCAAGGAAATGCTACTCATGTAGCAGCACAATGCTACATCTGTGGCAGTTCGTCAAGTTTTTTTCACTTTTTTTGTAATTGGCCGGTGAAGCCGGGAAAAGGCGGGGCGGGACGAGGTGAAGCGATGGCTCTTTTCAATAAATCAAGCGGGGGCGGGACAAATCTTGAGGCCCCTCTCTCCTGCTCCCTCCCCGCACGCGGGGGAAAATTAGCTCCCGAGAAGAAGCCTTCCCACCGTGGCCGCATCCTGCCTGATGCGATTACGGTTGTCGGCGTTGCCAGGGTGGAACTCCGCCGCGCGAATCGGGCCGTCCTGTCCGGGGTCCACGAAATCCTTCTGCAAGGCTCTCAGTGCAAACTCATAGCCCGTATTCCCGGCAGTTGCCTCCGCGCGGAACCCTGCCACCGCCGCTTGCGGGCCGTCCACAAACCCCGTCGTCATGAGCAAAATGTCGTAAGCGACTTTCGCAAGCCGGCGTCCGAATGGGCCGCCAAAGGCGTTGAGTTTTAGCACGAGCAATGGGCCGACATCAGCCACGGCGACCTGGCATTCCTGCTCCTTTCCATACAGGTCCTTTCCTCTGACGGGCACCATTCGGCGGCAGGCCAGTGCCCGATTCACTCCCGGAGTTATATTGGCCACCACATCGTCCACCGCACAGGTCCCTCTCATCGCAGGCGGGTCTTCGGTAAGAAAATCCAGATAGAGATTCAGGTTGCCAAATCTGCGAACGATGCGGTTGCCTTCTGATTTGAATTCCAGCCCCGCCAAGTCCGTCTTGATTGTCCCATACTGTCCGGCCGACGCGGCCAGCGAGATGCCGAAATCCACGTCCATTGTCACCGCGCCTGGCAAGCCGGCAACGTTGCTCCTGGTCAAGTAATGCACGGCCAACCCGCCGACCAGCACGAGATCATCGTGGTATCGCTCCAGGGAGCGCCAGGCGGTCAGCAGCGCGGCTTGTGCCGAAAGCAGGCTTTCCTTCGGATAATCTTCATACGTGCCGAACTTGCTCATGCCCACCCTCCCGCAAAGTCGGGCCAGCTTCTCATTTCTTCCGCCTGTTCCTGGCCACGTAATCCGGCCTGCTGTAAATCGAGATAGATCTGCACGTCCGAAACCAATGCAAATCCTCGTACGGTTTGGGATGGATGAAGCACGCCTTCATCCTTGGGCAGCACGAGTCTTAATCCGCCGCCGCCGGCCGGGACGCGCCGGCCCATCAGTTTCTCTTTGATGAGCGCCTCGTCGGGAAACTCCTTCGTGTAAGCCGCCACCACGACCGGCGTCGTATGGGGATGCCGCAACCAGCCGGCAAACCATTGTGTGAAGACCGGTGGCTGATCGGGCAGATTGGTGTTCAATTTATCAGCCAACTCCACCGGATCGGAAACCAGAACCGAATACTCCTGGGTTTGTGTGCGTTTAGACCAATCATCCGCCTTCACCCAGGCATCCAGCAGTGCGCCCGGTTTCGTCACCCGCAGGCCGCCCGGGGCTTCCTCTCCCCATTCGCGCGCCAGCAATTGCTGCCGCACCGCGCTCACCCAGCCAAGACTGACTTGCGCCGACTTCGCCAACTCCGTGACTTTCCATGAACGTGGCGGACCTTGCAACAACAGCCGCAACACCCGCGCCGCCCGTGGCGCAAAGAGTGACCGCACCTCCTTCTTTTCGCGAAACGGGTTTTCCGCCGTCCGCGTCTCAATAAAGACATGGTCAAATGCCAGGCGGGCGTTTCCCGCCAGATCCGCGTATCCGATGCCGGCATCCGTGCAAATCTTGGCCGATTCCTCCGAAATGAACGGGGCCAGCAGCACGCCATAGCGCGGCGCATTTCCTGGCAAATGCTCGAGATAACTTTCCAATTGCAGCACTGTTGCCCGCACTTCGCGCGGTTGACCGAGCCGTTTCTCCTCCACCGCCAACGTCCACTTCCGGTTGCCTGTCCGCACTTGGGCCAACCCATCCACTCTTGTCGGCGAACCAGAAAAAATGCGCGCTTCCCTCTCGAACGAAACCAGCTTCACTGACGGCACGCGACCCAGCAACTCACGCAGCAATTTTTCGCATTGCCTGGCAAAGTCACTCGATTTCAGTTTTTCAGCCGTTTTCATAGCACGGTGAAACTGCCATAATTAGTGAAATCAAGCAAGCCCTAATTTCATTTAACACTCGAAAATTCCGGGTTTCGGAAAAGGAATTTGCGGGTATTGTCTTGGCATGTTTTCGATGGCCGAACAGTTGGATGGTCTTCCCGCGCTGCAGCAGGTCGCTATTCCCGACCTCTGGCAGCAGGAGGCGGTGGCGGCGTTGCGCGACGGCCGGGACGTGGTGGTGCAGGCCCCAACCGGCGCGGGCAAGACGCTGATTTTTGAGCTGTGGTCCAAGCAGGGAAAGAATCGCGGCCAGGCGGTTTATACGGTTCCCACCCGCGCCCTGGCCAATGACAAGCTGGCGGAATGGCGCGCGCGCGGCTGGGAGGTCGGCATCGCCACGGGGGATTTGAGCGAGAATCTTTCCGCGCCGGTGGTCGTCGCCACGCTGGAAACGCAGAAGCACCGGCTCATCCGCGGGGACGGCCCGGCGCTGTTGGTGGTGGATGAGTATCAGATGCTGGCGGACCCGGACCGGGGTCTGAATTATGAACTGGCGCTGGCGCTGGCTCCGCCGCACACGCAGTTGCTGCTGCTCAGTGGAAGTGTGGCCAATCCGCAGCAGGTCGTCGCCTGGCTGGAACGGCTGGGACGCCGCGCGGCGCTCATCCGCCACGAGGAGCGGCCGGTTCCGTTGGAAGAAGTGCATGTCAACAATCTCAGTTACCATTTGCCCTCGGAGATCAAGGGTTATTGGCCGCAATTGGTGGCCAAGGCGCTGGCGGAAGACCTTGGGCCGATTCTCATTTTCGCGCCGCGCCGCCAGTCCGCCGAATCGCTCGCGGCGGAGTTGGCGCGCGTTTTGCCCGTGCCCAATCCGCTGAGTCTGAGCGCGGCGCAAAAAAGCCTGGCGGGCGACGCGCTGGCCAAGATGTTGAAGGGCCGCGTCGCCTATCATCACAGCGGATTGAGCTACGCGGCGCGGGCCGGCGTGGTCGAGCCGCTGGCCAAGGCGGGCCAGTTGCGCGTGGTGGTGGCGACGATGGGACTGGCGGCGGGGATCAATTTTTCCCTCCGCAGCGTGGCGCTGGCGGCGGAATCGTACAAGCGCGACCAGCAGGAACAGCTTTTGCGCGGGGACGAGATTTTGCAGATGTTCGGACGGGCCGGGCGGCGCGGCCTGGACGAGACGGGTTTCATTCTGATCACGGCCAATCAGCTTCGTTTGCTGGACGCGCATCCGTGCCATCTGGCGCGGGGCGGGCTGGTGGATTGGAACGCGCTGCTGGGTTTGATGGCCGGGGCGGCGGACCAGGGGCGCGATCCGTTCGCGCAGGCGGTGCGCGTGCAGGAGCGGCTTTTCACCACCAAGCCGGTGACCCTGGGCATCGAGCAATCCATGAAAAATCCGGAAACGCCCTGCGGTTTGAAGATGGACGCGGAACGGGCGCGGCACGTCCGGCGGCTGGTGCGGCAGATGCGCAATAGCCGCGGGGAATGGGAGGATTATCCGCCGCCGAAGGAGGCGCCGCTGTCGGAGATTTTAGTATTGACATTTGCCGCCGCGGAGCCGGACGCGCCGCGGCTGCACAGTGTTTTGAGCGAGGCGGCGGCGCTGGAAAAAGTCGGCCCCGGCGTATTGTGTTTGTTAAGCGATGGGGCCGGCGGCAAGGTCCACGGGCGTGCCATCACCGTGGCCGACCGGCTCAACGGCAATCGCGTGCTGCTCAACAAGTGGGTGGGGCGGCTGATCCGCTGGACGGGACGGCAGGCGCCGCTGGAGGAGTGGACGGGAAAAATCGTTCCGTTGCTGGAGGAAAAACTGGCGGCGCAAAAGACGCCGCTGGTTCGTATGATTGACGAGGGGGTGCGCATCATCGCGCATCTCAGCATCGGCGGCCTGATGTTGCGCGTGCCGGTGGACCGGCATGGCGTGGCGTTGTGGAAACCGCCGGAGCGCGAGGTGCTGCCGTCGGATTGCGCGCGATGTTCGCTTGTGCCGGTTTGCCGCGAGCTGCCCACCGCCACCGGCGTGGCCCTGTTGTGGCGGCGGCTGGGGTTGATTGAAGCCAACGGCGCGCCAACGCGGCGCGGGCGGGTGGCGGGCTTCTTTTCACAGGGCGACGGCCTGGCGCTGGCGGCGGCGCTGGAGGAGGGAAGCTATCCGGTGGAGGAACTGGTCTATGATCTGGCCAACCTGGATGCCAACCACCGTTTTGCCGGCGACGACAACCGCTGGGCGGGCCGGCTGGCGCAAGTGTGCCAAAAGACCTACGGCGCGCAAACCATCCCCGGCTACCTGGAGAATGGATGTCCGCCCAAATACGGCGCGGGGGCCGGGGCGGTGGTGGCGGGCGTTCACCGCAATCCGTCGAGCAAGCACGCCTGGGTGACGGACTTGCTGGGCGCGGGAGACGTGGACCGCATCATCATCGAATGGCGCAGTTTGTTGCGGCGCATCGCCCACGCGCCGGAACTGGATTGGGCGCGCTGGAAAAAGTTGCAGGAACTGGCGCGCGCCATTTTGCGGGAAACCGAGTCGCCCACGCTGACGGAATTGCCGCCGCTCGAATACCATCAAACCCGCCGAATAGATCACCGCCTCCTCCTGCGCCGGCATTGATGGTTCCCTTCTTAATCTTAATCCTAATCTTAATCATAATCTTCAAGGAGGAGAGGATTAAGATTAAGATAAGGACTACGATTAAGAGCAGCAAAATTTGAGCGCGCCCCGCTCTCTTTGAGCCTCGCACTCTTGCATTTGCTTTTTGCCGCGAAAAGGGGCAGGGTGAAGCATGATTACGGTGGAAACAACCGACGCAACGGTGCGCGTGACCATTCCGAAAAGCGATGTGCCGACCGACCGGCTGAATTGGTTTGTGGACTCGTTGCGCCTGGAAGCCATTGCCCGCCAGAGCCAACTTACTGAGGAGGAAGCTTCCCATTTGGCCGACCAAATCAAGGCCGGCTGGTGGGCGGCCAACAGAAATCGGTTCACCAAACCGGCGGAATGAACCCCGATTGCGTTATTGTTGACGCAAACATCGCCTTCAAGGCCCTCGTTTCGCAGCGCGGCGATTTGCGGGACCGTTTAGATCCGTCCGCGACCGCGAAGTTTTACACGCCCGGTTACCTGTTTGTCGAATTGTTCAAACATAAGACGCGGCTGGCGCGGGCGACCGGGCTTGCCGAAGAGCAACTTTTAGAAGCGCTTCACGCTTTGGTGAGCCGGTTGGAATTTGTCAACGAAGGCGCCATACCGTTGGGATTGTGGATGGAAGCGCACAGGTTATGCAAAGGTGTAGACGAACAAGACACGCCCTATGTCGCGCTCACGCTTCACCTGGACGGACGGTTGTGGACGGAAGATGCGCAGTTGAAAAAGGCCCTTCGCGCCAGAGGATTCGACAGCTTTTTTGAGCCGTGACGAATTGACTCGGGGACCCGAGGCGGCATGGACCACCGCCTGCTCCTGCGCCGCCACTAATTGCCCATGCAGCGGCGCTCTATGAGTATTGCACTGGCACCTATCACATTAAGAGAATCCTCTCTTAAATCGCAGTCTTAATCTTAATCCCTTTTGTTTACAGCTCACTTGCTCCACTGCGGCTTGCCTAGATTGGCGGCGAAATCTTTGTCCCAAAGAAAGTCCCACAGGGCGGCCGGCCCATCGAGAGAATGGGAGCGTTGAAAGCGGAGGAACATCCAGGCGCCGCCACGATAGCGGTCGTCCAGCGGCGCATCTTGCAGTGCCTGATTCCAGCGCCGGGCCGCCTCCGGCATGCCCATGTTCAGGAGCAGGCAATAGCGCTCGTAATCGCACATCCCTTCGCCCCAAACGTTTTTCACGCGCTCAAAGGCGGGATGCTCATGCCAGAAATCGTGGCTCAATTCGTGGGCCAGCCAGCCGAACCAGTCCTCGCTGCCGGCGGGGGGATTCTTCAAGTCCCTCAACCCGATGAAGGGTCGCTTCCCGCCAAAGTTAAAATCGGCATCTCCGTTGTGGACGAAGATGAGCCGGATGTTTTCTCCATTGCGCCGGGCATAGTGGTCGTTTGGGTCGAAGCGCATCCATCGGGCGCTAAACCGGAAAGCAGTTTCCAGCCAGTCGGCCATTTCGGACGGATTGTGGACCTGCGACTCCGCGTACCACACCGGTTTAAGATCCGCGGGCCAGTCGAGAACGATGTGTTCTCGGAGAATGACTGTGCCCGGTTCGCGCGCCGTCGCCACCACGGCTTGCTCACCGGCGCCAAGCTGGTCGTTGGAGCCGCTGGCTGAGGCTGAATAGGACATGATGACGATTCCGATCCACACAGCAACCCAAGCCGTGAAGGACTGACTGTTCAGTTTCATTTTTGCTCCGGGGTTTTCATCCGGGATTCCCCAATTGATATTCTGCCCGCGGAAAACGCGGGCCTTTTTCTTGACTTTGCTCCTTCCACACAGCGTTGCAAGCTGTTTTCCCAATCCTCTATCGAGGCAGTGCTCGGAAATTTCCAGCAGTTGCCAAGAACAATGCCTGAAGGGATGCAGCAGCGAGTGCTATCGGTACGAGCAATAACGATCGCGCAAGCGATGACCGTATATCATTCATAATAATCAAATAAGCACCTAGTGCTATGACTGGAAAAGCTCCGAAGGCATGGGATGCAATACAGCTTACCAGCGAGATTTTTGAATCGCCATGACACTTCGGGCAATGGTAAGGTCCGCACCTTATGATACCAAACAAACTCCAGAACTGGACTCGCTTTCCACAATGGGGACATGATCTCATAAACGCTCTGCCGCCTAACTGTTAATATACGGGCAGTGGTCCGTAAATTGAAACCGTCTTCTGATTGAATCCACGAGTCGCAAGTTGCTCATAATAGACAGCTTTTGCGTCAATATATAGCAGCCGTGATGCTTATTGAAGCACAAAAGTTCATCCTTCGGGCGATGCTCGACCGCTCCATCTGCATTTTTCAGGTTGGTGTAAATACGATACGGTCAATAAGGCCGAATCGGGGCAGGAATCAAACCTATTCCATAATCGTCAGCAGCGAAGTAAAACGAACTGGGGTCGATCTGCGAGCCTTAGCTCGCGGCCCCGGCGGTCGAAGGTCCGTTCGACTTCCGCTCTTCTTGTTTTCCTGGCTCACCACAGTATATTGCAACTGGTTGCCATGCAATGACTTACGCAGTTAATGAATCTGCGTTTGCAAACTATATAATCCCGTTCCCGGCTGTCACCAGTTCTGGTGACTATGAAGTTCACGGCGATGGGGTAGAGTAAGGACGTTGGCAGCGGATTCGACAGCCGCCGGCCAAACAAAAAATCTTAAGTTTTTTGTCAGTGTGTGCAAAGAGCCGGACCAAAATCCGGCCTTTTTGTTTGTACTACCCGGCGCGATGCTGCTGATCGGGTGTAGGTTGCAAAAAATGGAAGTCAGAGGGTGCGGCGAAAGAGCAGGGTGGCGGCGCCCATGGCGAGGACGGCGAAACCGAGGAGAAAGGCGATGTCAGGCGCAATCGCCCAAAGGCTGGTGTTCTTCAGAACCAGTTGCTTGAAGCCATGCACGGCGTAGGTGAACGGATCAATGGTGGTGATCACCCGCATCCAACTGGGAAAAGCCTGGGTGGGATAAACCGCGCCGCTGGGAAAAAACAGCACGGTATTGAGCACGCCGAATACGGCGCGGGGTATCAGCGGATCGGTCACGCGCACCATGAGCAGGAACATCATGCTGATCAGCGCCAGCGCCGTCACCACCACCAGCACCATCATCCGGGCCATCCGCGCCAGGTTGAACGGATCGGGGATGCCGGCGATGAGCGAACCGAGTGTCACCAGCACCGCGCCGGTGAGGATGGCCTTGACCACGCCGGCCAGATTGAAGCCGAGGATCAACTCGAATTTTCCAATCGGCGTCACCAGGTAGCCCTCGTGCAGGCCGCGCGCCTTGTCGTCTATATAGATAATGCCTCCGCCGATCATGGCGGTGACGAAAATCGCCAGCACAATCGTGCCCGGCAGGAGAAACTGGATGTAAGGCACATAAGGATAAATCTCCACCGTGGCCAGCGTCGCGCCGGCGGTGGTCCGCGCGGGCAGGGCGGGCTGGTTGTAGCTTGGCAGCAGCTCGGTCATGGCGCCTTCCATGGCGGCGGAGGAGAACTGGTCCGTGTTGTCCTCGGCCAGCATCACGCGCGGGTTGTCGCCGGCGAGGACTTTGCGCGAGAAATCCGGCGGAATCTCCAGCACGCCGTTGACTTTGCCCACGCGCAAATCGCGCAGCGCCGCGGCGCTGTCGGCGTAGGCCACCGTGTCGAAGGTCTGCGCGTTGGCGGCGACGGCCTGGAACATTTCCTTGAGCCGCACCGCGGGCAGGCCGTGGTCGTGATCCACCACGCCGATGTTGAGATGCTTGACTTTGCCGCCGAACGCATAGCCCAAAATGACCAGTTGCATCAGTGGCATGATCATGGAGATGATGATGAGCGTCGGGCTGGCGCGGAAGCGGCGCAAATCGCGTTCTATGATGGCGAGGATTCGGTGCATCGGCCGTCAGCTCCTTTGCATGATGAACGCGCTGTTGGCGGCCGCCGGCGACTGCAACGCGTCCCGCAATTGATGCCCGGTGTAATGGACAAACACGTCGTCCAGCGTCGTGCTTTGCACGGACAGCGAATTGACCGCCACGCCCGCCGCCCGCGCCGCTTCCATCAGCGCCACCGTCGTGCGCGGGCCGTTGAGCGAGGAAATGCGGAAAACGTGGTCCTCGCCCTTGACCTCCGCAACGTCCGGCAGCGCCTTCAGCGTCTCCATCCAGCCGGGCGGCACCTCCGACACGCTCACTTCCAGGATGTTGTTGCCGGGAATGGAAGCCTTGAGCTTCAACGGCGAATCCAGCGCCGCCAGTTTGCCGTGGTCAACAATGGCTATCCGGTCGCACAACTTGTCCGCCTCGTCCATGTAATGCGTCGTGACCAGGATCGTCAGATCCCGCTCGCGTTTGAGGCGCGCCAGCATTTCCCACACGGCCACGCGCGAAACCGGGTCCAGGCCGGTCGTCGGCTCGTCCAGAAAAAAGGTCTTCGGCTTATGCACCAGCCCGCGGGCGATTTCCAGTCGCCGCCTCATGCCGCCGGAAAACATCTTCACCGGCTTGTCCGCCCACCGCTCCAGGTCCACCGCCCGCAGCAGCTCGCGGATGGTGCGCTGCCGCTCCGGGGCGCGGATGCCGTAGAGCTTGGCGAAAATGCCCATGTTTTCCTCCGCCGTCAGGTCCTGGTCGGACGTCATGGCCTGCGGAATGACGCCGATGGACCGGCGCACGCTGTCCGCCTCCCGCGCGACGTCAAATCCATTGACCCGCGCGCTGCCGGAAGTCGGCGTGACCAGCGTTGTCAACATGCGGATGAGGGTTGACTTGCCCGCGCCGTTGGGGCCAAGCAAACCGAACACCTCCCCCTGGTTGACGGCAAAGCTGATGGCGTCGACGGCGGTGAAATCGCCGAAACGCTTGGTCAACCGGTCCACTTCGATGGCGGCGCTCATGGTTTATTTGACAACGGCAGTGTCACGCAGGCGGTCATGCCCACCGCCAGGCGGCGGTCCTTGTTGTCGCAGCGCAGGCGCACCTGAAAGGTCTTGATGTCGCGCTTGGTCCGGCTGACGTCCCGCTGCGTGGCGTAATCGGCGTCAATGCCGCGAAAAAACACTTCGCCCTCGCGCGTCGCGCCGGAGGGCAGGCGCACCGGAAGACGGTCGCCCAGGCGAACGCGGTCAATGTAGCTTTCCTCAACGTCGGCGCGCACCCAGAGATCGTCCGGGTTGATGAGGGTGACGATGGCCTGGGCGGCGTTGACCACTTCGCCCTGCAGGGCGGCGCGTGTGTCAACAATACCATTGACCGGCGCGCGGATTTCCGTGTAGCCCAGGCGCACGTCCGCCTTTTCCCCCTGCGCCGTGGCGGCGTCCAGCATGGCCGCGCTGGCCTGGAGGGCCGCCCGGCGCGACTCGGTTTGTTCACAGCCGGCCTTGGCCACGGCGACCGCCGCTTCGGCGGCGGCGACCTGCTTGTTCAGGGATTCGACCCGCGCCTTGTCCGCCGCCAGTGTGGTGCGGGCCAGATCGAAAGTCTGGCGCGAACTCACGCCGCCCTGGAATAGGCCCTCCTCGCGTTTGAAAGTCAGATCGGCGTTCTCCAGGTCCGCCTCCGCCTGGACGACCTGGGCGCGGTCCGAGG
>Ga0326727_10004235_pt1 | contig 43686 bp, 43 predicted proteins | sample MB2enrmetagenome_FD_207643 | JGI IMG/M metagenome (GOLD analysis project Ga0326727, IMG submission 207643) | Lab enriched peat soil microbial communities from McLean, Ithaca, NY, United States - MB29MY | ecosystem: Environmental > Terrestrial > Soil > Wetlands > Peat | place: USA: New York... | reverse complement strand
CGCGTTCCAGTTCTTCTTTGGTCGGCTCCACGGCGCCGGTAATCTGCGGAATGCCGATCTTCAGGATGGGCAACAGGCGCTCCACCACCAGCCGCTGCGCAATCACCGATTTGAATTCGTTGTAGACAATGTAGGCGGCGTCGATCTCCTCGCGCACGTAGCGATTGATGACGCTCTCCGCCAGCTCGAAGACGCGGCTGACCTCCAGCTTCAGCAACATTCCCGGATGGTCGCCGGTGATTTCGATCGGGGCCTTGCGCTCGCGGCGGCGGCCGCCGCTTTCTGCGTTTTGGTCCGAGTTCCCGGTCTCAACATACACCGCCGCCGGATAGTGCCGCCGCATCACGTCGCGGCCCTTGCGCCCCACCGCCTCGATGTCGATCTGCTTGTCCGTGTTGCCCCCAAAGAACTGGTAGGCGGTCTTGAGGATGTTGGCGTTGAAGGCTCCGGCAAAACCCTTGTCGCCGGTGATGATCACCAGCAGCACACGCTTCTCAGGCCGCGTGGCAAAGAGCGGATGGCGCAGGTTGCCGGTCACCTCGTCAAAAATATCGACGCGCCGCGTCAGCGATTCGAGGACGCTGGTGATCATCCGGGCATAGGGCCGGGCCGCCAGCGCCCGCTCCTGCGCGCGGCGCAGCTTGGCCGCCGAGACCATCTTCATGGCCTTGGTGATCTGCATCGTGTTCTTCACGCTGCGTATCCGCCGCCGTAGATCGAGTACGTTCGCCATGGTCTTCCCTATTTCTTGGCGCTTGCCGCTGGAGCAGCTTTCTTAGCGTCTGCCGCAGGAGCGGGTTTTTTAGCGCCTGCTGCTGGAACAGTTGGCGCCGCAGCCGGTTCCTGCGCCGCCAGCTCCGCCTTGAAGTTAGCCGAGTACTCCTTCAACGCGGCGTGCAGCTTGGCGCGCAGGTCGTCGTCCAGCGCCTTCTTCTTGGTCAGGTCTTCCATCAGCGCCGTCTGCGCGTTCTCGATGTACTTGTACAATCCGACCTCGAAGGCGCGAATGTCGCTGACCAGGAAATCGTCCAGGTAGCCCTGCGTGCCGGCAAACAAAATCATCGTCTGCTGCTGCCAGGTCAACGGCTGAAACTGCGGCTGCTTCAGCAGTTCCGTCAGCCGCGCGCCGCGATTGAGTTGCTTCTGCGTCAGCGGATCGAGGTCGGAGCCGAACTGCGCAAAAGCCGCCAGCTCGCGATACTGCGCCAGATCGAGCTTCAACGTCGCGCCCACCTGCTTCACCGCCTTGATGGCCGCTGAAAATCCCACGCGCGAAACCGACAGGCCCACGTTCACCGCGGGGCGCACACCGGAGTTGAACAAATCCGTCTCCAGAAAAATCTGCCCGTCGGTAATGGAGATGACGTTGGTGGGAATGTAAGCCGAAACGTCGCCCGCCTGCGTCTCGATGACCGGCAACGCGGTCAAGCTGCCGCCGCCCTTTTTGTTGCTCAGCTTGGAGGCGCGCTCCAAGAGGCGCGAGTGCAGATAGAAGACGTCTCCCGGATAGGCTTCGCGGCCAGGAGGACGGCGCAGCAGCAGCGAAATCTCGCGGTAAGCCATGGCGTGCTTGGAGAGATCGTCGTACATCACCAGCGCGTGGCGCTTCGAGTCGCGGAAGAACTCGCCGATGGCGCAGGCCGCGTAGGGCGCGATGTACAGCATCGGCGCCGGTTCCGAGGCCGATGCGGCGACGATGACGGTGTGCCCCATCGCTCCGGCTTCGGTGAGCGTCTGGACGACCTGCGCGATGGAAGACCGCTTCTGCCCGATGGCGCAGTAGATGCAGATCAGATCGTTTTTGGCGTTGTTGATAATGGTGTCCAGCAGCACCGCCGTCTTGCCTGTCTGCCGGTCGCCGATGATCAGCTCGCGCTGGCCGCGCCCGATGGGGATCATGGCGTCGATGGCCTTGAGTCCCGTGGCCATCGGCTCGCGCACCGGCTGGCGGTCGATGATGCCGGGGGCCAGCCGCTCGATGGGTAGCGAGGACTTCGACGCAATGGGGCCCTTGTCGTCGATGGGCTGACCCAGCGCGTTGACCACGCGGCCAATCATGCCCTCGCCCACCGGCACGCTCAAAATCGTCCCGGTGCGCTTCACCTCGTCGCCTTCGCTCAGCTCGGTGTAGTCGCCCAGAATCACCGCGCCCACTGAATCTTCTTCGAGGCTCAAAGCCAGCCCGGCAATGCCGTGCGGAAAGCTGAGCAGCTCGCCGGCCATCACCTTGTCCAGTCCGTGCAGCCGGGCAATGCCGTCGCCCAGCGAGGTGATGGTCCCCACTTCATCCACCTGGACCTTGGAGTCGTAGTTCGCGATCTGCTCGCGAAGAAGTTGCGTAATTTCGTCTGCCTTGATCTGAGCCATTTCTGAGTTCCTGTCCTTCCGACTTTCAATCAATCTCGATCCACCAACTGTATTTAACAGCAGGTTGAATGACTTGACCATCCACAATGGCCCCTTCCGCTGGGACATGCACACGCTCAACACGATTTTTAAGTTTCGCTTTATATTTCTTTCCGGCCTCTACGGTAATATCTTGGCTGACATTTTGAGGAGGATGAGCAGTAGATACAAAAAACACAATCGTGTGCTTGCCAGGTAGTAACTCGATTGAGTCGGGAAGAGGAGCCGCGATTCGAGAACAATTGGGATAAAAACATTTTTTTACTGTTCTCGGAGTGCCATCCCAGTCATTAGCTAAAGAATGCCCATCAACTTCCATAATGGAAATACCGTAGCCCAGGTCTGCTCTGCTCACAGTGGGGATATAAAGGACCGCAATCTGATTTCGAGGAAGATCAGGACCTGAGTATGCATGCCACGGCTTCGCCAATGCCGTCAAACTCATGGTACTAACAAACATAACGAAAATCATACGTTTCATTCTGATCTCCTATCTTCCTGCCAAGTCCACATAGGAATGCTATGCCAGGATAATCATTTGATTGGTCATTGAGTAAGAGCCTCCTTCAGCCTGTCGAGCCGCCCGCGCACCGAACCGTCATAGACCGTGGAGCCGATGCGCACCACTGTTCCGCCGAGAATCGACTCATCCAGCTTGAAGCTGGCCTGAATCTCAGCGCCCGCCAATTTGCCCACCCCGGCCATCAGCGCGCCGCGGTCCTTTTCGCCGAGCTCGCGGGCCGTCACAATCTCCACCGGGCGAATGCCCTGCCGCGCCTGCATCTCCGCGCGATAAGCCGCGGCCACATCCTTCACATCGCCGATGCGGTCGTTCTTGATCAGCACCGCCAGCAGGTTGCGCAGTTCCTTTTGCAGCTTGAGCTTGGCGTTCATCTTATCCAGAACAGCAATTTTTAACGGAACCGCAACAGCCGGATTGATCATCAGCTCGCGCAACTCGGCGCTCGCCTCCCAGGTAGCGAGAAAATCCTCCAGTTGCCGGTCCAGCGCGGATGTGTCCAGCTTTTCAGCGGTCACCACGTCGGCAAAGGCGCAGGCGTAACGCGCGACAAAGGCTGCCATCTACTTCTGCCCTCCTTTATGCGCGCCGTTCCCGCCTATGTCCTTCAGGAACTCGGCAATCAGCGCCCGGTCCGTCTCCGGCGTAATCGCCAGTTGCTCGACAGCCTGTTCAATGGCCAGATCGGCGGCAAAATGGCGCAGCGAGCGGCGCGCCAGGGCCGCCGTGGCCTCCATCTCCTGCGCGGCTGCGGCTACGATGCGGGCGCTTTCTTCCTTGATCGTGGACTTGATGCGCGCCTCGTCCTCCTTGATTTCCACCTCGACTTGAGAGCGAATCTGCGCAATCTCGCCGTCCAGCCCGCCGAGCCGTGCTTCAATGGCGCTCAGCCGCGTGTAGGCGTCTTCGGTCATCTTGCGAGCAGACTCGATGCCGGAGCGCACCTTCTCCGTGCGGACGCGAAGCGTCTTGGGCATGATGCGGAAGAAAAGAAAGCCGATCGCCAGCACGATGATGGCGAAGTTGATGCCTTCAAAGATGCGCGCCGTGGTCTCCACATCCAAATGAAGCATCCGGGCGAGCGTCTTCACCATGGGAGAGTGCAGGTAAACGTCGTTCGAATCTGCCTCGGGCTTGGCAGCTTCAGGCCTGGCTGCATCGCTGGTTGTGGTCACCGCTTGGGCAGTGGTGGTCTGGGCCGCAAGGCGGACGGGCGTAATCATCCCGGCGGCGACAAACATCGCCAAAAACAAAATGCGAAAAATATGAGGCATAAAACGCCTTGGCTGCATGAAATCTCTCAACGGGAACCCCCGGCGGCCACGGGCAGCACGGCGCGCGCCACTTGCCTGGCCAAATCGCCGGCGGAGGCCTGAATGGCCAGCCTGGCCTGCGCCGCCTCAGCTTCCAGCGCCGCCTTGGCCTGGCTGACCTTGATCCCGGCTGCCTTGCGGGCGGCATCCAGGGCCGCATCGCGCTCCGCATTCCATTGCTTTATGCGCGCCTCGCGCGCCTTGAAAACCTCGCCTCGTGCCTGGCGCAGCTTCTCCGCGTACTCCGCTGCCAGATCCTCGGCCTGGGCGATGGCCTGGTGCGCCTTCTCCTCAGCGCCTTCCGTGCGCGCGCGGCGCTCTTTCAGCGTGGCCGTCAGCGGCTCCTGAACCAGAAACTGGTAGGCCAAAACCAGCACCGTAAACAGCAGAATCGTGGGTATGGCGCTAAGAAAAAGCGTCTCGAGTTGTTGAATGATCTCTTGCATGCGGATTCAGCTTGTTCTGTTAGCCAAGCGGTTTGATGCGTCTCGCGCGCGGGTGAACACTTTTTTGTATCAGGAGCGAACCGTCAAGTCAACGAATCCAGCCCCAATTTCGGGACTTCCGTGACGGCGGTCACGATTTGGGACGAATGTTCAAAAAAGAACTTGCTTTTGTCTAAAACAAGCCTAAACTGAGGTTATCACCTAGACCCGGTCCAGGGTCCAGCGGGCGGCCGGCTTCGGGAAGTCCTTCCACTCCCGAAGCCGGTAGCCCGCTTCTTAATTTTCAGGCCGTATTGATTCCCCGCAAGCCGCCTGTCTCCGCAGCCCATTCCCTACGGCTTGGCGGCAGGTTTTTCAGCCGTCAGCAGCCCCTGCGCCCTCAGCCAGTTCTCCAGCAGGTTAGGCCACTGGTCCAGCGCCGCATCGCCTCTGCCCAGCCCAGAGCCGTGCGGGCCGTTCGAAAAGATGTGAGCCTCGGCCGGCACGCCCGCCTTGACCAGCGCCTCATAAAACCTCAGCCCCTGCTCCACCGGAACCGACTGGTCGTTGAAGGTGTGGTACCAGAAGGTCGGCGGCGTATCCTTGCTGACCAGCAAATCCGGGGAGTAGGCCGCCTTCATCGCCTCGCATTTGTCTGTCACGTTGAACATCTTGCAGTAGCTCTGGTGCGAGGCGTCCGGGGAGAAGGCGCCGATCCACGGGTAGCCCAGCACCAGATAATCAGGCCGGCTGGAGACTTTCTCGATAGGATCCTCGGCGCCGGGATTGCCGGGAACCGGCTGCGTCGCGGCCAGCGCCGCCAGGTGTCCGCCGGCCGAAAAACCAATCAATACAATTCTGCCGGGATCGATCCTGTAGTCTCTGGCCCTGGCCCGCACCAGTTGCACGGCGCGCTGCGCGTCCAGCAGCGGAACCGGCAGCAAGTAGCCGTTCGAGGCCAGCCGGTAGCTCAGAACGAAGGCGCGAAAGCCGCGCGCGGTAAACCAGTCGGCGAATTGCCGGCCCTCCAGGTTGCCCGACAGATGGGAATAACCGCCTCCCGGCAGAATCACCACCGCCGAGCCGTTGCTCTGGCCGCGCACCGGCTCAAAGATGGTCAGCGTGGGCGTATCTTCACAGGCCTTGCCCTTTGCTTGGGGTGCGTCTCCCGGCCACAGGCGGATGGTCTGAATGCCCAGAAAGTCATTGTTGTTATCTGCCAAGGCACAGGGGCTTTGTGGCGCTTGCCCCAGCCCCGACGCCGTCAAAAGCACAACCAACATCGCGAAAAACCGTTTCATTGGCAACCTCACAACATTCGCGGCGATTATACAGGTTGCGGGGAACTCGCAGCGCCGGTAGTATTGGCTTCTATGCGTCCCAGCGAAAAAATCACTCACCGGGAGCCGTGAAACAACTGTAGCAAATGGCTATACTGTGCCGATAAAGTTCGTGGGGGAGCGGCTGGCTCCCTGAACCTGAAGGAGTTCCGTATGCGCCTTCCAATCCGCTGCTTTCTGCTTTCCACATTCTTCCTGCTGCCTTTCGCTCTCTCCTGCCGCTCTGCCGGCCCGGCGCAGTTGCCTGGAGGATGGACAACGCACAACGACCCGGCCGGCTTTTCGGTCGCCACGCCTGCTGGCTGGAACGTGACCGCCGACGCCGCGCAAGGGCGCATCAAAATGCGCGGAACGCGCGGCGAGCAGGTCGTGATCTGGCCCATCTTCATCGAAAAGAAGCAGCTGAACGCCTCCGGAGCGGCCCAGCTGGTGATGCAATTGGCGCGCCGCCTGGATAACAGCCTGTCATGGACTCCCGCCAACGCTTCGGGCAATGCCGCGCGGGTCATCGCCAAGGGGGAGTCGCGCAGCGGAGCTACCTTGCTGACATGGTCCAACACCCCCACCGGCGCTGCCGTTACGCTCTATGAGTTGGAAGCTCCGGCGGATGTCTATCGTTCCTCGGCAGACACCTTTGCCCGCGTTCTCCGGAGTTTCCGCGGATCGCCGGATAATGCCTCCCGTCAAGCCGGAGGGAGCGCCAGCACGGGGCCGGTCACCTATGTCAACTGGAGCGACCCGCAGGAAGGCGCATTCACGATTCAGGTGCCCAAGGGATGGCAAGTGGCGGGCGGCGCATTTCACCTGACCGCTACCGACGTTCGCAGCAGCGTCACCATGATCTCGCCCGATGGGCAGATGCGCATCTCCATCGGGGACGCGAATATCAGCGGATTCACCGAGCCCTCGCAATTGCTTGCCTACGCGGGACTGCGCGAAGGCGGCCAGTACGGCCTCGGCGACGGCACCAAGCTGGAAATTCGAAAATATATGACCGGCCAGCAATTCGCGCGCTACTACGCGCAAAACCGGCTTGGCTCGCAGTGCTCCGGAGTGCAGGTGGAGTCGAACAATGACCGCCAGGATTTGACGGCTCCCCTCTTGCAGGAGGCGCGCAACAGCGGCGCGGCCAACGTGCGGGTCACCGCGGGCGACGTTGTTTTCAGTTGTTCCGGGAAGAGCGGGACTGTGCATGGGCACATCTATGCCTCCTCCGAGTACGTCCCATCCCCCCACGGCGCGCTTTGGAATGTTCCCTCGGTGAATGGTTATATCGCGGCGCCCGGGCGTCAGCAGGAAGCCGAGAGCATCTTGCAGCATGTGGTGCAGTCCAGGCGCGTCGACCCGCAATGGAAGGCTCGTGCCAAACAGATCTCCGACAATGCTGTCGCGGCGGACAACGCCCGCTCGCAGCAGTTTCAGGCCCGCGCCCGCGCGGCCATTCAGGAGAATCAGCGGCAGACCAGCGAGATGATCGTCAAGGGCTACCAGCAGCGCTCGCAGGTCTATGACGAGATTTCCCGCAAGCGGGAAAATGCCATCCTCGGGACTACGGATGTGATTGATCCGGTCAGCGGCTCGCAATACAAGATCGACAGCTATTCCAACTATCACTGGATGAACAACCAGGGCGCCATCGTGGGCAACGACACCGGCACAAATCCCGGATACGGCTGGCACGATCTGGTCACCCTGCCCTGATCTGACTTACTGGAGCCGCGCGTCTGGGAACCCCTAGTTCCCCGCCTTGCCGATGAACCCCGCCAGGTCGCCTTTCAACTGCCGCAGCGCATCGACGTTCAGATAAATCATGTGCCCTGACGGGTAGTAGCCAAACTGCACGTTGCCGCGCAGCGCCGGCTCCAGGTTCATGTGCGCCAGGTCGAATTCGGTGGCGAAGAACGGCGTGGCCAGGTCAAAGTAGCCGTTGGCCGAAAAGACCTTCAGGTGGGGATTTTTGCGCATCGCGCTGGCCAGGTCCGCTGCCACCCAGGGCTCGGATTGCGTCTGGCCGCCGAAGCCCGCGCCCGATCCTCCGCTGGCGGGTTTGTGCTTCCAGTCCCACTGGCCAATGGTGTCGGCGCTGGGATGGTAGGTGTCGGTCGATTCGTACTTCAACTCCCGCTCAAGATAATCGTGCAGCGCGGCGACAAACGCGCCCATGATGCCCGCGTCGGAGGCGTCATAGCTGGGTGCTTCGCCGGCCGCATCCACGTCCACGCCCTCAAAGCGCATATCGTAGCGGCCCAGCGTCCTGCGGTCATCGCGCAGCACTTCCTTCCTGAATCGTGTCGGCGAGATGCGCAGATTGGCCTCCTTCACGTACTCCACGCTCAGGCCCGTCAGCCGGCTCACTTCTTTAGCCACTTCATCCAGTTGCGCCGCGGGCAGGTTGTGACCTGCAAAGAGCGCCTGCGCGTACGGCCCGGCGGCAAAGACGCGCGCCTGCTCCACCCACGCCGCCAGATCCGCCGGCTTGTTGGGAATCTTGTTGAAGTACCAGGCCGCCGCCGCGTAGCTGGGCAGGTTGGAGACGTAAACCGTATCGTAGCCCCCGGCGCGTATGCCGTAATTCAGAATCGAGCTGATCAGAATGACGCCGTTCAATTGCACCCCGTCGTTGCCTAGCATGTCGGCCAGGGCCGCCGAGCGCGTCGTCCCGTAGGATTCTCCGATAAGAAATTTCGGCGAGTTCCAGCGTTGGTTTACGTTGAGATAGCGCTGGATGAAGCGGTCAAAGGCGCGCAGGTCCTGATCCACGCCGGTGAAATCCTTGGCCGTGCCCTTGCCCACGGCGCGCGAGTAGCCGGTCAGCGGCGCGTCGATAAAAACTAAATCGCTTTTATCCAGCAGCGAATACTCGTTGGGAATCAGCTTGAAAGGCGGCCCGGCGGTCGGGTCGGGGCTGTCGGTCACAATCCGCACCGGCCCGAACGAGCCCATGTGCAGCCACAACGAGGCCGAGCCCGGCCCGCCGTTGTAAAGAAAGCTCACCGGCCGCGTCTGCGCGTCTGCGCCGTCCAGCGTATAGGCCACATAAAAAATGCTCCCGTTGGGCTTGTCCTCCTCGTCGCGGATGAGCAGCGTGCCCGCCGTTGCTGTGTATTTCAGCGTCTTGCCGCTCAGCGCCAGTTCGTGATGCGTGGCCACGGCCTTCTCCGGCGGAATGGGCGTCTCCTTATCGGCCTCTTTGTCTTTGTGCGTCTCCGCGACCGCCGCGGCCGCGGGCGCAGCCGTCCGCGTCTCCTGCGCCGTCAGGGCAGGGAAAAGGAAGAACCAGGCGAGAGCAACCAGCATGACTACGCCAAAACGATGAGCTGTTTTCATGGGAAAAGAACCTCCAGAACGGCTCAATCAGTCTAGCATTGCGTCGGCCTTGCATTCGAGCGCCGCTGCGTTATCAGAGGAATGTTTTTCTTTTCCCTAATCCCTGCCGGGGTCCCCGGCGACAGGTCTTCATCGCTGGGGTGGCTATTCCCTGTTCCCTGTTTTTCACAGCCACATTTCCATGTGCCCAGGGCGGCACTTCGCAGCCTGCGCGGTCAGCTCCTCCGCCAGCCCAAAACCGTAGCGGGCAAAGTAATAGGCCGCGCCATGCACCCGCTCCTGCAATGCGCCTCCGGGATAGAGCGCCTGGCTGAGAGCGTCGGCCTGGCGCGTGAGCGAGGCCTCGCGTTGCAACTGGAAGTTGGCCGCCAAACGCCGCAAGCGGCTCATCTGGTAGCGCATCTTGCTGGCCGCGGTTTCAGCCGGCCGGCCCAGCCCCGCATCGAGCCCGCGCATCCACTCCAGCAGCGCCGCAAGCTCGGCCTCCAGCGCCGTGCCCGCCGCCTCCAGCCTTCGCTTTCCCTCCTCCGGTATCGCTTGGGCAGCCAACAGTTGCGTCAGCGACGCGGCACTTTCGGCAAAAACCCGCTCCAGCGTCAGCCCATGCTGTTTGAGCATTTCGCCGATCTTCGGCTCAATCAGCGTGGCGGAAAAACGCGGCAGCACCGGCGTAAGCCGGCCTAAAATCCGCTCGTACAGAACCGCTGACTGGGCAAAATAGGCGATCTCCGCAGGTCCGCCCACAAGGACCGAAGTAGAAAGCAGGAAATCCTGAAAGACCGGCCGCAGCAGCGCCGAGGGCGAGATGCGCTCCGGCTCGGCGTCCAGAATGCCGAGCATATCCGCCGCGGAATAGCTCTGCCGCCCCGCCTGCCACAGACCATTCGGCTCCTGAGTACTCGGGATCAGCCGCTTAAGCGCCACGCGCGCTCCCGTCCGTTCGTCAATGAGGAACAACAGGCTGGACTGCGGACCCACGGCCACCTGCGCGTGATAGCTAGCCGCCTCCAGCTCCTTATTCCGCTCGAGCAACGCCGCATGAAGTTCATCGGCGCGCTCAATTGCTGCGCGCAGCACCGGCGCGCCTGTGCGGTGGAATTCGCGTCCGCTCGCGTCCAGCGTCAGCAGCCCCTGCGCCGCAAAAACCCTAATATAAAACTCCGCAAAAGCCTGGGCCAATGTGCGCCCCGGCTTATACGCCGCAGCCAGCGCCTCCATGGCCTCGGAATCTCCCAGCAGCTCCGCCGCCTGCTCCACCAGCGGGGTAATCGAGTCATCCAGCACCATGCCGCCGACAGGCCGCGCCGCCTCGGGCGCCGCCGCATAGGTCAGCGTGCACAGCTCGCGCCGCAACGGAAAAGTCACATGGTTGATCTCCGCAAAGTCGTGGTCTTCCGTGGCCAGCCAGAAGATTGCGGCGTGAGGCCGTCCCCCGGCCGTTGCCTCTCGTGCGCGGGCCAGCGCCGTAGCCGCCTTGAAGGGCGTAAACAGCGGCCCTCCAAACAGCCCCACCTGCTGCCCGGTGACCACCACTCCCGCGCCGCCGCTCAGTGCCTCAAGAGCCGCCGCGGCATTTGTCGACGGATTCTGACCGGCCAGCAGCCCCACCAACTCCGGCCAATGCGCGGGCGTCTCCGGCCGCTGCCGCCAGCTCTCATCCCAAGCGCCGGGGGCATAGTACGCCCGCGCCGCAGCCGCTCCGGAGCAGTACTCCAGAAACAGCCGGTGCAGCCCCGGCACAACGGTAATGGGATGGCAATCTATGCTTAGCAACTCATTCTCTTGGCAACAGGGAATCCCGGGACGAACCCAATCTGTGCGTGCTGTATGGGATTCGGCTCCTGTTAAGGATGCCACGTTAGGGTCAATTGATGCACTGTTACGTTTTATTGAGGCATTTGGGCCGCGCTGTGCGTATACTCTGTATCTGATTGCGCATGAGTTGAGTGCGCTCCAATTGCCCCGGGAGGAGAGACAAGAAATGCCCAAGAAGAAGAAAAAGAAGAAAGCTGACAAGGCCGCCAAGCCCGAAGTGAAGAAGGCCGCAAAATCTCATAAGGAGAAGAAAGCCGCCAAATCCAAGGGGAAGAAGGTCAAGCCCAAGGCAAAAAAATTGAAGAAGGCCGCCAAGGAGAAGAAGGCCAAGGAGAAGAAGGCGCTCAGAGGGCTTCAGCCTCTGACCGAGGAGAAGGCGGAAGTGCTTAGCTCCGAGACGGTTTTCGATGGACCGCTCTTTCGGGTAACGCGCGACAGCCTCATCGAGCCCGGTGGCAAGCAAGCTACCCGCGACATCATCCGTCACAACGGCAGCGTGGTCATCCTGGCCTTGGACAAAGAGAAAAGCAAGCGCGACCCCTGGGTCGTCGTCGAGCGGCAGTATCGCCATGCCGCCAACCATTTTCTATGGGAGCTGCCGGCCGGAAAGCTGGAAGCCGGAGAAGACCCCCTTCAGGGCGCCCAGCGGGAGCTGATGGAGGAAACCGGCTATCACGCCAAAAAATGGAAGCCGCTGATTGAGTACTACGCCAGCCCCGGCTTTCTGGGCGAGTCGATGATGGTCTATGTCGCCGAGGGCCTGGCAGCGGGCGATGCGCATCCGGAAGACGATGAACAGATTGATTTTCGCCTGGTCAAACTCTCCGAGCTGCTGAGACTGATCGATAAGGGCGCGATAGTGGACGGCAAGACGCTCACCGCCGTGCTCCTGTACGCGCGCAGGTTTGCCGGCAAAGGCAAAAAATAGCAACCGGCCCTTGGCATCACAGGCTGCGGAATCACTCGATGCGGTGCAAGGCGGAGGTTTTACCCCCGCATAACGCCAACAGAATCAACGCGGGCTTGATCCCTTGTCGGGACGCATTTCGGGATATTCGCCCGCAGTTCGCCCTCGTTCCGCAGCCTGACCATCCAACCCATTCTTCCCAGCCAGCGCTGGAGGCCAACCTCTGTCCTGTCTCACATTGTGCGCTGATTCTCTGTTTATACTGCATCTTTTCACGGGATTTTTGCGTCATATTGCATAGCGGCGGGCTTTCCCCTGTTTGATTGCCCGCTGTACATCACAGGATGTAAGGAAGGCAGGACCCTGTGGCTCAGTACAAAGGGAAGGTCAAGTGGTTCAACAACGCCAAGGGTTACGGCTTCATCGGGCGTGAAGATGGGCCGGATGTATTCGTCCACTACTCATCGATTCAGTTGGACGGGTACAAGACGCTGAAAGAGGGCGATGATGTGGAGTTCGATATCGTCCAGGGCCAGAAAGGCGCTCAGGCGGATGCGGTAATCCGGCTGCGGGGCTCCACCCCTAGCGCCACCCCTAGCGCCACCCCAATCGTGACCTAGAGGCGCGGAAGAACGGGCGTTAGAGCAAGACCGTCATGGTGCGGGTAGCTGGTGGTGCGTCTACAAGCTTCCCCTCGTTACATTGTGTGTAAGTGCTTGCAAGTGTTTACGCTATACACATTTCATAACTGAGCGAGTCTCTTGCGCGGCTTTTCCCTGGTTGCTCTTACCCTCCAGGCCTCATCAACATTAAGCTCTCTTGCGCAGAACTGCAGCAAACTTCCTGCGCATACCCGGACGCTCAACCACTTCAAAGCCGGCTGCCTGCGCCGCATCCAGTTCGCTCTGGAATTTCACCGCCTTGACATGACCGGCAGGTTCCACCAGCAGCAGCAATCCTCCCGGCTTGAGAGCGGCCGCAGCTTCGCTGAAAAATCGTTCCTCCGATGGCATCTCATGGACCATGAAAAATGCCAATACAAAATCCACCTTGCTCTTCAGATCGCCGATCCCCATTGAATTCGGCTGCGCCAGCCGCGTTTCAATGCGCGCCAGCAATCCGGCCTTGAGAGCTCTGCGCCGCATACTGTCCAGCATCCTGGTTTGGATATCCACCGCGACAACCCGCCCTGCCGGCCCCGTTATGCGAGCCAGCGGCAGCGTGAAGAAGCCCATTCCGGGTCCGGGTTCCAGGACTGTCATGCCTTCCCGAACATAGGGGGCAAGCAACTTCTCAGGGTTCTGTCCCCATCGCCGGATTGGGTTAAGCAGCAAATAACCAAGCCACCACGGACATACATGTTCCGCCATTCAGATATCACCTTCCCTCACATTTCCACAAATAATCGGAAATTATTGGCTCATGTTGCTCCCGGAGAGATAAGATAAGGGCGCAATGAGCTTACTCCATCAGGATAACCCGCAAGATATGGACGATGCCGCCCGCGGTGAAGAGTTCACCAGGGGAAGCGGCCATGCGGTCTGGGCCAGCGTCGCCGCCACAGTGCTGGTCGTCATCGCCGTTGCCGTTTATGTGCTGATCACTCAAAAACCGCCCGTCGCCGGCGGAGAGATTGTTCAGGTCTGGGCTCATCCCAACCACGTCGTGACCTCAGGCTTCGACGCCAACGGCCGGCCCATGCCCAGGCAGAGCTTTGACCAGGTGCTGGTCTTTGCCCGCGTCAAGCTGATCAATAAGAGCAAAAACCAGCTTATCCTTCAGGATGTGCTGGCCAATCTCAAGCAGGCAGACGGCATCCTCTCCGTCTCCGCCGGAAGTACGGGCCAATACGATGAGGTTTTTCTCGCCTATCCCGAACTGGCCGCGCTGCACTCCAATGCGCTTTCGCCGCGCGCCACCCTTGAGCCGGGGCAGAGCGTGGAGGGAACGGCCTTCTGGATCTTTCGCATGTCCAGGCAGGAGTGGGAGGCGCGCAAGGATTTGAACTTCACCATCAGGTTCCAATATCAGGACAACCTGGTGCTCGCCCCCCACACCGCTGTTATGGAACAGTAGGCGGAGCCGGCGCGCTCTTGGGCGTCGACAGGTAGCCGGACACCTGATTCTTCGAGTTGATAGTGTTCACCACGATCTCAAAGAGCTGCGGGTCCTTGCCGCTGTAAAACTGTAGCGGCTCATTGATTCCCTTGTTGTTCTTTGGGACGGGCTTGTCATCCGACACCACCGTCATGCTGAAGAGGTTCTTCTTGGGATCGGCCTTGGTCAGTTGCAGGCTCACCGTGCCCACTGGCTTACTCTGGCCTTTGGTGATGGTGAACTCGTAGTAGGTGCGGTCGCCCTTGTGCTTGAGCAGTTCCAGCTCATCGTGATTGCGGGCGATCAGGGTGCTGTGGCCGTCCAAATCCCCCTTCACCGACGTCAACTGGTCGATCGTAGTGGCCAGATCGCTCTGTGTCTTGGTCAGATCGGTCTTCACCCCGGAAACATCCGTGGAAAGCCCGCTTACCGCCTGCTCAGTCTGCTTCTGGGCGGTCTCCAGCCGCTTGCTGTCGGCCTGCTCCCGGCGGAGGATCTCCTGGGCGCGGGCATCCATCTGCTTTTGCGTCAGCCCCAGGGATTGGCCCAGCTCCTCGGTGGCCACTTTGAGGCGGGCGTCGGTTTCGCGCAGATCAGACGCCAGCTTCTTGTTCTGATCCTTGGCATCGGCCAGCGCGGCTTCCTGGCCGCTCAGGCGGCTGCTCAGCGTATAGCTCCAGATCAGGCCGCCCACTCCGGCCAGCAGGGCCACGGCAATGGTCGCCAACAACGCGCCGGAGTAGCTCCGTGGTGTTTTTTCCTCAACTGCACTCATGTGTTTGCCTTTCCTTCGTGGTCCGTCGCGCGGACTGTTCGTCGTGAGAAGACGCCTTCCTGGATGGTTAGACGCCGTAAAAAAGGTGATTTTCTCCCAAATTTCCCGAAATCCTGCCGGGATTCCACCCCGAAGGCCGGATTACGAAGCGTTGGCTTCGGCCGCCCATGGGGGGAATCTACAGAATATAGAAATATTCCCGGCTGTGCGGGAAAATCTGCCTATATTTGTACAGGTGACTCCCCGCGAAGGCTCGCGGCTCTTTTCCCGCCCATCCCCTCACGCCTTTCGTGACAACCATGAAAGCGCTACGATATAAACAGCTTTACCGCAATTTTAGCGCGGGGCTCTTTTGAATCTCAGGTAAAATTACCGCATCCACCTAAGTATCACCTTAAAGGGAGAAATCCGAAGGCTATGTCGACCGCTGTCGCTGGAAAGGGTTTGGAGGGAGTCGTCGCGGCAAACTCCGGGATCTGCTGGATCGACGGAGAAGCCGGCGTGCTCTCCTATCGCGGCATCGACATTCACGAGCTGGCTCTGAACTCCACGTTCGAGGAGACCACCAGCCTGCTGTGGAACGGCATCCTTCCCAATGAGCTCGAACTGCGCGAATTCCAGTCGCAACTGGCGCTGGCCCGCTCGCTCGACCAGCGAATGATCCAGATGCTGCGCTCCTTTCCCCGCACGGCCACACCCATGGAGGTGCTGCGCACGGCGGTTTCGGCGCTCAGCTTTTACGACGCCGACGAAAAGGACAACTCCCACGACGCCAACGTGCGCAAATGCTTCAACCTGACCGCGCAGTTCGCCATGATCGTGGCCATCTATGACCGGCTGCGCAAAGGCCTCAAGGTGGTGCCGCCAGACCGCTCGCTGAGCCATGCCGCCAACTTTCTCTGGATGCTCAACGGCGTCAAGCCCTCGGAGACCGCTACCCGGACCATGGACATGGCGCTGGTGCTGCACGCCGAGCACGAGCTGAACGCCTCCACCTTTGCCGCCCGCGTCATCGCCGCCACGCTGTCCGACGTCCATTCGGCTGTCACCGGCGCCATCGGCGCCCTCAAGGGGCCGCTGCACGGCGGAGCCAACGAAGGCGTCATGCGCATGCTCTATGAGATCGACAGGACCGGCGCCGATCCCGTCGAATACGTCAAGGGAATGTTGGCCGCAAGACAGAAGATCTCCGGATTCGGCCACCGCGTCTACAAAACCGAAGACCCCCGCGCCACACACCTGCGCAAGATGAGCGAGCAACTGGGCAGGGACGCCGGCGTGCCCAAGTGGTTTGAAATGTCCCGCGCCATCGAGCTCTACATCAACGCCGACAAAAAGCTCAACGCCAACGTGGACTTCTACTCCGCCTCCACCTACGCCACGCTGGGCATCGACATCGACCTCTATACGCCCATCTTCGCCATCAGCCGCATGGCCGGATGGGCCGCCCACATCATCGAGCAGTTGGACGACAACCGCCTCATCCGTCCCCGCGCCGAGTACATCGGCCCGCCTTATCCCGCGCCCTATATCCCCCTGGAGGAGCGCGGATAGATTGGTGGACAGTGATCAATGAACATGGGTCAGTAATGCCGTTGCGGATTCCGATGGAGGATTGCGGATATATCAACCGGCAGAGAAACTAGTTGCGGGAATCCGGTTTCTAACGGATAGAGGATCATCCATGAAGATGAAGTTCACTTTTGCCCTGCTTACGGTTTGTCTGATCTACGGCAGCACCGCTGCGTTTGGCCAATATCTTTACCCCGTCCAAGGGCCGCTGGCCGCGCAGACGCCCCCGCCGGTGTACACCGCAAAGCTAACAGGCTCTCCCTCATTCAAAATATCCTTGGTACACATCACTGGAGAGTCATTCCAAGGAAAATGGATGGCTGAGAGGGAATCTTTCGTTAACATAAAGACGCCGGGAACTCCTGACAGTTACCCGCCGCAACCGAATCTGGCCTTCGCCTGGGATGCCATCTTTGGACAGGGATATTTTTTATCCAGCGTTTTAGGAGAAGAAGTTGGCCACGCTCTCCTCACTGGAGATCAGGGAACAATTCTTCAGTTGGAGTTCATTGATGGGCATTTCGGCGTAGCGGTGGACAATCGGGGCAACATTTACAAAATGGTGTGGTAGGAAACTCGGTGCGCTGGGTCGAGTATGTCGGCCCGGCATCCCTATTTACCCCTGCCGCGCCTTCCACAACAGATAGAGCCCCCACGCCGCTAGCGTGCAGCCGTCGCGGATCGCGCCCGTGCGCATCATCTCCTCGAACTCGCCAACGGAAAGCGAGCGAACCACCAGGTCGTGCTCCTCGGCGTCCGGTTCCCGCTCGCTTTCGGTTAATTCGGTAGCCAGAAAAACGTGCATCTTCTGCTGCGTAAAGCCGTACGCGATCCACAGCTCTCCAAGCAGGGTCATCTGCGCGGCTTCCAGGCCGGTCTCCTCTTTCAGCTCGCCGCGCGCCAGCTCTTCTGGGTCGTCGATCTCCTTCTCCCAGCCGCCCTGCGGCAGCTCCAGCGCCCGCTCCCCGATGGTGTAGCGGAATTGTTCCACCAGCCACACCCGCTCCTGGTCTATGGGCAGAATAATGGCCGCATCGTGCTTCTCCACCACGCCGTAGACGCCCTTCTCGCCGTTGGACCTGAGTATCTCGTCCTCTCTTACCCGTATCCAGTGGTTGCGATAAACTTCGCGGCTGGCAAGGGTGGTAATGGCTGGGCGGGGGATGGCTGGAGTCGAGTTCATGAGGTCTCCTCGGCGCGCAATGCGTCTATCCTACCTTTATTGTTGCTTTGAAATAGCCGCGCTTGATAAAAATACCATTTATTCTTCCCGAATCCGGTACTGCCGCAGCCGTCCCACCAGCGACGCCGGACCGCTCACCGTCAGTCGAACCAGATTGCCTTCGTACTCCCTGCTATGCACTACCATCCCCGCCTCAATGGCCGCCAGCACCGCGCCCTCCTGCTGCGGAACGCGCAACTCCGCCTCGATCACCGGGTCGGAGTGCAGCGCGCGGTCGATGGCCATGAGCAGCGCATCCATCCCTTCGCCCGAGCGCGCCGAGACGGCCACCTCGCCCCCAGCTTTGCTGCGCTCCAGCAGCCCTTCCCGCTCATGCTCGCCCAGCAGGTCAATCTTGTTCAGCACTTCGATGCGCGGCTTGCCCAGTGATTCCAGTTCGCCCAGAACCCGCTCCACCTGCGTCTTCTGCTCTTCGCCGTAACTCGAGGCCGCGTCGCGCACATGCAGCAGCACCTCAGCCTGCTCCACCTCTTCCAGCGTTGCGCGGAAGCTGGTCACCAGCGTGTGCGGCAGGTTGCGAATGAAGCCCACCGTGTCCGACAGCAGCACCCGGCGGCGGCTGGGCAGCTCTATGGCCCGCAGCTTCGGGTCCAGCGTCGCGAACATCTTGGGCGACTGCAAGACCTGCGCGCCGGTCAGTTGGTTGAAGAGCGTGCTCTTGCCGGCGTTGGTGTAGCCCACCAGCGCCACCGTCGGCATCAAAACCGACTCGCGCCGCTGGCGCTGCTGCCTGCGAACGCGGCGCACCGCGTCCAGATCGAGCTTCAGCTTGTCGATGCGGCGCTTGATCTGCCGCCGGTCGGTCTCCAGCTTGGTTTCGCCCGGACCGCGCGTTCCGATGCCGCCGCCCAGTTGCGACATCGCCTTGCCCTTGCCGGTCAGCCGCGGCAGCAGGTACTCCAGTTGCGCCAGCTCCACCTGCAACTGCCCCTCGCGTGTGCGGGCGTGCCGGGCAAAGATGTCCAGAATGATTTGTGTCCGGTCCAGAACGCGGCAGGGGAGAGCGGCCTCCAGGTTGCGCAACTGGGTCGGTGTCAGGTCGTGGTCAAAGAGCACCAGCTGGGCGTCAATCGAAGCGGCAACCCCGGCAATCTCCTCCACCTTGCCGGAGCCGATCAGCGTGGCCGGATCGGGCCGCGCTCGCCGCTGCATAATCTCCGTGGCCACCACGCCGCCGGCGCTTGAAACCAGTTCGCGAAACTCCGCAAGGGACTCTTCCGCGTCCAGCTCCGTCAGTGAGCGTGCCGCAGCCGCTCGGGCCGGGGAAACGCCCGCATCAGGATGCGCAGTTTCATCCACTCCGGAATCCGGGTAAACCGGCTCCGCGCGCGCCATCGCGCGCCGCGCGTCCGTCTGGGTTGCGGGTTTGCCGCTAGAGCGGAGCCCGAACTCCACTCCCACCAAGACCGCCCGCTCCGAGCCTCCACTCTCGCGCCCTGAACTGGGCGCGGGGAGGGAACCCCGAATGACTGTCCTGCTTGCCTCGACGGCCAAGGGAGACCGCTTCCCGCCTGCTATCGCAGCTCCCCAACAACTGGCGCTGCGGAGAGGGCTGGAGCAATATCGGTGGCCGCGCCTGCCATTCGGTGGTCGCTGTGCAGAGAGCCCCGGTTGCTCACCACCGTCGATATGGCATGCTTGAAGATCAACTGCTCCTGGCTGTTGTTCTCCAGAAGCACGGAATATTTGTCAAAAGACCTTATCTTTCCGGTGAGCTTGACACCGCTGACCAGATAAATCGTGATGGGGGTCTTGTCCTTGCGGACCGTGTTCAGGTACGTGTCCTGAATGTTTTGTGCCGGCTTGGTATCCATATGCCGATCTCCTGCTTTCCTTGGGGGTGGATGCTATTGAACAGCATGTACGTGTACAAATCAGCGGATGCGTCACCGGAAGCTCCAGAGCCGCCAATTTCCACAATAGCTTTACAGTATAGAGTTTTTACGACCATTTCAACTATGCCTCCCCGTACTTTTCTTTTTCCAAGCCGTTTCCCTCCATTTTTGCACTCCGCCGATTGTGTTCCTTATCACACGTTTTGAATCCTGCGAAGCCGCGCAACTGCTAGCATAGTTCTGTGAAAACCGAGCCCAACCCGCCTCAGAAGTCCGCCTCAACCGTCCAGCCGGTGCCTATGCTGGACCTCAAACGCCAGTACCAGCCCCTCCATCAAGAGCTTCTGAACGCCCTCGGCCAGGTCCTGGCCACGCAGCAATTCATTCTGGGCGAGCCGGTCGCCGCCTTCGAAAAAGCCGCTGCCGCGCAACTCGGCGTGGCCCACGCCATCGGCTGCTCCTCGGGCACCGACGCCCTTTGGCTGGCACTGGCCGCCGCCGAAATTGGTTCCGGTCACGCCGTCGTCACCACCCCCTTCAGCTTCTTCGCCTCCACCAGCGCCATTCTCCGCGCCGGAACTACTCCGCTGCTGGCCGACATCGACCCCGCCACCTTCAACCTCAGCCCGGCCGCCGTCGAAGCTGTCCTCAATGGTCCCCAGGGCGCAGCCGTCCGCGCCATTCTCCCCGTCCACCTCTTCGGCCAATGCGCCGACTGGGCCTCTTTCACCCGCATCGCAAAAGAGCGTAATCTCAAGCTGATCGAAGACGCTGCGCAGGCCTGGGGAGCTGAGTGTAATGGATTGAAAGCAGGCGCTTTAGGAGATGCCGCTGCCTTCAGCTTTTACCCCACCAAGAACTTCAGCGCCGCGGGCGACGCCGGCATGGTCACCACCAATTCAGAGGAGCTGGCCGAGCGGGCACGGATGTTGCGCAATCACGGCATGAAGCGCCGCTACTACCACGACGAGTTGGGCTGGAACGCGCGCATGGACGGCTTCCAGGGCGCCATCCTCTCTGTCAAGCTGCGCTATATCGACACCTGGAATCAGCTCCGCCGCACCGTGGCGCGGCGTTATCATGCGCTCTTTCACGCCGCGGGACTAGTCGAAGCCGGCCCCTATCCCATCCACGGCATCGTCCTGCCGCAAGAAGTCCGCGGCACCCATCACGTTTGGCATCAGTATGTTATCCGCGCCACTTGCCGCGACGGGCTACGCGCTTTTCTGACGGAGCGCAAAATCGGCTCGGAGATCTACTACCCCGTCCCGCTGCATCTGCAAGCGGCGTTGAAGAGCCTGGGCTACAGCGAGGGCAGCTTCCCCGAGGCGGAGCGAGCGGCTCGCGAGGTCCTGGCCCTGCCCATCTTCCCCGAGCTGCGCGAGGACGAACAGCAGACGGTGGTCAGCGCGATCGCCGAGTTTTTAAGCTGAGAAATGGCGCGTTCTACGTTACCGGTTTTTGCAAAATGGTGCGCTAGAACGCACCGGAAACTGCAAAGTGGTAGCAAATCTCTCACTAACCATACCAACCAAATAATCGAAGGAAGAGCGAATCAACCTGACCATCCCAGGTCAAGGGAGTTTTTCGGGGAAATTCGTAACTGTGGGGATGAGTGAGCGAGTCAGTGGAGTACGAACAGTGAAAAGAGAATAGGAAATACACTGAACCCCACTCCCGAAAAACTTTGACAAGGAGGACTTCGATATATAGGATGACGTGTGCCAGGATATCGAATGAATAATCCTGGATTTCCTTAGGAGGTAATGAGATGAAGAAGATTGCGTTTGGAACTTTGATGATCGGCATGGTAATAGCCTTCACCAACATGGCATCGGCGCAAACCGCCCTCTTTGAGGGGCATTGGAAGAACGTGAACGCGCAAACTCGCGGCGTGGTCGAACTCGATATCCGGGTCCAAGGCCTCAATGTGGACGTGAAGGCATGGGGCGCATGCTCGCCGAAGCCCTGCGAGATCGGCAATATCGATGCTCATCTTTATGCGCCCAGTGTAAGTGACAACCTCGTGAGCACCGCGCGAGCCCTGATCGTGCGTTATCATGACAGCTTTTCGGAACGAACCCTGGTGATTGAACCGCGCGGTTCGGGCGAGCTTACCGCCCAGATGTTTACGCACTTCACCGACAACAGCAAACGAACGAACTACGTCGAATCCGGCACGTTCAGTAGAGCAAGATAACGTCTTCGGGCGAATAAGCAGCCGTTGTGACAAAAGCCCCCGGCCTTTCGGCAGGGGGCTTTTCTGTTGGCTAGAGAAACGCTTCAGGCGCTGAAGAGCAGCACGCCGGCGGGTTTTTCTTCGCTGGCGGATTCGTCGCTGCTGACCGGGCGATAGAAGAGCTGGTTCTGGTCGAGGTAAACCTCCAGGAAGGCCGGGCGCTCGGTGATCTGGCCGGCGATCATGGCCTCGCTCAAGGGGTCCTCGACGTAGCGTTGCAGGGCGCGTCGCAAGGGGCGGGCGCCGTAGCTGCGGTCCACCAGGGTCTTTTCGAGAATCCACTTCTTGGCTTCCTCGGTGACCGAGATGGTGATGGACTTTTGCGCCAGATTGGCGTTGAGCTGCTGCACCATCAGCTCGACAATCTGGATGAGGTCGGCATCGTTGAGCGCCTGGAAGATGATGACTTCGTCGAGGCGGTTGAGAAACTCGGGGTTGAAGGTCTTTTTGACCTCGGCCTTGACCAGCTCCTCGACCTTGTCGCTGACGACCTCGTCGCGGTCGCTGGCGAAGCCCAGGCCCTGCTTCTTTTGCAGGTGGCGCGCGCCGATGTTGGAGGTCATGATGATGATGGTGTTCTTGAAATCGACGGTGTTGCCCAGGCCGTCGGTCAACTGGCCGTCTTCAAAGACCTGCAAGAGAATGTTGTATACATCAGGATGCGCCTTCTCGATTTCGTCGAGCAGGACGACGGAGTAAGGAGTGCGCTTGACTTTTTCAGTCAACTGGCCGCCCTCCTCATAGCCCACGTAGCCGGGAGGCGAGCCGATGAGCTTGGAAACCGAAAACTTCTCCATCAACTCCGACATATCGAAGCGGATGAGGGCCTTGTCGGAGCCGAAGAGGAATTGAGCGAGGGTGCGGGCCATCTCGGTTTTGCCGACGCCGGTGGGTCCGAGGAACAAGAAGCTGCCGATGGGCCGGTTAGGCGACTTGAGTCCGGCACGGGAGCGGCGAATGGCGCGGGCCAGTGCGCCGATGGCCTTCTCCTGCGAGATGATGCGCTTGTGCAGCTCTTCTTCGACGCGCAACAGCTTCTGGGTCTCTTCCTCCTTGATGCTGTTGATGGGCACGCCGGTCCAGCGGCTGACCACATCTTCGATGTCCTCGCGGGCGACGATGCTGCTGGCCGAGTCGTCGAGGTGGTACTTGTCGCGCAAACCGCGCAGGGTTTCGCGCTCTTTGCGCTCCTCGTCGGAATAGAAGCGAGCCTTTTCAAATTCATGATTGGCGATGGCCGAATCCATGCGGTGCACGATGAACTTGATGCGCTTCTGGACCTCGGTGATCTCCTCGGGCAGCGAAGTCTGGCGGAGCTTGACGCGGGCGCCGGCCTCATCGATAAGGTCGATGGCCTTATCGGGCAAAAAGCGATCCGGAATGTAGCGGCTGGCGTGGGAGACGGCAAACTCGACGGCGGCATCGGTGTAGCTGACGGCATGGAATTTTTCGTAGCGGTCCTTGATGCCGTGGATAATCTTGATGGCTTCTGCCTCGTTGGGCGGGGGCACCTTGACGGCCTGGAAGCGGCGCTCGAGGGAGCGGTCCTTCTCGATGGATTTGCGGAACTCGGCGGGGGTGGTGGCGCCGATGCACTGGATTTCACCGCGGCTGAGCGCGGGCTTGAGAATGTTGGCCGCGTCAAGCGAGCCCTCGGCGGAGCCCGCGCCGACCAGGGTGTGCAGCTCGTCGATGAAGATGATGGAGTTCTGGTTGTCCATCAGCTCTTTCATGATGGTCTTGAGGCGCTCCTCGAACTGGCCGCGGTACTTGGTGCCGGCCACAATGAGCGAGAGATCGAGGCCCAGGATGCGCTTCTCGGCGAGGAAGCTGGGCACCTCGCCATCGGCGATGCGCTGGGCGAGTCCCTCGACAATGGCCGTCTTGCCGACGCCGGGCTCGCCGATGAGCACGGGATTATTCTTGGTGCGGCGGCAGAGGATCTGGACGACGCGCTCCAGTTCGCCCTCGCGGCCCACCAGGGGATCAAGCTGGCCTTCCATAGCGGCCTGGGTAAGGTCGCGGCTGAACTCGCTCAGCAGGCTGGTGTCGCGCTGGCGCTGTTGCGGCTGGGTTTTTTCCTGGGTGACGCGGCCCAGCTCTTCGCGAATCTGCGCCAGCTTCAGGCCGCGCTCCATCAAAATCTCCGAGGCAAAGCACTTTTCCTCGCGCAACAATCCGAGGAGCAAGTGTTCGGTGCCGATGTGCTTGTGGCCCAGGCGCTCGGCCTCCTCGGCGGCATAAGCCAGAACCCGCTTGCACTCGTTGGAGAGCGGCAGGTCTACGCTGGTGGAGACTTTTTCGCGGACGGTGGTGTGCGCCTCAATCTGCTTGCGAATCGAATCCACCGAGGCGTGGGAGCGCAGGAAGCGGTTGGTCAAGGCCTTGTCTTCACGCAGCAGGCCGAGCAGCAGGTGCTCGGTTTCGATGTAAGGCGAGCCGAACTGGCTGGCCTCATAGCGCGCAAAAAAGATCACGCGCCGCGCCTTCTCCGTATAGCGTTCGAACATCAGGGCCTCCCATGTTCCAACTTGTTCAAAGTTACGCCAACTTGCTCAAACTTGCTGCCTGCTTGATTAGACTCAGTTTCCGCCCGAAATGGCGCATTTTTGCTTAAATCGTTCCAGCGCGAGCTTCCGTATGAGGAGTATACGCGGCCAGCCTGCCATTCTCCAGGCGCAGGACTCGCTTGGCGCGCGCGGCCAGTTCCATGTTGTGCGTTACCACGACCGAGGTGAGGCCGTGGCTCTTGTGCAGCCGCTCGATCAGGTCAAAGACGCGGCCGGCAGTGATCTCGTCCAGGTCACCGGTGGGCTCGTCGGCCAGCAGCAGCCGGGGGTTGTTGACCAGGGCGCGGGCCAGCGCCACGCGCTGCTGCTCGCCGCCGGAGAGCTCGCCGGGGCGATGGCTGCCGCGATCCTCTAAATCCACCTCGCGGAGCCAGTTGGCCGCTATGTTCAACGCTTCCCGCTTGCTGATACCACGGGCAAGCAGCGGCATGGCTACATTTTCCTGAGCGGTGAACTCCGGCAGCAGGTAATGAAACTGCCAGACGTAACCGATCTCGCGATTGCGAAAGGCCGCGGCCTCCTGCGGCGAAAGCTGGGCCACGTTGACCGAGGCGCAGGTGACCGTTCCGGCGGTGGGGGCATCCAGAGCGCCCAGAATATGCAAAAGCGTGCTCTTTCCGGCGCCCGACTGGCCCACGATGGCCACCATCTCGCCAGCCTTGACAACCAGGCTGAGGCCCTGGAAAAGCGTGAGCGAACCGCGCGCGGTGGTGTAGGTTTTTTCCAAATTCCGGAGCTGAATGATGGGGGTTTTGCCGGTTTTTGCCCGCGGCTCCGGCTCCCGCGCTGTGCGTACGTACTTGCTGGCGACCATTGTGGAGGTTTGGGTCATCCGGTTGGTCTTATTTTACTGTGCCGGGGGGTGGATTCTGCGCAGGTAGGGGTTCCGTTGGTAATGATTGGGGTGTTCTCTGAGTCAATATCAGGAACGAGTGAAAGCGGGCCTGCGCCTCCGCAATATGCCGGCCAGGCCAAGCAATCCCGTGCTGAGCAGCACAAGTGATGATGGCTCTGGAACATTCGATTGCTGCTCTTGCCCGGAGAACTCGACAGCGCCGCTATAGGGGGACCAGTCGATGTCCTGGCGGAAGGCGCCTGTTCCGCCCGCGCCGCCGTCGTTGTAATCGCCGGCATTCGAGGACTCCAAGTAGGCGGTGTCGGGAAGCGGATTGCTGCCGACAGTGGGAGGCGTGGTGGCGAGCGCAAAATTCAGGCTGTCGTACGGCCCCAGAGCGCCGGTCGGATCTGCTCCGTAGTCGGTGGTGTTGAAGGCCAGGCCGTAGATGATGGTGTCGGGAACGGAGATGTTCGCAAGGTCGAAGGTTATGGTCGAGAGCGAGCCGCTGTGGCAGAGCCCATCAGAGGCTAAATAGTCATTGCCGCAGCCCGCGGTCGGATCGGGACGCCAGGGGATGAAGGCGTTGTCGATGGTCTCCGTGGCGATCAAGGCTCCTACCGTATTGCCAGAGCCGACGTTGTAGAGATTCAGTGTGATCGGAAGCGTGTAGCCGCTCGCGGTGATGGATGTGCCGTTGATTGCCGAAGACCAATTGGCGAGATAGGACTGGTCGCTCAGGACGACCGTGGTGCTGGTGAGGGTGTATGTCGAATTTCCGTTTGCAAACTGTATCAGGCCTCCAAATTCGCCGGATGCATCCGCTTCGTATGGAAAAGAAGGGAGGTTGGGCGGCAGGGGGCTGGGGATGGTGTTGTAGAGGACGATGCCGTCAGCCAGTGCAATCGGCGCAAGCGCCAGCAGCAAAGCAGAGAAAATCGAAAGCCGCGCAATTGCCTTCATGGACCACCTCGTCAACGCAACGTGGAGGCGAAGACTAGCTCACACCCATTATACGATGCGGAGCAATGGGAGAACTTGCGCTTCCAGGCAATGCATCAAGATTCTCTGAAGGGTTGGGCTTGAGTGTCTGAGAGAACACTGGCTCGCATATCTCAGTATTTCACCTTATTTTCCGAGGCGATCCAGGCGGCGAAACTGGCCCAGGCTTCTTCGCTGAGCAGTTGCGTGGCGGGAAGCTGGCGTTCGGCGTTGTTTTTGCGCAGTTCATCGTAGAGAAAAGCGTCGTCGAAGCCGGCGCGGGCGGCGTCGGCGGCGCTGGCGCCATAGTAGATAGCGGCCATCCGCGCCCAGTAGGCCGCGGCCAGGCACATGGGGCAGGGCTCGCAACTGGAGTAGAGCTGGCATCCGGCTAACGAGAAAGTTCCCAGAGACTTGGCGGCTGCGCGGATGGCGTTCACCTCAGCGTGCGCCGTGGGGTCGTTCGCGGCAGTTACCGAGTTGACGCCTTCGCCCACAATACGGCCCTCGCGCACAATGACGGCGCCAAAGGGCCCGCCCGCGCCGCGCAGCACGTTCTCTGTGGCCAGAGCGATGGCGCGGCGCAAAAACTCGGGATTTGCCGGAGACGGTATCACAGACTTGCTCCAAAGTTCGTTGAAAGACAAGAGTTCGTTGAAAAGCAAGTAAAATATAGCACACAGATGGGACAGAGATCAGAGATCAGGGACAGAGATCAGGAAATAGGGAATAGGGAATATGGAGTTTTCCAGCATCCGGCTGTAAACTGGGAGGCGAGATGGACAAGATTAAAAACCAAATTCTCAAGGAATTGCTTCCGGCGGAGAAGGAGGTTGCGCCGGCGGCGAGTGTGCGGGCTGGAACAGATAAGCCCGCGTTGCATCCGGATCATTGGACTTCAGCCGTTTTATTGGAGCGGGCGGCGTACCTGCACAAGCTGGCGAAGCAGGGCGACGGCTCGGCCGGCGAGACGTTGAAGGAGTATCCGCGGCATTGCGCCATGCTCTCGTTTCGCAGCCGCGACGGCGAGGCCGAGATTCATGAGAACTTTGCCGATGTCTTTTACGTGCTCGAGGGGCGGGCCACGCTGGTGACCGGCGGCGCGGTGGTGGGCGCGCGAGTGGTCAAGCCGGGAGAGACGCGCGGGATTTCTGTCGAGGGCGGCACACGGCAGGAGCTGCGGGCGGGCGATGTGGCGCACGTGCCGGCGGGCTTGCCGCATCAGATGCTGGTGGCCGGGGAGCAGACGGTGACTTGCCTGGTGCTGAAGGTGGAGGAGAAACCGTAAGTGCGACTCACACACAGACTGAGTCGGGCGATACTTTCGGACAAAAGGAGTGCTACGATGGTTACTGGAGTGGTCTCATGAAGATCAGCACGGAACGCGAATTCCGGGACGATGCGGCGGGGATGCTGCGCGCGAAGGACCCGATTCTGGTGACGCGCAGAGGCCGCCTGGCTGGCATCTTCTTTCCTCGTCCGGAGACTACGCTGCCTGTTGAGTTGAAGCGTGAGCTATTTTCTGTTTTGAGTGCGGAGGTGGCGCGCCAGATTTCCAAACGCAGACTCAGCGAGGATGAGATTCTCGCCGATTTTCAATCCTGGCGAAAGACAATACACTGAGGAATCATGCCTGATAATGTTCTCGATGGCGCTAAGGAATTGTTGATCGATACGATTTCGGCACTCGACCAAGCGTCTGTTCGGGACTATATAGTAATTGGCGGTTGGTGTCCCTACCTGCGTAATAAGTCGACGCTGCGACATCCAGGTACACTCGACGTAGATATATTGTTCAAAGATGGAGAAATAGAAGGATCTCTCAAACCTGCTATTGTTATACTAAAGCAAAAGGGATTTATTTTATCAGCAAAGCACTCATTCCAGCTTTTAATTGAGAAAACGATAGGTTGTGAACACCTAGTCTATAACGTCGATCTTATGCATCCGAGTATGAGTGAGAATTACCCTCGAAGGTTCGTGGACCATTTGGATTTGGATATTCCATTGGACGCGGAAGAGAGCCGGGTTAAGAAATCGACCTCGATAGTGCTTCCGAATTCAGCGATCCTGTTTAGCGAGAATCTGTTCTCAAAATTCACATGGGAGGGCATTACCTTCGACCTAGTCGACTTCACCGGAATGTTTATTACGAAGATGGATAGTTGCCAGAAACAGAAGCGCGAACGTGATGCCTTCGATTTATATATCGCCCTTAAAAGCGGCCAAATCGATTTTCCCGCCATTGCACGATTCAAAAAAGATAATTCACACATCAATAAGTCATTGAATCGTCTATCGGAGTATCTGAAAAACGATGGAGAATCGTTCGACCGGAATGTTGCACAATTTATAGTGGGATCGCCGACGGAATCAGCTGCTCATGCACTTCAAGAAGCGATTCGCATTCACTGCTGAAAGCCCGATACCTCAGGTTCCGGCATTAGGCTTTTGGTTTTGAATAGTCCGAAAGATCATCCCGCTTTTTCCAGCAGACACAATGACAAATCGCGGCGCTCGACCATGTCGCTGGTGATTTCGATGTCGCGGACTCGCTTGCTGTTGGGCAGGTGGAACATGAGGTCGAGCATCAGCTCTTCGAGGATCATGCGCAGGCCGCGCGCGCCTATCTTGCGGGACAAAGCCTCGCGGGCGATGGCGGCGGTGGCTTCCACGGTGAAGTGCAGGCGAACGTTCTCGAATTCAAAGAGGCGCTGGTACTGCTTGAGGATGGCGTTGCGGGGCTTGGTGAGAATCTCGATGAGGGCCGACTCGTCCAGCTCGTCGAGGACGCCGACGACGGGCAGGCGGCCGACAAACTCGGGGATGAGTCCGTACTTGATGAGGTCCTGCGGCTCGGTCTTGCGCAACAGCTCGGTGTCGCGATGGGAACGGGTGGTGGCGGCATCGGCCTCGGCGTCGACGGACTTGAAGCCCATCGCCTTCTGACCCACGCGGCGTCCCACGACGCGCTCCAGGCCGACGAAGGCTCCGCCGCAGATGAACAGGATGTTGGTGGTATCGACGGCGGTAAATTCCTGGTGGGGGTGCTTGCGCCCGCCCTGCGGCGGCACGTTGGCCACGGTGCCTTCGAGAATCTTGAGCAGCGCCTGCTGCACGCCCTCGCCCGAGACGTCGCGGGTGATGGAGGGGTTCTCGTCCTTGCGGCCGATTTTGTCGATTTCGTCGATGTAGATGATGCCCTGCTGGGCGCGGGTCACGTCACCCTCGGCGGCCTGGAGGAGCTTGAGGATGATGTTCTCCACATCCTCGCCCACGTAGCCGGCCTCGGTGAGGGTGGTGGCGTCCACGATGGCGAAGGGCACGTCGAGCATCTTGGCCAGGGTGTGGGCGAGCAGCGTTTTGCCGGAGCCGGTGGGCCCGATGAGCAGGATGTTGCTCTTGGTCAGCTCCACATCGCTGTTGCGCATTTTGTTCATCTGGATGCGCTTGTAGTGGTTGTAAACGGCGACGGAGAGCTTCTTCTTGGTCTGGTCCTGGCCGATGACATAGTCGTCGAGGAAGCTCTTGACCTCTTGCGGCTTGGGCAGGTGGCCGGCGACGTTGGCCTGAATGGGAGCATCCCCGCCGCCGCTGCGGTCGTCCTCGAGAATCGAATTGCAGACGGCCACGCACTCATCGCAAATGTAGGCGCGAGGGTAGTCGCTGGGCGAGGAGATCAGCTTGGCCACAGCGTCCTGTGACTTGTGGCAAAACGAGCAGCGCAGTGTTTCTTCGGGTCCCGTGCGCATTTTCATCATTGCGGCTCCTCTTGGACGAGTATAGCTGAAATTGCGTTGTAGCGGAGTTTATGCCGTTAGGCCTGCAAACTCCTGTACCGTTTAGGTTCGCGGCCGGTCGATGATTTCGTCGACGATGCCGTATTCCTTGGCCTGCTCGGCGTTCATGATGAAGTCCCGCTCGACGTCGCGCTCGATGCGGTCCAGGGGCTGGCCGGTGTGTTTGGCCATGAGGTTGTTGGTAATCTCGCGGATGCGAAGAATCTCGCGCGCATGAATGTCGATGTCGGTGGCCTGTCCGCTGAGGCCGCCCATGGTCGGCTGATGGATGAGAATGCGAGAGTTGGGCAGGGCAAAGCGCTTGCCTTTGGTTCCTGCCAGCAGCAGAAACGCGCCCATCGAGGATGCCTGGCCGATGCAGATGGTCTCCACCTTGTTTTTGATGAACTGCATAGTGTCGTAGATGGCCAGGCCGGCGGAGATGGATCCGCCGGGGGAGTTGATGTACAGATGCACGTCCTTTTCCGGGTCTTCGCCGGAGAGGAAGAGCAACTGCGCCACGACGAGATTGGCGATATCGTCGCTGATGGGCGTGCCCAGAAAGATGATGTTGTCGCGCAGCAGACGGGAGTAAATGTCGTAGGAGCGCTCTCCCCGGCTCGTCTGCTCAACCACAATGGGAACCAATGCCATAAAGTTTCTCTTCCCGTTCTTACTTTGTTTTTGTGCCCTCAGCGGGCAGCCTTTCGTACAGTACAGACGCGGTTTTCTCGCGCCGCAATTGCTCCCTGATTCTGTGCAGTCCGCCGTCGGATTTCAAGCGCGAACGCAATGCCTCAACCGTCTCCCCGGACTGCACAGCAGCCAGCTGCAATTCGCGGTCCAGTTCCTCGTCGCTGATGCTGATGTTTTCCTCAGCGGAGATGCGATCCAGCAGGATGTTGGTCTTCACCTCGGCCACGGCGCCTTCACGCTGGGCGGCGCGCAGACGGGCAAAGTCCAGTTTGCGCATTTGCTCGGTTTTCATGCCCTGGGCCGCCAGGGCGCGCAGGCCGCGCTCCAGGCGCGCGTCAATCTGCTCTTGCACCAACGACTCAGGAACCGCAAAGGGGAAGCGCTCGGCGAGCGCGGCGAGTAGCCGGTCCTTGGTCTGGCCTTCCACGCTGCGTCGCTTGCGGACGGCCATGTGCTCGCGGACGCGGCTTTCCAGCTCCGCCAGATTCTCGTAGTGGCCCAACTCCTTGGCGAAATCGTCGTTCAGCTCCGGCATGGTGCGCTTCTTGATGGCCTTGACCTCGACGTTGTAAGCCACGGTCTTGCCGGCCAGCTTGGGTTCGGCATAATCGGCGGGGTAGATGATCTCGGCCTTCAGCTCCTGGCCGGGCTTGGCGCCGCGCAGAACAGAGGTGAAAGCCTCCACCGTGTCCTTGCCGCCCACTTCGACCAGCGTATCTTCGCCGGCAACCGGGTCGGCCTCAGGCTCGCCATCGATGATTCCCTTGTAGGTGATCTGCGCCCAGTCACCGTCCTTCAGAGCGCGGTCTTCCTCCACCGGCTCGATAGTGGAGCGCGACTCGCGCAATTGCTCCAGTTCGCGCTGGTACTCCTCTTCGGTGATCTCCACCGGCGGCTTATCCACAGTGACGTTCTGATAGCCCTCGATGGAGAACTCCGGGACAAACTCGAAGATTGCTTTTACATGCAGCGGCTTGCCGTCCTCGATGGTCAATTCGGTTACCCGCGGCTCGCCGACGGGCTTGATGCCCAGATCCTGAACCGCCTTGTTGAAGCGCTCGGGCAGCAGGCCGTCGATCACGTCTTTGCGGATTCCGTCGGCAAAGCGGCGCCGGACAACCGATTCAGGCACCTTGCCGGCTCGGAAACCGGGAATCTTGGCGTATTTCTTATAGTTGCCGGTAACCGTTTGAAAAGCGCTGGAGACCTCTTCTGCGGGAATGTCCAGCACCAGTTCGCGGGTGCATTCGGGGTTCAGAACAGGCCCATGCTGGTGGTCGTGACCTTCGTGATCGTGGGGGTTGTCGTGGCCGTCGTGTGGCGTCTGGGCCTCGTCAGGTTGTGGTTTTTTATCGACTGTGCCAGTAGAACTCAACGTTTTACCTTCCATGCGCTGTGTGCGCCGAACAAACTGCCATACTGGGGGATAAACTGCCTGTTTTGGGCCAGAAAACAGCGCGTAACACCGCCAACTGCCGGCATTCGGCAGGCTTACAGTCACAGACTGCCGCAACGGGCTCACAGGCCCCGCGCGGATGGGAGAAATCCCTTCACTCATGGTATGAGGGTTTGCTGGCAGGGTCAAACCGGCTGGACCGGTTTTGGCGCCGGGGGCACCGGGAAAGGCACTCCTCCACCCCACGGACGAAGACCTGTCCATGGGGACCCCGGCCTATATAGGAAGGGTATTACTGCTCCGCTAACTGGGGCTTGCGCACGTAGGGAAGGAACCGGGGATGGGCCGCGCCGCAACGGGCGAAGTGGGCGCGGGCTTCGTCCAGGCTGAGGGTTCCGTTCACTGTCAGCCGGACCTCGGAGGCATCGCCGTCATCCTGGCCGTCATCCTCCCACCAGCAGACGGGGCACAGGGCCAGCGCTTCGGGCGCCTCCAGCGTCTTGTATCCGCAGCATGGACAACGAAAACCGGCCATCACAGCTTCCCTCAAAAGATTGGACGCTTACAGCGGCCTGCGGGATTACACAATAAGCAGCTTCTAGCCGCTAGCTTCTAGCTTTTAGTTGCTGATCGATTCACTAGGGTTGCAGCGTCATGAGATTTGTGGGCCGGGTCACACATCACGGTTGGCACTGCGGGTGTTACACTGCCCTTCGTTCCATAAAACAAAAGCCATGCCTGTTGAAGAAGACCTTTGTACCGTGAGCTACTCGAAGGGGCCCAGCCGGCCTCTGCTGGAGCTGACCATCGGCGGCCTGCTGGAGCGCACCGCCAGCCGCTTTCCCGACCGCCTGGCCGTGGCTTCATGCCACCAGCAAAAACGGCTCACCTGGGCCGGGTTGAGCGCGGAGGCCGACCGCGTGGCGCGCGGGCTGTGGTCGCTGGGTATCCGCCGCGGCGATCGCGTGGGCCTGTGGTCCACCAACTGCATCGAGTGGGTGATGATGCACATGGGCTGCGCGCGGGCCGGGGCGGCGCTGGTGAACGTGAACCCCGCCTACCGCTCGCACGAGCTGCAATTCACGCTCGAACGCTCGCGCATGAAGGCGCTCTTCCTCTGGCACAAGGACAAGCACGCCGATTATGAGGAGATTCTGGGCCGCGCGCGCCATGGGCTCACGCTCGCGCTGGAGCACACTATCTACTTCGACTCGCCGGAGTGGCCGGCGCTGCTGGACGCCGAGGGCCGCTTGCCCGATGCCGTGGCCGTGGACGACGTGGCCAACATTCAGTACACCAGCGGGACGACGGGGCTGCCCAAGGGCGTGATGCTCACCCATCACAATGTGGTCAACAACGGGCAGTTTCTGGCGCAGGGATTTCACTACACAGAGAAAGACAGCATCGTTGTGCCGGTGCCGCTGTTTCACTGCTTCGGCTGCGTGATCGGAACGATGTCGGCGGTCAACTCCGGCGCGGCCCTCATCCTGCCCAACTGGACCTTTGATCCGCGCGCCACGCTCCAGGCCGTTCATGACGAGCGCGCGACCTCGGTCTATGGCGTGCCCGCGATGTACGTCGCCGAGTTTGGCCTGCCCGACTTCGCCAGCTATGACCTGACCAGCCTGCGCACCGGCATGATGAGCGGCGCGCCCTGCCCGGTGGAGTTGATGAAGCGCGTGCTGAACGAGATGCATTGCCGCGAGCTGGTGATTGCCTACGGGCAGACCGAGACCTCGCCGGTTACCACCATGTCCGACGCCGACGACCCCATCGAGATTCGCGTCAAGACGGTGGGCCGCGCGATGCCGCAGACGGAGATTCAGATCGTCTCCACCGTCACCGGCGAGCAGGTGCCCATCGGCGAGCAGGGCGAGCTCTGTATTCGCGGCTACGCGCTGATGAAGGGCTACGACGGCGACCCGGAAGAAACGGCTGCCGTGATCAAAGAGGATGGCTGGCTGCGCACCGGCGACCTGGGCATTATGCACCCGGACGGCTGCATCCACCTGACCGGCCGCTCCAAGGATGTGATCATTCGCGGCGGAGAAAACATCTATCCGCGCGAGGTGGAGGAGTTTCTCTACACCCACCCCAAGGTGGGCGAAGCGCAGGTGGTGGGCATCCCCAATGCGCGGCTGGGCGAGATTGTCTGCGCATGGGTGCGGCTGAAGCCCGGCGTTGAAGCCACCGAAGAAGAGATCAAGGAATTCTGCAAAGGGCAGATTGCCTACTACAAGATTCCCGAGCACGTGCGCTTCGTCACCGAGTTTCCGGCGACGCTCAGCGGCAAGATACAGAAGTACAAAATTCGCGAGTTCGAGATTGAGGCGCGGGGGTTGCAGTCGGTGGCGGAGGCGGCGACGGCGTAAGGACTGCGGAGTAATATAGGGTTCATGGATTCCCAGGTCGCAAAGTGAAGGAATTGTGCGTCTGGAGGAATTTCCAGAACCCTGAACCTGATTTTGGTTGCAAGGAGCAATTTCGATGAAAGCGATCGTCTGGCTTGGAGTGATTGTTGGGGTAATTTTCAGTGTGGCGTTGATTTCAACTTATCCTGTCTATGGATCGATTCTGGTCGGCCTCGTTGCGGCAACAATTATTGGGATCGTCATCTTCGACTATCGTCGAGGTATCAAATCATGGAATTCGAGTGTACGATTCAACGCCATCAATTCGATTGGCGATCAGGAGTTTTTGCTTCACATCGCACTGCACGACCGCGAAAGTATTGTCAGATGGAAAGCAGCGACAAAGATAACGAGCCAGGAAAAACTTGTGCAAGTCATCCTGGCCCACCCAACATCGTTTCACGAGGACGATCTAAAGCGTATCACCGATCATGAATTGCTTCGCAGTATCGCTTCGGCATCCAATGTCCATTGGCGCTTGCGCGTTCCAGCGGCAACTCGCCTGCCGCTCAACGAAGTTGCAAGGGTGTGCTGTCTAGCGTCTGGCACGCTCGAATATAACGGATCTTTCAAAATCTCCTCAATCAACGGCGTATCCAAGTATATTTGCAATGACTTTAGTTCAGCCGGTGGAAGTAGAGACTCAGATTTCATTACCTTATTGCCCGGTGAATGGCAGCTTGAAGTTAGTTATTCGAGGATTCTCCAATCTAAAACAACAACGGAAACAACAACCCGAACCTCAAGCGCTAATTCGAGACTCCTGCTGAAAGCCCAGCCAGGCAAGGACTACGGCATCGTAGGCGATATCGGTTATTTCGATGGGGATTCCTTCGTCAAAGATGGATATTCTGCCAGAAGAAAAGACGGTAGTTTATTCCTCAACCACGACAGGGTATTCAATGCGACAATCACTGAACTAAAGCGGAATTAAGCACGCCGCGCGGCGCGAGGCCAATCAGGCAACAATCTGGTACGCGGAAAGAAGCATACCGTCGACGCGCAGGTTTCGCGACGAATTGCTGGTTGGCTTTGCTAGTGCCGCAACTACTCTACTTCGTTATCCACCCTAATTGCACGGAACCCACCGCGTTCTGCTCAAGCGATTTCCTTTTTTCATCGTATTTTTCGACTGGCAGGCTGAAATTTATATCGTCGCTGTAGCCCATGCCAAGCGGCGACCTGGTTATTGGAAACGTCGGTCCTAAATGAGCAAACGACCATGCGCCCCAGGCCTCGACCGCGACCTGGGGGAACTATGCAAACTGCGGCCGCTCTACTTGATGCGTGTGGCAGTGAACTCCTGCGCGGGGCGGTCGCCGGCAGCGCCAAACTGGCGGGTGAACTTGATGGTGTCTCCGTCGGCCTTGCCGGTATAGGCGATCCTGAATTCATTGCCGTCGCGGCTCATCACCTGGGCAAAGGAGATGCTGTCGCCGTCGATCTTGCCGTCGGAGATGGCGGTGTCTCCGCGCGGGGTGGTGATTGTGCCGGTCAGCTTTGCGCCATCGACGTGAAAGTCGAAGGTGATGGTTTGCGTGCCTCTGGGCGACTCAACGGTGGCGGTCCACTTGCCGTTGAGGTCCGCGGCCAGAAGGGCGGCGGAACCGAATGCGAGGAAGAGTACAGCGAGCAGCGCCTTGCGAAACATGGATTACCTCCGGAGAAAATAGATTTTGGCGGAGAATCGAAAACCGCCTGTCATGAGGGACGCGGAGCATGGCTGATAAGTCTCAATCGGCGGCGGAGCGGAGAGCGGCCTCGGCTATCTGTCCCTCGGCACGCGAGGAGGCGCGTCCACCGGCTTGTCGTAGCGCCCGCGGAAGGCGTTCCAGCGGACGATGGTGATCTCCTGGAGCATCTTGAAGCCGTCTTTGAGGTAGCTCATGCGATCGAGATAAACGGCACTCGGCCATTTTCTCCAAAACCGATGGCTCCATAAACAAGTTATTGTGTATTGTCCATAATCTCAGTAAGCCTATGCCTGGCGGCCGAGCGAACATTCTGGCTTTTGTCCCCGGCGGCGATCTTTGCCAGCAACGCCTGGCTGGTGAGGTTCGCAACGGCGGCCAAACGGACCTCCGGAATCTTCGACGAGGAAAGCTCGGCCAAATCGTCCTGGGTGAATTCCGGGTTACGCAATAATTCTGCCAACAGGCTCTCGCCATGAACCTCCGCAGGCCTGAAACCAGACACGATATGAGGGCTGCTCCCGAGTATCAGCATAGGAAAGTCAGTGTTCCATTCACCTGTGGCCAATGTATACCCGGATTGGCTTAGCGCAACTGAAATTGATTCGCCTTCAACATGATTGTTACTTGTGTAGCTCTGGGATACGGGGTCTACGCTGATTGCGGCCACGATCCCGGGAAAGCGGCTCCGAATTCGCGGTTCCTGAATGGCCAGCTTAATGCGCGCAATGGACCTTGACGGCGTTCCGGCAAGAGATGCTTCGCCTAAAAACGCGAGGCTCTTCAGGGCGGGGTTAGATTCAACCATTGATGCAATGGCCACTGCGCGGATAACCGGATTCTTGTCCTCGACGGCGATCCTAGCCAACAGCGCCTGGTTGGTCAGCTTTTCAACGGCGGCCTTGCGGACCTCCAGGTTCCTAGACCCAACAGCCACCTTCGCCAGCGGCGCCTGATCGGTAAGCTTTTCAACGGCGGCTTTGCCGGTATCCGAGTCCTTAGCCTCGACAGCTACCTTCGCCAGCAGCATCTGATCGGTCAGTTTCTGGACGGCGACCGCGCGGACATCCGTGTCCTTATCCTCGACGGCGAACTTCACAAGCAGCGCCTGGTCAGTCAGATTGTAGACTGCGGTTGCGCGGACAGATGTGCTGTTGTCCTCGACGGCAATCTTCGTCAGCAGCGCCTGGTTGGTCAGATCCTCGACGGCGGTCGCGCGGACATCCGCGTCCTTGGCCTCGACAGCAATCTTCGCTCGTAGCGCCTGGTCGGTCAGATCCTTGACGGCCAGCTTGCGGACATCTTTGTTTTTAGCTTCGACGGCAATCCTCGCCAGCAGCGCCTGGTCGGTCAGGTGAAGGAAGGCTTCGCGCACATCATAGCCAATGTCATTGGCCTCGATAGCAATTTTCACCAGCACGGTCTGATCGGTCAGGTGTTCGACGGCCGCACTGCGGACATACTGATCATTGTCCCCCACGGCAATCTTCGCCAGCAGCGCCTGGTCGGTCAGTTTGTAGACGGCGGCCATGCGAACAAGAGAGTTTTCTTCGTTGACGGCAATCTTCGCCAGCAGCGCCTGGTCGGTCAGTTTCTCAACGGCGGCCTGAAGTTCCTTACAGGCACTTTCGTCTCCATTTGCGCATTTGCCTGAAAGTACTGCTAACTCATCCGCGGTTGCGGCAAGCAGCGGGTTCGTGAACAACAGGATGCAGAGAGCCGAAACAAGCGCGTATCTCTTCACAGCCTTAATCCTCCTTACCTCCAGAACTTCGTGACACGATTGTACCCACATTTGAGGCCGAACAGGTGGCGCGGGTCCGGCCAATCAAAATGCATCCGCGGCCAGAACGGCAAACCGGGATGCGGCCTCGGCTATCTGTCCCTCGGTACGCGAGGAGGCGCGTCCACCGGCTTGTCGTAGCGCCCGCGGAAGGCATTCCAGCGGACGATGGTGATCTCCTGGAGCATCTTGAAGCCGTCTTTGAGGTAGCTCATGCGAGAGCGCTCGTCGTGGGCCCAGGTGACCGGCACCTCGATGATCCAGAAATCGCGCTTCATGGCGATGAACAAAATCTCCGGGTCGAAGCCCCAGCGCTCAATGGTCTGGAGCTGAAAGACGGTCTGGGCGGCCTCGCGAGTGAAGGCTTTGAAGCCGCATTGGGTGTCGGCAAAGGGCAGGCGCATGATGAGGCGGGTAACGAAGTTGAAGCAGCGGCCGAAGAACTGGCGGTAGAGGGGCTGGCGCTGGGTTTGGCGGTCTTTCTCCAGCCAGCGGGAGCCGATGGCGATGTCCGCGCCCTCCTGAATAGCGGCAAAGAGGCGTTCGGCCTCCTCAATGGGCGCCGAGAGGTCGGCGTCGGTGAAGAGCGCCACATTGCCCTGCGCCTGGAGCATCCCGGAGCGCACACTGTAGCCTTTGCCGCGGTTGCCGGGATTCTCGACGAGCCGGAGCTCGGGCGCAGTTTGGGCAAAGGCGCGCACCACCTCGGCGGTCGAGTCGGTTGAGCCGTCGTTGACCACCAGGACCTCGGCATCCCAGCCGCGCGCACGAATGCAACCCACCACCGAGGCCAGCGTCGTCAGGACGCGGGCGCTCTCGTTGTAGACAGGAATCACAATGCTGTACATTGGCCGGGCGCTATTGCCGGTATTGCGCTTGACATCGTCTTTCATGTTTCCGCCCCTTCCCGCGCTCGCCAGCCCCTTAACACCCCAGCGACGAAGACCTGTCGCCACCATCCCAGAAAGCAAAGACCGCTTCCTGGGAACCCTGGTCGCCGGGGCCTCCGTCCCCTTACCGGGACGGAAAAACTCAAGGAATGTCACTGGACATCATAAACGTTGCCGGGCTAAATTGGCTGGTGAGCGCCTGGATGCAGTGGAATTCAGCCAAACTATTGAGGGGAAAAGGCTAAAATTCACAAAGGAGCTTTGTTTTTCGAGCCAGAATGGGTAGAATCCGTTTATGCTGTAGGGGAGGCTAGAGGACATGACAAAGGCAGACCTGGTGGAAAAGGTGACTGCGGCGGGCGAGCTGACGCGGCGCGACGGCGAAGTGATCGTCGAGACCATCTTCGATGCGGTAATCGGGGCTCTCAAGAGCGGAGACAAGATTGAGATTCGCGGCTTCGGGTCCTTCCGCACCCGCCAGCGCAAACCCCGCATCGGGCGCAACCCCAAGACCGGGGAGCGCGTCGATGTTCCGGCCAAGAAGGTGCCCTACTTCAAGCCATCCAAGGAGCTGCGCGACCTGGTCAATCCCCAGGAAGCCAAAGCCCACTGAGCAACGGCTGGCTCTCAAGCTTCCAGCCTGGCCGTATCTCTTTGCTGGAGCCAATCCAGGAAGAAGATTCCCGCCAGAAGCGGAACCAGCCAGATCACGCGGCACTGATAGCGATCATCGACGACCGAAAGGACGCCTGTGACCAGTGCGTTGGCGACGACTATGGCGGCTACGACCAGGCTTAGGCCGGCAAGCCGGGGTGAGTGGCGCCGCCAGAGTAAGGGAATCAGCACGGCCATAGCCGCCAGCGAGGCGATGATCGTCCACCACTGAATATCAGTGAACAGGTCAAGAGGCAGAGCGTCGCGCGACTGCCGGCTGCCAAGATAACTCGCTTTCGCCCGGGGCAGCACTTCATCGAATTGTTGCAGCATCCAGTCGTTGGGATTGAAGCCATAGACGCCGAAGTGCAGAAATTGATCCCGGAAGTTGGCGGCCGAACGGGAGAGCTGCTGCAGGGGATAGGCGCGCACCGTGGCCAAAACCAGGGGCATCTCCTCCTGATCGATCAGCTCTCTTTCGGCGTCGGATCCGCTTTGGTAGGCCCCATTCTCTGCCCAGAGGAACTCGTCCGGATCATCGGTGAATTGGCTGAGATGGTTGCAGACTGCCCATTGCAGCCGGGGGCAGTTTTTCTCCAGGTACCAGCGTCCGGGGCCGTCGGCGACAATGCGCGCCATCAGATAGGGAGGCCGCTTGCCGTTCAGGGAGGGCTTGCCATAGAGATAGCCGTGCAGCGCCATTTGGGCAGCCGCTGCCACCACAAGAATTGCTGCCAATTCACCCAGGCTCAGCACACGGCGCAGGAACGGCTGCCGCTCGAAGGCGGCAAACAGGACCAGCAGCACAATCAGGCCGGCAGCCAGAAGAAAATGCGAGGCGTGGGCAGTAATTCCCCAAACGGCGATGAGATAGAGGCCCCACCGCTCGGCGCGGCTGAGAGTGTCGCGCGCGAAGGCCAGAAGATAGAAGGAGAGATAGAGAAGCGGGCCGAGGATGTCGGGCATGATGAAATCGGCATACCAACTGGCGCTGCTTAGCAGGCTGAGAAAGAGAAGGAGAAGGAGATATGACGCTACGATGCGCCGCGGGGCGACGGAACGAGCTAGAAATGAACGGACGAGCAACCAGACGATCCAGGCAACCAGCAGGCATTGCAGGGCGACGATGGGCCAGGGAGAGATGTTGCAGTGAAAGGGAAGGATGCCCAGGCTATAGAAGAAGGAACGCACACCGTAGTAATCCGAAAGCTGATGCAGGAACAAGGCCCGCGCCACCACGCGGCCATCCGCAAGATAGGTCATTGAATCCGGGTAAATCAGCGGAAAGCCGTTATAGAATGCCGGCCATGCCAGCATGAGCGCGCCCAGCAACACCGCACCGCCGCGCCAGGCGCAGAGCCAGCCTTTCCCGTTACGCGCGAGTTTTTGTCCCTCAGCTTTGGCAACTGTCATGGAAGGCTATTCTCTGGTTGACGCACTCATCGTATCACCTTGAAGGCACTACGATTGTCTTGTCGCGCCGGGGCGGATGCCGATGACGCTCATCATGCGCCCGGCATGGCCCTCAGAGCCGCGATGAGAGAAAAACAGATCGCGATGGCAGCTTGTGCAGCCGCCTATCAGATGAATGGCCCGGGGCCTGAGTCCGGCGGCCAGCAACTGGCGGCGGTTGGCTTCGACTAGATTCAGATGCAGGCTGGGACCCAGGGCCAAGTGGCCCGGCGCGCGCTGCGTCATGAACAGGAGAGGATATTTATTCCGCACCGGGTCCGAGTCGTAGACCTCGCGGAAAAGTTCGCGGGCGTAGGCAAATTGCGATTCGAAGCTGGAGAGGACCTCTTCGCCCACGGAGTAGCAGCAGGGACCGATGCCGGGACCGATGGCGGCAATCAAGTCTTCAGGCCGGGAGCCGAATTGGAGCCTCATGCGGCCGATGCCGGACTCGACGATGCGCTCGACCGTTCCCCGCCATCCGGCATGGAAGGCGGCCACGGCGCGCCGCTTGCGATCGGCCACCAGAATGGGGATGCAGTCGGCGGTTTTGATGCCCACAAGCAGGCCGGGCTCATCGGTCATCAGGCCGTCGGCACTGCACCCCAGCGACGAAGACCTGTCCCCCCACCCCAGCGAGCAAAAATCGCTCACTGGGGACCCCGTGTCGTTGGGGACCCCGCCCTTCCGTGGCCGCTTGCGTCTGGCGTCGGCTGAGCTTGCCAGGAGCACCAGGTTGGAATGAATCTGGTGAAGGTCAACCAGCGGAGTGGAGGGATCTCCACTGACCGCCTCGACAAAAAGCCGGCGATTCCGGGCCACAGTTTCCCGGTCATCCTCGGCCGTAAAGCCAAGATTCAGCTCGCCTGGGGTGTCATCAGCGCAGTAAGCCCGGCTTAGGCCGCAGCGGCGCGTGCTGAAGCCGTGCCATAGCCAGTTCATCTTTTGCCAGGCAGGGATCACGAGCAACTGAACGCCGTTGGGAGCGATGCGGGGAAGCGGCGCGGCGGGAATCAGCTCCTGCTGCGTCGCGCGCTCCAAACGCAATCGGCTTGTCACGCTGGAGACCTTGCGCCGCAGATTGCGCTTGAGGCCCGCCCGCTCAAAAAGCGCGTCAATCTGCTGAATTACCGGCTCGGGGAAATCCGCTGGAATAGAAGGGTGCATTTGGCTTCCATTTTATCCGGCGGCAGATAAGCATTGGGCCTGCCTTCCGGCAGGCCCGCTTGAGAGGCATTAAAGAGAGGAGGGTCCGAGGGGGTTATTGGGGAAGAGGTCCGTACAGAACCTTCAAGAAGGAGGGAAGTCCTTACTTGGGCGGGCGGTGTTTCGGGGAAGCCTCTGCTAATTATCATTATAGATGCGGAGAAAAGGAAAAGGTTTCACGGCCGGCAAGATTTTTTTCTACATATTACTGTGGATTCTACGGGCGATGAAAAGATCTCAACTTCTGCCCTAATTTGCCGAAAATCTTCGAATGGGGGAGTCTGTCCCTGCTCCCAGACAAGGGGTCACGATGACGGTAGCCGCTCTTTCGACCGCGGGGTTCTCGCAGTATATTGCCGCGTCCAGCAACGTTTCCGCGTCGCAGCAGACCTGGCAGTCGCTTGAGCAGAGCCTGGCGCAGGGCAATCTGAGCGCCGCTCAAAGCGCGTTCAATGCCTACAGCCAATTGAACCCGGCGCCGGCCTCATCGAGCGGCAGCTCGCCGGAATCCTCGCAGCTCTCCACCGACATGGCCGCGTTGGGCAGCGCCATCGGCTCGGGCAATCTCTCTTCGGCCCAGTCCGCATTTGCGACGGTCGAGGGCGATCTGAAAACTAACCCATCCCAGGCGGTGGCCAGCGCGGAGAGCGCCGCGGCCCAGACGGTGCAATGGATGGACGACCTGCTCAGTCTTTCCGATTCGAGCAGTTCCTCCTCATCGGCCACAACGACCGATCCGGTGACCGCCATGCTGGATAGCGCCTACGGGTTGAACAGTTCCAACAGTACAACCAACCCGATGGTCGCGTTGCTGGAAAGCAAGTATGGCGACGGAAGCAGCGCCAACTCCTCAAGCTCAGGCGCAACTTCGAGCACAACGGGCGCCAGCAGCACGGCCAGCGCGCCGAGCGCCGTCAGCGCCGGCAACGCAGGCAGCAGCGCCAGCGTCAACGCCTACGCGTGATGGGTTTGCCAGCGGTGGAATGTAAGGATCGAGGCCGGATGAAGCAATCCTGCTGCTGCCGGTCAAAGATGGCCAAAGACCTATAGAATATTTCTAAATATGCTTGACGAAGATGCTGGCAAAGTACCGGAAGCTGCGCGGACGAACGGCTCCAGGCGAGCGGCTCGCCAAGTGTCTATCAAGGATATTGCGCGGCTTGCCCATGTATCGCACCCCACGGTCTCCCGCGCATTGCAGAATAGCCCTCTGGTGAATCCCCGCACCGCAGAAAAAATACGCAAGATCGCCGAGCAGGCGGGTTATCGCGCCAGCGCCGTGGCCCGGGGCCTCGTGACCCGGCATACGAAGACCATTGGCCTGGTGGTGACCACCGTCGCCGATCCCTTTACCAGCGAAGTCTTCAGCGGAATTGAGCGAGAGGCTCATGACCGCGGATATTGCGTCTTTCTGGCCGAATCGAATGCCGATCCGCAGCGCGAAAAGGAAGTGGTGCGGACCTTTGCGGAGCGGCGGGTGGATGGAATCATCGTCACCTCCTCGCGCGTGGGCGCGCTGTATCTTCCG
>Ga0326727_10004232_pt1 | contig 43702 bp, 43 predicted proteins | sample MB2enrmetagenome_FD_207643 | JGI IMG/M metagenome (GOLD analysis project Ga0326727, IMG submission 207643) | Lab enriched peat soil microbial communities from McLean, Ithaca, NY, United States - MB29MY | ecosystem: Environmental > Terrestrial > Soil > Wetlands > Peat | place: USA: New York... | reverse complement strand
TGCGCAAGCTGATTACCGTCTGCGGATATTCACGCCGCGCAGCGAGCTGCCCTTCGCCGGGCACCCCACGCTTGGCAGCGCCTACGCGGCGCTGGAGGCTGGGCGCATTGCGCCGCGTGATGGGAAGGTGGTGCAGGAGTGCGGCGCGGGCCTCATCGGCATCACGGAGGAAGGAACAGGGGCGGCGCGTTGTTTGACGCTGGGCCTGCCGCCCGCCGCGTTGCGGCCGCTCACGCCGGACGAGGTGAACGAATTGGAAGCTGTGCTTGGTCATCCCGTTCTCAGGGACGTGCCGCCCGCCATCGTCGATGTCGGCGCTGTTTGGGTGGTGGCGCAGCTGGCGGGTGCCGCGCAGCTTCTGGCGCTGACGCCAGATTTTGCCCGTTCGGCCGCGTTCGAGCGGCGCCTCGGGGCGACGGGCCTCTCGTTGTTCGGCGCGCATGAGGGCGGCGATGCCGAGATCGAGGTGCGTTCCTTCGCGCCGTCCTGCGGTATTGATGAAGACCCGGTGTGCGGCAGCGGCAATGGCACCATCGCGGTGTTTCGATGGGCGCGGGGCCAGCGGCCCACCACCGGCACCAACTACATGGCCGCACAGGGACGGTGCGTCGGACGTGATGGGCGCGTCCTGGTGGCGGTGGATGCCGCCGGCCAAGTCAGCCTGGGCGGAGCCTGCGTAACATGCATTGATGGCACGCTATCCTGCTGATGGCTGACGAACCTGGGCAACGCACGCTCGAACGGCTGCAAAGGTTCGCATCACGCTTGTCGGAGGCGCGGTGACCAGCGGCGGCTTTTCTTAATCTTTACTCATAAGCGGTCGGTCTCCAGACGGCCCGGCCTCGCCATAAGGCGAATGGCCGGATGAGGAGGCGCAACGCTGTGCCGACCAACCTGAGTCCGAGGCGCTGGGGAAGGAATTCATCGCCTTGGCAGGGCCTCATTGCGCGGCACTGGCGCCGCTGTGACGTCCATCACGCCGTCCGCCGAGGTCTTTGGGCGACGTCATAACAAAGGCGACGCGGCGGGTGCGGCAAATCGCGGTTGGCAGTGACTGCATTTTTCAGAACTCGTGGCAAAGCAGCCGATCTCCTTTCGTGGAGTTTCGGGCGCTTGGTTCAGCGGCTAACAGGACGCGTATTGAGGCAGTGTGGAACAACGTAGGAACTTGCGAAAATTTTTTATTGGCTGAACCTCGGTATGCGCCAGCTGACTGTGAGTTGGCTTCACGCCATGATCCCATAAAACCATGTTAAATCTGATGGTTGGCGCGCCTATAGGCGCCGAAACCCCTTTCCGATACGCAGATCAGTGGTCAGACATTGAAAAAAGATCTTCGCATACTCGTGGCCATGGTCATCGGCGCATTAACCGTTTTCGCCTGTTTATATACTGTCGGCCACGCAGCCATGCCAATCTCTACCAGCACCGTCTGCTGCCGGTCTCCAGGCCGGGGTGGCAGCAAGGGCCGGATATTGACGACCCCACGCGAGGGCAGCCCCGTCTTTCTACGGCGAATCAGCCGCGAAGTCTTTGGCTCATTGCAGAATTATTATGATGTGATTTGAGCGCAAGTTGATATGCTCTAAGCAGCTGTTGTCCAACTGGGGATCGCCTCGATGCCCATGGAGTCCAGAATACCGGCGCTGAGACTTAACAGCGCGCTCTTTCTCGATATTGACGGAACGCTGCTCGAAATCGCGGCAACACCGGAGGCGGTTCATATGCCTGCCGGCTTGCGCGAGTTGCTGTGGGACCTCGCTGCTCGCCAAAACGGTGCGCTTGCCCTGATTTCCGGCCGCACCCTCCCGGATATTGACCGTTTGTTGGGGGCTGGATTGCCGCTCGCGGCTGAGCACGGCGCCATTCTGCGCGATGCGGCCCGGTGCGTGACCGCATGCGTGCGCCGGCCAGCCGTGCTCAACGCCGTCGCCGCGCGGCTGCGCGAGGCCATCGCCTGCCAGTCTGGAATTTTTCTGGAGGAAAAGAGCTTCGGCATTGCGCTGCACTGGCGGGGTGCCCCCGGGCAGGCCGAACAGCTCGCCGCACTCGCCACCGATCTCGCTGCGGCGCACCCCGATCTCATCGTGCAGCCCGCGCGTCAGGCGATCGAGATCCGCGCCGCCGGCGCCGACAAGGGACGGGCGCTGCAGCTGCTCATGCGCCAGCAGCCGTTTGCCGGCCGCCTGCCCGTGTTCGTCGGCGACGATGTGACCGACGAGGCGGCGATTGCCGAGGCTTCGCGCCTGGGCGGGGTTGGTCTGCATGTGGCGCGGGATTTTGGCGGCAGCGCGGCGGCGGTTCGCGCCTGGCTCCTGGAGGCGGTCAAGGGCGGTCATGACTGATCCCGGTTTCCCCGATCTCGATCTTGCGGTCGTCGGCAACGGCACGATCGCGGCGCTGATTGATCCGTCGGCCCGCGTGCTCTGGTGCTGCTGGCCGCGGCTTGACGGCGATCCGGTCTTTCACGCGCTGCTTGGCGGCGGAGAAGACGGGCATCTATCAGTCACGCTCGATGGGCAGGTAACATCTACGCAGCGCTACATGGCCAACACGCCGATCCTCGAGACGATCCTGCGCGACGGTCTGGGCAACGCGGCGCGCATCCTCGATTTCTGTCCGCGCTTTCGCCAGTTCGGCCGGATGTATCATCCGTCAATGCTGATCAGGCGGATCGAGCCGCTTTCGGGCGCGCCGTTCGTCAAGATCGCGCTGAGACCCGGCTTTGGTTACGGCGCCCACCACCCCCGCCCGGCCGCCGGCAGCAACCATCTGCGCTTCACGGGAGACGACTTCGCCGTCCGCGCGACGACCGACCTGTCGCTCGCCTACATTGTTCATGAGCAAAGTTTTATTCTCATCCGGCCGGGCACGATCGTGCTCGGTCCCGACGAGCCGCTCAACATCTCCCCCGACGCGCTGTTCACCCAGCTTCATGCCGAGACGCTCGGCTACTGGCACAACTGGGTCGCCGACCTCAACATTCCGTTCGACTGGCAGGAGCCCGTGATCCGCGCCGCGATCACATTGAAACTCTGCTCGTATGACGATACCGGCGGAATCGTCGCGGCACTCACCACATCGATCCCCGAAGCGCCCGGTTCGCGGCGCAACTGGGACTACCGTTTCTGCTGGATGCGCGATAGTTTCTTCACCATCGCGGCGCTCAACCGGCTTTCGGCGACGCGCACGATGGAAAATTATCTCCGCTTCGTACTGAACGCCGTGCGGTGGTCCGAGCAAAAAGAGATCCCGCCGCTGTTTCCGATCGCGCCCGGCATGTCCACGGATGAAACGATCGCCCGGCATCTGCCCGGCTTCGGTGGCGACGGGCCTGTGCGCGTTGGCAACGCCGCCGCCTCGCAGCGGCAGAACGACGCCTACGGCGCCATTGTGCTCAGCCTCGCACAGCTTTTCCTAGACCAACGTCTCGTCGCGCGCGGCGATGCCTCGCTTTACAGAAGTCTCTGCGCGCTCGGCAACATCGCCGAGCGCGTGGCCTTCGAACCGGATGCGGGGATTTGGGAGTTTCGTGGCAGTATGCGGGTGCATAGTTTCTCGGCGGCGATGTGCTGGGTGGCGCTCTCGCGCTTGGCCCTGATCGCCCGTTCGATCGGTTGCGATGACGAGGCGGACGGCTGGGCGGTGCGCGCGGCCACGCTCCGCGCCGCGATTCTGACGCGGATCGTCACCCAGGAGGGGTGGCTTTCCGGCGTGCTTGACCACGCCGTGCTCGACGCTTCGGTGCTGATCCTGCCGGAAATCGGCTTCATCCCCCCCGATGCGCCCGAGTTTCTCGCGACGCTCGACGTCGTGGAGGCGCGGCTGATGCGCGGCGGCTTCGTCCTGCGCTACGAGGACCCGGACGATTTCGGCCCGCCGGAAACCGCTTTCCTGCTCTGCAGCTTCTGGTATGTCGATGCTCTTGCGCTGGCCGGCAGGCGGGAGAAGGCGCTCACTCTGTTCGCGCGGATACTGGCGCATCGCAACCACGTTGGTCTGCTCTCCGAGGATCTGGCGCCGGAGCTGCCGGGCAAAGCAGCGCGGCTATGGGGAAATTTTCCACAGAGCTATTCGCAGGTTGGGTTGATCCTCTCCGCCATGCGGCTATCGCGGAGCTGGGAGGAGGGGTTATGGCGCGCCTCATAATCGTCGCGAACCGCGTGCCGAACCCGAACGAGCGCGGCAACCCGCGCGCCGGTGGTCTCGCGATTGCGCTCTCCGATGTGCTGGTGCCCGGATCGCTCTGGTTCGGCTGGTCGGGCAAACGGTCCGGGAAGACGTCCACGAGCCCCCGGGTGCTCGTCGATCGGGGCGTTACCTACGCCACGATCGATCTCGCGGAGGCCGATTATAATGCCTATTATCGCGGCTTCGCCAACGGCACCCTCTGGCCCCTGTTCCATATGATGCCCGGGCTGATGACATACCGCCGTGAGGATTACGCGGGGTATCGCACGGTCAACCGGGCCTTTGCCGAGGCGCTCGCCGGACTGGTCGGGCCCGATGATCTGATCTGGATCCATGACTACCAGATGCTCGCGGTCGCGGCTGAGCTGCGCGCGCTCGGGCTGCGGAATCGCATCGGTTTTTTTCTGCATATTCCCTTCCCGCCGCCTGAAATTTTTAAAATCCTGCCACCGGCCGCCGAATTGCTGCTGGCCCTGAGCGCAAACGATGTGATCGGTTTTCAGACTGAGGGCGACCGTGCCTTGTTTCTTGCCTGCATCAGGGGCTTGCTGGGCGTGGTGCCAGGAGCCGGCGGAGAATTTTCGATCGACGGGCATGAGACAAGCGCCGTCGTGACACCGATCGGCATCGATTCCGACAGCTTTAGCCGCGTCAGCGCGCGTGCCGTGCGTCGTGCCGAGGCAAAGCGCCTGATCGAAAGCCTAACCGGCCACGCTTTGATGATCGGCATAGACCGGCTCGATTACACGAAAGGGCTGCCCGCCAGATTCGCGGCGTATGGCCGTTTTCTCTCAGCCTATCCGCAGCACAAGCATAAAATCAGCTACCTGCAGATTGCGGCCCCCACGCGCCCTGAGGTCAACCATTACGAGGAGCTGCACAACGAGCTGGATCATAAAACTGGCGCGATCAACGGCGTGCACTCGGATTTCGACTGGGTGCCGCTGCGCTACATAACCCGCACGGTCAGTCGCACGGCAATCGCCGGGCTCTACCGCGTCGCGCGGATCGGCCTGGTGACGCCGTTGCGTGATGGCATGAACTTGGTTGCCAAGGAATATGTCGCGGCCCAGAATCCGGCGTCCCCCGGCGTGCTGATCCTCTCCCGCTTTGCCGGTGCCGCCGACGAGCTCGCCGAGGCGCTCCTGGTCAACCCGTTCGACATCGACGAGGTCGCCCGCGCGATCCATTTTGCCTTGGTGATGCCCGACGACGAGCGCCTGGCGCGTCACGGGGCGCTGCTCGCCAAGGTACAGTCGGGCAGCGCCGCCGCTTACTGCGCAAGATTCACCGGTTTTCTCGCGGAGACGCGCGCGCCCATACCCACGGATGTGAATTGGCGTCCGATCGTGACCGCCGGCTTTGGCCACCGTAATCATTTGATATGATTTGATAAAACGGGGTCGAAATGGGGCCGGTCGCTGCCGATCGGGACCCCGCGGGGTACCCTTTTCTCACGGAAATTCAATATCTTAACGGTCATCGAAGGCGGCGGCAAAGTTGGGTGCTAAGTCACAAGTGCGGACCGACTGCAACCTGCCCCGTTACCAAGCGAAATCTACAATAAATTCAATGAACTCCAGTTGTGGTGCTCACACCGGGCGAAAAGCGCGGTGAGGTCCATGCCAACCATCGCGGGTTCGTACATGGGCGGCTTTCGAACGCCGCCCTCATCGGTGCGTCCCAAGCCGTGCCAAGGCGGCATCCGAAACCCTTCACCATCCCAGTCCTTCTCTGGTTTTGTCGATTGCTCCGAAGCAGCCGTCCATTCCACCTGGAACAAGCCTGCCCTGGTCGGGTTAGCGAGCCCCAGCCAGCCGGACCTAACCAGCTTTTGCTTTCAGCCGGTTGACATCTTCCGGCGGCGCGGCGGTAATCCTCCATATGGACCATGACACCGGCGCAGGAGATTAGCAGCGATGCCGCAGAGCCCGATTACCTTGGTTGATGCGGCCAAGGTACGCCGCGGCGCGGCAGTTCTTCTCGAGATCCTCCGAAGCGAAGGCGTCGAGTATATCTTTGGCAACCCGGGTACGACAGAACTGCCTCTGATGGATGCCCTCCTCGAATTACCGGACATCCGTTACGTATTGGCACTTCAGGAAGCCAGCGCCGTGGCGATGGCCGATGCTATGCACAGGCTGCCGGTAAGCCGGGTTTCCTCAATCTCCACACCGCCGGCGGCCTCGGTCATGGCATGGGCAACCTGCTGAACGCGAGCGTCTCGCAGACGCCGCTGGTGGTGACCGCCGGCCAACAGGATTCCCGGCACACGATCACCGACCCGCTGCTGTTCGGCGACTTGGTGCAGATCGCGCGCCCCGCGGTGAAATGGGCCCAGGAGGTGGCCCATGCGGACCAGCTTCCCGTCCTGGTCCGTCGCGCATTCCATGATGCGACTGCCGCACCCGCGGGGCCGGTGTTCCTTTCGCTGCCCATGGACGTCATGGAGGAGATGAGTACGGTCGACATTGCCGAACCGTCCGTCATCGATCGCCGTGCCGTCGCGGGTTCGCTGGATCGCCTGGCGAACCACTTGGCCGCGATCGCCCCTGGCCGTCTTGCGATCATCGCGGGCGACGAGGTCCACGCGAGCGACGCCGCTGCCGAAGTCGTTGCTCTGGCTGAAATGCTCGGGGCTCCCGTCTACGGCTCGTCCTGGCCATCGCGGATTCCGTTCCCGACCGCGCATCCGCTCTGGGCAGGCAACATGCCGACGCGGGCGGCAGATATTGCGGGACGTCTCAGCGACTATGACGGAATCTTCGCACTCGGCGGTAAGTCGTTGATTACCATTCTCTATACCGAGGGTTCGGCGGTGCCGCCTGGCTGTTCCGTCCTTCAGCTTTCGGCCGACGTTCGGGATCTTGGCAGGACCTACCAAACACCGCTTTCAGTCGTCGGAGATATCAAGATGTCGCTGCGTGCGCTGGCACCGCTGCTCATGGCGGCGACGGAAGGCCAATGCTCCCGCCTACCGAGCCTTGCGACATAAGGCGCAAGCGGCCCGGACGTTACAGCGGCAGCAGGTGGAACAGGCCGTCGCCGCGCAGTGGACGGCACCTGTTATCACGCCGCTGGTCGCGGCTCGTGAGGTGGTCCGGGCGATCGGGGCCAGCACCGCGATCGTTGATGAGGCGATTGCGACCTCCTCACATGTACGAGGCTTCCTGAACAGCACATCGTCGCGGCAGTATTCCTTTCTCCGGGGCGGAGCGCTGGGCTGGGGCATGCCGGCCGCGGTCGGTTGTTCCCTGGGCCTGGGCCGGGAGCCGGTCGTCTGTCTCGTGGGTGATGGCGCGGCACTTTATTCGCCGCAGGCGCTCTGGACGGCCGTGCACGAGGACCTTCCCGTAACCTTCATCATCATGAATAACCGCGAATACAACATACTCAAGAATTTCATGAAAGCGCAGACGGATTATGTCTCGGCGCGCAGCAACCGCTTTATTGCCATGGAAATCGACAGCCCCGCGATCGACTACCAGAGCATGGCAAAATCCTTCGGGATGCCCGCCCAACAGATCACGCGAGCAGTGGATATTGCGCCCGCCGTCGAGGCTGCGATCGCTTCGGGGCCAGCCAACCTCATCAAGATTATCATCTGTGCTACGTAGAGTCCCTTTCAAAATCCATTTTCTCCACGCCCGCAGGCAGATGAGTGAGTGGGTGATGCCGGGAGCAGGCGTTGGCCGCTAGGAGCCAGTAGCGTGGCGCGCGAGCGCTTCCAGGGTTGCAGCCATCGCGGCGACGGCTTGGCGGCCGTCACCGCTTCCGAGCCCGTGCCTAGCCGCAATCCAAGAAGGATCGTTGTAGCTAAGATTCACTGTGCCGTCCGCATCCTCCCACACGAGCATTTTTAGCGGCAGATCAATGCCTGCCGTTGGGGCATCTTGCATCAACGGCGTTCCTGCCGCCGGGTTGCCAAATATGAGAAGGGTCATGGGCCGCAGAGCAAGTTCAACACTTGCGGCACCGGCGGCATGATCGATGCGGGCAAATATTGTGATCGCTTTTGCTTCCAGGCTTGCTGATAGCCGCGTAAGCGTCGCCGTAAAGTCGTGGGCACTGCGTAACGTGATGAGGCCGTTGTCAGACATAGCGACAATCTCCAAACCTCTTGATCAAGCTTGCTCCGGTTGTGAGCGTTAAAAATGCTGCCCACCACGCAATTGCCTCAAGTAGCCTAAATAGCTTACCACATTTTACCCAACTATGAAACGAAAGGGCAATGCCCGCTGAGGGCCAAGAGCGTCAATTCGGCAATTTCCCCTCCGCTTCGGCTGTGGGTCGCTTTGGGATCGTCGGCTTTCCCGGCCCAACTGCCGGAGAGCCGGCAGGCCGTTATCGTACCTTCACCATGCTGGTCGTCAGCAGACTTTGAACGGCTTTCCGAAAGTGGACGACACGTCGCGGGACCTCGGGCGACCGTGAGGGGGCCGGACTACCGGATATCAAAGCACCAGCCTTGCCTGCAGACGCGGAACGCAGAAGTCGATGAAGGCACGCACTTTGAGCGGCACCATATCGTCATGGCCATGCAGGATCTGCACGGGCAGGCTGGGCGGCACGGAGCCGGGCAGCACCTCCCGCAGAAGGCCCGACCGAACGGCGGGGCGGACATGATAGGAGAAGACGCGAATGAGGCCCATGCCGGCGATGCCCGCATCAATGACCGACTCAATCGCGTCCAACATGATGCGCGAGCGGATCGGCACGGCGACTGTGCCCGTGGGCGTCGCGAAAAGCCAATTGCCCGGCGGATCAAATCCGTGGAAGCCAACGCAATCATGCCCTTCCAGTTCGGCGAGCGTTTGCGGCTCGCCACGGCGTGAAAGATAGTCTGGGCTCGCGCAGACCACTCGGCGGATCGTTCCGATACGGCGCGCACGCCGGCTACTGTCTGGCAGCTGCCCAATGCGGACGGCCAAGTCGATGCGCTCTTCCTGCATGTCGAGCACGCGATCGTTGAACCGGCACTTCAAGTGGATCTCGGGGAACTCAGCCATGAACTCGGCAATGACCGGTACCAGATGCATGCGCCCGAAGACGAGCGGCGCGGTCACGGTCAGTTCGCCACGCGGCGTATGGTATTCGCCGCCCGCCGCGCGCTCAGCCTCATCGATCTGCTCAATAATGCGCCGACAGACCGCGACATAGGGTGCGCCGGCATCAGTCAGCGTGACCTTCCGGGTCGTCCGTTGCAACAGCCTGGTCCGCAAATGAGTCTCCAACTCCGCAACGCGTCGGCTGACCGTCGTCACCGGTACCCGCAATTTGCGGGAGGCGGCCGAGAAACTGCCGGTGTCTACCACGGCGAGGAGGCTGGTCATCGCGTCGAGCCGGTCCATGATTATCCCATTCTACAGGAAAGTTCTTACCAATCTTAGCTGATTATCGCCGTCAGAGAAAAGGTGCAGGTTCAGATCATCAAAGACACAAAGGAGCTTTCGATGATCCAAACTCTCCACTCCACCGCCCTCATCACGGGCGCTTCAAGCGGCATAGGCGCGGTCTACGCTGACAGGCTGGCCCGTCGCGGCCATGACCTGATCCTCGTGGCGCGGGACGCCACGCGGCTCGCCGCGGTTGCCCAGGCCGCAGCGCAGCACGGCGTCTCCGTCGAGACCATCAGCGCCGACCTGACAAGGGCGGCTGACCTGTTGCGGATTGAAACCCGGCTGCGCCAGGACAGCGCGATCGGGATGCTCGTCAACAATGCCGGCATCGGCGCGGCGCCGGGCCTAGCCAACGCGGATGTCGATGCGCTCGAGCGCATGATCGCCATCAACGTGACGGCGCCCATGCGCCTCGCCGCAGCCGCGGCGAGCACGTTCGCGACCGCCGAGCGCGGCGCGATCATCAACATCTCATCGGCTCTCGCCCTAGCGCAGGAACTCTTCAGCGGCGTCTATAGCGGCACCAAAGCGTTCATCCTCAACCTCTCGCTCTCGCTGCGCAATGAGCTGGCCCCGCGCGGTGTGCGCGTACAGGCCGTTCTACCAGGCGCAACACGCACCGCGTTCTGGGCAAGTGCCGGCAGTGATGCGGAGAGCCTGCCGAAGGAGATGGTAATGGACGCCGAGGAACTGGTGGATGCGGCGCTAGCCGGCTTCGATGCGGGTGAGGACGTCACCCTCCCCTCGCTTCCCGACCGTGCCGATTGGGACGCATTCACTGCGGCGCGCGCCAAGCTTGGCCCGAATTTGTCGCGGCAGCACGCCGCCGCCCGCTATCGCCGCGCCGCGGCTTAACCGGAGATGTGTCGACCTCGCCCGCACCCGAGGGCAGGGACTCCCTCAACCGGCACCCAAGGAGAGAAACTATGACAACAGAATTGACCGACCCGATGCCGGCGGACTTCACCGAGCATCGCGTGCCGCGGGGTTGCGGCAGCGTCTATGTCCGCGATTATCCGGGGAACGGCCCTGCCTTTGTTCTCTTGCACGGATTTCCTGATAACGCGCATATCTATGACGATCTGATCCCGCATCTGGTAGCGGCTGGCCGCCGGGTGGTGGCGATCGACTTCCTGGGCTTCGGCGCGTCCGACAAGCCGGAGGGCAGCGAATACAGCTTCGCGCAGCAACGCGGGGACGTGGAAGCGGTCATCGAAGCCTTGCAGCTCGACAAGGTTGTCCTGGTTGGTCACGATGCGGGTGGCTCCGCTGCCGTGAACGTGGCGCTGCAACATCCCGAGCGCATCTCAGGTCTCGTCCTGATGAACGTGTTTTACGGTGAGGCGCCCGGTTTGCTCGTGCCTGAGCTGATCGAGCTCTTCTCGCACAAGCCGCTCAAGGCTCTAGCGCACCATTTCCTGACCAGCCCGCAGCAATTCGCCTGGCTGATCGAGTTTCAGCGTGAGCTACTGCTGGGTGATGCCTCCCCCGCCGGAAAGGCACACTACCAGGATCTGCTGGGGCCCCTGATCGACGCGAACTTCCGCCAGCAGCCAAGCGCGGTGCCTGCCTTTGCCCAGATGACCAGCCAACTGATGGACGAGATCGCCGCCAATACGGCGCGCATCCTCGAGCTTCGCCGGTCGGAGGTTCCCTTTCTGCTCATCTGGGGAAGGAACGATCCCTATCTGCACGTTTCGACGGCGGCTTTCCTCCAGGCCCAGCTGCGTTACGCCACCCTGCACGCGCTTGACGCCGGCCACTGGCCGCAGATCGACGCGGCCGAGGAATCCGTGCGCATCATGCTGGAGGCCTATCGCTGACCACGCTTCCTCAGCCCCGCGCGGTTAGCCAGACACAAGCCTGCCCTCGCGGCGGTTCTCAACAGGAGGATATGATGCAGTCCCTAATCCGTTCAGCCTTCGCGGCTGGCCTCGCTTCGCTCGCGCCGCTTGGGCCCTTGAGGCAGCTTCCCAGGCTCGGAGATGGCTCTCATTGAATGAGCCAGAAAGGCGGCAAAGCGTGAGACGATGCGCAGATAATCGTGCCGGGTCTTGGCGCAAAACCCGCGCACAGTCATGTCCCCGATCATCCGCTGGCGCAGGTCAGTGGGCGACGATGGCGAAACAGGCTTGGTCATGGGATGGCATCCTCTGGGATGGAAGAAGCCATCATCCTCAGGCTGGGCCGCCCAAACGCTCAACCAAAACGAAGCAGCCAAACCGGGGCAGTGCCATCACCACAAGCACCAATCCCGCCGTTCTCTCGCCCCACTTCACACCGTACGGGCAAGGGCAAGAGCGGCCGCGATGCCGCTTTCCAGTATTTTGTCGGACAAGGCCTGATCGGTCACTGCGCGGGCCATCTGCAGCGTGCCGAGCATGACACCGAAAATGCCTATGGCTAGACGCTCTTTCTCTTCTGTCGCGGTTTCAGAAGGCAACGTAGCGGCAATCTGCTCCAGCAGCCCCGTGAGCCGCTCAGTAAACGCCGCGCGGGTCTCGGGCGTATGCCGGGCGATTTCAGAGATCAGCGCCGCGGCGACGCATCCTTGCTCTGGCGTGTCCCGATGTGTCGGGCGCAGGTAGAAGCGCACCAGCGCCTCCAGGCTCTGCCGGCCGGCGGGGGTAGCGGCCAGCACCTCGGCGCGCCGTGCGTGGGATTGCGCCGATGCCTCGTCGAGCGCCGCGCGGACCAAATCCTCCTTGGAGGCAAAATGCGCATAGAACCCGCCATGGGTAAGCCCGGCATCGGCCATGAGCCCCGCAATTCCCACGGCCTCCACCCCCTCCTTGCGGAAGCGCCGCGCCGCCGTCTCCACAATGCGGCGGCGGGTCTGCTCCTTGTGGCCCTTGTCAAAACGCATGGCAGCTATCCTTGGCTAAGTAAAATGATGATTGACATATGATATGACAATCATCATCTCATAGATTGTCTTCTCTGGAAACACAAGGATTTCTCCTATGTCGCAGAACGAAGCCAAGGGTACAGCGCTGATCACCGGCGCTTCGAGTGGTATCGGCGCCGTATACGCCCAAAGGCTGGCGCGGCGCGGTTATGATGTAATTCTGGTGGCGCGCGACGAGGTGCGGCTGCGGGCCCTGGCCGCGCAGCTGCAGGCCGCGCACGGCGTGGCCGCCCTGGTGCTTCCGGCCGACTTAACCTCCGAAGCCGGGCTGCTCGCGGTGGAACAGCGGCTGGAGCGTGATGCCTCCATCGTCATGCTGGTGAACAATGCCGGCATGGCGGCGCTGAGTGAGCTCGCGGACATGCGCCCCGAAGAGATCAGCGCGATGATCCAGCTCAACGTGGTGGCGTCGGCACGGCTGGCTGCGGCGGCGGCCCGCGCCTTTGGCCCGCGCGGCCAGGGCATCGTGGTCAACATCGCCTCTGTGCTCGCCCTGATCTCCGAGCGATTTAACCCGATCTACAACGCCACGAAGGCCTTCGTGCTCAGCCTGACGCAATCGATGCAGCGCGAACTGGGGCCGCACGGCGTGTATGTGCAGGCCGTGCTCCCCGGCGCGACGCGGACCGAGATCTGGTCCCGCGCCGGGGGCGATATTTCTGCTCTGCCGCCTGAGGCGGTGATGGACGTGGAGGAGATGGTGGACGCCGCCCTGGCCGGGCTCGACCAGCGCGAGGCGGTGACCATTCCCTCGCTGCCAGACCCGGCGGATTTTGAAGCGTTTACCAGGGCGCGGCTGGCGCTGGGGCCAAACCTCTCGCGGAACCACGCCGCCCCGCGCTACCGCGTGGAGATACCTGCATGAGCGACGCCACCGCCGGCAAAATACCTGCAGCACGGCTCCATCTGAACCGGAAAGCGGCGCTTTGGGCCGGGGCAGGGCTGCTGGGCCTCGCCCTTGCCGCCTACGGCACCGATTACTGGGTGAGCGGGCAATATCTGGAAAGCACCGACGACGCCTATGTGGGGGCGGACGTCTCGGCCTTGGCGCCGCAGGTAAGCGGCATTGTGGCGCGGCTGGCGGTGACCGACAACCAGATGGTCCACGCCGGGCAACTGCTGGTGCAGCTCGATGACCGGCCTTATCGCGCCGCCGTGGCCAAGACGCAGGCTGATGTCGCGGGCGCACAGGCTGCGCTTGCAAACCTGGAGGCAACCGAAAACCTCCAACAGGCGGTAATCGCCGAGGCGCAGGCCGATATTGCCGCGGCGGACGCGGCGGTCACCTTGGGTCAGGAAAATTTGGCGCGCTATACGCGGCTCGCCGCGAGCAATGCGGGCTCGATGCAGGACGCCCAGACGGCCCAGTCCACCTACCGGCAAAACCTGGCGGCGGCCCAGAAAGCCCGCGCGGCCCTTACGGCGGAGACGGCGCGGCTGGACGTGGTCCGCACCGAAATAACCCAGGCGCAGGCGACACTTGCGGCGGCGTTGGCAGCCCGCGATGTCGCCCAGCTGGATGAGCAATATACGCAGATCCGCGCCCCGTTCGACGGCGTGGTGGGTGACCGTGCCGCGCATGTCGGTGATTACGCCGCAGCCGGCACGCAACTGCTCTCCCTGGTGCCGCTTCATGGGCTGTGGATCGACGCGAATTTCAAAGAGGATCAACTCGCGCAAATGCAGCCAGGGCAGGTGGTGCGAATTGTCGCGGACATCGCGCCGGGCGTGAAAATCATGGGCCACGTGGTGAGTCTGGCCCCGGCCAGTGGCGCGGTGTTCAGCCTGCTGCCGCCGGAAAACGCCACCGGGAATTTCACCAAGATCGTCCAGCGTGTCCCGGTGCGCATCGCGCTTGACGGCGACGCCGCGACACTGGGGCTGCTGCGCCCCGGCCTCTCGGTTACCGCTACGGTGGATACAAAATGAAGGCGATCCTGCCCTTCGCCGTCATGTGCGTGGGCATGTTCGCGGCACTTCTGGATATCCAGATCGTGGCGTCATCCCTCCAAGATATCGGCGGCGGGCTCTCCGCCGCCCAGGACCAGATCAGCTGGGTGCAAACCTCTTATCTCATCGCTGAGATCATCGTCATCCCGCTGTCGGGCTGGCTGACGCGGGTGTCCTCCACACGTTGGCTGTTTACTGCGTCGGCTGCGGGCTTCACGCTGGCCAGCATGCTGTGCGGACTGGCCTGGAATATCGATTCCATGATTCTCTTCCGCGCGCTGCAAGGGTTGCTCGGCGCCTCGATGATCCCCACCGTCTTCACTTCCTCCTTCCATTATTTCGTAGGCCAAAAGCGCGTTTACGCCGCGGCGGTCATCGGCACCATCGCCTCGATCGCACCGACGTTGGGGCCGGTGATCGGCGGCTACATCACCGACACGCTGAACTGGCATTGGCTGTTTTATATCAACCTTGTCCCCGGCGCGCTGGTCGCCCTGCTCGTGATGCTGCTGGTGGATATCGACAAGCCCGATCTCCGCCTGCTGCGCGAGGCGGATTATCCGGGGATCGCGTTGATGGCGCTCGGCCTAGGCACGCTCGAATATGTGCTGGAGGAAGGTACCCGCTGGAACTGGTTCTCCGATGCGACGATCCGCATTTGCGCATGGACCGCCGGCATCTCGCTGTCGGCCTTCATCATCCGCAGCCTTTTGGTGGCGGCGCCGGTGGTGGATTTTCGCGCGCTCGGGAACCGGAATTTTGCCGTCGGATGCTTTCTGTCCTTCGTTGTGGGCATTGGCATATTCTCAACGATTTATCTGACGCCGCTGTTTCTGGGCTATGTACGCGGGTTCTCGGCCTGGCAGACCGGGTTGGCGATATTTTCCACCGGTGCCGCCTCGCTTGTCGGTGTTCCGGCCTATATCGCGCTGGCCCGGCGGTTCGATCTGCGCTGGTTGATGATGGCGGGTCTCGCGTGCTTTGGCCTCGGCATGTGGAGCTTCTCCTTCATCACCAGCGACTGGGGCTGGAAAGAACTTCTGGTGCCGCAGATCTTGCGCGGCTTTCCGCAGGTTTTCTGTGTGGCTCCGGCGGTCACGCTGGGGCTGGGCAGCCTGCCCCCGGCGCGGCTGAAATATGCCAGCGGGCTATTCAATATGATGCGCAATCTGGGCGGCGCCGTGGGCATCGCCGTCTGTGGCGCCGTGCTGAATGACCGCACGAATTTCCACTTTCTGATGCTGGCCTCGCAGTTTACGGTGGCGCGCCCACCGGTGACGGCCGCGCTGGCCAAGGTGCAGGCCCTGCTGGGCGGTACGGCAGACGCGCCACGCGCGGCATTGCGCGAATTGTGGCAACTCACCTACGCCCAGGCCGCCACGCTCGCCTACGCAGACGCGTTCCGTGCCATCATGCTCGCCTTTGCCGTCGCGGTATGCCTGGCGCCGCTGCTGCGCCGGGTTACGCCGCACCCCACGCCAAGCGACTAGCTAACAGCACGAGATCCTGATCAAGATTGTCTGAACGTGCCTCCTTCGTAACATTCAGTGTGGCGACGACGAATTTAGCCGACAACACGACGTGCATGCTGCAGAGCAGAAACAGACACCGGTTAGAGTCTGATGACATTACTTTGACGCGTATCCCGCGTTGATGAGGTAGTTGTTGCACTCTGTCGCCTGGTTTCAACGTTGGGCAAAATTGTTGCTCGACCCAGGCGCCCGGAGGATTATGGAACCCATTCGCTGCGCCGGACCAAGGCGTCGATCATCTACAAGCAGACGGGAAACCTGCCCGCGGTGCAACTCCTGCTCGGCCACACCAAGATCGCGAACACGGTCCGCTATCTGGGTGTCGACGCGGAGGATGCGCTCGCCCTCGCTGAGAGCATCGAGGTGTAGCAGTTGATGAGCCGCTCGCCTCCGTGCCGAAGAACTCCGTGCCTTAATATACCCAATTTGGTATATCCATGCCAATGGTTCGCAATCGACTTGTGAAGGGGGAGAAACCCGTTCATTGGGTCGGGTCCTCCAAGTCCGACCTTCTCGGCTTCCCCGCGGATGTGGTGAGCGAGATGGGCTATGCCCTCGGGGTTGCGCAGCTTTGCGGCAAACACCCTGCCGCCAAACCTTGGAAGGGTGAAGGCGCCGGGGTTTTTGAGCTCGTCGAGAGCTACGAAGGCAACGTCGAGTGGGCCATCTACACGGTGCACTTTGATCGGCTTCGCTTATGTCCTCCATGCGTTCCAGAAAAAATCGCCGTCGGGCATTCGCACCGCCCCGGCGGATCGTTAGCGAACGGCTCAAACGGGCGCGCGGGCATTTTGAAGGCAACCACCAACCCGCCCCAGAGGGCAAGGCAGGTAAGCATTGCAGATGGCATGATCGAAGGCACCGGCAACGTATTCGCCGACCTCGGACTGCCTGATGCCGCCGGCCGTCGAACCAAGACAGGGCTGGCGATGGCGATCAATGCGATTGTCAAAGAGCGCCGTCTCAAACAGGCAGACACGGCGGCGATCCTTGGCGTCCCGCAACCCAAGGTCTCGGCACTCGCCAATTACCGGCTGGACCATTTTTCTGTTGAAAAGCTGATGGGCTTCCTTAATGCCCTTGATCAGGACGTTGAGATTGTCATCCGCCCCCGGCGAGAGGCGGTTGGTCACACATTGGTTTTTAAGCTCGGCTAACTGGGGGTCGAGGGCGCCGAAGCGGAAAGCAGGTGCGATCATCGGCGACAAAGCAGAATTCGAGGCGCTTTAGCGGGCTGTTCGGATCGGCAGTGGTTTGTCTGACGTGGTACGAACGGCAGGTTTACCAAGGGACTGAGACAGACTGAGCAATGCCGGTATTACTGTCGTCGCGCGGGAACTGCCGAGAAGCCCGTATTTGGGGGAAGCCCATATTATGGAATGGCCACTGTCCACTAAGGCTTTTTCAAAAGCGGCCTAGCCGGCCGCGGCCCGACTTGGCCAAGCCCAGTTATCCCTTGGTCCCCCATGCCCTGGATAAGCTCTCGCCGAGCCCAGTGCCGCCCCTTGTACGCAATAAAAATTCTAATCCGTGGGATAGAGGTTGTAATTAAAACCCTTCGACCCCGGTGGTGCCATACTCGGCCAGCTTTGCGGCCGGCCGTAAAAAGCATTGGCGATATAGTCGGCCACTGGAACATAACTGGGCGGGTTGGTCGTGGGCTGAGGTGGCACTGCCTCGCTCGGCGGCAGATAACTGCCGTGATCGTAATCGATGTTGGAGGGCGGCGCGGGTAAGGGGATCTGCCATGGGCCATCGACAAGGGCGACCTCCGATATTGAGGGACCGGCATAACCGAGCGCCGGTTCAAATACCGGGTGGTCGTCATGCAAAAGATCAGCCAGCGGATCGCCGAGCGGAAACGCCAGTTTCAGCACATTATCGCCTTTGGAGGCGAGCACGGAGAGGCTGGTGGAATTGCGCGCGGCGGCGGCATATTCCTGCACCAGGCAACTTTGGTTGATGGCACCAGCCATGAGTGTCACCGAGCGCGCCGGTCGGTTCAGCCCTAGCAAAGCCTGCAGCACCACGCGCGCCCCCAGGCTGTGCGAGGCGAAGGAGAAGCTTCGCGCGGAGGCCAAAAAAGTCCGGCAGAAGGTAGCGATCGCCTTGCCGGCGGCGATCGCGACATTTCCCTCGAATGGGTAATCGACAACCGGTATAAAACTGTCGCCCGGCCAAAGCACGCCGATGGGGAGATCGCCGGCCGCCAAATTTAGCAGCGGGCGGAGGCGGTCGTTCATGCGCGCCCCGGCGGCGAAATTGACGTTGAAGCCATGCACGATGAAGAGCAGGTTGCGTCCGCCGACCAATTGCGGAATGTTTGCCCAGGGCACGGCGGTAAGGGAGTTTAAGTCCGTGGCCGCGGCCCCTTGCAGCATGTAAGGCTGGTCCAGCACATAGCCGCCGACCGTAAGTTGCCTCAAATTGAGATAGAGCGTCATTTGAGCAGCGCGCGCAATTGCCCGCTGCTTTGCACGGCGGTGTTAATGGCGGTGGTGAGATCCTTCACGACCGGTGCGAGTGGCGTGGCGATGGAGCCCATCACGGCGTAGAGCAGCCAATTTACGGGCGCGCCCGGCGGGGTGACGGCGCAGCCGCCGATCAACGCCAGGACGATTCCGACGGCCGCCGCCAGAGCCTTGGCGGTGTTGCGGTAGCGCTGGTCGGCTTTCTCGTATGCGGCGTCAATGACGGCGCTGAGGATCGCATCCAGCCGCCCATAAATATTCACCTGCGGCGGGCTGAGATCGACCCCGTTGGCGATGTTTTCAGCGAGCAGGGCAAGCTCCGCCACCGGCAATCCGGTGGCAGCTTTCATCGCATCCACGGTGGCAGGCGCAAAACCCAGTTTGATCAGCGCCTTGGCTTTTGCCTTCTGGTCCTCGATGGCGGCGCCATTAATCCATAGGCCGTAAATCGTTGCGTAGGCCGCGCCTTCCGGGATGGTGCTGAGCAGGGGATCGAACGGTTTGAGTTGCTGTTTTATGGTGGCGTAGCCGGCGTTGGAGACGCCCCCGCCAAACAATTTGGTGGTGTCCACAAGCCCGGTCGCGGCCGTGCCAAGCGCGCCAACGGCGCTGATGATTTCAACGATTGTTGTAATTTCCATGGGCAGCCTCGTGCCGTCTACTGCCGGATCATGGGATGGTTTTGAAGTCTATCGCAATGAAATTCTGCGGCTTGACGTGCTTCCACCCAATGCGTGGCGCTATCGACGCCCTGCGGCGGCGAGGAGCGCACAGTGATTGCTTGCGTGGACGTGACTTGCCGCGCGGGCGATGCGCTGTCTGCATCCCGATGGGCTTCGTTGCGCATTAATCGGCCCAAAACCGGCTTGCGACGGGCTACCGGGATTAAACTATGAATCTGCGTCGTCGTGTGACCCCGCCTGTTGTCGTCTTCAACCTACTGATATGGCTACAGAAATCACGTTCTGGGTGGGGGCCGATCGGCGCCAATCGGGCCCCCAGTCTCTCGACCGATTCACACACAATTTCAAAGCGCTAGCACAATTTCACCCAGGGTCACACTTGGACGCTGATTTACAATATGCCCGGTGAGTAGTCATGCACGGTGAAGCGAACTACTAGTAATTATAACGTGAATTATGCACCGCAATGCCAAAATATCGTCACGTCCGAACATAAATGCCCACAGGGTCCTTGCATGCCGCCAATCATCTCCATCTCTGCCATTCGCAAAACCTACAAATCCGGTCTTATCGCGCTTGATAGTGTTGATCTCGCGATTGAGCGGCAGGAGATTTTTGCCCTGCTCGGCCCCAATGGCGCGGGCAAGACGACGCTCATCAGCGTCATCTGCGGCACGGTGGGCATGAGTTCAGGACAGGTCCTGGTGGACGGGCACGACATCGTGCGGGATTACCGTGCAGCGCGCGCCTTGATCGGCCTGGTGCCGCAGGAGATCTCGCTCGATATTTTTGCAACCGTCTGGAACACGGTCAGTTTCAGCCGCGGCCTTTTCGGCTGCCGGCCAAACCCGGCCTATATTGAGCGTCTGCTGCGCGACCTTTCGTTATGGGAAAAGCGCGACCAGCGCGTGATCGAGCTATCCGGCGGTATGAAACGCCGCGTGATGATCGCCAAGGCCCTCAGCCACGAGCCCAAAATCCTGTTCCTGGACGAACCGACGGCGGGCGTGGACGTCAATCTGCGGCGCGACATGTGGACTCTGGTCCGCAAGTTACGGGACAAGGGCGTCACCGTTATCCTCACGACCCATTACATTGAGGAGGCGGAGGAGATGGCCGACCGTATTGGCGTCATCGCGCAGGGGCGTGTATTATTGGTGGAGGACACGGCGGCGCTCATGCGCAAGTTCGGCCGGCGCCAGCTTATCCTTGTCCTGCAGCATCCGCTCGCCGCCCTTCCAGTCGAGCTGGAGCCCTGGAACGTGGAGCTGGCTCAAGAGGGGCAGGTGCTCACCTATGGGTTCGATGCTAACGCCGAAAGCACCGGCATTTCCGCGCTGCTGCGCCGCATGGGCGAGCTCGGCATTGATTTTAAGGATCTGGACACCAGTCGCAGCTCGCTTGAGGATATTTTTGTCAGTCTCGTGGACGGCGCGTCGTGAGCGTGGCCCGGCTGAACCCCACAGGTATTTGGACCATCTACCGTGCAGAGATGGCGCGCATGCGCCGTACGTTCTGGCAGAGCATCGCCACGCCCGTTATCACCACCGTGCTGTATTTTGTGGTGTTTGGCGGCGCCATTGGCTCGCGCATGCAGCATGTCGGCGGGGTCGGCTACGGCGCCTTTATCGTGCCTGGCCTCATCATGCTCACGCTCCTCACCCAGAGCATCGGCAACGCCTCCATTGCCATCTATTTCCCGATCTTCACAAAAACCGTCTATGAAATCCTTTCCGCGCCGCTTTCCGCTATGGAAACCGTGTTCGCCTATGTCGCGGCGGCCGCGACCAAATCCGTTCTGCTGGCGCTGATCATCCTCGGGACCGCGACCTTCTTCACGCCGCTGCATATTTTACACCCCTTCTGGATGGTGGCCTTCATGCTGCTCACTGCGGTCGCGTTCAGCCTGTTCGGCTTCATCGTCGGCGTTTGGGCGCAGAATTTCGAGCAACTCGCCATAGTCCCCGCCTTGGTGGTGACCCCGCTCACCTTTCTGGGTGGCGCTTTCTATTCGATCAACATGCTGCCGCAGCCCTGGCGGACGCTGAACCTGCTCAACCCGGTCGTCTATCTCGTGAGCGGCTTCCGTTGGAGTTTTTACGGTACCGGCGACGTCGCGGTGGGGCTTAGCCTCGCTTTCACCGGCCTCTTCATGGCAGCATGTCTCGCCCTGATCTGGTGGATATTTCGTACCGGTTATCGGATCAAACCATAAAGCGTTAAGCTGCTGTAATCATCTGTGACTGGAGCGCTGCTGTCGTTCGATGAGCAATCTCCACGAGCTCATGGGTGGCAAGCCGCACCTCTATCTGCGGGGCAATAACCAGTTCTGGCAGTGCTCGGCCTCGGTGGGCGGCAAGCAGTGGCGGACCACCACCAAACTGAATAACTCACCGCTGCCCAGAAAGTGGCGGAGGATTGGTATCTGGGGCTGTGTGGCAAGCAGGCGGCGGGTACGCTGGTGACGGAGAAGACCGTCGCCGATGCCGCTGAGAGATTTACCCGCGAATATGAGGTGATCACCGAAGGCGAGCGCAGCCCGAAATGGGTGCAGGGGCACCAGATCCGGTTGCGGCTGCATCCATAATATCACCTCGCCCAAATTCAGGGCTTCAGTGTTCAGCAAACAGACCCGCGCCGCGAGGTGGGGCGCTCAGATCGGTTACGACTCAACAATCGTGCGGGCGCATCAGCACGCGGCGGGCGCACGGCTGGCAAAGGGGGGCGGATGCCCAAGGCTTGGGCCGATCCCGCGGTGGCTTGAGCACCAAAATCCACGCCGCCACCGACGCGCTCGGTAATCCCGTCCGCCTGTTGTTCGGGCCAGGGCAGCGCAACAACATCACCCAAGCCCACGACCTGATCGAAGGGTTCGAGGCGCAAGCCATCATCGCCTACAAGGGATACGACGCCGATCATCTGCGTGAGGCCGTGCGCGCCAGCGATGCCGAGCCGGTCATTCCGCCAAAATCAAACCGCCGTACACCGCTCACCTATGACAAAACGCTCTACAAGGAGCGCAATATCGTCGAGCGCTTCTTCAACAAGCTCAAGCAGTTTCGCGGGGGTCGCTGCCAGATACGACAAGCTCCTCGTAAACTACAGGGGATTCGTCATTCTCGCCGCTATTGCTATCCTGCTCAGGTAAATCGTCACCACGGCCTAGTGTGTGGGAATCGCGCTGTGCTTTTTCAGGATCGCATCAGAGTGCGCGGAGACCTCCGCCATAGTCACTTCATAGCCCCATAAATTTGCCAAGTGCTGCAGCACTTGGGCGGTGTCCTTCTCCTGCACGACAATGCCGGAATAGACCCGGTGTTGCAGCATCAGCCGCCGGTCACCGTCGAGGTCGACATCCACGACCTCGATCTCCGGTTCGTTCTGCACGACGTCGAAGTGGTTAGCGAGGTTGGTGCGGACGGTACGGTACCCTCGCTCGTTATGAATGGCTTTGACTGTAAGATCGGATTTACCATCGTCATGCAGGTCGAAAAATTTCATTTTTCGCATCAGCGCTGGGGAGAGGAACTGGCGGACGAAGCTCTCATCCCGATGATTGGCCCATCCATCCTTCAGCACGCCCAACCAATCGCCGCAGCCCGCGATTTCAGGTAGCCAGACGCGATCCTCATCGCTTGGGGTTTGGCAGACGCGCTGGATATCCTGCATCATGCCGAAGCCCAGTGCATAGGGGTTAATGCCCGAATAACCTGGATGATCGAAATCCGGCTGGAATACCGCGCCGGTGTGGGACTGGAAGAACTCTATCATGGCGCCGTCGGTTAAGAATCCGGTTTGATGCAGCCGGTTCATGACGTAATAATGCACGAAGGTCGCGCAACCCTCGTTCATCATTTTGGTCTGTTTTTGGGGATAGAAATATTGCGCGACATGGCGGACGATTCGCAGGATCTCGCGCTCCCAGGTTTTTAAAAGCGGCGCTTTTTTCTCCAGGAAATATAGGATGTTCTCCTCGGGCAGGCCGAGAAGGTGGCGGCGCTCGGCGTGACTGTGCGCCTGGGCAGAGCGTGGCCCGCTCGAGGGGACTGAACGCCAGAGTTCATTATAAGATCGCTCCTGCTCTTCCAACCGCTCGCGCGCGCGCCGCTCCTCCTCACGCAGATTAAGTGATTTGCGGCGCGGATACCGACTGACTCCCTGCGGCATGAGCGCGTGCGCGGCATCGAGAATGCGCTCAACAGCTTCTTCTCCATACCTGGCCTCGCAGCGCGCGACATAGGTCTTTGCGAATTCGAGATAATCAAGAATACCCTCGGCATCCGTCCATTGGCGAAACAGATTATTGTTCTTAAAGAAATGGTTGTGGCCAAAGGCTGCATGCGAGATCACCAGAGTCTGCATCATCATGGAGTTTTCCTCCATGAGATAGGCGATGCAGGGATTGGAATTGATCACGATTTCATAGGCGAGATTACGCAGGCCGTGGCGGTAGAGCAACTCGTCCCGTGCGAAGTTCTTGCCGAACGACCAGTGCTGGTACATCAGCGGCATGCCGATGGAGGAATAGGCATCGAGCATCTGCTCGAAGGTGATTATCTCGATCTGGTTGGGGTAAGTATCAAGCTTCAACTCATCCAGAGCGATTTTTTCTATGGCGTCATAGGCGCGCCGGAGGCTGTCGAAGTCCCAGTCTTTTTCCGCGCCGGGGAGGGGGTTATGTTTCATGTGGCCGCTCGCTGAATTTGTCCCCCGGGGGCAAAGAGTTCACGGAATACCGGATAAATCTGGCCCCGCTCGCTGACCTGCCGTGCGGCGATCTGCTGCCCGGATTTGATCAGTTGGTCGTAGGTGCGCCACAGATCAGTGGATTGCATCGTGCCGCCCCCATTTTTCACTTCTATGTAGGCAAAATACTGGCAAAGCGGCAGAACTTTCTGTTTCAAAAGTGCCGCGACCTTGGCGTTATCGCTTGGCGTGTTATCGCCGTCCGAGGCCTGCGCGGCATATATGTTCCACTGGTTCCGCGGGTAGCGTGCGGCGACGACGCGCAGCATCTCCTCGAACGCGGTGGAGACCACTGTGCCGCCGGTTTCGGTGCTCATGAAGAAGGTTTCCTCATCCACCTCGCGCGCCATGTGCGTATGCCGGATGAAGACGATTTCCACATTTTTATAGCGCCGCATGAGAAACAAGTAGAGCAGCTTGTAGAAACGTTTGGCGAGATCCTTCATGTGCTCGGTCATCGATCCAGAGACATCCATCAGGCAAAACATCACGGCACTCGTCACTGGTTGCGGGACCAGTTCGAACCGGTTGTAACGGACATCCACAGGGTCGATGAAGGGAATGCGCCGGCTGCGACGCAACTGTATTTCCAAATGCGCCAGTAGTTCGTCGCGCCGCTCCCTATCCTCTGGAGCGAGCCCGGCTAGTGCCGTCTCGATATCCGCGATTTCAGCCGGTTGCGGGCGTTTCAACGCGATCCGCCGCGCCAGGCTGTTCTGCATCGTTCGCTTGAGGTTGAGATTGGGGATCGACCCGCTGAGGGCATGCCCGGCGCGCACCTGGGTGAAACTGTCGGCGGATTTCATCTCCTTGCGCAGTAAATCCGGCAATTCCAGATCATCGAAGAAAAGATCAAGGAGCTCCTCCTGGGTCAGGACGAACTGGAAGCCATCCTCGCCTTCGCCATCTTCCGAAGCCTCGTTGCCAGGAGCACCGCCGCCTTGCGGTTGCGGCCGCTTGATCCGGTCGCCCTCTTGGTACTGCTTATTGCCTGGCAGCACATGGTCGCGCTCGCCTTGCGCCGCCGAGTGGCGGATTTGCGGTTCTTTCAGCCGGTCGGCCTTGACCCAGATGCGGTCCGCGCCGCCGATGTCGCTTATGCCGCGCTCAGCAGTGGCTTTGCGCACCGCCTCGGTCAACTCCTGCTTGGCACGCCGGATAAAGCGCCGGCGGTTGGACAGACTCTTGCCTTGCGGATTCAGTCGGCGATCGACGATGTTCATGATCTACGCCCTCTTTCGGTCACCCCGCCTGCTTCACGCGCATATACCACTCGACCAAGCGGCGCACTTGCCGCTCGGTGTAGCCGCGGGCCATCATGCGCTCCAGAAATTCTGTATGCTTGCGCTCGGTCTCAACCTCTTTTTTGCTGCCGAAGCTGATCACGGGCAGCAAATCCTCCACCTGGCTGAACATCCGGCGCTCGATGACCTCGCGGATTTTCTCGTAACTGGTCCAGGATGGGTTTTTGCCTTCGCGAGAGGCCCTTGCGCGAAGGGCGAATTTAACCACCTCGTTGCGGAAATCCTTCGGATTGGCGATGCCGGCTGGTTTCTCAATTTTGGTCAACTCTTGGTTGAGTTGCTCGCGATCGAGCATCTGGCCGGTATCCGGGTCTTTGAAGTCGAGGTTCTCGATCCAGGCATCGGCATAGTCCAGGTAACGATCGAACAGGTTCTGGCCATAGTCGTTATACGATTCGAGATACGCCTTTTGAATCTCATTGCCGATAAATTCAGCATAACGTGGTGCCAATATGCCTTTAATAAAGTCAAGATATTGTTTCTCGGTTTCCTCGGGGAACTGTTCGCGTCGAATCGCCTGTTCCAATACCCACATCAGATGCACCGGGTCGGCGCTGACTTCGCGGGTGTCGTAATTGAACGTGGCGGAAAGCACCTTGAACGCAAAGCGGGTGGAAATGCCATCCATACCTTCATCCAAGCCGGCAAGGTCGCGGTATTCCTGCATCGACTTCGCGTTTGGCTCGGTGTCGCGTAAATTTTCCCCGTCATAGACGCGCAATTTAGAAAACAGATTGGAGTTGGGGTGCGGCCGCAGGCGAGAAAGCACGGCAAAGCGCGCCAGCATTTCCAGCGTCGCCGCGGCGCAAGGGGCGTTAGCAAGCTCGCTCGTGCGAATCAGCTTTTCGTAGATCTTTTGTTCTTCCGTCACGCGCAGGCAATAGGGAACTTTCACGACGCAGATGCGATCGATGAACGCTTCGTTATTCTTGTTGTGCTTAAAAGATTGCCATTCTGCTTCGTTGGAGTGCGCAAGAATGATGCCGTTGAATGGAATGGCGCCGATATTCTCCGTGCCCACATAGTTGCCTTCCTGCGTGGCAGTGAGCAGCGGATGCAGGATCTTAATCGGCGCCTTGAACATCTCGACGAACTCAAGGAGCCCCTGAGTCGCGCGGTTAAGGCCGCCCGAATAGCTATAGGCATCGGTATCGTTCTGGCTATACAGCTCCAGCATGCGGATATCGACCTTGCCGACCAGGCTGGAGATATCCTGGTTATTCTCATCGCCAGGTTCGGTTTTTGTTACGCCGATCTGGCGCAGCTTCGACGGGTAGAGCCTGACCACGGTGAATTTCGAGATATCGCCGTGGAATTCATCCAGCCGCTTCACCGCCCAGGGCGACATCAAGCCAGTGAGCCGCCGCCGGGGAATGCCAAAATGGCTTTCCAGTTCTGGCCCCATTTGCTCGGGGTTGAACAAGCCAAGCGGGCTCTCGAAAACCGGGCTCAGCTGGGTGCCGGCCTTGAGTACATAGATCGGCTGCTGTTCCATCAGGGATTTCAGGCGCTCGGCGATTGAGGATTTACCGCCGCCGACCGGCCCCAGAAGATAGAGAATTTGTTTGCGTTCTTCGAGCCCTTGAGCGGAGTAACGGAAGAAATTGACGATGCGCTCCACAGTGTCTTCCATGCCGAAAAATTCAGCGAAGGCGGGGTAGACCTTGATCGTCCGGTTCATGAAAATCCGCCCCAGGCGCGGGTCTTTAGCTGTGTCGATCACCTGGGGTTCGCCGATTGCGGCGACAAGGCGCTCAGCCGCGGTGGCGTAGGCCATTGGGTCGCGGCGACACAGGTCGAGATATTCGAGCAAGGGCATCTCTTGCTGCCGCTGGTTCTCGTACGATTGCAGTGAACGAGAAAAAAGCTGATCGACCATACCCATCTACGCCTCCTATCTCATAACTTTAGGTTTTGTCGGATCCTTTTCTGTGCATCGGGTGGCATCGGAAACGCTGATGCACATTGTAAATGTGTTCGCTCAAGCGGTTGGACAAGCAAGTTTGGTGCCTATTTTGAACGGCCAGTCTAAGGCACCGGGGGTTACCGGGCTTGGAGGTAGTCAGGACAGCGTTGTTCCCCCTAAATCTATTTGCGAATGTAGGTTTAATCTTAAATTGTAAACATTTGGCACGCCGATTCGTCACATTAAATTCGTCGTGAGCAGCAGCGGCTGGTTCGCCAGCAGGCATTGTTCAACAGGTCGTCCGTAAGCTTGTTAACTCTCGGTGGTTTCGTGCCCCCCGCGACCAAACACTTAATCAATAAAATCAGATACATAAAAACAAAAACCGGCGGGCTTTTGCAGGTCCGCGCCTCGCCCATGAAAGCCAGGGTGGAAGCCGCGGAATGCGAAATGGCGTACAAAAACCCCCGGCCACCGCTCCTGCGCCTATCCCTCACCCCCAGCCCCGCCCAGCAGATAGGGCAATACCACGCTCAGGGCCGCTACTGAGACGGTGTTAAGCTTAAGCAACCCTGCATAGGCGGCGGCGGAATAGATGACTGGTGCGGCCGGCGCCCAGCCCAGCCCGAGATACAGCATTACGGGCAGCGCTGTGAGCACTACCCGCGGCATGGGTTCGGTGGCGCGGAAGGCAAGTACCGCCAGAACCAGACAGGGCAGGAAGAACAGCGCCACGCCCGCCGGTGGCCCTAGCAGCCATGCCACCCAGGCGGTGTTGGCGCTGGCACATGCGCATAGCCACACCCGCCCCACCAAGCCGCTTCGCCGCGCTATCCAGGGCGTGGCTGCGAAGAACGGCAGTGAAAGGGCTGAAAGCAGCAGCCATGGCCATCCGGCCCGGCCAAGAATGAACCACAGATATAGGGGATAGAACGGCGTATTCACCGCCAGCAGCAGCCCCACCCGGTTGCACGAGGCGGTCAACGGGTCCTCATGCTGCGCGAGTGCCCGCATGGCGGCGCTTCAGCTCAGAGCCAGCACGGCGGCGCAGCCCAGTGCCGCGGCGATAGCACTGGCCAGGGTGCCCCAGCACATATCCGCCACGGTGATGCTTACAGACCAAATTTTCAGCGTTGCCTGATTGGTGAGGTCGTAGGTCATGTAGGTGAACAGGCCGAACAGCGCGCCGCGCAGCAGGGCAATGCTCCAGCGCCCCGCGGCCAGCCCCGGCGCCCCGGCAAAGATGATCAGTCCTAGAATGTACAGCAGATAAAAGGCGACGGCCGGCGCCATATGCACGCGATCGGCCATGATCTCCTGCAATGCCGGGCGGTACAGGCGCGATGCCGTCAGGCTCAGCCACACGGCGTCCAGCGCCGCGAACACCAGGCCCGTGGCGATATAGGCCAGTACATAGTTTTTCATGGCGCTCGCTCCAGCACGTAAAGCCCCACATCGGTCATTCCGGTCACAAAGCCTGCCTCGCAATAGGCGAGGTAATACTCCCACAGCCGCTTGAATGGCGGGGCGAACCTCTCCTCGCGCTCGATTGTTGGCCAGGCGCGCAGGAAGCGCCGCCGCCATTCGGCCAGGGTGAGCGCGTAGCTCTGGCCGAAGAAGTCCGTGCGTGTGAGCATCAGCCCGACCCTTGCGGCCTGCGCGGCGATGGCGCTTTTGGTCAGCAGCATCCCTCCAGGAAACACATGGAGCTGGATGAAGTCCGGGTGGCGCCGGTAATTGTCAAAGAGCGCCTCGTCGATGGTGATGACCTGCAGCACCGCCCGCCCAGCGGGTTTCAGGCGCGCGCGCACCCCCGCGAAATAGGCGGGCCACCAAGCCTCGCCCACAGCCTCCAGCATCTCGATGGAGACGATCCGGTCGTAAACCCCGCTCGCGTCCCGGTAGTCGCGCAGCACGATTTCGGCCCGTCCCTCAAGCCCGGCAGCAGCCAGGCGGGCGCGGGCATATTGGGCCTGGGCGGGCGAGAGGGTGAGGCCGGTCACGCGCGCGCCGCCGCTTGCCAGTTGCTCGGCCAGCGCGCCCCAGCCGCAGCCGATTTCCAGGACATCCGCCCCCGGCCCGGCGTGCAGCAACTCGGCGATGCGCTTGAGCTTGCGCGCCTGCGCGTCGGCCAGATCCTCTTCCGGCGCGGCATAGAGGGCGGAGGAATAGGTCATACTCGCATCCAGCCAGCACGCGTAGAAGCTGTTGCCCAGGTCGTAATGGGCCAGGATGTTTCGGCGGCTGCCGGCCCGCGAGTTGCGATTGCGCCAGTGGCGGAGCCGTGCCGTCAGCTGTGCCCCCCAGGTGCCGCCGGCCTCTGTTTTGAGCGCCGCCATATTTTCCGCGCCAAAGCGCAGGAAGGCCGCGAGATCGGGGCTGGACCAGTCCCCGGCGATATAGCTCTCGGCAAAACCATTGTCGCCGCCCAGTAACAAGGCTCGCAGCGGCTTCCAACTGCGCAGCTCCAGCTGCGCTTCCTGGCCAGGCAGGGGGCCGCGATGCGTCACGGCCGCGCCATCGGGCAGGACGACGGTCAGCCGCCCTCGCTCCAGCCGGCAAAACAGGCGCTGCACCATCGCCGCCCCCAATCCAGGCGTCCTTGCGGCCGTCAGCTCCAGGCTTCTGCTTGCCTCGTTCACGCCGCCCCCTCCGAATCCCCCGTAAAACTCACTGCCTTTGCTGGTGGTGCTGGACGTGCGCGAACCCGCAGGCCCTTCAGCCAAAGTCGTAACGCTTCCCAGTGAATTCCGGCCAACACTTTCAGCGTCATCAGCGGATAGGCTGCCGCCACGCGAAGCAGCGCGCTGTCGTTCAGCGCCTCGCGCCGGCCGGTGAGCGCCGCCGCCAGCACCACGCCATGGGCGCCGCGCACCAGGATACGCAGCCCCACCGTCTCCCCCGGCGGGTGCACGGTGAATTCGTAGCGCAAATCCATATCCATGAATGGCGAGACGTAGAACGCCTTGCCGCACCTCTGACGCACGATATCGCCCCCGCTCTCTGGAGCCCGAATGAAATAGCTGTGGCGCTGGCCAAAGGTGTTGTTGACCTCATAGATAATAGCCCGCAACGCGCCATCGGCCCCGTGGCAGAAATAAACCGAGATCGGATTGAACGCGTAGCCGAGCAGGCGCGGCATGGTTAACAGCAGGATGCGGCTGCCCATGCTCTCCAGCCCGGCCGCCTGCATCTGCGCCCGCGCCCAGGCCAGAGCGCCGCCGCCATCGCCGTAATCGCGGTCGTAAAACGAGACCAGGTTGAAGCGGTTGCGCGAGAACAGGCGCAGCTGCGCTATCTTGGCGTCGAGTTCCGCAAGATCCAGCAGCAGCCAGAACACCCGGTATTTCAGCCGGTGCCGCCTGGGGCTGAAGCGGCAATGGGTGACAACGCCTCTGTACAGCGTACTCATGCCGCCACCCCAGAGAACGGGGCGGGCAGGCAGATGCGCCCGGATTCATCGGTTACACGCCAGGGGCGCCGCACGCCGCCCAGCGCCTCGGCCACGGCCAGGCCCGCTTGCAGCCCGTCCTCGTGAAACCCCGCCCCGAACCATGCGCCACAGAACCAGCGCCGCCGCACCCCCTGCAGATCCCACAGCCGGGCCTGGGCGCGCAGGGCCGGCACGTCGAACACCGGATGCTCATAGACCTGCCGGTGCAGCACGCGCTCAGGCGCTGGCTCGTGCAAAGGGTTGAGGGTGACGAAATAATTGCCCGCGCCAGACAGGTTTTGCAGCCGGTTCATCCAGTAGGTGACGGAGACCTGTTCCCAGCCCCCGCCCGCGGCCGCGTAGTTCCAGGCCGCCCAGGCGGCGCGGCGGCGCGGCATCAGCCGCGCATCCTGGTGCAGGATCGTCCCGTTGCGCGTGTAGCGGAAAGCACCCAGCAGCGCGCGCTCCTCCGGGCTGGCGTCTTCGAGCAGGCGCAGCGCCTGGTCGGCATGCACGGCCAACACCACCTCGTCGAACCGCTCCATCGTGCCGTCAGCGCCGCGCAGTTCCACCCCGCCAGGCACGCCGCGCAGCGCCGCCACCGCCTGCCCGGAGACCACGCGCCCTTTAAACGCCGCCCGCAGCCTGGCGACATATTCGCGCGAGCCACCGGTCACGCTGCGCCACACCGGCCGCCCGGCCAGTTTCAAAAGTCCGTGGTTTTCGCAAAAACGGATGAACGAGGCCGCCGGAAGATCCCCCGCGCGCCCCGCCGGGGTGGACCAGATGGCCGCTATCATCGGGTAGAGGTGACCCTCGCAAAACGCCGCGTTGAATCCCGCCTCGCGCAGATACTCCGCCAGCCGCACTTCGCCGAGACGCGGCAGCGCCGCCGGCGCCTCGCGGTAGAAGCGGGCGATGCCACGCAGCATGGCCCAAAATCGCGGGCGAAACAGATTTCCCGGTTGCGCAAACAGGCCCCTGAGATTACTTCCTGAATATTCAAGCCGCCCCGCATTAAGGGAGACGGAAAACGACATGTCGGACGGTTGCGTCGCCACCTCCAGATGCCGGAACAGGGCTGTCAGGTTCGGATACGCGGGTTCGTTGTACACGATGAACCCGGTATCCACCGGCACGTCCCCTGCCATGACCGTATGGCTGTGCCCACCGAGCCGCGCCTCGGCCTCGAACAGCGTCACCTCATGGCGCGTCGTCAGCAGCCAGGCCGCCGCCAGTCCGGAAATCCCGGCTCCAACGACGGCGATTTTGCGCATTTCGGACATGTCCGCTCCTTGCAGGCTTCGGCGCTTATACGGGGCGGCACGGCGGCTGGATCACCGCCGCAATGATCCAAACAACCCACTGGCGCGTATACAACAGCGTGAGCACGCATGAGGCACAATTCGGCACAAGTCTCCGCGAAGCGGCCCTCTCCCGGGAGGAGGTTTTGACGCCGGCGGAGATGCAGGCGCCGCTGGAAACGGAGGAGCAGGTGCGGCTCATCGGCCTCGTCGCCGCCCGCCGCGACCGCCAAGCCTTCGCCCTGCTGTTCAGGCACTTCGCGCCACGCCTCAAGGCTTTTCATCTGCGCGCCCGACTTGGCGACGCCGCCGCCGAGGAGCTGGCGCAGGAGACGATGCTGGCCCTGTGGCGAAAGGCGGGAAGCTTCGATCCCGCCCGCGCCGGGGTCGCCACCTGGGTGTTCACCATCACCCGCAATCTGCGCATCGACCATGCCCGCCGCCAGCGTCCCCGCAGCCCGCCGCCGCCGGACGAAGCGGATCCGTCCCCCTCGGCCGAGGCGCTGAGCCTGGTCCGGGAGCAAACGGCGCGCATGCGCGGTGCGCTCGCCGCGCTCTCCGACGAGCAGCGGCGCGTAATCGAACTCTCCTTCTTTACCGAGACGCCGCACGCCGCCATCGCCAAGGCGCTGAACGTGCCGCTCGGCACCGTGAAATCTCGCATCCGCCTCGCGCTTACGCGCCTGCGCGCCGTGCTGGGGGAGTGAACCATGAGCATCCATCATCATCCGTCCGAAGAAATCCTGCTTCACCATGCGGCCGGCACGCTTGGCGCCGGGCTGGCGCTGGTCATCGAGGCGCATCTGCACTCATGTCCGCTCTGCCGCTCCCGCGTCGCGGCGTTCGAGGCGCTGGGCGGCGCGGTGCTGGAGTCCTCGCCGCCCGCCATGCTCGCCCCCGCCGCCTTTGCCGATGTGCTGGCCCGGCTTGAAGATCAGCCCGCCCCCGCGCCGGCGCCGCTGCCGCCGCCTCAGGCCGGGCCGGTCCTGCCAGAGGGCCTGACGCTGCCACCCGTGCTGGCCGGATGCGGCATCGGACGATGGCTGTGGGCCGGGCCGGGCGTACGCTACAGCCGCGTGCGCCTGCCCTGGGCGCCGGACGCTAACGTGATGCTGCTGCGCGTGGCGGCGAACCGCCAAGTCATCCGCCACAGCCACGCCGAGATCGAACTGACCCAGGTGCTCTACGGCGGCTACAGCGACGCCACCGGCCAGTACGGCCCCGGCGACATGGCCGAGGCCGATGACATGTTGGTGCACCAGCCGCGCGCAGAGGCGGACGGCTGCTTCTGCCTCGCCGCGCTCGAGGGCGGGTTGCGCCTCGATGGCTTCCTGGGGCGGCTGCAGCGCCGCCTGGGCGGTTGACCATGCTACGCGCCGCCTTCGCCCTGCCGGTGCTCGGTCTGCTGGCTTTCGTCTGGCTTTCGCCGGTCACGCTCATCAACGCCGCCGCTGGCGGCGCCTGGCATGTCACGAGCGGCATCCCCTACGCCGCCGGTCCGCGCCAGACGCTGGATGTGTACGAGCCCGCCGGCGCCCACGACGCGCCGGTGGTGGTATTCTTCTATGGTGGTGCCTGGCAGCTGGGCAACAAGGAGATGTACCGATTTGTTGGCGCCGCGCTGGCGGCGAACGGCGTCGTCGCGGTCATCCCCGATTACCGCATTTATCCGCAAGTGCGCTTCCCCGCCTTCTTGCAGGATGGTGCCGCCGCCGTAGCCTGGACAAAGGCCAACGCCGCCCGTTTTGGCGCAGACCCGCGCCATATGGTCCTCATGGGCCATTCCGCCGGGGCCTACATCGCCACCATGCTGGCGCTCAACCCCGCCTATCTCGGCGCCGAGGGGCTGGACCCGAAACGCGACATCGCCGGCTTCATCGGTCTCGCCGGGCCGTATGATTTCCTGCCGCTGCACAATCCGGTGCTGAAGACCATCTTCGGCCCGCCCGACAGCCTTGCACGTACCCAGCCGATCAACTTCGTCGCCCCTGGCGCGCCGCCGGCCTTCCTCGCCGCCGGGCTGCGCGACACCCTTGTGAGGCCGGGCAACTCCATGCGCCTCGCCGCCCGGCTGCGCGCCGAGGATGATGCCGTGGCCGAGAGATATTACCCCGGTCTCAACCATGTCGAACTCATCGGCGCCACCTCGCCGCTGCTCGGCTTTCTGGGGCCGGTGCTGCCGGACTGCCTGGCCTTCATCCATCACGTCACCTCGGTTCAGTCCCTGAGGGGGGGCGCATGAACCTCGCCGCTCAAATGTCGCGCGCCGCCGAGCGCGCCCCGTTGCCCGACCCGCTGCTGCGGCTGGGCATCTCCCGCCTCGTTGGGCGCACCCATGCGCAGCTGGCCGCCGCCCCGTGCCGCACAAGCGAGTTTGCCCGTGCTATGGTGACTCACGCGATCGCCGAACATGCGCAGGAAGCCAACCGCCAGCATTACGAGCTGCCGCCGGATTTCTTCACCCATTGCCTGGGGCCGCGGCGCAAGTATTCCTGTTGCCTGTTCGAGGACGCCACCACGCTGCCCCACGCCGAACTGCAAGCATTGGCGCGGACTGCCGACCATGCGGAGTTGCGCGACGGCCAGCGCATCCTGGAGCTTGGCTGCGGCTGGGGCTCGCTCACGCTGTACATGGCCGAGCGCTTCCCCAACGCCGCCATTACCGCCGTCTCCAACTCCACGCTCCAGCGCCTGTCCATCGAGGCCGAGGCAAGCCGCCGCGGCTTCGCCAACGTCCGGATCATTACCGCCGACATAAACGACTTCGCCATCGGTGAGACGTTCGACCGCATCGTCTCGGTCGAGATGTTCGAGCACATGGCCAACTGGCGTGGCCTGCTCGCGCGCCTGCGCGGCTGGCTGAACGCTGACGGCAAGCTGTTTCTGCACGTCTTCAGCCATGCCAGCCAACCCTACCGGTTCGACCACGAGGATGAGGCCGACTGGATCGCGCGGTATTTCTTCACCGGCGGGATCATGCCGAGCCACGGGCTGATCCGCGAATTCGCCGATTTGTTCAGCCTGGAGCGCGAATGGCGTTGGAACGGCCAGCATTACGAGCGTACGGCCCTGGCATGGCTCGCCAATTACGATGCGCACGAGGCCGCCATCCGTCCCATCCTGCGGGAGACCTACGGCGCCGAGGCGCGGCTCTGGCACCGCCGCTGGCGGCTGTTCTTTTTGGCCACGGCCGGGCTGTTCGGCCATGCCGGCGGAGAGGCCTGGGGTGTAAGTCACTACCTGTTGCGGCCATGCTGCTAGCCTGCGCCGCCATCGGCCTGGGCATGGTGGTGGTCATGCTTTCCGGCTGGGCGTTCCAGGCGCGGGTGGGCAATGCCGGATGGGTGGACGTGTTCTGGACCTTCGGCACAGGCCTTGGCTGCGCGCTGGGCGCGCTGGCGGCGGGGCCAGTGCCCTGGCGGCGGGCGTTGGCGGCGGCGCTGGTGCTGCTCTGGTCTGCCCGGCTGGGCGCCTATGTCGCCGCTCGTGTGGCCGGCGGCGCCGAGGACGCGCGCTACGCCCGGATGCGCGCCGATTCAGGTGCCGCGTTCCAGCGGCGGATGCTCTTGCTCGTGCTCGTCCAGGGGCCGTTCAGCACGATGCTCGCCATAGCGGTGTTGTATGCCGCCCGCCAGCCGGACCCGGCATTCCGCCCCTGGGACGCGCTGGGCATCGCCCTGGCGCTCGGGGCCATCTGCGGCGAAGCCATGGCCGACCGGCAGATGCGCCGCTTCCGCGCCAACCAGGCAAACCGGGGCAAGGTGTGCGACCATGGGCTCTGGCGGTTCTCCCGCCATCCCAACTACCTGTTTGAGGTCATCGGCTGGTGTGCTTACCCGGCGCTGGGGGCGGCGACGAATCAGCCATGGAGTCTGCTCAGTCTGCTCTCTCCCGCGATGATGTACCTCACCCTACGCTACGCCAGCGGTGTGCCGCCGCTCGAAGCTGCTATGCTGGCGAGCCGGGGCGAGGCGTACCGGCGCTACCAGGCGCGCACCGGTGCCATCCTGCCGCGCCTATCCGCGCTGTGGCGGAAATCTTGATCTCCAGGCAAAAGCTTGTTCCGGTTATCAGATGTTGGAGCACTTACCTGAAGGGCAAATTTTATAACATGGTGTTCTCAAGGTAGTTAACTGTCGGTGGTTTCGTGCCCTCGCAACCACCGACAGTTGACGCCCGGGAACAGATCGTGACCGGGAGTTTTTGCTGCCTGAAATTCTAGGCAATTTTGCGCTGTCAGGCGACGCGGCGAGCGTCAGGATCATCGCCAGATTGCCATGCAGTTCGGCCGCCAAGCCGTCGGGCGCGCCGGCGTCGGGGGTGAGCACCACTTTCTCAATAAGATTGCCGAGGCTCTCGGCCGCCTCGGCGCGGATCGTCTCGTCCAACCGGTTGCCCGACATCGCCAGCTTGAGAGAACGCTTCGCGCCCGATCCGGCGGCGCTGCCGCAGGTCGTCGTCAAGCTCGTGTCCTTAAGCGCCTATGACGCCCTGCTGGCGGGAGGCGTCGCATGACCAAACCAACCCAGGCCATCGACGCCCAGCGCCTCTGTCTCATCCTGAACGATCTGCGTCTGCCCGCGATCAAGCTGGCATGGCCCGACTTCGCCGAACGCGCCGACAAGGAGGGCTGGCCCGCGGCCAGATTGCTCGCCGCCCTGGCCGAGCATGAGATCGCCGAGCGTGACCGGCGCCGCATCGAACGGCACTTAAGCGAAGCCCGCCTGCCACCGGGCAAGACGCTCGAAAGCTTCACCTTCGACGCCGTGCCGATGATCTCGCGCGCGCAGGTAACCGCGATGTGTTCGGGGGACGGCTGGCTGGAGCAAGGCGCCAATCTCATCCTGTTCGGCCCGCCCGGCGGCGGCAAGTCGCATCTGGCGGCGGCCATCGGCCTGGCCCTCATTGAAAATGGCTGGCGCGTGCTCTTCTCCCCGACCTCCGACCTCGTGCAGCGGCTGCAGGCGGCACGGCGCGAATTGACCCTCGAATCCGCCATAGCCAAGCTCGACAAATATCACCTGCTGATCCTCGACGACCCCGCCTATGTCGCCAAGGATCAGGCCGAAACATCGGTCCTGTTCGAGTTGATCAGCGCCCGTTACGAGCGCCGTTCCACTCTCATCACCGCCAATCAGCCCTTCGGCGAATGGAACCGGGTCTTTCCAGATCCCGCCATGACCCTCGCCGCGGTTGACCGCCTGGTCCACCACGCCACCATCTTCGAAATGAATGTCGAAAGCTACCGCAGACGCTCCGCACTCCAGCGACAATCACGCGCCGGAAGGCCGCTAACCTACGCGACAATCAAAGCCACCGAGGAGTTGTCGCTCCACGACAATCAACCCGCATAATAAGCATTGCCAGCGACAATCAGAACAGGCACAAACAAGCCGCCGCGACAATCTACTCTCATCTTGATTGACGCAAGCCTCTCACCCAGATCGTCGCCCTATATGGACTGGCATGGCGAAGCCGGAGCGTTGGCGAAGATCGCGGCGGACCATCCCGTGGCCGCGCCGGGCGCCAGCTTCATCTACAGTGATCTCAATTTCATCGTGCTTGGCGCCCTGGTCGAGAAGGTCGCCGGCGAGAGCCTGCCGCTCTACGCCGCGCAGCACATCTTCACGCCGCTGCGCATGACGGACACCGGCTTCGATCCACCATCCGGCGACAATGCCCGCCTGGTGCCGACGGATGTCCAGGACGGCGAGTTACGCTTGGGCGCGGTGCAGGACCCCACCGCCTACCAGATGGGCGGCGCGGCTGGCCATGCCGGACTGTTCTCGACGGCCGACAATCTGGCGCGTTTTTGCCAGATGCTGCTGAATGGCGGCGAACTGGATGGCGCGAGGATCCTTAGCCCCGGCAGCGTGGCGCAAATGACCGCGCCCGAGGCTCTGCCCGATGGTGTCACGCGCGGGCTGGGGTGGGACATGGCCTCGCCCTACAGTAGTTGGACCGGGGGAGCTTTCAGTGCCAGCTCCTACGGCCACACCGGCTATACTGGCACGGCATTGTGGATCGACCCAGCGACCGGCACCTTCCTGATCATCCTCACCAGCCGGCTCTATCCGTACGATGAAGGTAATGCGATGCCGCTGCGCCGGCGCGTGGCGCAGGTGGTGGCGGCAGCTTTTCCGCCGTGAGCAAACCCGGAAGATGCGCCACTGACGTTGTTGTAATGATATGAAAGTAAAAATGCGGCGCTTTGCGGTGTCAGTTCCTCTGTATCGCCCGCCTTACAAGGCGTTAACGTGCATCTCCGTCCCTGGAGGCGGAGAATACAATAAGTAGCCGATCCGCCCATCAACGTCCGTTCTTCATGTCCCAGCCTGTTGAGTTCTTGCTGTTACCTAAACATTTCAGACGGTTTGGAAAGCGTCCAACCGATGGCCTGCCCCGAGACACTTCCGGCATTGCTGTTACGGGTACGGGAGTATCGCGACGCCCCCGCGATCATCAGCGGCGGTGACGCAGAAACACTCAGTTTCATCGAACTCTCCGACGCGGCAGAGAGTTTTGCGCAGCGCATCCTTTCTTGCGGGTTGGCGCCCGGGGATGTCATCGGCCTCATGGCTCCCAATAGCCCGGCCTGGGTAGAGGCGTTTTTCGGCATCTCTGCGGTGGGCGGCGTTGCCATGCCGATCGACGCGCAAATCTCTGACGAGGATCTGCGGCGCATGCTTGCCATCGGTGACTGCCGGCTTGTGATTACCGCGCCGGAGCAAATCCAGCGGCTGCGTGGCCTATCACCTGCCTGCAAGGTGCTGGATATTGCTGCGCCGCTAGGCGCAGCCGGTACCATCCACACTCCCACGGTCAGCCCCGGCGACACCGCTCTGCTCGTCTTCACCTCCGGAACAACCGGGCCGCCGAAGGCTGTGCCGCTCAGCCATGCCAATTTGTTGTCGAATGTCGGCGCGCTGATGGAAGCAGGCATCATTGGCCCAAAAGACCACGCGCTTGTTCCCCTGCCATTTCATCATACCTATCCGCTGACGGTCGGCATGCTGACGGTGCTGGCAAGTGGCGCCGCGATTGTCCTGCCGGAGGGGCTGAGCGGCCCGCAACTCGTGGAGGCCATGCGAAACGGCGAAGTGACCGTGCTGCTCGGCGTACCCCGCCTGTACGGCGTCCTGCTTGCCAGCCTGCGCGCCGCCATTGGGCGCCGCAAAGGGGCGGCGGCGCGGGTTTTTCCGGCGCTGTTGGCACTCGCCGGCTTCGCCCAACGCCGATTGGGCCAAAGGCTGGGATACATCTTGTTCCGGCGGGCGCGCGCCGAAATCGGCCCGAAACTGCGCCTGATGGTCAGCGGTGGTGCCGCCCTGCCGCTCGCGGATGAGTGGGCGCTCAATGCGCTCGGCTGGCGAGTGCTGACCGGCTATGGGCTTACCGAGACTTCGCCCATCCTCACCTTCAATCGGCCGCTTCATCCGCGTATCGGCACCGCAGGACAGGCTTTGCCCGGTGTCCGCCTGCGCATCGCCAATCCCGACCCTGACGGCACCGGCGAGATACAGGCAACCGGTTCCTCGGTATTCTCCGGCTACTGCAAAGATGGCTCCAGCAAAGATCAGGCCGCCACCAGCGCCGCCTTCACACCGGATGGCTGGTTCCGCACTGGCGATCTCGGGTATCTCGACGCGGGTTCCTATCTTCATGTCACCGGGCGGGCAACGGAAACGATCATTCTGCCGAACGGCAAGAAGATCGACCCGGAAACGCTCGAAACCCTGTACGCTGCCGATCCGGTGATCCGGGAAATCGCCGTCTTTGGTAGCGCGGCTGGGCTGGTTGCTGTCGTTGTGCCGGACGAGCAAATTTTGCGCGAAAGCGGCACGTTGCGGCTGCATGACCGGATTGCCGATGCGCTCCTGGCGCGGAGCCGGACGCTGGCCCCGCATCTGCGCCTCGGCGGTTTTGCCATCACCCGTACGGCACTGCCAAGAACGCCTCTTGGCAAACTGCGCAGGCATCTCCTGCAACCGCTTTACGCGCGCGCGGCCCGGCAGGGGCAGCCTGAAGCCACGCGTCCCGCCGCGGTTGACATGGTGCCCGACGATCCATGCATCGCCGCGCTCTGGCAATGGCTGCGCGCGCGCTACCCGGGCCAGCCGATGGACCTCGCCACGAGCCCGCAACTCGATCTCGGCCTCGATTCCCTTGGCTGGATCGATCTCACCCTGGCGCTCCAGCAGGCGTTCGGCATCAGCCTCACAGAACAGCAGATCGCCCGCGTGATCACCATCGGCGACCTGCTGCGCGAGGCGATGGCCGCACAGGCCAATCGTCCCCTTGCCTCCACCGGAGGCAATGCGGAAACCTGGCTGGCGCCTTACGGCCCCGGCCTCCACCTTGTGCGGGCGGCCGGAGAGATGTTGCTCCGGCTCGTCATGCGGCTTGTCTTCCGCCTGAAGGTCGAGGGCCGGCAGCATTTGCCGGCCCCTCCTTTCGTGATCTGTCCGAACCATGTGAGCTATATGGACGCATTCGCGCTGGCGGCGGCGCTGCCACACCGCCACCTGCGGCACAGCTATTTTGCCGGATGGACGGGTCTGCTGTTCGCCACGCCCTTGGAAAGGCTGTTCAGCCGGGCGGCGCAGATCGTCCCGGTCGATCCCGACCGCGCGGTGGCGGCGAGCATGGCAAATGCCGCCGCCGTTCTCCGCCACGGTAAGACGCTTGTTTGGTTTTCCGAAGGCAGAATTAGCCCGGACGGCGAACTGCAGACTTTCCAGCCGGGGATCGGCGCCGTGCTGGAGCAGCAACCCGTACCGGTTGTGCCGGCCTGGATCGGCGGCACCACAGCAGCACTCCCTCTAGGCCGGAGGCTGCCGCGTCCCAACCCCGTGATCGTCAGGTTCGGCCCCGCCATCAACGTGGCAGCAATCGCACCCGATCTTACCGGACGGGCGCGTCAGCACTGTATTGCCGGCACCATCCGCCAGGCTGTCGCCGCGCTCGCCTGTGCCAACCTGCGGGAAGCCGGCGTTGCCCGAAAGGAGCGCCGCGACCCATGATCCCGCTCATCTGGCTGTCCGCCACTGGCGCCGGCGGAACAAGGCGCCAAATGGAAAACCGAGACGTCATCAAGTTGGCAAGGTTGAGTCCATGAACCGAGGAGAAAAATGGCCATTAACAATACACCCGGCCCGCAAGTGCTTCCGCAGCGCGATCTCCCCAAACCGCGCAACGCGGGTGGAATACCGCTTTTTGACGCGCTCGCGCAAAGATGTTCCACGCGCGAATATTCGCCGCGTGACTTGCCATTGCAACTCTTGTCCGATTTGCTGTGGGCGGCGTTCGGCATCAATCGCCCAACGGGAGACCGAACCGCTCCGTATTGGCGCCATGTCATGGTGATAGATATCTATCTCGCCATGAAAGATGGCGTGTGGTTTTACGAACCGAACGCGCACACGCTGCTTCCGCATTCGACGGATGACATCCGGGCTGAAACTGGCTTGCAGGATTTTGTCGGGGTTGCGCCGTTGAACCTCATTTATGTTGCCCATGGCGAACGCATGGATGTTCCGGCCGTGGAGCGCCGTCTTTATGCGTCCGTGGACGCCGCCTTCATCGGCCAGAACGTCTATTTGTTCTGCACATCGGAAGGGCTGGGCACCGTCTTCAGAGGCGCGCTTGACTACCTGAAGCTTGCCCGCATCCTCAAACTTCCGGACGAACAGCTCGTCACCTTCGCGCAGACCGTAGGGTATACCCATGCCTAGCGAAACGCATCAGGCGCGTGCCAGTGTACCTCCTCGGTCGATCATGAAGCTTCCGTCTTCACGAAGGACGATCTCTGTTCCCAACTTCCTGCTCTCGCGGGTCAGCACCCGGTGCAGCCATTCGGCATCGGCAGGCGAAGGTCGCCGCAGTTGGAACCGCACGATCCGCATCGGAATCATCTTCAATGACAGCAACCTTCCGGTCGCTATCTCGATATGCGGCAGGTACATTAGGACGAGGTTGCCGCGGAACTCCTCATAGCTCGAGATGCCTTCATAGTCGTTGATGAAGTCGCCGCAGCCGTAGAGGATCAGCTTGTCGTGATAAAGTTCGATGTCTTTCGGATGATGCGACGAATGACCGTGCACCAGGTCGAAGCCGCCGTCGATCAGGGCGTGAGCGAACGCACGCTGCTCGGCGGGAACCTCATAGCCCCAGTTGCTTCCCCAGTGGATCGACGCAATGAGAAGGTCGCCTGGCCGCTGGTGAGCGGCAGCCGCCTCTGTGAGGCGAGGTAACGTCCACGGAGGTGGTGGACTTTCGTTTCGGATAGCGTGGTAATTTGGGTGGCCATCGGATCGATTGGCTAAGGTGGAGTTGCGAGACTTCAACCTGGACCGAGGAGGGACCCGATGACCGAGGAGAGACTACCGCTTGCGGAGCTTTTGGCGAAGGCCGGTGATGGTGATTTTCTACGCAGCGTGGCGGAAGCGGTGTTGCAGCTGCTGATGGAGGCGGACGTGGACGGGCTGATCGGCGCCGGACGCTATGAGCGCAGCGGCGAGCGGGCGACCTACCGCAACGGCTATCGCGACCGCAGCCTGGACACGCGGCTGGGGTCGCTGCAGCTGCGGGTGCCGAAGCTGCGGCAGGGCTCGTATTTTCCGCCGTTTCTGGAGCCGCGGCGCACCTCCGAGCGGGCGCTGGTGGCGGTGATCCAGGAAGCCTGGGTGGGCGGGGTGTCGACCCGCCGGGTCGACGAGCTGGTGCAGGCGATGGGGCTGACGGGCATCAGCAAGAGCACAGTCTCGAAGCTGTGCAAGGACATTGACGAACGGGTGAACGCCTTTCTCGAACGGCCGCTGGCCGGCGAGTGGCCGTATCTGTGGCTGGACGCCACCTATCTCAAGCAGCGCGAGGGCGGCCGCATCGTCTCGGTGGCGGCGATAATCGCCGTGGCCGTGAACAGCGAGGGGCGACGCGAGATCGTCGGCCTGCATATCGGCCCCTCCGAGGCCGAAACCTTCTGGAGCGGCTTCCTCAAGAGCCTGGTCCGTCGCGGCCTGCATGGCGTCAAGCTGGTCATCTCCGACGCGCATGAGGGGCTGAAAGCCGCCATCCGCCGGGTGATGGGGGCGAGCTGGCAACGCTGCCGCGTGCATTGGGTCCGCAATGCCCTGGCCTACGTGCCCAAGGGCCAGCAAAGCATGGTCGCCGCGCTGCTGCGCCAGGCGTTCATCCAGCCCGACCGCGCCGCCGCTGCCCAGACCCTGCGTCAGGTCGCCGACCAGCTGCGCGGCAAATGGCCGAAGCTCGCCGGCTTCATCGACGAGAGTGAGACCGACGTCCTCGCCCACATGGACTTCCCCGTCGTTCACCGCACCAAGTTGCACAGCACCAATCCGCTCGAGCGCCTCAACAAGGAGGTCAAACGCCGGGCTGATGTCGTCGGCATCTTTCCCAATGAGCCGGCAATCATCCGGCTGATCGGCGCCGTGCTGCTCGAGGCCAATGACGAATGGCAAACCCAGAACCGCTACATGCAGACCGAGCCAATGGCCGAACTCATGGCCCCCGCTGCCAACGCGGCGGCGCTACAAATTCCCACCGAGGCCGCATGATCAACGGCCACTCAAACAGCCCCGCAATTTCCACCACGTTGACGGACGCTACCTGAGGCGAGCGGCGGTTTGCGGTGTCAGGTCAGTTAAGAGATTGATGCCGGGGCGTTCGGCGCCGGCGGCCCAGTCGTGCGGAACACCGCTGCTCGGCGTGGCGACACCAAAGACCAGAATGCGCCCGCCACTGGCGAGCGGAATCGCAGCGGGAGCACTGGCCTCGGCAGCATCATGGCCAGCGCCCGCGGCGGCAATACCGGACCGGCGCAGACTAGCAAGGGTTTCAAGCAGCCCTTCTTCTC
>Ga0326727_10004229_pt1 | contig 43737 bp, 33 predicted proteins | sample MB2enrmetagenome_FD_207643 | JGI IMG/M metagenome (GOLD analysis project Ga0326727, IMG submission 207643) | Lab enriched peat soil microbial communities from McLean, Ithaca, NY, United States - MB29MY | ecosystem: Environmental > Terrestrial > Soil > Wetlands > Peat | place: USA: New York... | reverse complement strand
TTGCGACAGCCGAGGAAATTGAAAAGCACTTCAAAGAAGGGTACAGAAAGTCACGGTTCGGCTCTTCGAATTCGGCGTGACCCTCCCAAATAACTCACGACAGCACGATAGGTATCGGTAAACGCCCCTTGCTCCGTCCATTTTTTCATACCGGACTCAAGCGCGAGATTCCCGTTGCAATGCCGACTATCACGACCGATTGTTGCGCCCGTAGCCCACTTATTGCACACGCATTATTTCGACTACACCTTCCCTCCCTGCCTGACATCGCGATATGGCGTCTCTAACGAAGTTGAAATCCTATTATGCTATATGGCCCATGCGCGCAAGACGCGGGACCGCGATCAGCGTGATGGCAAACACGAAGATGGATGCGGCGATAAACTCCAGGCGTCCGTGGCGAAGATCTTCAAACAAGAGCTTCGCCGCAATGAACCACAAGGAGGCGTAGGCAATCCACGTCAGCTCCACACGGTGCCAGCGAGAGCCGACAAAGGCCAGAGCAAGCGCTACCGCGCAGAGGCTCAGCGTGCGGAGGAAGGCCACATGATACACATCGGGAGTTAGGCGCAGTGCGACGAGCCAAACCAGGCCCTCGACCAGCAATGCAGCCAGGGCGCAAACCGCCAAAGCCGCAGGGACCAAGTGGAGAAGTTGTTGCTTCCAGTTTTCTTGAGAACCGGGCTTCCCGGCTGCGTAGCAAATGATAGTGCAAGCTGAAACCCCGCAGACGCTCCAGGCAACCCCAGCGGGCAGTGTCCCTGCCAGGGCATGGAAGGCATACTTCAGCAATCCAGAAACAACTGCGGCCGCCGCCAGAAACACCAGGCCGTGAAACCCGAGCGTCAGACGTCCCATCCGGACGCCCAAAGCCGTGCAACCAATCGCGGCCAGCCCCAGGCACGCCGCCAGACAGAACGGCGGCAAGCACAAAAGGCTTCCCGTCAGAAGCAGTGCCGTGGCCCAGGTGGCAAAGATATGGTAATTGCGGCCTTCGGCGATGCCATCGAAAATTGCAAGAACCGCTGAATAACAGGCAGCCGACAGGACCAGGCACGCCACTCCCAACCCAATTGCGCCGATGCGCGGCGCAAAGTACAACACAGTCGAAGTTGCCAGCAGAAACGCGATCATCGTTTGGCCGGTTTCGAAGACGGTGATCTTCTGCCCGCGCCGCATGGTCCGGAAGACGACACTCGCTGCATACATCAGGAAGAGCAGACAGGCGGGCAAGAGCAATTCTGCAGTATTCATCGCCGGGTAATCCACTCGCGAGCTTGGCGGGCTGGAGTAAATGAAGATCAAGAACCAGATTGCCAGATCGGCTGAGGCGGCCACCAGCGGCCGTATGCTTCGCTCGTGATCGCGCTCGATCGCATACTCGCAGATGAGGACCATCAAAAGAAGCACCGCGATGAAGGGCGCCAACTCGCGCGTGGCCATCGACAAGGCAAGCGCCGTCACGGCAACGGTCGCATTGGCCACCCAGATGACAGGCGTCCGATCCAGCTTCCACGCCAGCGCGGAGGCAACCATCACGAAAGCGCCCAAGATGCCCGCGGTGGCCGGTGCCGGCAATACCTTGAATCTCAGGGTAAGTTCCCAGAGCATGGGAGCAAGGATGAGGGCTGAGGTGCCGGCATAAATCACGCTGGCAAACCACGCGCCGACCGGGAGGCGTGCCGCACTCACCAGCCATAGGATGGCGTAAGCAATGGCGACGGCCGCAATCGCCAGTTTGGGCAGTGAACTGGTCTCAGCCACGGCCCTCAGCAGGTAAGCGCCGGCAATGCCAAGCATGGCCTTGCCCAGCACGGAGAAGACGCCACTGGCCTGCGCAAGGGAAGTCTCTTCGCCGGCCTCAATCGCCGCCGTCGGCATACTGGGCTGCTGAGGAACCGGCGCGCTGAGCACCGTGGGGGAGTGCTCTAGGATTTCGACACGCCGCTCAAGCGTTTCCAGACGAGCTGTGATCTGTTCCAAGACGTCGGAAAGATCGTCCATAAGCTCCACCCGATTAAAGGTCCTCTCTGAGAACCTTTGCGTACTATTGATCCGGCCCGTAAATACTGTGCAACGGGTTTCCCATCCTTGCGCTTTTTACTGGTGCAAGGGTGGGAAACCTTATCTCTAATTAAAGGCCGGATCAATCGCCGGCCACGGCCGGTGCGTGCGCTCTCTTTTCAGGCCACGGTGGCAGCAGTTTCACCAGTGCCCACAGAATGACCAGCGGCAGGATAGTCAACCCAATCGCCACCAGCAGGCCTTCCCGTGAAACCAGGCCCATCTTGTAGGTCGTGTAGCCGAGAAAACTCTTCGAGAACAACTGTCCTCCGATCACCACATTCCATCGCATGGCAAAGATGCCGATCAGGGTCAGAGACCCGGCCACGGCGTACATGCGCTTGCGCACAATCACCGACAGATTGACCACTTGGGTTATGCCCAGCAGGATGATAGGCGTCAGCGTGCCCATGCAGATCTGGATCACGATATGCGAAATGTAGAGCTGGGTGTGGACCAAGAAGTTCAGGCTGCGGAAGGACTCATCGGCCTCATAGACGCGGTGAACCAGGTCCAGCATCTCCAGGCTGAAGTCGATGATAAAGATGTAAAACAAGTACATGGCGATCGTATCCACACAGCGCATGTCGATAGCCTGCTTGCGCAATTTCGCAATCGCCATGTAGAGCAGCATGACTCCGGCGATCCCCGAAACCATCGCCGAGAAGATAAACACCACCGGCATCAGTGGCGACGACCACCAGGGATTGGCCTTGAGCGAGCCAAAGATAAACCCCACATATCCGTGCAGTATGAAGGCGGAAGGTATGCCGATGAGCGTGACAATATAGCCCACCCGTTCGTCGATGACCAAGGAGCGCTCGCTGATGTCATTCGAACCAAGCGTCATCAGCCGGTAGACAAAGCGCAGCAGGCCCTTGCAGGACTGCGACAGGAGCACAATGTCGCGCCGGTAGTCGAGCCAGATCTCCAGCACCAGCACCGCCATCAGATACCACAAGTACACATAGCCGAACATGGCCATCGCCGAAGTGCTATGCGGAGTGAAATACATCTCCGGCGAACGCTCCGGGTGCCCCAGGTGCAACTGCAGCGGCAAGGGCGCCACCAGCAGAAAAGCCAGCGCCGTCAGCAGCGCCAAGCGGTAAGTGGGGGTTACTGCTTCCACCCGGAAGACGCGCTCCAGCGAGGCCAGAATGAAGGCTCCTGCCACCAGCCCGGTGATGAAAGGATACAAAACGATCAGCACGCTCCACAGGAGCTCGACTTCGTTTGGATACATGAAGCCTTCAACACCGCTCATAATCCCTCACTTATTGAGCAGTCAGCTATCAGTTTCCAGCTAACGGCTCATGCGCGCATAGCCTCGATTACCCAACCCAACGAAGAAGAAGCTGAAAGCTGTTAGCCGTCAACTGTTAGCTGTTCTTATCGCACCGAGCCGTCCAAGTCGTTGTAGAAGGCCTTCGCGCCAGTGGCCATCTGCGGCTTCAATACTTGCACGCTATGGGTCTTGAGAAACTCGTGGATCGGGTCCTTGGGATTCTTCAAGTCGACCAGTTGCCGCGCCCCGGTTGGGCAGGCCTCGCAGCAAGCGGTGGTTAGTCCCTTGGTAATCCGGTGGTAGCAGAGCGTGCATTTATCCGCGACCTTCTTTTCGGGGTGAAGGTAGCGGCAACCATAGGGGCAGGCCTGCACGCAATAGGCGCAGCCCAGGCAATAGGTCGAATCTATCAGCACAATACCATCTGGACTGATGAAGGTTGCACCCACCGGACAGACTTGGGTACAAGGGGAATCCGCGCAGTGGTTGCACAGCTTGGGGACGAAGAAATACCTTCCTTCCGTATCCGTGGCCACCGGGAATCCTTCCTTGCCGCCGTCGGGCGAAATGACCTCGGGTTCGGTCAGATGCCAGTCCGACCGATGGTAGCGTTCCACCCAGGTGCGGAAGAATCCATTCGGCACGTCGTTCTCGGTCTGGCAGGCCCGCACGCAGTTGCCGCAGCCGATGCACTTGGGAATGTCGATCAACATGCCCCACCAATGATCGCTCATCTTGTAGTTGGGCGCCTCTTCCGGAGTTCCGGCCAGCACGGACTTCCACGCGACCACCGCCGCCGGCAATAAAATCAGCAGGTGACGCCGGGTGATCTTCATTTCGCACCTCCCGCATTAAAGTTCGATCCATTCATGCTCGGAGTGTGCGGCTGATGGCAGGTTTCGCAAGAAAGTCCCTGGGAGTGCTCTGCCGGCTCGACCTGCGGAAAGCCCTTGGGCGTGGCGGCGCTCGCCGTGTGGCATCGGGCACAGAGCACGGACGTATCCGGCAAAACCGGCTTCACGGTCATTGGATCTTGGGCATGGTTGGCCAGCGCTCCATGGCAAGCTTCGCAGTTCACGTGCGCATGTTTGCCGCTGTTCTTCTTTTCCGCTACGTCGGTGTGGCAGGTCTCGCAAGTTTCGTGGCCGGCAAACTTGACCGGACGCGCCGCGATTTCGCCGATGGCATTCCCGCGGTAGTGCCCATACTGCCCGAAGCTTTTGGGCACCTCAAATCCGCGTATCACCAGAAAGGCCAGAAAGGCAAAAACGAAAAGTCCGGCAAACCGGAAAAGATGTCCTGCATGCTTGAAGACACTCATTGAGCCCTCTCCATAACACCGCTATCGGGAGGTTCCGCGCATCAACACCAAGGGGTCTAGGACATTCCTTGTGCGTTCGACCGTACAGGAGTTTGTTCTATGGATATGTGAGACAAATCACACTTAGACGTGACGCAGATCGTTCTAATTTCAAATGATTAATATCGCCTTGTATCAAGCCAAGCGGCGCTCCAGAATCAACCAGAGATCTGCAGACCAGAGGTCAAATTAGTAATGGGAAACGATAGATCCCTATCGGGGCTGCCCCGTCCGATGAGGCGAGATTGAGCGCAACACTGGAGGGGTGATTTTCGACGGGGCCGTTTGAAGTAAGTCGCTGGCGCGATGGACGCGGTGATCTCCCTATGGGATTTCAATGAGCGCCAGAAGGCCTGGACGTGGTTTGCGCGGGCACGGTGCGGTGGTTGGATCGGTGCGGATTGTTGTTCCAAGGGGGATAGGGTTGGGCTGCATCTTCGGAAGCACTTTGTAAGGGTTTTCCATCTGCCAGTCAGTGATCCTGAGGGCCAATTGAACTTGCCTTCTCCTTGCCGGTGTACGTGATGCGCCAAACGCTTCGAGAGCCGTCGTCAGAGACATAGAGCGATCCGTCGCGGCCTGTAGCAACACCAACCGGACGGCCCCAGACCTGACCGTCTTTGGTCACAAATCCAGTGAGAAAGTCTTCGTAACTTCCATCGGCGTGGCCATCGTGCATGGGAATCCGGATGATCTCGTAACCGGCGCGTCTGGCGCGGTTCCAGGAGCCGTGCTCCGCGGCAAAGGCGTCGCCGTAGTATTGTTGGGGAAAGACGCCAGAAGCTGGGTAGAAGAGCATCTCCAGCGAGGCCATGTGGGGCTGAACGAGGACATCGGGCGTGATAACTTTTGCCGCGAGGTCGACGCGTTTGCAGTTTTTTGCCTGGTCGGCGGTAAGCGCAGGCGCTTGCGGATTGGGGCCGGTGCCATTGGCGCAGGGCTCGGAGAGACGCGGGTCCAGGTGGCCGCCCATGTAATACCAAGGCCAACCGTAGAAGCCGTCCTCCTTGACCGAAGTCACATAGTCGGGGACAAGATGGTTGCCGAGATCGTCCCGCTCATTGGTGGAACACCAAAGCTGTCCGGTTGTGGGATTGATGGCTTCGCCAACGCAATTCCGCAGGCCGGAAGCGTAAACCTTGATGAACTTCCCCTCGGGTGTGTATTCGAGAATGTCTGCGCGATGGAACTCGCGGGGATGCGTATCGGCGTCATCAACATTGGAGCCGGAACCTACGGAGACAAACATATGCTGGCCGTCTTTGCTGAAAACAACATCGCGCGTCCAGTGGCCGCCTCCGGTGAGTTGGGCGTAGCCGGGAAGATCGGGGACGATGGTCTCGGGAGCCGCGGTGGCGTGCAGATCGCCGGTGTGGTACGGGAAGCGCTGGATGGTGGTGGTATTGCCCACGTAGATGTACTTGGGATTGTCGGCGGGATAGAAGGCGATGCCGAAGGGGTGATCAAGGCCGGTGGCGAACTTCTCGATTTGCGCGGCCTTGCCGTCAGGTCCCACGCCGCGAAGAACAAATAGAATGCCGGCACCGGAGTCGGCAAGAAAGAGATCGCCGTTGGGCGCGGCACGGATCAAGCGCGGCATGGTAAAAGTGCCGTTGCTGAGCGCCATCTTCTCCTGATTGTCCGCGCGTTGCATGGGGGCTGAATCGCCACCGGCATAAAGCGTGACCTTGAAGCCTAGTGGTGCGATCGGCCATGCGCCGTCTGGCCGTGGAACCAGATGAGGAGTGTTGTTGACGGACTCTTCAGGCTTTGGTTCAGGCAAGTCAGCGAGTGTAATTTTGCGGCGAATGCCAGGACTCTGCTGATCCCAATCAGCAAATGCGGCCTGACCGGTTATGGTCTGCTGAGCCGGCAGCCTGGCTGGTATGAGCGAGGCGATCGCAACGAGGGTAAAGCGGACGGGGAATCGCATGTTTTAACATCTCCAGCTTGAAGAGGAATAGGACTCTGACGGCGTGCCTGCGATCTGGCAACCATGATACCGCCAGCGACCGAAGCAGTGAATCCCCTGGCTGGCAACTTGTTGATTTGGCCAGGATAGCTTGAATCGCCTGCCGTCGAGCAGGGCGCATCCTCTGCCAGAGTAAGTATCCACCGGCAGAGCCGGTGGCTTTACGGTTGCTGGCCCCTCAAAGGGGCCTTTTCGCAACCGTCCGAAGCAAAAGCAAGAACAAAAGCAAAAGCCTCGTACTGCTGTCTTCACTGCCGCAGCACAGGCAATTCGAGAGAAAACATACTCCCGGAATTCTCAAAGTTCTACTGCCACCCCGGCAGAGCCGGGGGATCTCCCTTTTGGATTAGGAGAGTAATCGGCCTCGCTGAGTGCATTGGCGATGATGCGCCAATTGAAGACCTCTGCGAAAAGGCATAACATGCACGCAGAAGGGAGAGAAAGTGCGCGTCTTCTTCAACCGCTACAGCAAGGCTATCTTCGAGAAGAAATTAGTGGTTATTATTCCCATCCGACTTCGAAAACGCCTGTGGATGCTCCTGGATGCCAATAACAGCAACTTCCAGATCCGGTCGGACACCGGCTATGAGTCGTGGACCGACGCGTTTACTGAGACGAAGTCCACCTTGCGGGTTGCCTACGGAGAAGACAAGCTGGAAGCACGTCTGCCAAACGGCAATCGCGGGTCAGTAAACACGCTTCAGGAATTTTTCGATGGGTGCTATCCGTCACAGGTTCTAGATGTTGTCGAAGCGTTCTTGCAGTTCCAAGATGACAAGGATTCTTTCACGCGATCCGTGAACGAGATGTTCGAGGATGAAAAGTGCCCATGGCGCTTGGACGACGGCGAGTTCTTTGCGGTGGATCAGACGTTTATGGGCATGAGGCTAGCCGAACAGGCCGAGCAGAGTCTTAAGACGAAGGCATTTCACGGAGCCTACGAGGAGTTCAGGGAAGCACGCCAAGACCTATTGGCCGGGGACACCAAAGGCTGCATCTCGAATGCGCAAAAAGCTTTCGAAAGTGCTTTAAAGACTCTACTTGGCACCGATAAAGGAAACGCTAGCAATCTGATTCGTCAGCTTATCGCCAACGGTCACGTTAACGATCTGCCGACTGAGTTCAAGACCCCATTTGGCGAGCAGGTGCTTATGAGCGTCCCAACAATGGGGAACCGATTGGGGCGGCACGGCCAAGGAGCGGAGGTAATCAACGTGCCTGCCTCCTACGCTCAACTGACCCTGGAAATGACCGCAGCCTACCTTAGTTTTCTGATTAAGCTGCGCCCTCCCGATCCACAACCCACAGTAGAAACCACGGAGATCAGCGATGATGACATCCCTTTCTGAATGCCGGGTGGCGGGTAGAGGAGTTTATGGTAGCTTGGGGTGAGTTGCGCCTGCTTTCATATGAACAAATCTCACAGCGTCTCGAATTACAAAGTATAGGTTCCGCAGGTCCATACCTTCACCAGCTTCATCGAAACCGAGAGCAAGCCCGATTGGCAGTCCCGGCCGGGATGCGGGTATTCTTTCGTCAGAACTCTGCACGTGCTTGAAATGATGCGCAAGGATGTCCACCAATTTGAACTCCAGGGACTCTTTGCAGCAGACTTGGCGGAGCTTTGCAGGGCGAACCCCACTTTCTTCCGCGGCACGATCGACAGTGTGGAAGATCGCCACACAAGCTAAGTAGGCGTGGCGAAATGAACCACTGTTGCCCAGAAAATCGTCGTATGTCGGGTCAACTATGACCTCAAGATACCGGGCGAGCGTCCTCATATCAGATAATGTAGCCGATTCCGCTTTGTGCTCAAGCAAAAAGGTTGAATACTCGGAAGCCGGCCAGTGTGTAAGGATTCCCGTCCCTTGGCCGTCTGGACTGTTGATCACAGGCCGATGCACTCATTGACACCTTCGGGTTACTGCCTGGCTTCGCCAAACGTCCGTGGACGGATCGTCCACCCATTGAGCTTCCACACAAGCTGAGTAGCACGCACTCGCAGCAGCAAAAAACGCCGGGGCAATTCCCGCCCCGGCGATGCGCGTGCAACGCAATAAATTCTGTTTGCCTGCCTGGTTCAGCAGGCGGATGAGCTATGCCGCGCCCGTGCCGATTTCTCTTCCCGAGAGCACAAGGTTCGTGCGCCGGGCAGCGCAGGTTTTGGCGCCGAAGGCGCAGTTGGCCCCACCGCAGGTGGTGGTCAGACGGCGGTCTCGATACGGGCCGTGAGCGGCGCGCTCAACTGCTGGCGAAGGCAGCAGGCCAGATCAGCCACCACGCGCAGCTTTTCGGCGGCTAGGGGGGGCATTTCGCTGCCGCTGAGAGCCAGTTGAGAGTTGAGCAGCAGGCCGGCGAGCGTGGACTTGAGCTCGGTTTCGATGGCTGCGGCGGCGGCGCGCCGGGCCAGCATCTGCTCGCGCTCGCGGCGGTACAGGGCGGCGCGAATCTCGCGGATCAGCCGGGCTGCGCCGGAGAGGGCGAAGTTGATCTGCAGGGGAATGGCCAGGCTGGCATGTTCCCATATGGCCTCGGCCGCGGCCGGATCGCACTCGGCCATGGTCTCATCGACCACAACGGCCAAAAACTCGCGGCGGCGCAGCGCGGCCAGCGCGGCCTTGCGTCCTTCGGCCACCTCGACTTCCATGCCCAACTGTTTCGCCACGGCGTCAGCGCAGTTACGCGCGCCTTCAATTCCGGTCACCATCAGAATGCTCATTTTCATGCTCCTCATTACAGTTTTCAGTGATCAGTGGACAGTGGTCAGTTGCCGGGCCCTGGCCTGAGCAATCGAGGATGCAGTGCTCCGCGCAGCAGATTCGAGCCAGGATTTCGAGGCTATAGCTGCCAGAAAACCGGAAGCGTAAAGCTGACCACTGATCACTGACAACTGACCACTGTCTTTTACTCTTCCCGAAGCGGGTCGGCGATGCCGTATTCCTTCAGCTTGCGGTAAAGGGTGGTCTTGCCGATGCCCAGCAGCTTCGCGGCCTGCAGCTTGTCGCCATTGAGGGTGCGAATGGCTCCCAGAATGGCCTGGCGTTCAAGATCGGCCAGCGTGGCCAATGGCGGGCAGCCGCCCTCGGCGGCCTGTTCGCCGGAGGCGGCTGCCGAACGGCGGGCCTCCAGCCCTTGCTGCTGAAGCTGCGTGGGCAGGTCGCCCAGGTGCAGCACCGGCCCGCTGGAGAGCGCGCAGGCCCGTTCTATGGAATTTTCGAGTTCCCTGACGTTGCCCGGCCAGTCGTGGCGCATCATGGTGCGCAGGGCCTCGTCGCTCAGCGTGAACTTGGCGCCGTGCTCGCGGCTGATGCGGTCCAGGAAGTGCGCCGCCAGCAGCGGAATGTCCTCGCGGCGGTCGCGCAGCGCGGGCAGGCGCAGGTTGACCACATTGAGCCGGTAGAAGAGATCCTTGCGGAAGGAGCCTTTCTCCACCATTACCGCGAGATCCCGGTTGGTGGCGGCCACGATGCGCGCCTTGATGGGCACCCGATGGTTGGCCCCGACCGGGCGGACCTCTTTTTCCTGCAGCGCGCGCAGCAGCTTGGCCTGCAGGTCGAGCGAGAGCTCGCCGATCTCATCCAGGAAGACCGTGCCTCCCTCGGCCGAGACCAATAATCCATCTTTGGCCCGGTTGGCCCCGGTGAAGGCGCCCTTGACGTAGCCGAAGAGTTCGCTCTCGATCAGCGTGGGCACCAGCGAGCCGCAGTCGACCGGTAAAAACGGCTTTTGAGAGTGGGGGCCGTAGGCGTGGATGGTGCGCGCCACCAGTTCCTTGCCGGTGCCGCTTTCGCCCAGAATCAGGACGGGGTGGGAGCTTTGGGCGACCTTGGAGAGGATGCGGTAGAGCTTTTCCATCTCTCCGGAGCGGCCGATCATGGCGCCCAGACCCTGCGAGAGCCTGAGCCGTTCGCGCAACTGGCGGGTGGCGGTGTCGGTGACCAGGCTTGAGGCGGCTCGGTCGAGAACCGTGGAAAGCTCGTCCATGACGAAGGGTTTGGCCAGGTAGTCGCTGGCCCCGCAACGCATGGCCTCAACGGCGGCGTTGACCGACCCAGAGGCGGTCATGGCGATCACCGAGGTCTGCGGGTAGAGCAGCTTGACCTCGGAGATCAGCTCCAGGCCATGATTGCTTCCCGCCGGCAAATTGACCAGCAGGATGTCGGAGGCGCGTCCGCGCAGCAGATTGCGCGCCTGGCCCAGGTCGCCGGTGCTCTCAACCACGTAGCCCAGGCTGGCGGCAATCTCGGCGCAGGCCGAGCGGACCGCCGTGTCGGCGTCGACCACCAGCAGGTGCAGACGCGCCTGCGGCTCCGCGGGTTGGGAGATAAACTTCATGGTTCTCGTGTTCAGAACTGTTTCGAGCATTGTATTCGCCTCACGCGCAAATGGGTACACTGGATTCTCCGTTGCTGTTCTACTGGGAGTTCTTTCCGTCAACCCCCAGCGGGCTTTTGCCGTGTCTCAGCGGAAGCTGGCGGGCAGTTCGATCTGGAAGCGGGCCCCGGCCGGGTCGCGGTTAGAGGCATGAACGCGGCCGCCCGCGGCCTCGACGATGGAACGGGTGATGGACAGGCCCAGCCCGCGATGAGCGGCCGCCCAGCCGCTCTGCCGGGAGGCACTGCTCGATCTGGTTGAATAGCCGGGCTCGAAGATCTTTTCGAGCGCTTTCCTGGGGATGCCCGGCCCGTTGTCTTCGACGGTGAGCACCAGCCGCCGCGCGGACGAAGAGCTGTCGGCATCGGCTGGAAGCTCGTGCAGACCCAACTGGATGCGGCCGCCCTCCGGCATGGCCTCGGCGGCGTTCTTCACCAGGTTGACCAGGATGCGGGTCAGTTCCTCGCCGGTCAGCCGCACCGGCAGCGCGCCACCCTCCACGTCCACGGTGAAGGAGATCCTGAGCCCGGCCAGGGCAGCCAGCAGATTGCGGTTGGCCAGCACCTCCGCGGCCAGGTTGGCGATCGGCCCGTCGGGCAAGGTTTCCCAGCGGCGGACGCGGTCCAGAAGGCTGTCGCCGGAGTGCCCGGCGCTCGTCCGGATCGGGCCGGAGGTGGTTGATCGGAGGAGATCGGCTGCGGACAGGCCGGCGGAGTTGCTCTGGCGAAGATCCAGGGCCAGCAGCTTTTCCACCAGACGGCGGCTGGCCGTGGCAACAAGCCGGAGTTCACTGGCATAGTGAAGGAAGGGGGCGGTCAGCACTCCAGGCTCCTCCAGCAGATCGCAGTAGAGGCCCAGCGCCGTGACCATGTTGCGGACGTCATGCGCCACCTCGGCCAGGCTCTCGCCCTTGCCGCGCAAGTCTGCGAGGGTCTCGACCACCGCCTCGACCCGACGGCGCTCGGCCCCGGCCGCACGGCCTGTGGCCAACTCCGGCCCTGCCAGGCCTGCACTTGCCAGGCACGCCTGGGCAACTCCCGTTTCGGCGAAGATGGTTGCCGCTGGTCCGGTTGAGATGAATTCTGCCACCTGTTCCGTCTGTTGCTGCATGGCCTGTTTCCTTTCCTGTCGCCTATTCCCTATTCCCTGTTTCTTAATCTCTGACCTCTGATTCCGCCCTTCCCATTTCTGTCTCTGCGGTGGGCGACTGTCCTCTTCTAATACACGCAGCGTGCCAAACCAGGACACTCTTGGTAAGTTCCTGATAAGGGAAGGAGTTAGTCTTCAGGTATCGGAAAGCTCTGTGGGGCGAAAAGCGGGAGATGTGTCCCAAAATGGAACCGGGGAGTTGGGGCGGATTGAAGCAAGATATGTATTTTCATCAGGTTACGGATTGATTCCTGTTACGGGCCGTGCATGGGGCGATTTCCCATTCCGGTACGGGAAGTTTCCTGGGCGAGCCGCGCCTGCTCTGGAGGCCGCTTCCCGTACAATCTCACCATGCAAAGCTCATCCACCTCGCCCTTTTTTCGTCCCGGCGGCAGGACCCCGGTCCAGCTTCGTCCGCTCACACTCACTCCCGGTTTTGTCCAGACCGCCGAAGGTTCCGTTCTTGTTTCTTTTGGCAACACACGCGTGCTGACCTGCGCCACCATCGAGCAGGGCGTACCCGGCTGGCTGCGCAACTCGGGGCGCGGCTGGGTGACGGCGGAGTACTCCATGCTGCCTCGCTCGACGGTGACCCGGACTCCGCGGGAAAGCGAACGGGGCAAGATCGGCGGCCGGACGCACGAGATTCAGCGGCTGATCGGGCGGAGCCTGCGCTCCGTGGTGGACATGAAGGCGCTGGGTGAGCGGACGGTGATTCTGGATTGCGACGTGATCCAGGCCGACGGCGGCACGCGCACGGCGGCGATTACCGGCGCGGCGGTGGCGCTGGCGCTGGCCCTGCGGGCGCTGGTCGAGGCTGGAACGCTCAAGGCTTCGCCGATGAAACAACTGGTCGCCGCGACCTCGGTGGGCCTGGTCGGCGGCGCGATGCTGCTCGATCTCTGCTACGAGGAGGATTCGCAGGCCGAGGTGGACATGAATGTGGTGATGACTGCCGATGGCGGGCTGATCGAGACCCAGGCGACGGCGGAGAAGGGCTCTTTTTCTCGGGCTCAGCTCAACGAGTTGGTCGATCTGGCCGAGGTGGGACTGAAGGAGATTTTTGCGGCGCAGCGGGCGGTGCTGGGGCTGTAAGATACTACAGCTATGCGGTTGATCGACTACTTTCGGTTTGGGCGACAATCCGCCCGGAGCCCTGCCGCTGGCCGAGGATGTCTCTTCGAATGATAATATTCGGCATGGTTCGACGTTATTTGCTCTGCGGCGCATTCCTCCTGGGGTTTGGATGCCGAGATCATGCTGCTGGACAGCCGGCTCCTGTGCCTCCTCCTTCGAGGCCACAAATCCAGCTATACCTGACTGCAACCGCTAAGGACGAATCCCCAGCAATCCCAGATCAAACGGCATTGAGCGTTTCCATTGATAAACAGCCAGCCCAGGTAATCTCGGTACACCCAGCGAAGGAACAAAAGCTGCTTTTCGCAGTTCTTGTCGATATCAGCAAATCGAATTCGACGGAGACTGATCTGGTAAAGCGTGAGGCAATAAAGCTCTTTCAGGGCTTATCTGGAAACGTAGGCCAGGGATACCTTGTCCTGTTTAATGAGAGGGTCGTAACGAGTAGAGGGACCCTTCAGGATGCGGAAGCAGAACAGGCATTGGGACGTGTTCAATTTGAAGGCGCAACCTCGCTCTACGATGCAATCGGAGAGACGTGTTCAAAAACCTTGAGCAGGATTGCAAATCCAGGTTCTTTTCGTCGTGTAATCATCTTGCTATCAGATGGTGGGGAAGATGCCAGTGACATGGACTTCCTAAAAGCCGAAGAAGCTGCCGAGGCTGAGGGCGTGTCGATCTTCTCTTTTGAGACGGGCTTCCCAGATCGTATCCAAAAATATATCTTGAAGAGGTTCAGCCAGGACACTGGCGGCGAATTCATCTCAAAGAAAAGCCCTGACGGCGTGAAAACCTTGCTCGCAGCTATTGATAGACAGTGGACCGTAAGTCTGGCACCAATCCAGAAACCTGATCGGAAACTGCACTCGTTTGCTGTCAAGACCTCGCAAAAAGGTGTTCGCATCTCCGCGCCATCCCAGATTTCTCTTGAATAGCCGTCGTGTGCTAAAGACTGGCCTATTGTTCCCACTGCTGCATGAGTGCGGCCTCATTTCTGGTGTCCAACCTGCATCACACCTGGATCACCGGCAACTCGGAAGTTACACATTGGCTGAAACCTGTGGCCTGAAGCAGAAAAGTCAATCCAGAACGTCCCTGAAGGGCGGAATCCAGGCAGGGCACACGAGCAAATGCATTCGAGAATGCGCGAAACAGTGCCATTTCTCCTACCGCAGCACCGCCGACAGCAGTAGCGTCATCCCCAGCCCGGCTACCGAGAGCACGGTTTCCAGCACCGTCCAGGTGGAGAGGGTTTCCTTCAGTTCCATTTTGAAGAAGGACTGGATCAGCCAGAAGCCGGGGTCGTTGACGTGCGAGAGAATGAGCGAGCCGGTACCGGTGGCCAGCACCAGCAACTCCGGACGTACGCCGACGTGGCCGGCCATGGGCGCAAGCACCGCCGAGGTCACGGCCATGGAAACCGTCGCCGAGCCCATGGAGACGCGGACCACGGCTGCCAAAAGCCAGGCCAGGACAAGCGGCGGCATGTGCGCGCCCAGCGCCAGGCTTACCGTGGACTGTGCGGCGCCCGAATCGCGCAGAATGCCGCTCAGGCCTCCGGCGGCGGCCAGAATCATGAGCACCTGCGCGATGGGCTCGAAGGACTCCGAGGTGAGCTTGCGCAGGAGTTCGCTGCCATGGTGGCGGCCGGTCTGAACGTGTCCGCCCAGGGTGACCAGCGCGGCCAGCACGGCAATCAGCAGGGCGATATCCGCGCTGCCCACAAAGTGCAGAATCTGGTTCGGGAGGCCTCCGGGAACGGTCAGCGCATCGGCCCAACTGCCCAGGAAGATCAGCGAGACAGGCAGAAGAATCGCCGACGCGGCAAGAAGAGGACCGGCGGGGGCGGGCAGGGGTTTTGAATTCCCAGGTCCGAGAATCCGGACCTGGGGCACCCGAGATTCTTCCGAAAGGTTTCCCTCAGGGGCTAAAGCCCACGGTTCATTGTGTTGCGTTTGCGGCACGACTGAAGTCGTGCCCTGACACGGGGTTGAAGCCGCGCCCCGACACGGGGTTGAAGCCGCGCCCTGACACGGTTGGAGGGAAGCTGCCTGAGACGATGGGGAATCGGAGCCGGGTTGATTTGTAACCTCTTCTGCCCGGTGTTCAATTTGCTCGTCCTCGGTCTCGGACGGCGCAAACAGGGGCGATTCCTCTTCGGTGGCCGCGAGTTCGCCTTTTGCCTTGCGCTTTTCCCAGCGGCGGAGCATGAACCAGCCCAGCACCGGCCCGGCCAGCGCGGCGGCGGGCAGCCCTGCGCACAGCCCCCACAGGATGGTGCGGCCCAGGTCGGCGTGGTATTGCGTGGCGGCCAGCATCGCCGCCGGATGGGGCGGAAGCGTGCCATGGACGATGGAGAGCCCGGCCAGAAGCGGCATTCCCACCAGAATCGCCGGCTTTCCGCTGCGCCGCGCGGCCTCGGCCACGATGGGCATCAGCAGCACCAGTCCCACCTCGAAAAACACCGGCATCCCCACCAGGATGCCCATGCCCATCAGCGCCCAGGGCAAGCCCTTCGGCCCGCAGTTGCCCACCAGAAACTCTCCGAGAGAGGCTGCGCCGCCGGAGGAGGCCAGCAGGCGGCCCAGCACCGCGCCCAGGCCGAGCACGATGGCGATGTGGCCCAGAAGGTTGCCCACGCCTCCGGTGAAGGAGAGCGGAACCTGGCGCAGAGGCATTCCGGAGGCCACTCCCAGCCCCAGCGCGGCCACGCAGAGGGCGAGCGACGGGTGCAGACGGAGTTTTGCAATCAGCAATAAAAGCAGAAGAACCGTTCCGGCAGCGCAGGCCAGAAGGAACCAGTCATGGGGAGTTGCGGCGGCAGGGGTCACCGGCAAATTATTCCACAGGCCGCCCATTCCGCGCCTGACCCGTGCCCGCCTGTGTTCCGCAGCACACTTTCCGCTTGCGAGTCTCTGCTACCATAAGGATGATTGCAGTTCCTGCCGTCCGACAGGCTGATTGCTTGCTCTCAAGTGCCCGAGCACGGAGACGGCTGGACCCAACCCAAAAGGAGAAATTTCTATGTCCCTAGTCTCCACGCGGCAGCTCCTCGACGAGGCCGCCAAGGGCGGTTATGGCGTCGGCGCATTCAACGTCAACGATATGGAACAGATTCAGGCCATCATGGAAGCCGCGAAGGAAACCCAGTCGCCGGTGATCATCCAGGCAAGCCGTGGCGCGCGCGCCTTTGCGCAGGACAACTACCTCTATCACCTGATTCTGGCGGCCAACGAACTCTATCCCGAGATTCCCATCGCCATGCACCTGGATCACGGCAACAGCTTCGAGACCTGCGTCAGCGCCATCAAGCTGGGCTTTACCAGCGTCATGATGGACGGCTCGCTGAAGGCGGACGGCAAGACCCCGGCCACCTTTGAAGAGAACGTCGCGGTCACCAAGCAGGTGGTGGATTACGCTCACGAGCGCGGCATCGCGGTGGAAGGCGAGATCGGCGTGCTGGGCGGCATTGAAGACGGCCACGGCGCGGGCGGATCGGGCCTGGATCACGTCACCGACCCCGACCAGGCGGTCGAGTTTGCCGAGAAGACCGGCGTGGACTCGCTGGCCATTGCGATCGGCACCAGCCACGGCGCTTACAAATTTACCAAGAAGCCGGATGGCTCGGTCCTGAAGATGGACCTGCTGATCGCCATCCACAAGCGCCTGCCCAACACCCACCTGGTGATGCACGGCAGCAGCTCGGTTCCCAAGGACCTGCAGGACATCATCAACCAGTACGGCGGCAAGCTGAAGGAAACCTGGGGCGTGCCGGTTGAAGAGATCCAACTGGGCATCAAGAACGGCGTCCGCAAGATCAACGTGGACACCGACAACCGTTTGGCCATCACCGGCGCGATTCGCAAGGTGTTTGCCGAGACCCCGGAGAAGTTCGATCCCCGCGACTACATGAAGCCGGCGCGCGCGGCGATGCAGAAGGTGGTTGCCCTGCGCATGACCCAGTTCGGCCAGGCCGGACACGCCAGCGACTACAAGGCCATCTCGATTGCGGATATGGCCAAGGGCTACGCCAACGGCACCCTCGTCACCAAGCCGCTGGTTGCCGCCAAGTAACGGCGGCGTAGAAGAAAGAACCCAGCCAAATCAGGGTTCAAAAAACATGAAAAGGGCCACTCCGCAGTTGCGAAGTGGCCCTTTTGCTGTTGGGAGGACTCTCAGCGGTGGGAACCGCCGGCGCTCGAACTTGTACTGGTACTGGACGAGCTGGAACTGGACGAACTGGAGCTGCTGCTGGAGGAACTACTACTGGAAGTGCTGCTGCCTCCGCCACTGTGAGAACCGCCGCTGCTGCCACCGCCGCGAGAACCGCCGCCTCCGCTGGAGCCGCCGCCCCGGTAGCCGCCTCCACCACTATAGCCGCCGGAGCGCGACTGGTAACTGCTGCTGGGGCGGACGAGCGGCGCGATGACTGTTGTGCTTCTGTTTCCCTGCATCACCTGCCTGGCGATCATGAAGCCTTGCGACCTGTGGTCGAAGTTGAGCGGGATGCCGCCAGCCTTGGCGAGGGCGCCCTTGTTTCCCAACGCCGCCCTGACTTCGTGAGCTTCCATGCGCGGCTCATCCGTCTGGGAGAGCGGAGGCAGAGGCGCGTTGCGAAACTCCCTGGGGGGCGACTTGAGAAGCTCGACAGGTCTTTCGGAATCGAGTTTGACCCGCTCCACCGATAAGCCGTTTTTGTCGTTGACCGCGAAGACGTGCTCCTTTCGGTTGATCGGAGGCCGGCCCTTGACGTCGTAAGGGTGAATCGGAACATAGGCCACGGTCTTCCCACTCTTGACCCAGCGGCCGGGCTCAAGATGGTGCCTCCTGTGACCGGCCACCCAGACGTAATGGCGATTTCGATGAACCCAGCTTCCGGAGTGGCACACGGCCCAGTTCCACTGCGCTGGGGTCGTAACCAGTATGGAATCGACGATTCTCTGCTGGCCGGTGGCCGCGTCCCTGACCATTCGGTAGCGAATGGCCGCCGGGAAGCAAGGAAAGAATTCGTCGTACTCGTTGATTTCTGCGGGCGCGGGAGAAGCGGCCTGTCCGGGCCGTGCGGCTGCCAGGGAAGCGGCAGCGGAAGGCGGCTGGGATTCGGGAGGGTTGCTGCCCGGTTGCTGAGCTTCATCCACAGAGTTCGGCTCCCAGCAGGTTCCATAGGGCGCGCAGGCGAAGAACCTTCCCTGCCCCTGCATCTCCGCCAGGCCGGGGATCGGCTGAGTCAATCCAGAGGCCTTCATGACATCGGCCATGGCGGCGGTTCGCCGGGCGACGCGGTCCGCGACCCACTTGTCCCATGCGGCAAAGGTATTCGGATCGACAGCGCCCTCGGGAGCGACAAGGGCAGCGTGATGGAGGAAGATGGTTTTTCCCTTGACAAGCGATTGCACTGATGATCCGGACAGATGGAGAACTCCGCTGTCCTGCGGCGTGACCGCCATGGCATCGACGTAGCTGTCGATGCGCGCGGAGAATCTCTCAGGGTATGTCACGGTGATGTTATTCGCGGGAGTCTTCAGGACGAACCAATCGCCGGGGATGGATGTCTTGAAATCGACCGAGGCCGTGCCTGTGAGCAGCGCCAGCTCAGTGTACGGAACGCCGGCCGTGGTTTCCAGGCCGTTGAAGGTGAGGGCCGAGTTCTCTCCGAGATAGAGAGTCGAGGCGTCCTCAAACTCGATCTCCGCGCGGCCGGCGCCCGTCACCAGGCTGAAGCCCGTTTCGAGCGGGAGATCGGCGACGGCCTTCTCCCACGCGTCGCCCGTGGCCCGTTCATTCCGCTTGCCGCGCCAGACGCGCACATCGCCCTCCACGTAGCTGATCCGGACAATCTGCGCATAGGTCGTGTTGGAATGGTGTTCCCCGAGGATAAAGAGAGCTCCCTGTTTGAGCTTTTCAGAAGAATCGCCGTTGAGAATCTCTTGCAACTCCGCCAAGGCGCGCGGTTCGTCCTTCTGCAGCAGCGCGTTCAGCGCCAGCAGCCTGAGGTTCTCGTCCTGTTCCGCCTGGGGCTTGACCGGCTGCCCGCTTCTGGAGCGAATCTCGATCTCCAGCGCGCCGCACTCATGAATCCAACTGCTGTTGGGAAAGTCGCGGTGCAACTCCATGCAGGTGGAAAGCGCACTGTTCGCCTGGCCTTGCTTGCTTTCCGCATAGGCCTTCCAGTAGAGAGCTCCATCGGCGTGATCGCTTTTTTCGCTGGCGACCCTGGCGAAGATCGCCTCGGCATCCGGCCAGCGGCCTTCATTGATGGCGCGGGTTCCCTCCGCGTAAAGACGGCTGTCCGGAGCATTGGACGCGGATGGGCCGCCCTCCATTCCAGAGGACGGAACGGCCCCCGTGAAAGCCTGTCCGGAGAAGGTCTGTGCGCCGCAAATGATCGATGCGGACGCCAAGCCCGCAAGGAAAGCAATAGTCCATGCCAGCTTGATCTTCATATCGTGCCTCCATTGGACCGGGCGATTCCGGCCTGTTGCCGATCCGGGATTCTGGAGCGCAACACGCGCACCTCAAAGAGCAGGCCGTTGGCGCTCATCTCGCTCTGCAGGCGGGCGAGCTTCGCGGCGTCCAGGCTTCCTGGCTCATCGGCCAGTTCGGCGAGCAGATGATCCAGGCGATCGAGTGCCGTAGCCAACGCGGTGTCGTCGTCCTGCCGGGCGTTTTGCCGGCAGATGCGGTTGGCAGCCAGAAGGCTACGGGCCTCATCGCGCAAGGGAGAAACCATCTCTTCGCTGTCTGCGTCGGCGTGCTTCAACTCCACCAGCAACCGCTCCGAGCGGTCCAGATGATCGCTGAGAACCACCACGACGACGCGCTGCGGAGGAGGCGCAGCGTGCTGCGGCGCCGGCGCGGGAGTGATTCCCGCGGAGGTGCTTGCCTGCCTGTGTTCCCATCGGCGGCCGGCAAAGAAGGCGCAGATAACCAGCAGGGCGCAGGCAGCGGCATAACTTAACCCTCTCCAAACGCCGCCGCGCAGCCAACTCCGCTTGCGCGCTTGGTAGGCGGGCAGCAAAGGCGCGATTGATCGCCACACCCTTTCGCCATAGGCGTCGTCGCGGACCGGCGCTTCTGCGAACTCCATCTCTTTGAGATCGCTCTTGAGCGCCGCGCAGGCTTTCGCGCATTCCGCGCAGGCCTCCAGGTGCCGTTCGATGGCGGCAGCGCTCTTGCCTTTGCTATAGAAATACTCGATCAGTTCTTCTTCATTCAGATGCTTCATATACTCACCCGTAACGGAGCCAGGCGGAGCCGCAGCTTCTGGACCGCGCGAAAGACCGCTTGTTTGGCCGCATTCGGCTGGATGCCAAGCGCGGCGGCAATCTCTTCGCCGGAGCGGTCTTCGATGTGCCGCAAGACGAAGGCCGTTCGTTCGATGGCGGTCAGGCTGCGCATCGCGGCTTGCTGCATCGCTCCTATTTCGCCGCTCAACAACAGCCGGTCGGGACCGGCGCACCCATCCGCCACCTGCACTTCGTCCTGCTCGGGATCGCTCTCTTCACCCACCGTGCCGGCCCTGTCCAGGTTGCGGCGCTTGACCCTGTCCAGCGCGCAACGTACCGCAATCCGGTAGATCCATGTGCTGAAATCCGACCGCGACTCAAAGCCATCCAGCTTCCGGTAGCCGCGCAGGAAGGCCTCCTGCACCACGTCTTCCGCGTCGGCTTCGTTGCCGGTGATGCGGAACGCCACCCGGAAGAGGCTGGCGCTATGGCGCACCACGAGCGTCCCATACATCTCCTTGTCTCCGGAGAGCACCGCCTGGATCGCCGCGTGGTCGTTCTGGTCCATGCGAACCATTAGACACCCGTCATCCGCGTGCGGTTAGGAGAGATTGATTATGGGGGGACGGCCCTAGCTTGCAGGCAGAGCGGCTGGTTGGCCCAGAGGGACAGCGCCGGCGCCGTTCTCCTGGTCCTTGTACTGCAACTGGTAGAGCTTCCAGTAGAGGCCGCGGTTGGCGAGCAGTTGCTGATGGCTGCCCATCTCGCGCAACTGGGCCTTGTGCATCACGAGAATGGTATCGGCGCGCTGCACGGTGGAGAGACGGTGGGCGATGAGGACGCTGGTGCGGCCCTCTACCATGCGCTCCAATGCGCCGCGGATGCGCAGTTCTGTGTCGGTGTCCACGCTGGAGGTGGCTTCGTCGAGGATGAGGATGCGGGGATTGTAAGCCAGGGCGCGGGCAAAGTTGATGAGCTGTTTCTGACCGGTGGATAGCGAGCTGCCGCGCTCCTGCACCGGCTCATCGAACTGGTCCGGCAGGCTCTCGATGAAGTCCAGCACGTTGACGTCGCGGGCGGCCTGGCGCAGGGCGGCCTCGGTGATTTCGTCGTTACCCAGGCGGATGTTTTCCGCCAGTGTGCCGGTGAAGAGGAAGGGGTCCTGGAGGACGACGGCGAAGTGCTGGCGGAGCGCGGTCAGATCGTGCTGGCGCAGGTCGATGCCGTCCACCAGAATCTGACCGGCGGTGACGTCGTAAAAGCGCATCATCAGGCTGATGAGGGTGGTTTTGCCGGCGCCGGTGTGGCCGACGATGGCTACCGTCTGGCCGGGCTCTACGGTGAAGCTGACGTCCTTGAGGACCCACTCGATGCCGGGGATCTTCCCCAGTTCTGCGGCAGCAGAAAGACTTTTCTCAGGGGCTAAAGCCCCACCTTCATTTTGCGTTGCTTGCGGCACGACTGAAGTCGTGCCCTGACACAATGCCGTGTCCTGATACGGTTGGAGGCCAGAGTCGAGACTCTTCGCAGCCGTTGCTTCGGTGGCCGCGTCGACGGCGGATTGTTGTTCGGGGGTGAGCTTCTGGTAGGTAAACCAGACGTGGCGGAACTCGATTCTGTTGCTGCCATCGCCGGGGAGCGGGCTGGCGGGGCCGACGATCTCCGGCTCGGTGTCGAGCAGCTTGAAGATGCGTTCGCTGGCGGCCATGGCCGACTGCAGGATGTTGTATTTGTCGCTCAGGTCCTGGATGGGGCGCCAGAAGCGCTGCGAGTACTGGATGAACATGGCCAGTACGCCGAGCGAGACGGCGCCGTTGAGCACGCCGAAGCCGCCGCGCCAGATGACCAGCGCGATGGCGATGGCGCTGAGCAACTCGACGGCGGGGTAATAGAGGGCATAGGCGAAGATGGTGTCCTTGAAGGCGATCATGTGCTGGCGATTGACGTCTTCAAAGTCGTCAAAAGCGCGCTGCTCGCGGTTGAACAACTGCACCACGCTCATGCCGGAGACGTGCTCCTGAGTAAAGCTGTTGATGCGGCCGATGGCGGCGCGCACGCGGCGGAAGCTGGCGCGGACGTGGTCGCGGAAGAGACGCGTGACGACGAGGATGAGCGGCAGAACGGCAAAGGCCAGCAGGGCCAGCCACCAGTTGATGGTGAGCATGACGGCGGCCATGATGGTGAGGTTGAAAAAGTCGTCGACGATGGCCAGGACGCCGGCGGTGAACATGTCGTTGATGGCGTCCACGTCGGAGGTGATGCGGGTGACGAGGCGTCCGACGGAGTGGGTGTCAAAGAAGCCGATGTGCATGCGCTGCATGTGGCGGAAGATGTCGCGCCGCAGGTCGAACATGAGCTTCTGGCCGGTCCACTGCATGAGGTAGGTCTGGATGAACTGGAAGAGATAGGCGGAGAGCAGGGCGGCCAGGTAGAAAGCGGCCAGGCGGGTAATGCCCTGGATGGGGTCGCTGGGGAGCAGGCGGCCGAGCAGGTTGGTCTTGCTGAGCCAATGAGCCACAAAGCCGGCGGGGCGAGAGGCGTTCGCGCCGGGGGCGAAGTATCGGTCGATGCCCACCATGACCAGGTAGGGGCCGGCCACGTCGCAGAGGGACTTGAGGCTGATGGCGAGAGTGGAGACGGCAGCCTGAATCCAGTAGGGGCGCAGATAGTGGCCGAGCCTCCGCATGAGCCGGGAGTCGTAGACCTTGCCGACCGGGTCCTCGTCGGGCTTTTTGGATTTCTTTTGTTTTTTGTCGGCCATTGGTTGGGTGGGGTTCGGCTTCTCTTCCATTGTACGGGGCGGCAGGTCAGCGAGTCAGCAGGCCGGCGAGTCAGCGCGGCGTGAAACTGCGCAGCCCTATAAGGCGACATAAGGAAGGAAAATGCTGCCGTGCATGTGCCCAAAATGCGCGGATGGGGGAAAACTACAAAAAGTGTCCGCTTGCAGGGGTACAAGAAACCGTTCAAGGTCCGTCTGAAGCTGTACCAAAAGTGCTAAAAACGGCTGAATTGGTTGATTTTGGCCTCATCTTGGCCTCATTTTGATCCTCTTTACGCGCATTCGGCGGGGTCGAGCGAGACTTCGATTTGATACTCGGCGATTTTGCATGAACTGAGATTTTGAATTGCGTTCAGCACCGGTCCCCAAATGCAAGGGACCGGTGGCACCCTCAGTTTGATTTGGATGAGTCTTGGGACCGTGGCCACCCGCCTCAGGATGACAGGTTTATGGTTGATCTTCTTGAACTTGGCTGGTTGAGGTTCGATGTTTCCCACCCTTCGCGATGAAGCTGCGCACGGATGGGGCACGGGGCTGTTCACGGGGTTGTTGCGGCTCGGAGACTTTTTTAGTCTTCCAGCTTGCCAGCACGCCTCTTCCGCATCCACCACCAGGCAAAGCCAATCACCGCCAGGCCACCGACGACGGCCAGCAGGGCCAGCCTGTGGTGCGCTACCACTTCAACCGCGCCCGGACCCAGCTTGAGGACCAGCAGCGAGAGCAGCAGCCAGCGGACCAGCCTTCCGCAAAAGACGGCCAGCATGAACGGAGCAACCCGCATCTCGAAGACGCCGGCGGCAAAGACAAAGGCCTTCCAGGGCGTAGGCGGGGGCAGCATCGAGGGAATCATCATGGCCAGGAATTCCTGGTTCTCGAAGCGTGTGCGCATCCGCTCGTAGCGCTCGCGGTTCACGCGCTTGAGCAGGAAGAGTTCCCCGCCAGCCCGGCCCAGCCCGTAGGGCAGCAGCCCGCCCACCGCCGAGCCCGTGGCCGCCAGCAGGCAATAGAGCCAGAAATGGCTCTTGTCGTTCCACACATAGACGGCGAGAAGCGCATCCATGGGAATGGGAATGGTGGACGAGTCCAGCAGGGCGGCCGCGCCCACGCCCCAAATGCCAAACTTGGCCAGAAACAGGGCTACGAGCTTCCACTTGGCCGCCAATCGAGCAAAAAACAGCTTCAAACAGTGTCCCCTTCCGCCTGGTAATCCGTCTTAGTGTCAGGAACCATTGTACGGGCCGGGGCAATGGGCACGAATTTGGTCTGGATGAGAGAATAGATAGAAAGGACTGAAAATGGAGCGGCGGGTGCGCAAGCGCCCTGGGAGGCTCCCGCGGATCGAATGCCCATCGACGAAGCGCCAACCGAAGCAAACGAGCCCAAAGGGCCAGCAGAGACCAGCCTCGATCCGAGGAATCCGGAGGCGGGCGAGACGTTGCGCCCTGCCGAGGCCGCATCTCCAGTGGTCCGCGGCTCGCGCTGGGTAGACTACGACACACACGAATTGCTGCAGATGATCAGCGAGCTCGAGGACGAGCGGCGCTGGGCGCGGCTGCGCGAAGGCGTCTGGCTGGCCATCCTCGTGCACCTGGTGCTGATCTCCGCGGTCACATGGATTCCGAGGTATGTTTTCAAGGTGCCGCAGGTGGTGGATCGGAGCGACGCGCTCAAGCAGCACAAAGACTTTACCTACCTGGATACGCCGTTGAATTTGCCGCCCCAGCCAGTGGTCAAGCCACTTCCGGCGCATCCCCTGATCGACAAGCAGACAATGGAAGCCATGAAGCGGGAGGCGCCGTCACCCGCTCCGGCGCCTGCTCCGCAACCTGCGCCGCAAGCCGCCGCGCCAACTCCTGCTCCGCCGCCGCCCAGCCAGCAGTCGCAGATCGAGTCGCCCCGTCCAGTTGCGGTTCCGGCTCGTCCCAGCTTTGCCATGGGCTCGCAGAATCCCGCCGACCAGTTGCGCGAAGCCATGAAGGGCGCCGCACGCAACCCCGGCATGGGCGCGGGCAATCTGCCCTCCCGCGGCGGCCTGGCGATGCATCCGGGAGCCGGCTCGGGCGGTGTGCAAGTTCTCTCCGACACGCAGGGCGTGGACTTCAGCAACTGGCTGCAGCGCTGGCACCGCGAGACGGAGCGAACCTGGGACCCGCTGATTCCCGACGAGGTGAATCCTCCCATCGACAAGTCCGGCATGGTGGCAATTCGCTTCAAGGTTCTGCCCAATGGCCGGTTGATGGACGGCAGCCTGGTGCTGGAAGGCCGCTCCGGCGACGTAGCCCTGGACCGCGCGGCCTGGGGCGCTCTGACCGGCTCCAATTACCCTCCCTTGCCCAGGGAGTTCCACGGGCCGTACCTGGAGCTGCGAGCTTGGTTCCTCTACAACATGGAGCCGCCGCGGTAGAATGGCCAGTTGGCAATTCTGCTTGAAAGGCGGTTTCCGTGCGCATCCCCGCTGTCTTCTTCGCTTGTGCCGTTCTGCTGGCTTCCCTCTCCATCCAGGCGCAAACCGCGCCTAACGCCCCCGCATCGGATAAGCCCTGCTCGGAGCCGCCCGAAACGGCCGCCGCTAAGGAGGGAATCCTTTCCGACACCCAGGGCGTTGATTTCCAGCCCTACCTCCAGCGCATGCGCCAGATCACGCAATCCGGTTGGAAGCCTCTCATGCCCAAAGAGGTCGAAGCGCCGGTTTTCAAAACGGGCGAAGTTGTCATCTGTTTCAAGGTACTTCCCAGCGGGCGGCTAATGGACGGGAGCATGGTGCTGGAGGGCCGCTCCGGAGATACAGCTTTGGACCGAGCAGCCTGGGGTGCGATTCAGACCGCAGTTTTCCCGCCTCTTCCCGCGGAGTTCAAGGGGCCATATCTCGAAATTCGCTTCTGCTTTATGTATAACCATGACCGGATGCCAACAGTCTCGCGCAAGCTGCCAAAGCCGCCCAACGTTCTGGGACCGCTTGGTGTCACTCTCGGATACGGAGCCAAGTTATAGGACCGCGCGGCCTGGGGCGCTATCACCGGCTCCAACTACCCTCCCCTGCCCACTGAGTTCCACGGTCCGTTTCTGGTACTGCGGGCATTCTTCCTCTATAACATGAAGCCGAAGCAGTAAGTCGCGTCCCGAGGCGTAAAATCCTCACGCGTAAACTGTATTCATGGCATCTGCTGAAACCGCCGGGAATCCGCCGGAAAGGAGCTGGCGCACGGTTCTCGGGGCGCGTTGGGCCGCGCTGCTTCACGAGCGCGAAGACCAGGTCTTTCTGCTCCTGTCGCTGCTGATTGGAGCCCTCACCGGCCTCGCCGTGGTCGCCTTTATCGTGCTCACCGAGCGGCTGGGAATGCGCCTCTATCCGGTGGGCAGCGCCGCTTGGCGTCGCGTGCTGATCCCGGTGGCTGGCTCCCTGGCCATGGGCTTCCTGCTTTACCGCTACTTTCCCAACGCCCGCGGCAGCGGCGTGCCGCAAACCAAGGCTGCTCTGTTCGCGCGCAACGGATTCATCTCGCTGCGCACCGTCCTGGGCAAGTTTTTCTGTACGGCCACCACGCTGGCCAGCGGGATTCCGCTGGGCCGCGAAGGACCGTCGGTCCAGGTGGGCGCAGGAATCGCCTCGGTCCTCGGCCGCTGGCTCGGATTACGCCCTGAAAAGGTGAAAGCCCTGATTCCTGTGGGAGCGGCCGCCGCCATCGCCGCGGCATTCAATACGCCCATGGCGGCGGTGCTGTTCGCTCTTGAAGAAGTGATGGGCGACCTGAACGCGCCCATCCTGGGATCTGTCGTACTGGCCTCCGCCACTTCCTGGGCGATGATGCGCCTGCTGCTGGGCAATAACCCGCTCTTTCAGGTACCGCAGTACACCCTGGTTCACCCGCTGGAATTCGGCATCTACGCTTTGCTGGGCATTGCCGGCGGCTTTCTGTCTGTTGCCTTCACACGGCTCCTGCTGGCGATGCGCAAGTTCTTCCTGCATCTGCCCAGAAGCACGCAGTGGTTTCATCCCCTGGCCGGCGGCTTGACGGTTGGCCTGATGGGCTGGTTCGTTCCCCAGGTTCTGGGCGTGGGGTACGTTTATGTCGGCAGCGCTTTGAACGGAACCATGGCGCTGAAGCTCATGCTGCTCCTCGTGGCGCTCAAGCTCGCCGGCGTCACGGTCAGCTATGCCTCCGGCAACGCGGGCGGAATTTTCGGACCGAGTTTATTTCTCGGCGCCATGCTGGGAGGCGCCATTGGCGCCGTGGCCCATCACCTGCTGCCTGGATACACCGCAAACCCCGGCGCCTACGCGCTGGTCGGCATGGGAGCGCTCTTCGCGGGCATTGTACGCGCCCCCATGACCTCGGTGCTGATGATCTTTGAGATGACGCGGGACTACGCCGTCATCGTGCCCCTGATGATCGCCAACCTGACCAGCCTTTTCATCTCCCGGCGCTTCCAGAAGCAGCCCATCTATGAGGCTTTGGCGCATCAGGATGGTGTCCATCTGCCCAGTTCCAAAACGCGCGAAGAATCCCGCCAGCACACCGTGCTTCAGGTCATGCGGAAACCGCCGCTCATCCTCTCCACCCGGATGCGCATCCAGGAAGCGGCCGAGCAGATTCGCACCGGCCCATTCCGCACCTGGCCGGTGGCGGACGGGGAGTGTTTTCTGGGCATGTTGACCAGAGAGATGCTGAAACACGCCGTTGCCGATGGGAAAAAAGAACAGCCGCTCGAAAGCCTTGTGGAAGCGCTTCATGTCTCCCATATCCACGCGGATCATCCTCTCCATCTGGCACTGGAGCGTATGAGCAGGCAGCATCTCGATGTTTTGCCCGTGGTCAACCGCGCGGACATTCACAAGCTGGAAGGCGTGGTGACGCTGGCAGATGTGCTGGACTCGTTTGGAGTCAAAACTGCGGGTTCGGCAGACACGTCTCCATAGGGCAGGAAGACCGAGAATGCCGTTCCGCTCCGGCCCTCGCGCTGCGTGCTCCACACCCTGACGTCGCCGTGGCGCCGTTCCGTCAGTTGCGCCACAACCCACAAGCCAAGCCCGGTTCCAGTCACATCCTTGGTAGTGAAAAACGGCTCGAAGACGCGCCGCATCGTCGCCCGGTCCATCCCCGCGCCGTTATCGGAGATGGTCACCCGCATCCCAGGCGTCTTGCCGTCCCGCCAGTCGACCGAGGGCCGCAGCCGGATCACCAGTTCCCCGCCCTGCGGCATGGCGTCGATGGCGTTCGACACCAGGTTCGCGAAGACCTGTTGCATCTCAGTCGGCATGACCGCGACACCTGCTTCGCGCATTGCCCGCACGTGGGTCGCGATCCCGGCGGACCGCAGCTTGGAGCGGAAGAGCGACAGCACCTCTGCGACGACCTCCGAGATACGGGTGATGGCTGGCGCGCCTGGCTGGCGATGGAACTTCAGTGTCTGCTGGGTAATCAGCGAGACGCGCATAAGTTCGTCGAGCGCCTGTCTGGCTTGCGAGCGCACTGCCTCGGTGGTCTGAGCCGTGGAGATCAGGTAGAGCAGGTTTCCCACCGCTTCCAAGGGGTTGTTGATCTCGTGCGCAACCGCTGCTGCCATCCTGCCCGCAACAGCAAGTTTCTCCGTCCGCAGCATCGCTTCTTCAGTCAGCTTGCGGCGGGTTACGTCGGCCAGTACGCCCACCACGCGCGTCACCCGGCCATCGCCATTGCGCAGGTACTTGGCTTGTGATTCCACCCAGCGCATCGATCCGTCCGGCCATAAAATACGATACATCTGGTGGTAGTGCTGCCCACCCTCGAGGGTCCGCGCCAACGCCTCCCTTACGCCCTCCATATCCTCCGGGTGAATCCACCGCTGCCACGCTTCAAACGAAGGCTCAACGGACCCAGGATCGCGGCCGGCGATGCGGTACATTTCGTCGGACCAGTGCGACGTGCCGCGCTCGTAATCCAACACCCACAACCCCATGCCGTTGCCTTCAAGCGCAATGTTGAGCACCTCGTCGCGCCCCCGCAGCGCCTCGCTGACGCGCACGCGCTCCTCCGCAAGTTGGCGCTCTGCCTGGGCCAGCAGCAGCCGCTTCTGCAAATCCTGGGTTCTCAATAGAGTCCGCTGTTGCGCCAGCCGCCGTATCGCCCAGCCGAGAAGAATCGAGATCGTGAGAAAGACCGTCAGCCGCAATCCATCCGGCGCTCTGTTTGGGAACCGCTGCTGCGTGCTGGCCAGAAACAGGCGAATCAGAACTGCTTCAGCAAGCGTGCAGACCGCGCCGCCCCACATCCCCAGGTACCAGGCGCTCAGGACAACGGCTGGAAATGCAAGAGCCACAGGAAAAGCGTGCAATGGCCCGATCACATTGGTCAGCAACTGGGCAAGGCAGGCCACGATGAGGCCCAGCAAGCCGCGCACAGCCCATGGCCATCGTTCTGCGTCTGCGGCGGTGGGGAATTTCATGACCTTCATGGGGATGGGTGCTCATGCGGCCGCGTTTTCAGTTGCGCCGGGAATCGCGGCAGCGTTCGATTATTGACGATAGCCGTCTCTGCCCAAAAAGGAAAGACTTGTCTCTCTTCTCATCCACGTTACCTGAAGACAGAAAGGCCCGCATCCATTTCGAATGCAGGCCTTTCTGTCTATGAAGCGAATGCGCTCTACCGCAAATCAACCGTCTGGAACGGCAGTCCCGTAACCGGCCAGTGTTCGGGCTGGGCGTCGATGTTGGGCGCGATGGAAACGCCCGCCGCCGAGGCCGGAGCGACGGTGACATTCCAGCCATCGACCACCACCAGCGCATCCTCCCCGTTGAAATCCTTCGCATCCGCTTCGATGGTGATGCTCCGGCTCTCGTTGGGGATGAGCGAGACGTAGTTGTCGCTGGCATAGGCCGGCAGCACGCGCTGGCCGGAAGCCGCGCGGCGCAATTGCAGATGAGCCATGAGGGCAATGTTGGCAGTTGGATTGTGCAGCGTCGCCGTCACCAGGCGCTTGCCGTCCGCGTCCTTGCGCTCGATCTGCGCTTCCAGCGCCACGTTCGGCATAGTGTTCAGATCCGTAAGAACATCCGGGTAGCCCGGCTCCCCGCGCCAATAGAAGTTCGACGATAGAAGTTTTCCCTGGGCGTCAATGAGTTCCAGCTTCAGGAAGTGGGTCGTGGTGAGCAGCGCGGGGAATTTTACTTCGCCAAGGCTGGTGGCGGAGCTGGGCTCGGCTGTCACCTTCGTGTCGTACTGCGAAGCCAGCGAGCCGTCGAGGTGGTAGATGGAGACGCGCGCAACAGCATCCGTCACCGGCGTGGGCAGGTTGTTGATCACCTGCAACGTGCCGTTGGACTCGTTGAACTGAATGTGCACCATTTCGCCCGCGCTCTTGACGGCAAAAAGCGACGAGTTGGGTTCCAGGTCATAGTGGTAGATCTGCCACACGAAGCTGGGCTGCGCCGGATCGCTCATCCAGGTGATGACGGCGGTGGCGGGATGGAAGAGCAGCGCATTGCGTCCTTCGTACAAGGCGCGGAAGGCTTCGTAATTCATCAACTGCGCCTTGCGGACGAAGTCCGCCAGGTTGGCGATTTTGCCGTAGCGGCTGGCCAGCACGCCGGGGTAGCGGTCGCCGCGCTGCGCGCCCTTGGCCATGTCATGTTCGGCCCAGTCGTCGTTGATTGTCTCCCAGTCCTTCTTGGGCATCATGCCGTGAATGGACTCGAGCGTGGGCACGGAGACACTGCCGGCCTCCGTCTTGAAGAGGTCGTCGGAGATGGTATAAAACTCGCGTGGAGCCTGCCAGAAGTAGGGTCCATGAGAGCGGACGCCGGCTCCGTCGGTCGAGCTGGGCTGGTAACGGCGTGTGGGCTCCAGTTCGGCCATCAGCTTGCGCAGCTCCGCGTCGATCTCCGGCGGCGGAAAGCCTTCGTTGCGCGCACACCAGACGGCGATTGAGGGATGATTGCGGAAACGCAGGATCTTCTCGCGCACGTTGGCGACATAGGTGTCCATATCGGTCGGGTTGGGGCCGTCGGCCGGATTGGGTTGGAAGAACTCGTCCCACACCAGGATGCCGTACTTGTCGCAGAGCTCGTAAAAGTCTTCGCTGGTGCTCTGGCCCACCCAGTTGCGGATCAGGTTCAGATTGGCCAACTGGTGCATGCGGATTTCGGCTTCCAGCCGCTCGCGCGGGATGCGTTTGAGGGCTTCATCCAGTCCCCAGTTGCCACCGCGAATGAAGACGGGAACGCCATTGACGGAGATCGTGAGGGTGTCGGTTCCGGGAACGCTATAGGTGATTTTTCTGACCCCAAAGCTCACATCCTTGCCGTCGGAGACTTTGCCCCCCAGCCTGAAGCTCAGATGCAGCTTATAGAGATCCTGCGCTCCGTAGCCGTTCGGCCACCACAGCCGCGGATGCTCCACGTGCAGCGCGGGCGTGTTCCTGGCGTCGAAGGTGACAATCTGCTTGCTGTGCGGAGCCAGCTCAACTTCCCGCGCAAACGTGATCTCTTCAATGCTGCCCGTGACCACGCCCTTCTGCGGCTTGTCGCTGACATTCTCAACCGTGGCCTGCACGGCAATATCCGTCGAGTCGGTCCTCGGCAGAGGCAGGTCGGTCGTCACCAGCGGGTTCTTCACCAGCACAGGGCCGGTAGCGGAGAGAAAGACCTTCTGCCAAATGCCGGTATCGCGGTCGCGAATCGCCGGAATCCAGTCCCATCCGATCGTCGAAAGAAAAGTCGGTCCGTCGATCGCCGTCTCGCCGCCGTTCTTTCCCGTACCGTCACGCAGCGTATGTTCATGCGGGATTCCGGGGTGCGGCTGCGGCGTCACCAGCACGGCAAGCACAGCCTGCTTGCCCGGCTTCACGTTGGCCGTTATGTCGAAGATGCCACGGCTGAAAGCCCCGCGCATCGCGCCCACCTGCGCGCCGTTCACCCACACGGCGGCCGTGTAGTTGATGCCGTCGAAGTTCAGCCAGATGTGCTCCCCGGCATACGACTTGGGAATCTCGACCGTGGTCCTGTACCAGTACGAGCTGCGCGCCAGGCTCTCCGGTATCGTCTCGGGCCGGTTGTTCTCACCGTAGAGCGGCTCCGGATAAACATGGTTGTTCACCAGAGTGGTGAGCACCGTGCCCGGAACCGTGGCGCTGTACCAGCCAGCGGTATTGAAGCCCGGAGCCGAAACTTCCGCGCCGGATTGCGGCGTCTTGGCTGCGTCCTGCAGTTGCCAGCCCGCGGACACCACAACAGGCTGCGGTGGGACCGGTTGCGCCATGGCCGCGCCAGGCGCCAGGATGGAAACCGTCAATGTCAATGGTATCGATACCAGTGTTGAGAGAATGAAACGCTCGAAACGAGTCTGCAAGGGCCTAGTTCCTCAATGTTTTCAAGAAAAATTTTCGGGCTTTGTGTACCGGACTAACCCATTATAGCGGTTCTCCAACTGCTGTACCCCGAAACCATTTCCCTCCAGTGGCTATCTCCTCAGGAAGAAGCCGCCTCATGCGTGCCAGAAAGCACATGTGTATTGGAGAACCGCTCTATCGCTCTATTCCTCTGCTCCCGGTCGCCGTTTGCTCCGCCTCCAGCCGATAATGGAGCCATGGAGTTTCAGCGTTCCTCCGGAGTCCTGCTGCACGTTACTTCCCTGCCCTCCTACGGGGGCATCGGCGATCTTGGCCCTGCCGCCCATGAGTTTGTCGCCTTTCTCGCCCAGGCCAAACAGCACATCTGGCAGGTTCTTCCCCTATGCCCCACCGGGTTCGGCAACTCGCCCTACGCGGGTTCCTCGGCCTTTGCCGGAAATCCCTTCCTCATTAGCCTCGAATTCCTCTCCGACTGGGGCTGGATCGACGGCGAACGCATCGCGGGCCTCGCCGGCCGCAGTGGTTCCGTGGACTTCGCTGAAGTCGAAGCGCGCAAGCTCCCGCTGCTCTTTGAAGCGGCAGCCAATTTCCTCGATCGCGCGCCGCACGCCCCAAAGCTGGCAGCCCAGTGGGCGCAATTCCAGCAGTTCTGCCAGGCCGAGGCTGGCTGGCTCAACGACTACGCCCTCTTTGCCGAGTTGCGCCGCCAATACAAGACCGGCGCGTGGACCGAGTGGCCTGAGCCGCTGCGCCGCCGCCAGCCGCAGGCTCTGGCCCAGGCAGCCGCCGGCCACGCCCGCGCCCTCGCTCAGGAAAAGGTCCTGCAGTTCGCCTTCTCCGTGCAATGGCGCAATCTCCGCGAGGCCGCCGCGCGCCATGCCATCCGCATCATGGGCGACGTGGCCATCTTCGTCAACATGGATTCTGCCGACGTCTGGGTTCACCCCGAGCTCTTCGAACTGGACAAAAACCTCAAGCCCATCCGCATTGCCGGCGTGCCGCCCGACTACTTCTCCCCCACCGGCCAGCGCTGGGGAAACCCGCTCTATCGCTGGGATGTCCTCGCCGCCCACGGCTTTGCCTGGTGGGTCGACCGCATCCGCCGGGCTTGTGAGTTGTATGACATCGTGCGCCTGGACCACTTCCGCGGCTTCGAGGCCTATTGGGCAATCCCCGCCGCCGAGGAGACGGCCGTCAACGGCAAGTGGGTCAAAGCCCCAGGCCTGGCGCTCTTTCGCGCGCTTGAAGGCGCGCTCGGCCCGCTTCCGCTGGTAGCCGAGGACCTGGGCCTCATCACCCCTGAAGTGGACGCCTTGCGCCTGGCCCTCGGCATGCCCGGCATGAAGGTGCTCCAGTTCGGCTTTGGCGACAAGGGAGCGCACATCCACCTGCCCCACCGCCTCACCCCCGCCACCGTGGCCTACACCGGAACGCACGACAACAACACAACCCTTGGCTGGTGGCTGGCAGCCGGCAAGGCGGAGCGCAGGGCCGTCGAGGCTTACCTGGGAACGGTGCCAACAAGAAACGGAGTTGCCCGTCCGGTCTGGCCGCTCATCCGCGCCGCAGAAACCAGTGTGGCGCGGATGGCCGTCGTGCCAGCGCAGGATTTGCTTGAGCTTGGCGCCGAGTCCCGCATGAACACCCCCTCGGTCGCCGCCGGCAACTGGGCCTGGCGCGCCCCCGAGCGAAGCTGGACTCCGGAGCTGGCCGCCAAGCTCGCCGCGCTGGCTGAGGTGACCGACCGCGACAACGACCCGCTGGGCAAGCCAGAAGTAAAGAAACAGAACGAGGTTTAGGGAACCTCAGAACAAGCAGCCACTTTGAAAGGGCACGGCTTCAGTCGGGTGCCCCACCTTCGCAGCGTCTTTGTCTTTGCGGCAGAGCTTGTTTTTCAAGGAATTCACGGGATTGGGTAGAGATTACCACAGAGAAGCAACGGGGATTTCACAGCAAGACTCTTTGGATCCGCATTGGTCCCGGATTCTGACCGTTGTTCCAAAAGATTTCCTGTCACCTCTTCCTCCGGTTCGGGTACTTATAGGATGAGGTACAGCGATGACCCCGAATATGGCAGCAAACAGCGACGCGCAGTTGGTGGAGTGCAGCCTCAGAGGCGACCGTTTCGCCTTCGCGGCAATCGTCAAGCGGTATCAATCCCTGGTCTGTTCCATCACCTACAACGCCACCGGCAGCTTGAGCCTGAGCGAAGACCTTGCGCAGGAAACCTTTCTTGCCGCCTGGAAAAAGCTGGCCGACCTGCGTGAGCCCGCGCGGCTTCGCTCCTGGTTGTGCGGCATCACGCGCTTTCTGGTCGGCAAGGAATTCCGGCGGCTGGGGCGCGAGCCCATCCACGCCGCCGAGACATTGGATGCCATTCAGGAGCCGGCCTCGCTCCAAGCGTCGCCGGCCATGCTGGCCGTCAGCCGCGAAGAAGAGGCCATCCTCTGGCGAGCGCTGGAACGGATTCCCGATGACTACCGCGAACCGCTGATTCTCTTCTATCGCGAAGATAAATCGATCGAGCGCGTGGCCGCCGAGTTGGAGTTGAGTGAGGACGCCGTCCGGCAGAGGCTCTCGCGCGGACGCAAGCTGCTCCACGAGGAAGTGGTTGCATTCGTTGAGGGAACGCTGAGCCGGACCGCGCCGGGCCAGTCCTTTTCAAACGCCGTGCTCGCCATGCTGCCAGCCGCTCCGGCGGCAACCGTGGGAGCCGGCATGGCAGGCAAGGGCGCGGCAATGGCCAAGTCGGGTTCTCTGGCCGCGTGGCTCATGCCGCTGGCGCCCTTTGTAGGAGTTTTGGGTGGCCTGGTGTCACATTGGCAGGTTGTTCGCACGGCTCCCACCGCTCGCGAACGCCGCTTCCAGAAGATTTGTTTCCTCGCGGTATGGACCTTCGTGCTGGCCTGGGGCATTGCCGGACAGTACGCGATGATGGCCCTGCGCCATCGCTGCGCCTGGAGCGACCAGACGTTTTATGCAGCGATGACCGGCTATTGGTGGCTCTACTTCGCCGTTTATGAGGCCTATACGGTCCTCTGGTTTCGGCGGCTTATCCACCTGCGCAGTCAGATCGCGAAGGAAGACGCGGCTTCCGCGGGCACAGGAGCGCCGCAGAGCGTGGGGTCAAGCCTTGCAATGATCGCCGGCATGTACCTGGCATGTTTCTCAGTGCTGATTTACCTGGCATGGGAGGCGCATGACTACATCTGGGCCGCAATCACCGCCGGGATCATGGTCGTGCTGGGCGCGTGGCATTTCCTTCGGCTCCGCGCCAAAATCAATCCGGCGGGATGGCGGACGGCAATTGGACGCGTGCTCTGGGCCTGGGGAACCATGCTGTTGATCTTCAATCTCCGTTGGGATGTGTGGCTGGCGGCCAGGCGCGGGACCGGTCTGGACGAAATCCACAGCCTCCTGCCTGTGTGGGTTGTCCCCTCGGCCACATTGGCCTTGCTGATCTGGCTCGGAGCCATAGTCGCCCTGACAAAACCGCGCCGCAGTTTCACGGGAACACGCAACCCGTGAATCTGTGCAGGTTGGCGGCCTCTGCCCACCGCCAACCTGCTATCCTTGCGGACAAATGGAAACAGCGGCGATTCAGACGCATGGCCTCACCCGGCGCTTCGGCGAACTCACTGCCGTCGAGGATGTCACGCTCAGCGTGGCTCCAGGGCAGTTCTTCGGATTTCTCGGGCCGAACGGGGCGGGCAAGTCCACCACCATCAAGATGCTCACCGGGCTGCTGGAGCCGAGCGCCGGAACCATGGAGATTCTGGGCCAGCCCTTCGGCGCCGCCGCGCTCGAACTCAAGCGCCAGATCGGCGTGGTGCCGGAAGGAATGGCCCTGCTGGGCCGCCTCACCGCGCCCGAGTATCTACACTTTGTCGGCCGCATGTACGGGCTGGACCGCGCGACGACCCATCAGCGGACGGATGAACTGCTGGACTTCATGCAGCTCACCAACGAAAGCCGCAAGCTGGTCACCGACTTCTCGCATGGAATGCAGAAGAAGCTGGCCATGGCCGCAGCGGTCATTCACGGGCCTAAAGTGCTCTTCCTCGACGAGCCCTTTGAGGGAGTAGACGCAATCGCCGCGGGCATGTTGAAGAACATGCTCCAGGGGATGCTCAACCGCGGCGCGACCATCTTCCTCACCACTCACGTGCTGGAGATTGTGGAGCGGCTGTGCAGCCACGTCGCCATCATCTCGCAGGGCCGCCTCGTCGCCAACGGGTCCATCGACGAACTGCGCGCGGGCGTGGCCAGCGCGCTGCCGGGCGCGGAGGGCGAGCAGCGCCTGACCCTGGAAGAAATCTTCCTCTCGATTGTTGGAGCCGGCGGGATGGAGCAGCCGCAGGAGCTGTCATGGCTGGCATGAGCGGAACTGCCCTGAATGGCGCCGGCGAGGCCGCGGCGGGCAACTCCGGCGGAGGAGTGCTGAGCTCCCAGGCGCGTGTCCAGTACGCGGCCATGATCCATCTGCGCTGGCGCATCTTCATCAACGGACTGCGCTCCAGGCTGGGCGCGTTCGAGCTGGGCGCGCGCGTGGTGATGTACCTCATTTATTCCGCCATGGGACTGGGAATGGGCGTCGGCGCGGGCGCAGTGGCTTATCTGATGGCCTCTGACGCTGAGTGGCAGTATTTGCCGGTTCTGTTTTGGGGCGTGTGCATTCTCTGGCAGATGATTCCGGTGATGCTGGCTTCGTTTCAGGAGCAGTTTGACTTGGGCATTCTGCTGCGCTTCCCGGTGAGCTTCGGATCCTACTATCTGCTGTATATAGTCTTTGGCTTAGCGGATGTCTCAACGATTCTGGGCGGACTGTGCTGCCTGGGCTTCTGGACAGGCATCACGGCGGCGCGGCCGGATCTCTTTGCCTGGACCGCGCTGGCGCTGGGCGTCTTTGCGGCCTTCAACATCCTGCTGGTGCGGGCGGTCTTTGCCTGGATCGACCGCTGGCTGGCGCAGCGCAAGACGCGGGAGATTGTAGGCGCGATCTTCATGTTGCTGATGATGAGCCTGCAACTGCTGAATCCGGCTCTGCACCAGAAACAGCATCAGGGGCATATCACTGCGCAGCAGCGGGCTGAGGACTACCGCCAGGCGCGGGCCAGGTATGGGCCATGGTTGAAGACCGCCGACCAGGTGCAGAGGTGGCTGCCGCCGGGGCTGGGTGCGCAGGCTCTGGAGCAGGCTGGCAAAGCGCAGCCGGCGCCGGCCCTGGGGTCGCTCGGCCTCCTCGGCCTCTACATGCTGGCTACGGGCGCTGTGCTGGCGGGGCGTCTGCGCGCCGAGTATCGCGGCGAAAACCTGGGAGTTGCGCCGAAGCGAAGCAAAACGCTATCTATCCCAGCCAATCCCGCCCGGAGCCGGGGACGGGGCACTCTCGTTGGCTCCGGCCCCATCGCCGCGGTCTTTGAAAAGGAGCTGCGCTCCCTGCTGCGCACCTTGCCCCTGCTTTGGGCGCTGGGCGTCCCCATCCTGATGGTGCTCATCCTGGGAGGCATCTTTCGCAACGGTCCTTACAGCGGGGGGAGTTCGTTCTCATTTGCTCTGCCGCTCTGCGTGGCCTACGCGCTGCTGGGCTTCACGCAGTTGTTTTACAACAATCTCGGCGCCGAGGGAGCGGGGATTCAGGTTCTGTTTCTTTCGCCCACGCCCATCCGGACTGTGCTGCTGGCCAAGAATCTTTTTCACTCCCTGCTCTTCTTCCTGGACGCACTGCTGGCCGGAGTCATGTGCACCCTGAGGCTGGGATGGCCTGACGGCACAATGGTGGCGGCTACGGTGGCGTGGCTGCTCTTCGCGCTGCCCTGCAACCTGGCCGCGGGCAACATCTTTTCGCTCACCATGCCTTACCGCATCAATCCGGGGAGGATTTCGCGCCAGCGCGGATCGCAGGCCAACGCGCTCTTCAGCCTGCTGATTCAGTTGGGGGTGCTGGGCGTGGGCGCTGCCATCTTCGCGCTGTGCTGGGCGTTGAAGACGCCGTGGCTGGCCGTGCTGCTGTTCCTGCTGGGCGCCGTGGCTGCATTCCGTGTCTGGCTCCGCGGGCTGCGCAACGCGGACGCAATGGCCAACAGCCGCAGGGACGCGCTGATAGCCACGCTGATGAAGGGGGAGTAAGAAGCGAGGGAACAGGGATTTGAAACCCAGGATTTCACGCCATTCCTGTGTACAGAATGGCGCTCAAACGGCAGGGACCTACGTTGCGGAATCAGCCGGGTCGTCCATGGTCCCCGGCTGATTCCTATTCCCTGTTCCTGCATTTAAAACGGTATATCGTCGTCGGAGATTTCCGCTTGCTGCGCGTACTCGTCCTGCCCGCCGGCGGCTGCTGGAGGACGCTGGTCGAAGCTGGCCGCCGAACTGCCGGTACTGGCCGGCTTGTTGTAACCGCCGCCCGAACCCTCATCGCGTCCGGAGAGCAGCACCAGTTCATTGACCAGGATCTCGGTGCGATAGCGCTTCGCGTGGGTCTCTTTATCCTCCCAGCTATTGGTCGTGATCTTGCCCTCGACGTACAGCTTGGAGCCCTTCTTCACGTAGTCGCGCACAATCTCGGCGGTACGGTTGAAAGCCTTCAGATTGTGCCATTCGGTATGGTCCTGCCAGTTGCCCTGAGCGTCCTTCTGGCGGTCGCTGGTGGCCAGCGCAAGGTTGGCGACCATCACGCCGCTGGGTGTGGATCGAATCTCGGGGTCCTTGCCCACGTTGCCTAAGAGGGTAACCTTGTTCACGCTTCTTGCCATGTTCATTCTCTCCGTTAATTGAAAAGGATAGCAGAGGATCAGCGTTTGCGTGAAAGCGCGTGGTTCCGCAACCACTTCGCCAACCCCAGCGACAGCAGCAGCCCGCCGAAGGGAATGCACATCAGGGCCGCGATCAGCGCAAACCAGCCTGTATTGGTGCAGGCGCCGGTGGGCGAGAATCCCCCCAGCACGGTTTCCAGCAGCACCGCGGCCAAAAGCCCCGCACCGAGGATTGACGCGCCCCATTGCAGCAGTTGCCGGGTACCGTCGCCGGAAGAGGCTGGATTGGGGTTCAGCGCGGACATGATCACTCCTGACAATGCTGGTTGAGGTTCGATGTTTGCCACCCCATTCGCAGAAAACGTGAAAAGGCTGGCGCTCAGGCGGCGTTCCTGTTCCCTAATCCCCCTGGTCCCTGTTCCTACCCTTGTGCCAGTCGCAGCATCGCCCAGGTCACCACGCCGGTGATCGAGACGTAGAGCCAGAGCGGGAATGTCCAGCGGGCAACCTTGCGGTGCTGGGGAATCCGCCCGGTCAACGAGAAGAAAAATGTGACCAGAATCAGCGGCAGCGCCACGATGGCCAAAACAATGTGGCTGGCCAGCAGCGGCAGGTAAATCGACCGCAGGGCCGCGTGGACCGGGTAGCGGACGTCGCCGTGCAGCGCGTGATGCAGGATGTAACCGACCAGAAACAGCGTGGAGAAGCCAAAGGCGGTCATCATGGCCGCACGATGCGCCCCGATGCGCTTTGCCTTGATAAAGGTGTAGCCGAGCAGCAGCGCTGTAGCGCTCAGGCCGTTGAGCAACGCGTTCAGCGCGGGCAAAAAGGCGAAGCGGGCACTGGCCGCATCGGCGGCCGGATGCACATAGATCAGCCAGAACAGAAACGCCGTAGCTGCGGCGCTCACGGCAAGAATGGCCCCGATCGCGGAGCGGTTGCCGGATTGCGGAGGAGCGGTTGTCATGGCTTCCTCATTGTTTCGCCTTGGCGCAGAGCATGAGCGTGGTGAACAGCAAGGGCAGGTAAAGGACGCTGACCTTGAGCAGATCGCGAGCCAGCCTGCGGCTTTCGTCCTCGGCGGGGCCGCGCAGGATGCGGGCGAATCGGATCGTATAAGCCAGATAAAACAGGCCCAGTGCGGTCGCCAGCGCGGCATACGTCACCCCGGCCATGCCCAGCCACCACGGCGCCAGGCTGACAGGGATCATTGCCACGGCAAAAAACAACGCCTCGGCCACCGTGGACCATCCGTCCGGCTGCACCACAGGCAACATGCGAATCCCCGCGCTGGCGTAGTCGTTGCGATACAACCACGCAATCGACATGAAATGGGGAAACTGCCAGACAAAGAGAATGGCGAACAGAGCCACGGCCGGCCACTCGATGCGGCCGCGCGCAGCGGTCCAGCCCAGCAGCGGACCCATCGCGCCCGGAAACGCTCCAATGAAGGTGGCCATTGCGGTGACGCGCTTGAGCGGCGTGTAAATGGCGACATAAGTGAAAGCGGTCAGCAGCGCCAGGGCCACGGTGAGCAAGTTGGTCGTGAGCGCCAGCCACACCGCGCCCAGCGCCAGCGCCGCGAGGCCGGCCAGAACTCCCTGAGTCAGAGAGAAGCGTCCGGCGGCCATCGGCCTGTCCTCGGTGCGCTTCATGCGCGCGTCGGTCTTGCGTTCCAAGGCCTCGTTCAGCGCGCCCGCGCCGGCTGAGACCAGGCCGATGCCGAGCAGCGTATCCAGCAACCCGCGCTGCATGCTCGTGATGCCCGACTGCATTGAGCCCAGATAGAAGCCGCCCCACCCGGTCACCAGCACCAGGCCGACGACCTTGACCTTGAACAGCTCGCACAGGTCGTGGATCAGCGTGGCCGTGGCGCCAGCCTCAGGCGCGTGCATGTGCGCCGGGCCCAAACCCTGGCCATGCAACGCGTTCTCAGCCGAAGGAGCGGCAACCTCTTCAGGAACAACGGCCCGGGTAGCGAGAGTCATCTGGGTCAATGAGAACCTCTTTGCCCATCCGGCAGCATGAATTCTGCTCAAGGTAAAGCTTCGGCCCGCCAACTTAGAGCGGAACCAGAGTCACTGTGGCCTAATAAGTTCCACGAAGGTCGCCGCTCCCTGCTGGTCGCGTCGACTTGAGCGCTTCGGTTTCGGGATACATCAACTCTGGTTCCGCTATAGCCCATTTCGCAGCATTGGCTTGCCATGCTGCTGTGCCCGCCAGGCCGGCCTGTTCCCGGCCGTCTATTTCTTGCCGAAGCGGTAGACGATTCCAGTGGTAAAGCCGAGGCTGCCCTGTGTGGTCGAACCGAAGCCGGTGACGGCGTACTCGGGGGCGACCCGCAGCGCAAGTCCCGGAGACAGGTTGTACTCCACGGGAATGCTGGCGCTGACCGCGAAGGTAGTTCCGTCAGGCCAGAGGCCAAGCTGGGCGGGCGTGAAACTGCCCAGATCGCCGGAGAAGTTTCCATGCACCATTCCGCCCATGACGCGGGCGGCAATCGAATACTTGGGCTGGAGGTAGAAGCGGTACGTAGGTCCCGCCAGAGCGGCATACTGGCTGATGGCCGGGTTCGTGATCGAGCTGTTGGATACCGCATTGTTGTACACGTAGGCGGTAGCGTAGTAGCCGCGGCCATCCACGGTCAGGCCCAGCCGCTCGTCAAAGTAGCGCGTAAAGCCTACGTTCCAGGCATATTCATGCGCGCGCTCCAAACCGGGGCCGTGAGCCACGGCGGGGCTTGTTGGTGTCGCCGGGACGGCCGGCGACCCAGCGCCGGGGGTGAACCGCAGATAGCCCATGCCGGTGTACGCATCGTAGGGATGGGCATAGGCTTCGTGAATAGCTGCGGCGCGGCGCTGTGCGCGGCGGGCCTTGATGCGGGCCTGGACGCTCAACTGGCCCTGAGATGGCCCCTGGGACTGGGCGGCCTGTGCCTGGTCTGCGGTGGAGGCGGCGGGGTTGCTGCTCGAACTCGAGCTTTGGGCCGGAGCGGCAGTTACGGCGGCGAGACCCAGCGCCAGCAGAAGGGCAAGACTGCGAGAAGATGACATCGGTATCGGGTTTCCTCCACGGGAGTACGGAAGCACACCGCCAATCCATATAGGCAGTGCTCCCCCCAATAGGTATTAAAACACCTGGGGGCGAGCCTTGGGTGTGTACCCGCATCGGATTGGACGCACGGCGAAGCGATTCGGAGCCGGACGCCTTATTTGATGGCCTTCAGGTCCGTCTGCAATTGGGTCTGGTTGAAGCCGTCAGGGGAGCCCTTGGCGGTGAGCCAGTCTTGGCCGAGCAGTGTGTGGGCCTCGTCGCAGTATTTCTTCCAGAAGGCCACGGTCATGGTCTTCTGCTGGCCCCACGTGATGCAGGTGAACCCATTTGCGTCGTACTTGGGCACGAAGACGCAGTGGCCTCCCCAACTGCCTTTCTTGGCCTTGGCGCCACCGTTCGGCACCACGTCCCACACGTCCTGCGTCTGGGCCGTCAGCGGCAGCGAAAGGCCGATGTAGACGCCGCCGAAGATGGCGATGGACTGGCGGATTTCCACCAGATTGCTGAATTTGGGGTCGGCAAAGGCCAGCAGCGCGTGGCCGGCAAAGCCGTTCTTCTGCCAATCGTTCAGAACGTCCAGCTCCACGCCCCCGTTGTCGGTACTCGGGTTGCCGGGCACGTACCCGTCCCACTGCTCGTAGTAGCTCTCGATGGTGGGGTCGGGGACGGTGGCCTCGCTGCCGGTGTTGGCGGTCCATACCTGGACGGCGTGACCGCATCCGGCGATGGTGCAGTCTCCCAGCGTGTCGTTGAGCATCATGCCCCAACTGGCAATGCCCTTGGTCCAGTCCGCGGACGGTGGCGGCGGCGGAAGCGCCGGCGTAAGGTAGTCGCCGAATGCCAGGGTGCGGCTATCGGTCTTGATGGCCTTGCGACCCAGTTTCATCTTCGAGTGATCTGCCATGGGGGAGCTCCTTGCGAGGGGAATAGCCGTCGTCGGTGTGTCCGCAAACGGCGTGGACCAAACTGTGCCAAATCTGGACAGTTTTGTCCAGCATATCTTTCTTTGTCCCCAGGCGTGGAAGCTCGAAGGCGGCGGCCATCCGCATCAAAAAGTGCATTGATGTTGTGCTTCCTGACGCGGTGGCGGCAGATTCCTTCACGAAGTCAATACCCAAACCTGCACGAAAAACCCACAAATCCTCTGATATGGAGTGACCCTGTCAACTCCTGCACATCGGTGGGGTTGTTTTTGTCGTTGTTGCTTTTGCCGTTTATCGAGGACAGGGCCAGCAGCAGTCGGGGCAGGTTTGAGCGA